>ERZ506938.204-NODE-204-length-35351-cov-5.165826_pt1 | contig 35351 bp, 27 predicted proteins | sample MGYA00513172_ERZ506938 | MGnify/ENA metagenome assembly ERZ506938
ACAAACCTCGGCAATATAGCTGCGGACAACGATCCCGAGCTTGAGGTAAGAAGCAGAAGCTTCTTCGCCTTCAACACGAACTGTTGCATAAAGGCAGCGATCGAAACCGATGGGGCACAGTCCTCGTCTGGGCAATTGCTGGAAAGGGCTCTCGATGACGCGGTGAGCCTCTGCTTCCACTACGAGAAACTCTGGAGTCATACGCTGGAAGGAAGCGATGTTTGGCACCTGAACCACGCGCAAGGAACCGCAATCGCCATCGATGCAGAAACAGCAAAGATCCTACAGCTGTCCAGGCATTATCGCGAAGAGACTGCTGGCTTGTTTGATATATCCATGGCTCCTGTCGCCGAACTCTGGAACTTCCGCAAAGGCCGAGTTCCCAGCCCGAATGAAGCGCAGCTCGCTCTCAAAATTGCCAGAGCGGGACACCCCCGCATCATGGAAGATCACGCTCAACTCCCTACCGCAGAAAGCAGGATTTCCCTGGGAGGCATCGCGAAAGGATATATCGCCGATCGCGTTGTTGAGGCGCTAAAAAATCGTCGCGTTCACGATGCCCTTGTGAACCTTGGGGGCAACATCGTTATTATGGGGCGTCCTTTTTTGGCCAAGATCCCACAGCAGCAATGGCACGTTGGCATTCGGTCCCCGAAACAAGCCCTGCTAAGAAAGGAAGCAGAAGGGCGAGCTGCTGCAATAGCACGTAGCCCCCACGGAACCGACGCTCGTGCGCTCGGCAACCGCAAGCTGCCCAACGAAGAGCCCGCCTGTATCCTCAAGCTGAATGACTGCTCCATTGTTACCAGCAGCATATACGAACGCTGTTTTACGGACGAGCGTGGAATCATCCATCATCATATTGTTGATCCGCGCACCGGCAGCCCTTCGGAAAGCGACCTTGCAAGCGCAACGGTCATATCAAAGAGGTCTATTGATGGCGACGGCTTCTCGACGGCACTTCTGATCATGGGAAGCTATTGGGCAAAAAACTATGCGGAAGGACACCCCGACCTCGAAGCCGTGCTTATCACCCGCGATGGGCGCGTTGAGGCCACCGGGGGAATACGCAAAGCGATAACCTGAATCACAGACCCATCCGCTATTTTTATCTGCAGCACGCTTGTAGCTCCAAGCTTAAATCGAGCACGCTTTTGCCTACATTTCGAAAGGCCCCGCCCTCCCAGAAAAGAAAAGCGCGCAATGCGAGATAAATTCGCATTGCGCGCTCCAAAAAGCTTCATATCGCCAGGAAGCTGCAGGTTTCTGGCTTTCGCAAGCTTGCGCTCAGGGGCTGAAAAGCTCTCGCCTGAATCACGAACCCGCAGAACAACCAGGGACTTGCAATCAAACTGCTGAAAGCCGTTAGCTCCAGTCCTGACCAACTACTACCAAGTAGTCGCCCGTGAATGAATAGGTGCCATCGTTCTTCTTGACAGTGCCCGTACCCAGCAAATCGGCGATCTTCTGCGCTTGGCTTGAATCGGTGCCGTTGTATACAACGATCGTCTTCTTGTAGTTGTAATCGTCGGCGTTACCCGTTTCGCAAACAGCGCCCTGCGGGGTAAGTTTCGAGGCCGCTTCGTTCGCGCAACCCTGGATACCGCTGCCGTTCTTTACGGCAATCTTCACACCAGAAAGCGAAGAAGAAGAGCTCGAGTTCTTGGAGCTGCTATCGCCAGAGCCACTGCCGCCCGTTCCCGCCGAAGACATAACAGTGCCCGTTGCGGAATCAACAACAGTTTCTTCCGTAGGCGAAAGCCCCTGCTTCACGCGACTCATCATCTTCTGCCACTCTTCGGTATTCACTTTTTCGAACCAAATATTGTTTTCGTACACAGAAGTGGTGGGAACTTGAGCCGAATATACGTTGTTGTCGACGTCGATGCCCATCATGGCCTGCGCTAAACCAAGAATACCCGCCGCAGAATAGTCGGTAGTGATGTACTGAGCGAGCGTGTTTACCGTATTGGTAAGCGTGGCAACGTCAGAAGCCATCAATTTCTTCATGATGGTGGAAATAACCATACGCTGGTTAGCGGCACGAATGGAGTCGCCATCGCCATCACCCACGTTGTCGTAATTATGACGGCTGCGGCACAGAATGAGCGCCTGTTCACCGTTGAGCGTCTGCTCACCCGCATCGACGTGGCCACCCGCCATATCGTCGTTGATTTCCATCGGCACATTCACCGTAATGCCGCCCAAGGCATCAACTACGGCCTTGAAACCATCGAAGTCGATTTCCGCATAGTGATTGATGGGGACGCCCGCCAGCTTGGAAACCGCATCAATGGCACCAGAAGGGCCGCCGAATGCATAGGCGGCATTGATTTTCTGTGTGCCGTGATTGCCAATGGTCACCTGCGTATCGCGCGGGATGGAAATGAGCGTAACTTCCTTTTCCCTTGGATCAATACGAGCAAGGATCATTGAATCGGTTCGGTATGAACCGCCATATTCGTTAGTGAATTCTCGCTGCTCCGATTTGTCGATGCCGATAAGCAACATATAGAACGGGTCGGATGGCGAATCGGTAACCGCAAGCGAGTTCAAGAGGTCAGCGTCAACGTCTTTGTTCAGCGCCTTGTCAAGGTTATTGAGATAAGCCCAAGCAGCACCTACGCCACCAAGCACCAAGGCCAAACAAACAGCAACCACGCCAAGGGCGATGCGCTTGCGGCGCTTCTTCGTGCGCTCACGCTTAGCGCGAAGAATTTCGCGATCATGTGCGTTACGGGGAACATACGGGCCACGCTTGGTGGGCGCACCATAAGCGCCAACCGAGCGGTAATTGCTCTTTTGCTGCGAGTGAACAGGGGAAACGTGCGTAGAGGAGCCATAGTTGCTGGCTCCATACGGATTCGTGCTCGAGCCACTAGGGCGATGCGAAGCATGCGACGCGCGAGACGTACGAGTATACGGGTCAGAAGCACTTCCCGCTGAGCGATGCGGCGTGCGCGAGGAGGAAGCGTGCGCCGCCCTCCTTTCAGCACGAGCCGATCGTTTTGATGGCTTGTTATTCGAAGCAAACATGCAATAAATGATGAAAGAAACGTTAATGTCATGCAAATTAATTCGGCGAAAACCACAGTATGCGCGAACGGAAGCAATGTTTTTCACGCATTTTTTGCACATTCCTCTACAATTTGTTGAGTTTATTGTGCGTAAAACGTGAAGCGTTGCAACGCGGATGCAGCACGGAAAGGGAACAACTGTGCGGCTCCCGTTTACACACCGGGCATGTCAAGGCGATTCCGCTGGCACACCCGTGAAGCCCCTCAACGCCGTTTATGCTCCAGGCACGTCAAGACGGTTCGCCATGTAGGCGTTTGCGGCAAACTCAACCTCGTCGTCAAGGACAACAAGCTCAACCTTGCCGCCCAAGCGGCGCTCCATCGCCGCAGCAATAAGGTGATCGGCAATGGCGGGGTTCTTGCCCAAAAGCGGTCCATGCAGATAGGTGCCGATGCAGTTGCGATACAGGGCGCCGTCGCAGCCCGAGTCGTCGTCATTGCCGTGGCCCACATTGGAAACCACCTTGCCAAACGGCTTCAAGGAAGCATCGATCTTCGTGCGACCGGCGTGATTCTCGTACCCCACTACCGGTTGCGGGGAAAGCTCAGATTCCAACGCAATATTTTCAATAAGGCGATCGAAACCGGCCCCTGCGCGGACCGTCTTCAGGTCGAGGATGGAAAGACCCTCCACCGATTCGTCGCCCATAAGCCAATTGCTGCCCAAAATCTGGTAGCCGCCGCAAATAGCCAGGAGCACTCCGTCGTTTTCTACGTATGTGCGCAGATCTTCGCGCATGCCCAGCAGAACCTCGGATGCCAGCTTCTGCTCACGGTCGGGGCCGCCACCCAAGAACACGATGTCGGCAGTGGAAAGATCAACCGATTCCCCATAGTGAACCGCTTCCACCTGCACAGGGATGCCGCGCCATGCGCAACGCTGGGCAAGCACGCGTACATTGCCGCCATCGCCATACAAATTAAGCAGATCGGGGAACAGATGCACGATACGAAGCGGCTGCTGCTCGAGCACGCTAGCTTCGGCTTGATGCGTATAGGCACCCGAAGCCCACTTCTTGCTGCGCTCCGGCTTGGAATCACCCGATGTTGGATTGGCGGGCACCGCCTTATCGGCGCGTGCCATCAAGGCAGAACGCACTGCGGGGAGCGAGGTGTAGTTAGCAATAGCGTAGAGATTCCATTCGGAGGGCAGCTTCAGCGCAACATCCACCACTTCGTTGACGCTATCGACCGTCTTGGCATCGATGCCTGCATACTTCAAGCGCAACTGCAGATCGTTCTTGCGGATGCCGCCAGCGAACACCATAACGTCTTCCTGGCTGGCCAGCTCTTCGAAGTCACAGTCCCAAATCCAGGAAATATCGCGGCCGTCGGCTTCGTTGTCGTTGATGAAGAACGCCGCAACCTTCTTGCCCGGCGCCTGCGTAATGAGTTTCATGTTCTGGTTAAAGCCTGTCGGGTTCTTCGCCAGGTTCAAAAGAACAGGACGCCCCTCGATGGTAAACGACTGCAAGCGTCCATTTTGGGGGTCGAACAAATCGACCGCCTTCTGGAACACCGCATCGGCAACGCCAGCGCAATGAGAGGCCAGCCAAGCAGCCATAACGTTGTACACCATGTACGACCCTGCGCGCTGCGCATGAAGATCAACGCTTTCGCCCGTTGCCGTTTCTTCTACCGAAAACGTGATTTCGTCGCCGAACACCACGCCCTTAGCAGCGAAATCCAAATCGGGGCGGCAGAAACCGCAGTTCGGGCACGAATACGTACCGAGCTGGCCGTATTGACGGTAGTCATACGTAAACATAGCCGAGCAGCGCTGACACATTTGGGCGTCCGCCACGACGTTCTGGCGCTGATGCATGTCTTCGCCCACGCCGAACGCAATAGACTTGTTGGGCACGCGTTGCGCGATGATGGCGCACAACGGATCGTCGGCATTGTAAAGCAGAGTGGTGTTGGGCGACTGCTCCAAGGCGGTGGCGATGGCATCCTGCACGCGGTCGATTTCGCCGCAACGATCAAGCTGGTCGCGGAAGAGGTTCAACAACAGAACGTAATCCGCCTGCACCTGCGGCAGAGTATGGGCCAGCCACAGCTCGTCCGACTCGAACACACCCCATTCCACCGTGCCCTTGGTTTGCAGCAACGTAGTGGCCACGCCATAGGCAAGGTTGGCTCCCGTACGATTGCAGGCAATGCTTTTACCCTGGCGCTCCAGCGCATCGGCAATCATATTAGTAATAGTGGTTTTCCCGTTGGTGCCCACCACGACAATGGAGCCTTCGGTGATCTTGTCCATAGACTCGGCGATAATGCGCGGATCGATTTTCAGGGCAATCTTGCCAGGCATATTAGCGGCGGGCCGATGCGCCAGGTGGCGCAAACCCCACGTGCTCAGCGAGCTTGCCATATTTCCCATTGCCTTGCGAACGCCCATGACATCCCTTTCACAACATTTGCCGCGCCCAACATAAAGGTCAAAGCGCATTTTGCTTCAGCACATGATACGGCACTGCTCCGCAGAACGCGAAACGGGCGCATGGTTGCCCACCGAAACAGCGCAGACTCAAAGCCGTTCCTCGCAATTAATCCGCCGAAAAGGGACGCGCGCCCCTGCGATGAGGGCGCTGAGACAGCCTCCATGCCCCTGCGATGAGGGCGCCAAGACGCACACGGCACCGCGCAGGCTGCGTAGTGCCCCCACTTCCCGGAAACACTGCGACGTGTGCACCATGGACGAGTGCAACGCAGATGCCCCAATCGCGGCGGAGGGGTCGATGGTTCCCTCGGGCACCCCCGGCTCCTTCAGAGCGGCAATGCGCCAATGCCGCCCTGACAGGCAGCGGCAGCATATCTCTGCCGCATATCCCCGGAGCACCCTGCCGTGGCAACATATCGACGCCATGCGTTCTCGAGGGGCAGGTCGTGGCATCATTCCGCCGCGGTGCCTTTTTCGGACGCTCGTCGATGGCAGAACGCTCGCGAAATGCGTTCCACCGGCGTCCGACAGTGGCGAGATATCGCCGCGATGCGTTTTCGGGCTGCCGGCCATGGCAATATTTCGCCGTGGTGCGTTTTCGGGCGGCGATCCGCGGCAGCTTTTTCGCTTCATGCGTTCCCGAAGGGGCTTCGGACGGGAAAAGCGCCAGTTCGCGGCAACATATCGCCGCCATGTATCCAAAATGAGCTGGCTTTGGCAAGATATGCGCGCCGTGCATCCGAAAAGCCCCGCAAACGGGCGTTCGGGGATGCACCGCGCGAAGGTCTTGCCATGAAGGGGCCCCTTTCGCTGCGCGTGCCCCTCGAATCATGCACCGCGCGCAGGTCTTGCCGTCGTTCGGCGCTTGAACGAAAAAAGATCGGGCAAAGCCAAATAATTGCCGGCATTTTGACAAGAACACGTTCAAAAGTAGTCACTAGTTATTAATGGCCCCAAATAATGATGGGTAAAAATCAGCTTTTGTCCAATAAAAGTACCTAAAACCAGCAATCCCAGAGCCACCATTCGCACTGTGCCAATGGTTTATGCCACAAAAGCTTCGTTTCGTGTTCCGCCGAGTGAAATATGCGACAAAACGGACCTCAAAGCCCCATTTCAGACACCCCGGCACAGCACCCAACCCCCTGTAGATTAGCGGTATACTTTGGGTTGAGCGCGCCTACGCACGTAAACAGGAATTTACGTTGAGTTACCCGCGCACTTATAGGGGGAGGTTCGTTCCGAGGAACCAGGCAGCCACAAATCCGTGGGTCTGCCTCATGAAGCGAGGAATCATGATTACGGACTTGAAGGTCAACGAAAAGAACAAGAAAGAGTATTACGAGAAGGGGTACTGGACCGAGCGTACCTTAAACGACATCTGGAATACCCAGGTTGCCGCTTTCCCTGATCGCGAATACGTAAGCGACAATCTAGGCGTACGTTACACCTACGCCGAAATCGACGACAAAGCATCGCGCCTTGCAGCTTGGCTCCGTGATGTAGGCGTGAAAAACGGCGACGTGGTTTCTTACCAAATGCCACCTTGGTCAGAATTCTGCATCCTTTACGTTGCCTGCTTGAAGGTTGGCGCGGTAAGCCATCCGCTTCCCGTCACGTTTAACGACGAAGACCTGATTTACTCTATGAACCTGGTGGAAAGCAAGGCATTCATGTGCCCCACCTTCCATCACAAAACCAACTTCGAAGACCAGATTCTTTCCGCAGTCGATCGCATTCCCACGCTTTCCAAAGATGCCATTTGCGTTCACGACAAAACAGTTGAATCGCACGGCACCATCACGTTGAAGCAGATCTGCGAAACGTATGAGCCCTACCGCGAAAACCCTGGCAGCAAATCAGACGATGTGGTGCTGATCCTTTCCACTTCTGGCACCACTGGCCGCCCGAAAGCGGTTCTGATCTCCCATAATGCACTTATTTTCTCCGAAACTACGTTCAGCCGCGGCTTGCATCTTGCGCAGGACGACGTCATGTTCATGCCCGCACCGCTGAACCACGCCACCGGTTTCAACCACGGCCTTATCACGCCGCTACTTCTGGGCGGTCGCGTTGTTCTGCAGCAGGAATTCCGCGCTCGCGAAGCAATCGAAATCATGAACAACGAAGGCGTAACCTGGTCGATGGGCGCTACTCCGTTCATCTTCGACCTGCTTAACTGCGCCGAGGAGAACGACCTGAAGTTCGAAACGCTGAAGCTCTACATCTGCGGCGGCGCGCCCGTGCCAGGCACCATGGTGCAGCGCGCTCATGAGCACGGCTTAATACTGTGCGAATGCTACGGCTCTACCGAAAGCTGCCCCCACCTGGCAGTTCCCCCCGAGCATTGCCTGGAATGGAACGGCAACTGGTCGGGCGTTGCCTTTGAGGGTATCGAGGTCAAGGTTGTCGACGAGCACGGCAACGAGGTGCCCCACGGCACCCAGGGCGAAGAAATCTCTCGCGGACCCCATATGTTCAGCGGATATCTGAAGAACCCCGAGGCAACCGCAAAAGACCTGAACGACGACGGCTGGTTCTTCTCGGGCGACCTGTGCATCCAGGACGAAGAAGGCCGCGTAAAGATCAACGGCCGCAAGAAGGAAATCCTAATTCGCGGCGGCATCAACATCTCCGCAAACGAAGTGGATAACAACTTGGACGGTTGCCCCGGCGTTGGCGCCCACGCCACCATCGGTTTGCCCGACGATCGCCTGGGCGAACGCATCTGCACCTTCATCGTTCAAACCGGTGATGTTGAGCCCACGCTCGATTCCATCGCGGAGTACCTTGATTCCATCGGCGTAGCCAAACGCCTGCGCCCCGAGCACATCGAGTTCATCGACGCCATCCCTATGACGGAATCCGGCAAGGTTAAGCGCCACCAGCTGGCCGACGAGCTTGATCGTCGCCTGAAGGAACGCGCCGAATAATCTGCGCTTAGCTCATAACCTCGCAAAAACGGCCAGCAAAATGCTGGCCGTTTTTTGTGCGCTGGGTCATGGGAAGCCGCTGCCGACCGAAAGAGGGCGGGGCATCGGCTGCAGGACGGGGCGATCGCAGCGGGGGATCGTGACTGTGGGGCGCAGCGTGCCGCAGGGCGAGGCGTTTGCTGCGGGATAAGCTGCTGCCGCAGAACGCAACGAGATGCCGTGCCGGCACGCGGGACCGTCGGCAGCAATACGGAGTGCGGCTACGCGACCCGGCCCCAACCTTCCACGCATAAGGCCCAGGGCCCGGCGAGCGCCGAACGACGGCAAGATCCGCGCGCGGTGCATGATCTGAGGGGCTCGCGCAGCGAAAGGGGCCCTTCATGGCAAGATCTTCGCGCGGTGCATTCCCGAACGCCCGTTTGCGGGGCTTTTCGGATGCACGGCGCGAATATCTTGCCGAAGCCGGCTCATTTTGGATGCACGGCGGCGATATGTTGCCGCGAACTGGCGTTTTTCCCGTCCGAGGCCCCTTCGGGAACGCATGAAGCGAAAAAGCTGCCACGGATCGCCGCCCGGTAACGCACCACGGCATAATCTTGCCACGACCGGACGCCGGGGAACGCATGGCGTCGATATATTGCCACTGTCGGACGCTGGGGAACGCATTTCGCGAGCATTTTGCCATCGGCGAGCGCCCGGGCACCCGGCCACGGGACTGCCACCGCCCACGGGCGGGGAGTTGCCGGCTGCGGACGGGTACCTGACCACAGGCACGGCTGCCGGCTGCGGGTGGGCACCCGGCCACGGGGCGGGGACTGCCGGCTGCGAGCTGGGCCACCGACAGCGGCACGATCTGCTGCGAACCGCCTTTCAACCGCAAGAACAAGCGCCATGCCGAAAACGAGAATGAACCCGTTCACTCCGACATTTCCCCGTTACTGTACAGTTATCGGTTTTATTTGTTACGTAACAAATATTTAGCTTTAGAATCAACCCACTTGTGAAAAAGCAGAGGAGATCGATTCTCTCGGAGAATTGATGGCCCCTCGTGATGCGAAAGGAGACTTGCTGTGACAGCGGAAGACATGCGCACAGATCTGTTGGAACGCATCCTTGCAGCTCATAAGTCTTTTTACGACATCAGGAGAGACTATCTTTTTGAAGGTCGCACCTTCCCCGCCTTCGCGGAATACCACACCTACGGCGAAAAATATGTGCTGGTAAAACGCGCAAAGCTCTGGGAAGTGAACACACACGACTTCATGTTCTTCGAATGCGTTGACGAGCTCGATGAAGCACAGCTTGCCGAAGAGATTTCCTTCATGCAGGAAAAGGCCCTCCGCAAAGTTGATGCCGGACCGAACCATATGTCCTCTGCCCTTTCGCTCGTGATCATCGCCAACCACACAACCGAAGCAGCGCGCAAACTTGCGAAGAAAACGCGCTTCCACAAGGAATACCGCTTCGGTTTTCGCGGTTGGACCGACCTCCGCCTAGCCGTGGTAGACCTTTCCCTGCCCACAGGCAAAAGCGTGGTTGTCAACAACGCCGGAAAACAGCTGAAAGAGGTGCTTTCCGGCAACTTGGCATTGATCAAGTAAGGTCCCGAAACAAGAAAGGTTCAGAGATGAACGCAATGATCGTCCTCCTGGGCGGCCTTGCCATCCTCGTAATCGGCTACGTGCTGTACGGCGGATGGCTGGCAAAGCAGTGGGGTGTTGACCCCAAACGCCCCACCCCCGCGCAAGAAATGCACGACGGCGTAGACTACGTGCCCACCAAGCCCTACATCTTGCTTGGCCACCACTTTTCCTCGATTGCTGGCGCAGGCCCCATCAACGGCCCCATTCAGGCTGCCGTATTTGGCTGGGTTCCCGTTCTGCTGTGGGTATTGATTGGCGGCATCTTCTTCGGCGCTGTGCATGACTTCGGCGCTCTGTTCGCGTCTTTGCGCCACAAGGGCCAGACCATCGCAACGGTTATCGCCGAAAACATCGACGACACGGCGAAGAAGCTGTTCTGCATCTTCGCTTACCTGACCTTGGTCCTGGTTGTTGCCGCGTTCGCTTCCATCGTTGCCAACACCTTCGCCGTAAACTTGGCAAACGCAACCGAGGCTTCTAACCTGGCAAATCAGCGCACCGCGATGATTTCTGTGCTGTTCATCTTTGTAGCAATCGTATACGGCCTGGCCACCCGCGGCCGCGAAATCCCCACCGCCGCCAACATCATCATCGCCATCGCAATCATCGTTGTTCTGGTTGCCGTCGGCTACAACTTCCCCCTGATCTCCTTCGACTACACCACGTGGATGATTCTGTTGGGCGTATACATCATGGTTGCTGCCGTTGCTCCTGTATGGATTTTGCTGCAGCCCCGCGACTTCCTGAGCTCGTTCTTGCTCTACGGCATGATCGCCCTTTCGCTCATCGGCATCGTGGGCGCATCCCTTACCGGCGATGCAGCCAACCTGCAAATCCCCGCATTCACCGACTTCTACGCAACGAATGCTGCGGTTGACGCAAACGGCAACGCCATTATCGACCCCGCTACCGGCAAGGCCGTAGTGAACAAGGCTGCCGCATCCGGCTTCCTGTTCCCTGCCCTGTTCATCACCATCGCTTGCGGTGCAATCTCGGGCTTCCACAGCCTGGTTGCTTCCGGCACCACCTCTAAGCAGTTGGACAACGAGAAGAACGCTCGCCCCATCGCTTACGGCGGCATGCTGATCGAATGCCTGCTGGCAATCATCTCCCTCTGCGCCGTTGGTTTCGTTTGGACGAAGTACTGCGCAGGCGGCTACGCATCCCCGACCGCCGTTTTCGCAGGCGGCCTTTCCCAGATGCTGGCCTGCATCCCCGGCCTCGAAAACATCGAAGGCATTGCCTACACCCTGCTGATCCTGGCTGTTTCCGCCTTCTGCCTCACTTCGCTCGACACGGCAACCCGCCTTGGTCGCTACATGTTCCAGGAGCTGTGGGTTCCTGCCGGTAAGTCCATGGACGAAGCCACGGGCGCTCGTAAGGTTCTGACCAACCCCTACGTTGCAACCCTCGTTACTGTAGTTCTGGGCGTCGGCCTCGGCATGACCGGCTACACCATCATCTGGCCCCTGTTCGGCGCTGCTAACCAGCTGCTTGCCGCCCTCGCCCTTTTGGCAGTATGCGCATGGCTGGGCAACGCGGGCCGCAACAACAAGATGTTCTACATCCCCATGGTATTCATGCTGGTTGTTACGCTCACTTCACTGGTCATGACGTTGCAGGCCAAGTGCACCGCACTTATGGCTGGCACCGGCGATCCGTTCGCCGCTGGCGTTCAGGCAGTTCTCGCTGCCGTGCTCTTCGTACTGGCTGTCATCTTGGCTGTTAAGGGCGCAAAGACCATCTTCGGCAAGAAGAAGGCCGCCGCAGAGTAACATCGCAGAATAACGCTGCGAATTGGGAGGGTCGGGAAAGATAGCCTTTTCCAACCAAACAAACAGGGCCTTGCTTGTGATTGAATTCGCAAGCAAGGCCCTTTCTTTATGCGCTATGTCTAAATGGGAATTATGCGCTATGGCTAAGTGGGAAAAAGGTAGCTGTCCCTATTTTCCCAGATACTCCAACTGGGCGCGGATGCTTCGAATGGAAGGCATACGGAGGGCAGGGTTCACGCCCTGATACACCACGTCGAACAAGGCATCGGGATCGGCGGACGTGCCCGCGTTCAGCGCTTCTTTCACCTGATCCAAACGATCAACACGATGCTTTCGCGTGGCTTCAATAATTGGCAGCGGGTTGTCGATAGGGTACCCGTGCCCAGGATAGAAGCGTTGCACCCTTCCTTCGCGCACCAACTGCTCAAGCACATCAAGGCTTGCAAAATAGCTGGCCAGCACCCCATCGGGGTGGAACACCACCGTGGGCCCATGGCGAAAGAGCACATCGCCCGTAAACAGAGATTGCTCTGCGGGATAAAGCAGGCCCACCGAATCTTCCGAATGCCCAGGCAGGGCAACAATCTCAAACTCCGGCGCTCCTTCAAAGGGGCGGAATGCGTCATTCGGAAGAGCTTGGACATCAGCACTCCAGCCAGCTTTTTCCTCGCAAGAATGAGGCAAGCCCCCCGAATCCAATTCGCCTGCAGCCCCAGCTTCGACCGCACCTACGTCCTCGGCACCCTCCGAGCACGCACGCTTCGCGCCGCCGCACTTCACGAAGCCGTGCTTCTGCAGCAGCTGGTTGATACGGCTCGTGCGCGGCGCGTACACCGGAGCGCCCGTTGCCGCAACAAGTTCGGGAATTCCCTCGATATGATCGGGGTGGTCGTGCGTGGCAACAATGGCCCCAATTCGCAGCCCTGCCTCACTGCATGTCGCCAGGATGCGCTGAACCTGCTCGCCGGCAGGAGCGGGGTCTATCACCACGCATTCCTTGGCACCCGGCTCGGCCACAATCCACGAATTGGTTCCCACATACGTCATGGGGCTGGGGTTGTTCGCGCGCACGCACTGAACGCGCGTGCTTACACGCCCACCGCACCAGGGCTTTTCGTCCTCAATGAAACCCACCGCTCAACTCCTTCTCTCGCATGCCGGCAAGAAGCGCCCGTCTTGTCACATTGCCTATTTGCGCCTTGGGAAATCGCAATGCAGCATAAACGTGCCGTCTTCCTTCTTGATGGGATACGACATGAAGCGCGTAAGTCGGCGGCGCGTCTCGACAAATTCTTTCGCGTTTTGAGCCGAAGCGATGCAGGTGAGGTTATAGACGGTTGGCGCCAGCACCAGCCAATTGCCTGCGTCACCTGCACGCATAGCGTACGCGGGAGTTACCCAGTCGGCAATCTGCGCTTCGCTTGTTTCGCCATCGGCCACCTGGCCTTCTGGCATAAAGGCAGAAAAGAAGAACGTATCGTATCGCTTCGTTTCAAATTCAGGCGTGCAGAAGTTCGAGATAAGGCCCAGCAAATCGGTGCGCAAGACCAACCCACGCAGAATAAGCATGTCGGCGAAGGCAATCTCGTGGTTTTCCAGAGCGGTGCGATCTTCCTGCCAGGAAGGGTCGCTCAAATCCTGCACCACCGAATGCTCGTCGGGGCCTGCCAGCAAAACGCCGCACTCTTCGAACACTTCGCGCGCGGCAGCAACAACCACGCGTCGCGCCACATCCTCGGTGCAACCCATGAGCTCAGCCCATTCGGCAGGAGCGGGCCCACACCACGGCAGATTAGGGTTCGAATCGCGGTCATCAACCCTGCCACCAGGGAAAACAACGGCATCGGGAACGAACTCCATCGTTTTTACGCGACGAAGCATAAACACTTCCAGTTCCTGGCCGGTTGGGAAATCGGGCGGAAAATGATCGCTTTCGATGCGATATTTCGTCTGGAACGGGGCCGAATCACGCACCAACATTACCGTTGCCGCATATTTGGGCTGCACCGGCTCAAACCCTGGCTGAAGCGAAGCCTCGATCTTCGAAAGCACGCTTTCCCTCGCCTTGAACTCGACCGAACCACCCTGCAAATCCACTCGCATAGCACCCTCCTTTTCGCCGCTTCCCGTTGCGGCGCGTCATTCGCTTTCTATGATACGGTGCGCGCTGGTCTTGCGCCAGAATCAGGATGCGAGGAAACCAACATCAACAAGCCTCGTATGATGCAGAGAGCTGGACAACCGGTTCGCCAAATTGGGGCACTGACCAACCGAGCCAAGCATGCCCGTTCGCCGGAGTCCGCCGCCAATGCACGCCACCTTAGCAGCTACACGACAAAGCTGAACACTTCGCCCCAGTTTCGCCGCAAGACAAAATCGGCAGTGCAGTTGATGTTGTCATACACGATGGACCATTGCGTATTGCTGGTGATGTCTTCTGGGTTTGGCTCCTGCGAAGAACCGCGCAGCGCCTTCCAGGCAACTTCCTTCGTTTGCGACTGCGCACCATCAAGCACCTCGGCAATGGCGAGCGCGCGTTCTTTGCCATGTCCTAAAGCACCGTTCTTCTGATTCGGCAGAACCTCATTGGCGTAGCACGCGTAATAGTTGGTGATTTCGCGCACATGCGTAACGACCATAGGGCGCGCAAGATTTTGCGGGTCGTACTCAACAACGCGGCTGTCTCCAGAAGCATCGTTGATGAAGAAATGGTAGTCGCGGCCAGCCATGGCAACCATATCGTACGAGCCCAGCAAGTCTACCGCTTCCTGCGTGCTTGCCGCCCTATCAAGCACCAAACGAATGGCCAGTGAGGTATTGATTTTCGGCTTGCCGCTGTTTTGCCTGGTAGGTAGGCTATCAAGGGTAAGCACCGCAATGGATACACCCTTTTCGTTGATGCCATCAAGACTCGCGAAGGGCCCCAACATCGCCGCAACTTTACTTTTCAGGCTTTCCTCGGGCATGTTAGCGCCCAAATTGTTCAGCGCCGAAAAAGAAATGGACGCATACCCGTCCTTCGGATGCGTGCGAACCAAAAGCGCAGAGGTATCGTCTTTGAAATCGTAGTTGCGACCCATCAAAACGCTGCTTGGGGCTTCGGCGCAAAACGCACTGCAGGCGAACTTCGGCGCCTCGACCTTTACGGGAATCCCAGGGAATACCTGCTTGCACACCGCGTCGATATAGGCCTGGTCATCTTCAACCCCTGACTTGATAATGGCGTCAAGGTCGTAACGATACGCAACCGTGCTCTCATACAGATTGTACGCACCGGCAAAACTGGACAACTTCTTCAGCGAACAAAGCGTCTTGATGCGCGAAGCGGCTAACGCTCCAACCGCAGCCACGGCTACCGCACCGACAGACGCCGCGCACAGCAAACCCGCCTTCGCTGTTTTGGAATCACCTGCGAAAACACCCATGCGAGCTCCTATCCCCAAGATCAGCAGATCACTTTTGCCGCCATCGTACCAGCAGCTATACAAACTGACTCAACGTATGGCGCATTCCTTTTCATTATTCTAGGGCAACCAGCAAACGTCTATCCCGTCACGCTGCAGGGGGGGTAACTGCGCTATTAATGGCACAGAGGTCAATCTGGTTCCATCGCACCACGGGAGGGCAACAATTGCACAATCAAGCGATACGGATGGCCCATCCGGTTTTGCCACCCCACAGGATGGCAAGTAATTGGTATCCGATACCTGCAAACCGCTGCGTGGCGATTCTGCCGCCCCACAGAAAGGCAATAAGCCTGCGTCTTTCGGGCTGTTATTCGGCGGACTCTTCCTTGCCGCGCTCTTCCTCGCCGAATATTTGCGCTTGAAGCTCAAGATCAAAGGTGTCAGATATCACATCGAAAAGCTGCTTCACAGCAACCTTTGCGATGGAGCGCAAATCTTGCTGTTTTATGCCCTCAATGATGGCTGCACGCTCTTCTGCCGGCACATTCAGCGCAGAGAGGCTCATCTGCAGATAGCGCTCGATTTTCACGTCAAGAGGAAAATCGCCGCTGCAGGGACGCAGCATAAAGCCAAGCATCAAACCCGATGTTCCGATGTCCATCTGGTAGAAATCCTCTTCGTCGAATGAAGGGTTGTACTGTTGGAAGCTTTTCTGAAGATGCTTCGCGGTATTGCGACGAATGTACTCCAGGGAACGTTCGCTGATATACGCCTGCAAATACAGATCGCGAATGATTTCACTTAATTCGGCAATGGTGAGCTGGATGGACGTCTCGAACGCATACACAAAAGCCGGGCTAGCATTAGGTCCCAGCAACGCGGCGGCTGAATCCGCTGCCGAAAACTGTCCCGAAAACATGAGCTTCATCAGCTCGTACATCACTCCGTCTTTGTTTCCGAAGACATTTTGGAACGAGCTCGAGGACACATCGGATTCTTTCAAAATGGCAGCCATGGTGGTGCCGCGATATCCCCGCTCCAAGAACAGGCGAACACTCGTCGAAAGCACGCGATTACGCACCGCTTCGCTATCGTACCTCCGGGCCATAGAATGTCCTCTTCTCTACTCCAAAAACGACCAAGTATGTCTATTTAGGCGTTGGAAAGCACTTTTGTCAAATAGTCTTTGAGAATATGTATTGTTCGTCAAAAACAATCTAGTTAACAGGGGTTATTGCCTTTTTCAATCATGTCTGAACCGATTCAGTTTGCCTTGTGGGAGGTTCAGCCCAAAGCATGAAATTCTTCACTTCCCGCCGCGCTGGGCCAATGCAAAAGTCCCGCCTCACAAGGCAAACGCAAAACTCTTGCTGCGCAAGGCCAACGCGAAACTCCCGCCTCGCACTTTGCGGAAAAGCAAACCTGAAAGCCCAATGAGCCCCGAGACCAGCCCAAAACCCAATGTCCCGTACAAGATTCTGCATTAAAGAGCCCCTTGCGGCCAGCTTCGCTGCCGCCGTCGGAACCGGCGCTCCACCCTCCTCAGACGAGCCAGACCCACGGCCCCCTCCTCCCGTTGGCTCAAGACCCAGAGACGCCGCTCCGTCTGATGAAACAAGGCCCAGGGCGCCGCTCCGTCCAATCCGCAGCAAACCCCTCTGCACACGGGCTGCCGCCCAACCCGATCCGGCAAGGCCCGGGGGCCGCTTCGTCCGATCAGTGGCCCTAGACGTTGCTGCCCGCGCTGCCGCCGAGAATACGCACGTCTGCGTGATTTGCCCCGTTGCGGTGACCCCCCCCCTTGCGATATCCATCCGTTGGGGCAATCCACCCGTCGTGAAATCTACCTGTTGGGACAATCCGCCCATCGCGAAAACAAAAATCTCGGCATCTCTGCAACTTTTTTGCGATTGCGAACTCTTCCCTGTCCCCGCAAAGCGAAAAAGGAGCCTTCACACGGCAAATTACCTGCATTTTTGCGCCTTAATCCGCAATTGGGAAGCTCGCAATAATTGCCAATCGCAAAAAAGTTGCAATCTAAGCCGATTTTTTGTTTCCGGACTCTTGGAATAGCTTCGGCACAGTGATTTGGTCAGGGCGAGCCTTTGCAGCACCTCAATCTGCGCTACAACGCGGACCCAGCATAGCATCGTGAGCAGCTTCGCAGTGGCTCCCGTGGGCGCCGCCATGCCCCCCCCCCAACAAAAAAGCGGCACCCAATTGGGTGCCGCTCTGTATAGCAATCTTTCGTTCGGCGCCGTTCCTATAGCAACACCTTCGGAAGAAAACTTACATGTTGGAGAAGGCGAAGTTCTCGGGATGAGCCTTAACCTCGTCGCGCAGTTTCGGATTCATCTTGCGAACGCCACGACGGTTGTCCTCAGTCTGAGAAGCCAGAACCTGGTTGCGGTTCTCCATCTTGATCTGAGACTCGAAAGAGTTGTCGAGGGAAACCTGCAGGGATTCCTTGGTAAGGCGAAGACCCAGAGGAGCAGAGTTCTTAACCATAGCCTCTGCCATCTTTACGGCCTCTTCTACAACATCTTCGTCAGCAACAACCTTGTTGGCGAAGCCCCATTCCTTCAGCTCTTCTGCGCCGATGCGGCGAGCAGTCATCAGAGCCTCAGCAGCGCGAGCATAGCCCACGATGCGGGGGAGGTAGTAAGAGCCGGACATGTCGGTACCGGTAAGGCCGATGTTCAGGTAACCTGCCTGCATCTTGAAGGATTCGCCGCAAACGCGCAGGTCGCAAGCGCAAGCCAGGGAAAGGCCGCCGCCTACTGCATGACCCTTGAGAGCACCGATGATGGGCTGCATAGCGTTGCGCATGTTAACAGCCTGATCGGAGCAGATGGTCTGCATGATGCAGTGATCGCGCTGAGCGCGGCCCATGTCTGCGGGGGGCTCGAAGTTGAGCTCGTTCAGGTTGAAGCCTGCGCAGAAGGACTTGCCCTCGCCGGTGAGAACGATTACGCGGCACTCGGGGTCCATACGGACCTTCTTCAGATAGTCGTTGAAGTCGGCCATCTGCTGGTAAGACATTGCATTCAAGTTAGCAGCATCGTCGAAGGAAACAACGTGGATCGGGCCACGGACGTCAACCTTGAGGCGCTCATACTCATACTTGAATTCGGGCAATTTGTATGCCTCCTGATATACGCTCATGCGCACTTCCCCTTCCATATTGGAAATCTCGTATAAGATAGATAAATCGTAGTTTTTCGAAGCGTCCCTTGTCAAGGACAGCAAGGGGCTTTCAACTTCGTATTTACTGGCTCATACTGCCGAAAGAAGGGGGAACAATGGCAGAATTTAGCCCGACTCGAACCCATGCAACCTGGAAGCCGCGCGTCAGCTCAGCGCACCTTCCCTACTACCGCTGCAGCGAATGCGGCGCCATTCTTGCCGGCATCGACGGCGACGTCGAAATCACGTGCACCAACGACGGTGAGCGTTCGCTTCTGTTTGAGCCGCCGTACGGCCATGTCGATTTCAAACCGAACTGCTGTGGCAAACCTATGGAGCGCATCGAACTCGTAGATGCCGCCGACGTCGAAGACCGCTTCAAGCTGACCTATCAGATTCTTGGCGGCATGAACAACAACTGCATTAACGTGAACTGGCGTTCTATCGACTCCACGTGCAAGCCCCGCTGGTTCGGCCTCAAAACGTTCACTGGCATGCAGTACAAGTATGTCACGCCCAAGAAGTGGCCGCCCGTGGTGTTCGCCCTGGCGGACGAAGACGCGTTTGCCTACTGCGACAAGAACCCCTGCGTGCAGTGCACCTTCCGCTGCAAGCGCGAGTTCGAGATCTATGCCTACGTGGAAAACATCGGCATGGTGGTTAAGCATCTCGACGAATGGGTAGCGCCTGGTAGCGCCAGCACCGACGACTTCGATTCGCCAACGCAAATCATGGAAAAGGCCCGCAAGGCCAAGGCGGAAAAGAGCGAATAGCCTTCACGCGCCGATGCTCTCGCTCTGACGAAAGGAACGGGCCCGAACCCGATCCGACGCGCCTGGGACCGGCTGCGCGGTGGTGGTGTCGCGTGACTGTGCCGGCATGCCCAGGACCGGTTGCGCGATAGTTGCGCCTTGCCGATTGCCGCGCGGAGCTCCGACACGCCCGAAGCCAACGCGCGTCACCGACATTGCCCGACAAGCAGCCAAGGGCACGCCCGGAACCTGCATGTCAGAATCCCGGCATGTTCGAGCCGACAAAGCAGCCTAGAGAGCAAGACGTCTGTAGCAATAAGAGCCCCATTTCGTTGCGAACAGCGTCCCATTTCCTGAAAATAGGAATGGGACGCTTTTTATGGCAAAGAAACGCTATGTTCGATGCAGGGCGCTTTCGTACTTGAAAGGGTTCCAAACAGGACGCCGAACGAGGGCTCTTGACGGGAACCCCAAGCAAGACACCAGATGAAGCATGGAGCGAAACGGACATTTTCGCACGCACGAACGGACGTCAGAAAAGGCATCACCGCTCAAGCCAAGCACATTCGCACGCGCGCACGCACGGACAACCAGAGATCATGGCAAGATATCGCTCAAATGTATTCTCAGAGGGCGCTCGGACGCCAAAAAGGCGCCTCCCAGGCAAGATATTCGCGGGATGTATTCCCCGGCATCATTTTTCACCGCTTTTCACGGCTTAAAACAGACATAAGGCGCCTATCTTGCCAAAAGCAGGCCATTCGAGCATGCATTTCAGCGATATCTTGCCATGAAGAGGCCTTTTTGGCGTCCGAGCGCCCTTCGAGAATGCACGATAGCCATTTCTTGCCACCCGATAGCCATTCCTTGCCACTACTTGATACCCAACCCCCTCTTCGCACGGAGCATTTAGCCACCCTGCCATGGCAGCAATTGTCGCCAACGCCCCTGAGCCTTTCTTCACGCGGAGCATTTAGCCGCCTTGTCATGGCAACATTTCTGCTTCGAAGCCCTTTTCGATCACGGCTCCGACGAGCATTTCATCGGGCACGGAATCGTTAAGGCGCACCGTAGCCTGTTTGCCTTCGAGATCGACCGCCGCATTTTCCACGCCGGGCACCGCTTCCAATGCTCCGCGCACGCGACCTGCGCATTTGTGGCACTTCATGCCCTCCACGCGCAAGCGCCTTTCCGGAAATGGCGGAGTGGAAGGGCGCGAATTAACAGCGGATGCGTTCGGGCCGGTCGGCACGCCACTGCTTAGGGAAACGCCACCAGTGACTTCGTTGGCCGAGGTTGGGCTAGCAGAGGCCGAACTGACCGGAGCTGGGCTGGCCAGAGCCGGGTTGGTCGAAGCTGAACCGGTCGAGGCTGGGTTGGCTGAGGCTGGACTGGTCGAGGCTAGGCTGGTCGAAGCTGGACCGGCCAAGGCCGGGTTGGCCAAGGCTGGGCTGGCAGAGGCTGGACTGACCGAGACTGAACCGACCGAGGCTGGGCTGCTCGTTGCCCTGCTCGCCACGCTCGCCGGCGTCGCAGATACGCGCTGCGGCTTCCACCCGCGCAAACGCAAAGCATTGGTCACCACGCATACCGAGCTCACGCTCATAGCAGCTGCTGCAATCATCGGGTTCAGGCTGAAGCCCGCCCAAGCAAACGCACCTGCCGCCACAGGAATGCAGATGGCGTTGTAGAACAGCGCCCAGAACAGGTTCTGCTTGATGTTGCGCATAGTGGCATGCGAAAGATCCAGGGCAGCGGGCACATCGGCTAAATCGCTATGCATCAGCACGATGTCGGCACTTGAAAGCGCAATGTCGGTGCCGGCGCCAATGGCGATGCCCACATCCGCACGAGCCAATGCCGGAGCATCGTTGATGCCGTCGCCCACCATGGCAACCGGCGTCTTCGCAGAAAGCTGGCGAACAATGCGCTCCTTTTCGGCGGGCAGCACGCCGGCAATAACCTCATCGGTCCCAACCTGACGCTGCACAGCAAGAGCAGTTCGCTCGGCATCGCCTGTCAGCATTACCGTGCGAATGCCCATTGCCCGCAACTGCGCAATGGCAGCAGCGCTGGTTGCCTTCGGCACATCCGCCACCGCAATAACGCCCACCAGCTTCCCTTCACGAGCGAAATAGGTAACGGTCTTGCCTTCATCGGTAAGCCCTTCGGCTTGCGAAACATCCACTGCAATGCCGCACTCGGCCATCATGCGCGCATTGCCCGCATAGCACACCGCGCCCGAGACACAGGCAGAAATGCCCTGGCCAGGAACCTGCTTGAAACCAGAAACCAGATCGGTAGATTCCTTGACCGCAGCGGCGCCAATACTGCCCGCCGCATACAGCACCATCGCGCGAGCCAACGGATGCTCGGAAGGCTTTTCCAGCGCATAGGAAAGCTGCAGCAGCTCTTCAGCCCGCACGCCCTCCGCCGGCAGCACATCGGTTACCTGCGGAGCGCCCTTGGTGATGGTGCCCGTTTTATCCAGCACCACAGTCTTCACGCCGCGCGCCGTTTCCAACGCCTCGGCAGATTTCACCAGAATCCCGTTCGCGGCACCGCGTCCCGTGCCCACCATGATGGCGGTAGGCGTTGCCAGCCCCAGCGCGCAAGGGCACGAAATCACCAGCACGGAAATCGCGTAGGCAAGCGCCGCGGAAAGCTCCGCCCCTAGGGCGAGCCACACCGCGAACACCACAACCGCGATAGCGATAACCACCGGCACAAACACGCCGCTGATTTTATCGGCCATCTTTTCGATGGGCGCCTTGGAGCTGGTGGCTTCGTCCACCAGACGAATAATGCCCGCAAGCACGGTTTCTTCGCCCACGCGCTCGGCACGCATCGTGAACCAGCCCGCCGTGTTCACGGTTGCGCCCGTCACCGCGCTACCAGCGTGCACGCTCTTCGGCAGGGGCTCGCCGGTTATGACGGATTCGTCGACCGACCCTTCGCCTTCCAGCACCACGCCATCGACGGGCACCGATTCGCCTGTACGCACCACGAGCACGTCCCCGGCACGCACGCTCGCTGCGGGAACCTGCACCTCGGCGCCGTCTTCCACGCGCATGGCCATTTTGGGCGAAAGGTCCATAAGCTTCGAAAGCGAGCTGGTAGTTTTGCCCTTCGCGCGCGCTTCCAGATACTTGCCCAGCGTAATGAGCGTCAGGATCATGGCCGCCGATTCGAAATAGAGGTTCATGGCAAAATGATGAGCGGCCGCCATGTCGGAATGACCCATGAAAAACGCTATGTTGAACAGCGCATATATACCGTAGACCGTGGCAGCGCCCGAGCCTAGTGCAATGAGCGAATCCATGTTGGGGGCACGATTCACCAAGGCGCGAAAGCCCACGCGGAAGAACTTGAAATTGATGAAAATAACAGGCACCAGCAGCACAAACAGAGCAAGTCCGTGCACCATCATGTTTTCCATGCCAGTGAGCACACTAGGCAGTGGCCAGCCGGACATGTCGCCCATAGAAATGTAGAACAGCGGCACCGTGAACACGAGCGAGGCAATCAGGCGGTGCAGCATGCTCTTCTGCTCGGCTTCGGCGGTGGCGTTCGGGTTTTCCGCGGCGACGCCCGAGCCCGCAGCGACGCCTGAGCTCGTAGCAGCAGCCGCGCCTGGCCCAGAGGATGCGCCCGCCTGGCCTTTTGGGCTGGCGCCGTAGCCCGCCTTCTTCACGGCAGATTCAATGGCTGCCGCGGTTTCGGCGGCATCGGCATCGGCGGCAAGCTGCACTTCCATTGAATTCTTCAGCAGATTCACGGCAACGCTCGCCACGCCGGGAACCGCGCTGATGGCTTTTTCGACGCGCGCCGAGCAGGCAGCGCATGTCATTCCTTGGACGTTGAAAGATATCTTCATGGTTATCTCCTTTTGGAGTTCTGCGATTGGGGGGGGGTGAACCGCCAGCCAAACGAACCGCCAGCCGAACCGGCGGCAATCGGGATCCTCGCGGACGGCAACTACGGCGGTAGTCTCGGCGGCAGTCGATATCTGCACGAACGGGACAGTCGCAGCGGCAGTCTCGGCAGCAGTCGGCAGCGGTCGGAATCCGCACGAAAGCCAACTGGGCTAGCAGGCCGACATTGTTTGAGCGATCGGACGAAGGGCAGTCGGCATCCGATCGGGCGCCGGGCGAACGAACCCGCTCTTAGCGAGCGAAGCGCTTGATGAGCTGCATGGCTTCGTCGATTACCTCGGTATCGCCCTCACGTACACGTTCGGTTACGCACGTTTCCAGGTGGTCACGCAACAGCATTTCGGACACGGTATGCACGGCACTTTCCGCGGCAGAAAGCTGAATGAGCACATCGCCGCAGTAACGGTTGTCCTCGATCATGCTTTTCACGCCATTAAGCTGGCCGATGGCGCGATTTAGACGCTTTTGCAATTCGCTTTGGAATTCGGCACTACGCTCCGTCGCTTTATGGCGGCATTCGCACATACGCTTTGGAGCTTCCGCTTTTTCCGAGCAACATGCTTTGGGCATTTTTTCGCTCATAGTTACCCTTTTCGCTGATAAGACTGGGAGGAATCTTGCTTCCCACTTCTTTGTTTTACGCTGCAACTATATACCCCCATGGGGTATTGTCAACATAAAAAGTACCAACTGGCTAACTTTTTCTTTGAACGCGCTGCTGGAGGTTGCTAGCACGCGGGCCTCGCTCGGCGGGGCCGCTTGACCAGCGCCTCCTTGCCGCCGCCCCACCCTGAACCCTTCCCGCGAATGCTGGCTCTCAAGATTCGGCAAGATTATCGGCGTCAGAGACTTGCAAGCAGAGCTTCACTGATGCCAGCTTTGCCGCCAGCGCTCGACACCCCACAACACCACGCACTCCTTTGGCAGCGTCACCCCGCCCGACAAGAAGCCGCCCGCGCCCCGTTCCGCCGCCCATAAGGGCGGCGCCGTGGTTGCGATCGCTCGCGCTGTTCGGCGGCGGATGGCAAGATCTACGCGCTATGCATGATTCGAGGGGCCCGTGCAGCGAAAAGGGCCCCTTCCTGACAAGATATTCGCGCGATGTATCCTCCAACGGCGGTTTGCGGGGCTTTTCGGATGCATGGCGCGCATATCTTGCCAAAGCCAGCTCATTTCGGATGCATGGCGCGCGAATCTTGCCACGAACTGGCGATTTTCTCGTCCTAGGCCCCTTTTGGGATACATGGAGTGAAGAAATTGCCACGGATTGCCGCCCGGGAACGCACCGCGGCGAAATCTTGCCACGGCAAAGCGCCCGGGAACGCATCAGGGCACAATCTTGCCATCGCCAGGCGCCCGCCAACACACCAATGAAGAACTTACATAACCGGCATCTAACAATTGTGTATAAAGCCCTCACCCGCAACCAAGCCGAGTACAATAAGGAGATTGGATTTTAGGGAGTTTCAGAATACATATGACCAATTCAAACGAAGCACCGCGCCGACCAGCGCGTCGCCAACCAACCCGCCGCTCCACCACGCCCCGCACTTCCGTGCCCAGTGCACGTGACGAGCTTGAGCGCGAACGCGAGTTATACAGCCAGCACGACCCCACGGCTTCGTTCATGCACGAACGCGTGCAGAACAAACCAGCAGGTCAGGAACGCGGCGCATCGTCCGCATTCCCTGCGTATGCAGGTGCCGGCAACGATCATATTGCCCATTCGCGCGTTGCCGCGAACCAGCCTGCCCAAACAAACCAGGGGTACACGGCCAATGGCAACATGTCCAACGTGTCGGCCTGGGATCAGCACGCTTCCGCAAACGCAAGCCAACGTTTACCGCGCGTCGAGGGACAGCGCCCTTCCGCAAGCGCAAGTCAACGCATGCCCCGCGTTGAAGGCCAGCGTCCCAACATGCAGAGCAGCCAGCGCATGCCTCGCGTTGCAATGCCGCAAGATGCTAACCAGCACATAGGCGCAGGCGACCCTTCCGCGAGCCAGCGCATGCCTCGCATGCAGCAAAACGGCAACGATCAGGCACGCCCTTCCCGCCGAGCCGCCAACGGCCAGCGCAGTCAGCGTCCCAGCGCCCAGGCAAGCCAGCGCATGCCTCGCGTTGAAGGCCAGCGTCCCAGCGCGGCCCAGCGTCAGCAGCGCCCCGTTCGCCGCGGTGCCGCCGCTTCGCAGCCCAGCCAGAGCATGCGCGCTCAGGCAGCGCAGCCGCAGCAAGACCAGCCTTCGCAGCAGATACCCGTAGTGCAGAACATGCGCGGCAACGATCCGTCTGCCTATTCGCGCGCTAAATACCAGCGCACCAAGGAAGGCGCCCAAAAAGCTTCGCCCACCAACGCATCCACATACCAGGCAGCTCGCTACCTGGGCAACAACAACTATGCGCCCAAGCAGAAGGCCGACTTCTTTACGCGCGGCAGCCTTATCGCCGTTGCCGTTGTTGTGGTGCTTGCCATCGTTGGCATATTCGCCTTCAACAGCTGGATGGGGTCGAAGCCGGTCGAGGTCACGCTAAACGGCGACCAGGTAACCATTTCGGGCGCCGAGCGCAGCGTTGGCGGCCTTCTGGACAACAACGTGGTTTCGGTAACGCCCGGCAACTACGTAGCTGTCGATGGCAGCACCATCCGCCAAGGCGAAGGCACCCGCTGCACCGCGAAGGTTAACGGAAACGACACCGACGATATGGGCATGCACTTGAATGGCGGCGACAAGATCGAAATCTCCAACGGCACCGACGTCACCGAACCCTACACCGACAGCGACCCTCAAACCCTCCCCCACAAAACGGAGCTGAAGGGCGTTGGCGCAGTTCACCTGTACAGCAACAATGCCCAGGACGGCGAACAGGTAACGCGCACAGGCAAGGAATCGGGCATCACCGCCACGGTTACCACCAAAGAACCGATCGACAACATCGTTCAGTACTACAACGTGAACAGCAACGGCGACAAGGTTATTGCGCTCACGTTCGACGACGGTCCATGGGATAAGCAAACCGATGAGATCCTTGACATCCTTGAGCAGAACGACGCCAAGGCCACCTTCTTCACCGTTGGCCAATGCATCAGCGGGCATGAAAAGGAACTGCAGCGCGCTGCAAGCATGGGCTGCGAAATTGGCACTCACACATGGGACCACGCAGAGGGCAGCGGCCAGGGCGTAAGCCTTATTAAGATGTCGACCGACGAACGCAAGCAAGAAGTACAGAAGGGCCTGGAGGCAATCAAGAACGCCACCGGCCAGGAAGCAAGCACTATTTTCCGTTGCCCGGGCGGTAACTTCGACACTTCGGTTGCCACCGACCTTGAAGGCATTGTTACGGCGGAAATCGGCTGGAACGTTGATACCACCGACTGGAAGAAGCCCGGCGCCGACGTTATTGCCCAGCGCATCCAGAGCGCCGGCCCCGGCAACATCATCCTGATGCACGATGGCGGCGGCGACCGCAGCCAGACCGTTGAGGGCCTTCGCCAAGCGCTCCCCAAGATGAAGGAACAAGGCTACAGCTTCATCACCGTGCAGGAGCTGCTGGAAAAGTACCCCTACCAAGAGGGCCAAACGAATTAGAGAAAATCAGCATAAAAAAGAAAAAATATACCACTGCGAGCGAGCCGTGGTGCAAATAGATAGCATGGGGAACAATCGAGATGAAAGATTGTTCCCCATTTTTTATATTTTCGATAAGTAGATTTACTTTTCGACTGCATAAACGCTGTACGTAATTTTTACGGTCATGTCAGACTCAGCGATGATTGCATCGAAGATGAGCTGTGTTTTATAGCTCGATACCTGTTCCACACGGGGTGATAAGTGGTATGTCGTTTCAATGGCAGCAGTATCAGATTCCACCATGCAGTCCATGGCTGCGTATGCTGACGTTTCGGTAGGGAACGGATGTGCTGTGTAGCCGGATTCGTTGCTGGATTCACGGATTAAGATATACGTAGGTTTTGTCATAACAGATACGTCCTTTCTGAAATGCGAAATATGGTTTTACGCAGACCTGCACTCGGATGAGGTGCCGTATTGAACCGCTCTCCCTGTTCCTCGGGCACGGGAAGCAAGGAGAGCGGTCCTCTTCGCCTATGGCATAGCGGCTGACGCCGAACCTCGTACGCACGCTTCATTGCAAACGCGGCTCAGCTCGCAAAGTGGGAATCGAGCACCTACCCTTACTTTCCTGCCTGGTTGGTGCTAGTTCGGACTTCTACCGATTTCGCGATATAGGCAGGGCGGCGCTTGGTTTCGATGTAGATGCGTGCGATGTATTCGCCGATCACACCCAGCGTTACCAAAATGAGCCCGCCCATCAAAAGGAGCACGCACAGAAGCGTAGGATAGCCTGATGGCATGGCGGGGTTGATAAATTGCTCGACAATGACTTCGACCAGCAGAACCAACCCGACAAGCGTGGCAACGAGACCCGCCACCGCGGCAATTTTCAGCGGAAACGTGGTAAACGAAAGCACTCCGCCGATGCCGTAGCGCATTAGTTTCCGGAACGACCACTTCGTTTCGCCCTCAACGCGATTTGCCGGCGTGTAGGGAAACGGCAATGTCTCGAAACCTACCCAGGCAAACATGCCTTTCGAAAAGCGAAAGCTTTCCGGCATAGAAAGAAGCGCATCGGCCACCCTGCGGTGGAACACGCGAAAATCGGAGGCATCGGACATGACATTGAGCTTGGAGGTTGCGTCGAACGTTTTGTAGAACGCGTGCTTGAAGAAGCTCAGCACCGCGCCTTCGTTTCGATGCTCTTGGAATGCGGCTACGCAATCGGCACTAGGGTTGGCCTGCAGCATGCGGTACATTTCAAGCAACGTTGCAGGAGGCTGTTGCAAGTCTGCGTCCATCAAGCCAACCGCATCCCCTTCGGCATGTTGAAGGCCTGCGAGCAGGGCGCTTTCCTTGCCGAAATTGCGGGAAAAATCAACCACGACGATACGTTCGGCCGATGCAGGAGTGGTCAGCTCATGCAGCAGGTGCGACGTACCGTCGGAGCTGCCGTCGTTCACCAAAATCAGCTCGTACGACACTCCCGAGGTGGCAAAAGCATCATCCACCGCGCTGAACAGCAGCGGCAGCGATCCTTCTTCGTTGTAGCATGGCACGACAATGGAAAGATCCACCGCAAGCCCCCTTTTCGCTTGATTACCGCGTCCGATTGTACGCCTAGCAACAAAACAAACCCAGCGTGTTGCCGAAATGCAACATCCTAGAAAAATAGGGGCAGGGCCCAGATTCCAACTTTGCGAGCCGAGCCGCGTTTGCGATAAAGCGCATACGCGAGGTTCAGCGCCAGCCACTATGCCACAAGCGAAAAAGCGAGACCTGCCCCCTATTTTCTCACCTGCCGGATTTCAGTTTCACAAACACGTTGTGCAGAGCGCCGTTCTTGGCAGCATGAATAGCACCGCCTAGCGCCAGGCACTTCGACGCATTACGCTGCTGCAGGGGCTTCAAGCACAGGCGCAACGCCTGGCTGTCGGCTTGTGCACAGGGCACCAACTCGTTGAACAACTCATCGGAGAACACGCCTTGCAGCCATTCCTTCTGCGCAGAGCCGCTCATGCCGCTTTCCTTCTGTTTGTTACGTTCCAGCGCCGAAAGAATATAGCGAGCATACAGCGCACCAAGCGTGGCCTTGGCGCCGGCATCAAGCAAACCCCATGAATCCAGCTGGTTACGCAACATTTCAATGCGCGCGCGATGCACCTCGTAGTAACGCGGTACAAACTTGCTGGTTAGGTTGCCCGTCTCACGCTTGGCGTAGCGATATAGCGGTGCACCAATCACGTTCAGGCCAGGCAAATCTTGGAACACGCGGATGTTGAATTCGATATCTTCGATAAGCGGCAAATCTTCGGTAAAGGTAAAGCCGCCCTGCTGCAGGTAGCTGCGCTCGTACACCTTGTTCCAGGCGTAGCCGTAATGCGTACCCTTTTCGAACTCCAAAACGTGCTTACGCAGCTTGGTTTTTCCCAAATGCGCCGATTCCCGACTGAAAGTGAATTCCTGCACGCGTTCCACCTTGCCACCAACGTCGTAGAATTCTTCCACATGACCCACCATAACCACTGGCGCTTCGTGCTGCTGAAGCGAGTTATACACGCTCTGCAGAAAGGTGAAATCGTAGCGATCGTCGGGGTCGGGAAACCACACATAGCGCCCCCGAGCAGCGGCAAGGCCCGTATTGCGCGCCGCCGAAAGCCCTCGGTTCACCTCGTGCGATACAACGCGAATGCGTGCATCGGCGGCGGCGAACTGCTGCGCGATGGCCAAGCTGCCATCGGGCGAGCAATCGTTCACCACAATGGCTTCCCAATCGGTGAACAGCTGGTCTTGCAAATCGCCCAAGGCGGCGGCAAGGTAAGGCTCAGAGCCATATGCAGGTAGAACAACCGAAAAGAACGGGGCAGTAGAGGATTGGGCTGGGACATCTGCGGTGCTCACCGAGCCCGCGGCATCCGTCGAAGCAGCAGCTGCGGAGCCCGCTGAGCCCGCCACACCCTTAGCTTCTGCAGCACCCGTACCGCTACGGGCAGCATCGGCGTAGGCAGCCGCATCGCCGCACCCATGCGCAGCTGCAGCGTCCGCGGCATCGGCGCTCACGGCGCCATTACGCCCCCGCGAGGCGGACATACCGCTCGCTTCGCCCTTGCCGTGATGTCGTTTTCCCATATGCCCAGCGCCCCTCATGAACTCTAAACGCTTCGGCTGCGGCGCGCACCGCTATTCCGAATACTTGCTTATGTCAGATATCTTAACAACTACAACGCCGTCGATGGTTGCCACCGAATCATTGGCAGGATACAGTGACATGCTCGCGAATTCACTGGAGCGAATAACCTTGGCGCATTCGTCGAATGAGCAGTAGTTGAAGCTCTGACCCGCGAATTGCTTCATTATCACGTCCCAAGAACGCATGTTGTTCTGGTAGTGGTTGTCCCAAACCATGCCCCACTTCGCGTAGCTGCTTGCGTGAGCATAGGAATCGCTGGTGTTTGGATAGTTTCCCGCCTCGGGTTTTCCGGCAATCAGCACCTTCGCGCCCGCCTGCACATCGGGGTTCGCGTCGAGCGCGCCGGCAATTCGGGTGGCCAAAGAAGCGGTTTGGTTCTGGCATGCCTGCATAACCTCGGCATCCGCATTCGACTGCAGCGCATACGACCACGCCCCTACAGCAATAAGGCAGCAGCAGCCGACGGACATCGCTTTCGCGGGCACGCGCGGGCACGCATTGCGCTGTTCGGGAGAATCGAGCAAAAGCTGCACCAGCAGAGGCAGAAGCAGAAACGAAGCCATGAAACCGCCCAACATAAGCGGAGTGGGATACCCGTAGCCGGGAACGATAACCAGGATAACGTTAGCAGCGAAGGGAATGAGCGCAACGCAGAGCAGCGCCATAGCGCTCGACCCCAAACGCTTCGCACCATCGATCGCAACAAGACAGGCAAACGCAACTGCCACAACAATCAGGTATACAGCCGCCACGTACACCCAGCCGAAATGGTTCCCGAAAATGCCGTGGCTGAACAAGCCGTCAGAAAAGGCACCGTAGGCACTGGGGACAGACGACGTCAAAGAACCCAGAATGCTGCCAGCGCCAACCGAGGAAGCTCCGCCATAGGAGGAAAGGCCAATGCCCAACACAAACAGCGAAAGCTCGGTAAGCGCGTAGTACAGTACGGCACCCGCCGCGCACACCACTACGGCAACGCCAAAGAACACCGCAAGCTGCTTGGCACTGAGCGAATCGGCACTGAAGCCTTCTTCACGGTAGGGGTTCTGAGCTTCGCCACGAGCATCGCATGCCGGCGACGCCAGCGATTCAGAGCCGCCGCCCATAAGAGCGCGAATCATCACCAACAGCACCGCAACGCAAAACACGCCCAGGCTCGCTTGATAGCAACCGAGCGAAAACGCCAACAACGCAACCGCCCCAACAAGGGCAACTGGCTTGCCAACAGCCCCAACGCGCCCTGCCAGGCATGCTGCCAGCACCGCGCATAAAAACGAGAGTGCATACGAATTCGAGCAGTAGTAGTACGTGATGCAGCAGGAAACGAAGGGCGAAGCGATGAACAGAATCGAAGAAGCGTACCGCAAGCAAGCGCGCTTGATGCCCAGCCTATCTATCAGCGCAACAACGCCCAGCGTAAACAGGGCAATGGTGATTGCGGAGGTAAGAATAGGCGAGCACAGCCCAAACTTAGCGCAGGCAGCAAACAGCAAGCCCCAACGCCCCAAGCTAATATCCCAAGCATGCGGAATAAAGCTTCCGTATCCATTGGGGTTGCTCAAAGAAACAACCGCATCGGGGTTCGAAAGGCCGTTCAGGTACATCTGCGCATGGCAGATCATGCCCACTGCAAAGCACACCACCAGCAATTTTGCGTTGCGAGTAAACCAGAGCTTCACCTTGGAAAACCCCGTTTTCTCTGCCGTTGATTCACTTTCTAACCCCAAGATAACCTCCCGATGCTTTCAGCGAGAACCTGGTACCTGTCCCTTTTCCCACCACGGAAAGCCTACTTCCCTTCAGCCTTTTCCATACCGCTTTTTCGAATCTTGTTACCAACAAAGCGTCCCATATCCTCGGCAAGGAAAGCAACGCCCTGCGTGCGCACCGCACGGACAGCACGGGAAGCAAGATAGCGCACATAAGGAACATGCGACATATGAGGAACAGGCTTGCCAAGCACCTCGAAGTAGAAGCGCTTCTTCGCAACTGAAAGTTTCCCGCACTCAAGCACATAACGCTCCGGCAAGCGCTCAAACAGCTCGCGCGTCTTCTGCCGAACAACGGGATTGTCCCAGCCGTCATCCAAAATGGCACCATTGACGTAATTGAAGCCACGTAGGGCATGGGCGCACCAAATACCCTCGTCGGTTACACCCAGCTGTTCCATGATCGCAGTCATGTCGAGCCAACGGTTGAAAGGCAGTGCGACCTTTTCGTCCGATCCATGGTTCTTGGTTGAGCCAGGCAAATCGTTTCGATAGCAATAGAATGGCTTGTCCAGGTAAACAATGGACTGCGCCCGACAGAGCGTTTCAACTAAAAAGGGATTGTCTGCCCAACCAGCACCAGGGTACGGACGGAAACGTATCCCCTTTTGGTTCAAGAATTCGCGGCGGTACAAAGCAGACCAAATGGAAGGGTGCCCTTCAATAAGAACAGGGGCATCTTCCAAAACGAATGGTTTCTGCGACGTTTTCAGGCTGCCAAACAGAAGGCTAGGCTTCTTAACCAACGTTTCAGGATTGTCCCATTTGGCCAAATCGTACCAAGGGGTTTTGACTACATCGATTTGATTACCAAAACCTTCAACGAAATCGAGCATTTCGGCAAACATACCGGGAAGAAGGTAGTCGTCGGGCTCTACGATGGCAATGTATTCGCCCTGGGCCATATCCAAACCGCGATTGCACGTTGCGCCATAGCCCTCGTTGGCCTTATTGATGCAAATAATGCGCGGATCCCTACTGGCGTGCTCATGCATAATGGCCGATGAACCATCTTTGGACCCATCGTTCAGGCAAACAATCTCCAGCTCACGCAAGGTTTGGGAGCGCACGCTGTTCAGGCACTCGTCTAGAAAACCTTCAACGTTGCAAATCGGAATAATAACCGAAACTTTTGGCGCTGCACCTTCGTTGGACACCAAATCCCCTATCTCATAGAAAAAAATGCGCGGAGCATATACTCCGCGCATTACCTTAACGCATTTATTTGCCGGTTTTGTAACGTACGCAAAATGTACCCTTAAAGAGCAGCCACCTTCGGCTCGGGGACAATCTCCCTGGGGTCTTCACCTTTTTCTGCGGCGGCAATTACCTTTGCCCAGGTTGTTTCGTCGCGATAAGCAAGCCACAGGCCCGTGCTTGCGTCGACTTCGCCCGCGTAGGGGCCTGTGCCGGAGACAAAGGTGATTTTGTCTGCGTTCTCGGCAAAATCAACTACCAATGCAGACAAACCCTTTGCATCCCAATTGGTGGAGCAATTTGAGGAAAGCACGTTAGCAAAAGAAGCTGCCGTGGAAGGATCGGAAGCAACCTGCCTGATACCAGACTGGACAATGGCGCGATCCTGAATCTGACGACATGCATCCAAGTCGTTCGCATACTGCTTACGCGAACGCGCCAGCACCAATGCTTCCTTGCCGTTCAGATCCTGATCGCCTTTGGTAAGACTAATGTGATCGCCGGAAACAATGTCTTGAAGCTGCATGTTGATAGGCACATTCGCAGTTAAGCCGCCCAGACCTTCAACGAAGTCCTCAAACTGCACGAAGCTCATGTCCATATAGTACTTAGGGGTAACACCCGTCAGGTCAGCAACGGCCTTCACGGACTCTTCAATACCAGCAACGTGGTAGACCTCGTTGAGCTTAACCTTCTGACCGTTGAACTGCGTTTCCGTGTCACGAGGAACGGAAACAATGGAAATGGCGTAGGTCTTCGGGTCAACGCGAACCAACATCATCACATCGCTACGGCCAGTGCCGTCCGAATAGTCGGGCTTGTTGATTTCAACCGTGCCCGTGCGCGAATCGTTGCCCACAAGCAGAACCCAGAAAGGCTCGGTTTCCGTCGATGCGGCATCGCTCACCTGCACGTCTTCGTCTTTTTGCTGCGGCTCCTGATTCTGACAGCCAACCAGCGCACATGCCATTACGCCACAAAACGCAACAGCAAGAAGCTTTTTCAGCATCTTCATTATTCGCTTCCTTCTTCCTGATTTTCTTCATTCGATGGAATAATTGCCGTTGATTCAACGTCGAGCCCGGAAGGATCTTCCCCGGCATCGACGACTTCCATAAGGGTTTTCCAGCCTTCAGGGTTTTCGTAGCACAACCACAAACCACCCGATTCAGCATTGATGTCGCCCTTTGAAGGGCCAGTAGCGCTATAAAACGTTATCTTGCCTTTGCTCCCCGCAAATTGCATAGCCAAAGACACGATATCCGATGTACGCAGATCGGTACCCACGAAACCAGCAAGATCGAGCACCGTCCCTGGCAATTCTGGCAGAGGCTTACTTAGCGCTTTATCAACAATTGCCATAGCAAGCTGGCGAACATTTTCCTGGCGATGTTTGTCCTGGTCGGTTCCGTATTCATGGCGTGCACGCGCAAACAGCTGAGCCTGCTGTCCGTTTAGCGTTTGGTATCCGGGCTGCAAGGTGATTTTTTCGCCAGTAAGGGCATCCTTATAAGAAAGCTTGATATCAACATTAACGTCTACGCCACCTAAAGCATCAACGATGTTCTCCAGTTCGGAGAAATGGACTTCGGCGTAGTGGGAAATATCCACCCCCGTTAGCTGAGAAACCGCCTTGATGGACTCTGCCGCACCACCAATATTGTATGCCTCATTGATTTTCACTAGACGCCCATCGCTGGTGCGATAAGGCGTATCGCGTGGGACAGAAACCATGGTTACTTGACGATTGGCAAGATCAACGCGGAGAAGAATCATAACGTCGGAACGCTGATTGTCGCCCGATTCGTCTGCTCTGCCCGAAGTGCCTGAACCTTCGCGCGAGTCGGACCCTAGCACAAGCATATAGAAGGGCTTGCCCGATTCCGCAGGAACAAGAACACTCTCCACGCCTTCGGATTCGCCCGAAGCGAGCTGGGCGTTAAGCTGAGAAGAAAACCACAGGGCATACGCACCCGTCGCAACAAGCAGCGCCGCGAGAATCGCAAGCACCGTCAAAGCAATGCGCTTGGGCGTGGGACCCTTACGATGCCTGCGCGATTTTGCCACATACAAGGCAGCATTGGAGCGAGACTGGGCAACAGGAGCATGGGGGCCGCTAGACCCCTGGCGGGCCGCATGCTTGCCCCTATATGCGCTGCTTTCCCGTTCCACCGTACCGGTACCTTTCGAATTTGCTGGATTAAACTAAGAAAGAATATCACGAGATAAAATACGCCTGATAATCGGCAAGAATTATCCAAATCGCGTTCACGGTAGCTGTTCTCTGCACCACACGCGGAACAACGCCTGGTATGCCTTATACATTGGAGAGCGTCACGGCCATGCGCAGGGCAGCAGCAAGATCGGAACGCCGCTGATCCAGCAGAATAAGTAGGGTCGCAATTCCCCGCACCCTACTTGAACGCTGCGTCAATGCGATACAACCTCATATCCCCCTCGCTCAAAACAGGAG
>ERZ506938.212-NODE-212-length-34706-cov-8.776688_pt1 | contig 34706 bp, 37 predicted proteins | sample MGYA00513172_ERZ506938 | MGnify/ENA metagenome assembly ERZ506938
TCGTAGTATGTACCAGATGTTCTGCAGCATTAAAACGCCTCTTTGCATCCGGGATTTCTGCTAATTTTTCCCATACCTGCACATAAATCCCAATCAGATAGCTGACAGCAGAACGGTAGATTTCCAGTGTCTGGCGGATCGGGATATTCTGTTTTCGTAATTCTACACCATAACTGGATATTATCTGCATTTTTATTTCTCCCTGATAACTCTTTTCTCAGATTCTGTTGTTTTTTCTACTACCCATGGCTATATTTTAGCACATATAGTGCCAGAAGTAAACATGTGTTCTTTCTTTGAGTAAAAAATTTGCGCGTGTTAAATGGGTAATCCCCTTACATCCGGTAAGGATTTATCCATCTCGTTACTACTACTTACCTTGTGTTTTTAGGGGGTAAAATATTACCCCCTAAAACATAAGAAATCACAATCAATGCTTGCTCAGTAGGATGGGGTGAAATTTCACCCCATCGCAAACACTGGAAAATACAGCATTTCTGAAGGAGTGTTTTTTTACTCCTTCAATAACCAAAGACAGGAGGACAAACACAATGAATCAGAAACAGGCTGACACTTTAATGACCTACAATGAGTGGTGTGAAGTATTCAAGAAGCACCTGAAAAGAACCATCAGACAAAAGCTCCGCCGCTTCCTTTACTGGGTTGCTATGTTTCTGATTCTTGTTGTACCGCCATTTGCAATGATTATCCACTGGATTTTAGTTGGATATTAAGAAAGAAGGTGAATTATTGGATATCTTACAGGCACTTTTCAGCTTATGGACAGGGAACAGATGCACACCAGAGCAGCCCGAACCTGTCACCGATGCACTCAAACACCTGATACCTGAAGATCAACAGGATCAGTTTACTACTCTGCTGACCGCATACTGCGATAAACGCGAGCGTCAGGCGTTTGATGTTGGATTCAAGGCAGCAGCACAGCTCTGTCAGCAGCTCAATAACACAGAAGAAATCTATGGAGGACTCACAAAATGAAAGAAGCTATTATTTATCTGCTCTTTGACAACTGGTGTAACAGTGAGCATGAACCGGAAGTAAAAGAAGCTATGGACAAAGCTATTCGGAATCCTACTGAAGATACAATCTTTCAGCTCTCTTCTATTACAGAAGCTAATGCATTTAAAGCAGGTGTCAGAGAATGCCTGAAAATGTTCCGGGAATTACTTGTAGACAATCCCGAAAAATGATTCATAACTGTTCTATCGGCTATACGGGAGGAAAGAGGATCATGCACAAACCAAAGAAGCAACAACCTATAGTCAACTATCCACTTTACAAAGGTGCTGCAATCCGTATCTTTGCAGAGAATCCGGGTAACTGGGAAGCTTTTAAGCGTCTGGTCAGTACTGCTGCCAGACACCGATAACATACACATTCAAAGGAGGATTTTATCATGATGAACATGGAAGTAAACATTGCAGTAAATATTCAGGCAACAAGAAAATTTTACAAGGTAATCGTTATCTCTGTAGGACTCTACGAATCAGATATCGTCAACGAAAGACACTTTGCAGACCGTGACAGTGCAGTTGCATACACAGAAACGTTACCTGCTGGTCTTATCTCTCTTCTGATGGAGGTATAAACATGAGCTGGATGAAATACAACAAAGAAACCGGGCAGATTGATCTTCTGCCCTACATTTCAGAATTGTCAGGCTTCCATGCTATTGTCATGGATGAACACACATGGAGTAATGTTATCTGTAAGAGATCAGCTTCAGCAGCTCCCGGAAAGGCAAAAGGCAGAAAAACAAAGTTCCTTGCAAATCTCTTTGATCTGCTGAAAGCACAGGACGAAACACGCCCGATCACTGACCACGTTTACGATTATGTACTGCATATCGAGCTTTCCGCAGATGAAACCAACGCTATTATCAGTTTGCAACGTAAATCAACCTATGAATTTGTCTTTCGGAATGAGATCATTCCTCTTTCCGGAAAGTAACTCAGCAAATAATCAGGGAAATGAAGGGGTAAAATTTTACCCCTTGGGATCTGGTAATTCATTTATTCATACATACAATCAGGAGGACTCAAAACATGAGCTGGAAACACTTTAACACCGAAACCGAAACACTTGAAATCAGCGGATATCTGCCAACAGAACTGGAACGCTTCCATGCAGTCGTAATGGATGAAGATACATGGTATAACGAAATTCGCAGACCGGGGAAAGACTATGCAGTACGCGTAAATAAATTTCTTGACGGACTGCTGGCAATTCTGAAGTTCTGGGAAGAGAAAGAAACCTGTCTGATTTATCCATACATGTATATCCTTCATATTGATCTTGCAGAGGATAAAAAGACAGCTCTTGTCAGCTTGCAAAGAACTCACAGCTATGAATTTGTATTTAAAAACGTAGAAATCCCATTCGAGTAGACAGCTTTCCTGCTGCTGGATGTAATAATCGTTCTGGCAGCAGGATTTTCTCTATCATGATATCTAATATCGCATTCGTTTTTCAGTTGATACTATCGACATATCATATTAATTTTTGAAAGGAATTTAAGCACTTATGGCAAGGCAACCCGTTATGGACAGATTACCACATGAAAAAAGTGATATCTGGAAAAAGGAATTAAAAGCTCTGATGTCTGATTTTTGCATCCCGGTAAATATAATTGAACAGATCATTCGTGCAGCCGAACGCAAAGCTAAACCCGAAGAATCGTGTAAGAGTGTATATCAGCGCGGTTGGATTATGTTCAAGGAATTTCTTCTTCAAAAACAGTAGTAAATCTGACGTATCCATCAGAAAGTACTAAAACTACTGTTTTTCATAACATTTCAACAGAATTTTAGAGGTGTCATTTTGGGGAGCGTCAGAATTACACCAGAAAGGCATAACAATGAACAGATATTTCGGTTACTGTCGAATCAGTACACCAAAGCAAAGCATAGACCGACAGGTCAGAAACATTCTTGCTGCATATCCGCAGGCTGAGATCATCAAAGAAGTATATACCGGAAGAAAATTCCAAGGACGTAAAGAGTTTGACCGACTTATGCGAAAAATTACTCCCGGCGATACCATTATCTTTGATTCTGTCAGTCGAATGTCCCGTGATGCTGAAGAGGGATTCATCATGTATGAAGAGCTTTACCATAAAGGAATCAACCTTATTTTCCTGAAAGAACCGCATATCAGTACGGAAACTTACAAGAAAGCTCTACAGGGTGGAATCCCAACTACAGGCACAGACATTGACTGTATTCTGGAAGGGATAAACAAGTATCTTCTGCTACTTGCCAAAGAACAGATCAAGCTTGCATTCGAGCAGTCAGAGAAAGAAGTCCATGATTTACGTCAAAGAACACGTGAAGGACTTCAAACTGCCAAACTTGCCGGGAAGCAGATCGGACAGATTCAGGGACAGAAACTTGTCACCAAGAAATCAATTGTAGCAAAAGAGATCATCCAGAAACATAACAAAGCTTTCGGTGGTTCTCTGAATGATACAGAGACAATTCAACAGACGGGTATCTCAAAGAAGACCTTCTACAAGTATAAAAAAGAGCTGCTGTCTTCCCAAAGTTTATAATATCATTTGTGGTTCGCGAACACACTCCCGATACTTTGAGTATCAAAGTATATCCGATATCTGTTATATACTAACAGTGTTTTTATTATGATATAAATGTATCGTATTTCATGATTTGTCACTAAACAATTTGCTGATATTTTCAGGCTTACATGACCATTGTGAAATACTTTTTTAAACGGTATCGTTTATGAATATAATAGTTCTGATATCAAATTGGTATTACCAACTCATCCTAATCCCCACTGACCATGCAACTTATTCAACAACGCCATCTGCTTCGTAGTATCTTTTCCAGCATTTGAATCTGGATGAAACTTCTTCGCCAATACCCTATAAAATTGTTTGAGGATTACTTTTTCCTCATCTGTGTAGTTATCATTTACGTAATTATAGTAACTACTATTTTCATCACTGCTCTGGTAGTTATCAGATTCAGCATTGTGGTAACTACCACTGCCTGAATGATTTTTTTGAAACTGATTCCCGTTGTACTCATGAAACCACTCTTCAAATTTCTTCTGCTGCTCTTTCTCTTCTCGCCTTCGCTCTTTATATTCTTTTTGAATCTGTTTTAACATTGCAGGATTTCTCAATTTTCCAAACACATCATAGCAGTAATCATACCTATCATCATTATCCTCCAACATATATTCCATGTTGAACTGACGTTTCTTGCGTTCATATTCCAAAACAATTCTTAGATTTCTTCTATACGTCTGGCTCTCTTCTGTCTGCTGAAATTCTTCTTGTAGTTCCAATTCCAATGGTCCGATCTTACTTTCAACAGCTTTATAAATTTCTTCTTCTGATACTCCCAGTATAGCAGCTACTTTCTCAATCTTCTCCGCACCCCAGTTATATGTATCAAACTCTCCTGTTGCAAGATCATAATACTTCACTGTGAATAATACAAATTCTTTCTTCCTTGGTTTTCCATCCCTGTCACGATAGCTCTGATGTACAGATACTTTATATGATTTCTTTACTGGACGTTCAAAGCATTCATCACTATAAGCATAACCCCATTTTATCTGTTCTGTACCGTCTTCAGCATATATGGCATAATTTGTTACTTCTAATCGTTTAGGAAATCCCGGAGGATTCTCTCTCTTAGTTATAATTTCCTGTATAACGCAAAACATCCTTTATTTTCTCCTCAAATCAATGCTTATAAAACAAAGGTGTCGCCAACTGGCAACACCTCGCGTAACATTTTTATTTTAATATTCTTTACGTGTAACTCCATACATATAGAGAATAAATTTTCCCTGCATATGACACCCATCATATCAGTAGAGTATATATACTCACCAGGAAATATCATCATGATATATCATATATTTCTTACCAAACCAGCCAATAATAACAAAGAATAATCCAATACTATCGTTCCACAACAACGTCTCCATTCTATTTGTATTTCTCACGCAACTATAACGTTAGCATTGTATCAACTTTCAGTCTGATAATACTTCTCTCTTATTCCTCTACATACAAGAGCATACATAAATATTATAAAGTTTTCCAAAGTCACAAGTTCCTCATCAACCCAAATATCATGGTCTGGATCTTCAGCCAATTTTTGATGCGCTTCCTTTATCATTCGACTTACATCAGCAGTAATATAGTTTCGAACCTGTTCCGAGGTTATCCCATATTTCCGCCCAATTGAGTCAAAAATTTCCTCGAAAAATTCATCATGTTCTTGTCCGATATCTATAGTGTCTGGTTCTCCCTCTTTATAAAGACGCACCGCCCTCCGAAACATGATTTCCACAAATCTCCGAAAATCTTTCTCGTGTTCCTCATCAACCACTGGAATTGATTTTTTCATTTCTTCATATGTAGCATATCCGTGCTGCTTTTTCATTTTTTCGCTCCTTTTCGGTCTTTGAAATACAAAAAATCAACATTAGCTCTGCACGTGCAGTGCCTTTTTGTACTTCTACCTGTAAAATTATTTTATGGTAACAGTTATAGACAGACTTGCCACGACATGAATTAAATGATACAATAGATATCGTCAAAATAAGAATGTACCGATTCAGTTGTGAGTCTGTACTATAGATGGTTAGAACGAATACTGCAAGTGTTCACACTAATCATCTCAGAAGCTCCAGTGTTTCCTAGGCACTGGGGTTTCTTTTTTGTTGACAAGCACACTATATCACCAGTATTTAGTTTTGTCAATAGTTTTATTGTATATTTTGTATATTAAGTATTATATCATGTTATTTCACCGTTTTTTTGTATATTTTATATTGATTTATCTTTATACATATGTTATTGTATTATACGAAAGGATGGTGAATAACATGACTCCCTTATTTCCAGAAAAAATAGAAAATACTCCCGAAGTTGCATCTATGCTCAAGCAATTACGATTAAACAATCCTAAAGATGATAAGGTTCTAACTGCCGAGGAATTATCAATTGCATTAGAAAAAAACAGGGCTTGGGTTTCTCAAATCGAAAGCAGAAGATTAAAAAATGTCAAGTCAGAAGATGTTCTTAAAATGTATATTTATCTTTTGAACGAAGATATGAATAGTGCAACAGCCCGTTTAAATTCTTTTTGGGAAACATACTCTTCTCAAAAAGAGGAACTGGACAAAATAATCAATTTATTTTCTAGCACTGTAACGTCTCACTTTTTTTCATTAGAGAGTGCAACGGAGAAAAAGAAACTCGTTGACGTCGTTACCAACTTAGCAAAGGGTATTAACTTTAGATATGATGATACAATTAATGTCTTAGATGGTATGGATTTTACTGCTTTTTCTCAGATGAGTTCAAAAGAGAAAAATGATTTTATTTCAAGTTTTACAGAAATCAAACATAAATTTTATATTTGCCAAAAACGACGTGATCTTGGAAAGATTCAATATTGGGTCTCTACTCTCATATATCACAAAAACCATATTAAATCAAAGCCAGAATTTCTGACACTTTCCAACAGATGTTTATCACAACTATCACAATTTTTCAATAACAATATGCCAGATGATTCTCGTATACATTCTCGCTTTATTGCCACTTTAAATAAATTTTCAGAAAACATGTACATTTTTTCTTATACTGAAGTTCCTTATAACATTTTTAAACAATTCACTTTATCTTTCGATTGTACACATGATGATATTGCAAATGCTATTCACGCTTTACGCGAATATATTGATTATCTTAATTGCAATTTATTGTCAGACACAAATATATAACAATAGCCCCTCCAGTTTCAGAGGGGCTACCACTATATTTTTATCTTCCTGGCCACCACTTATGACCGCACTTCTGGCAGAGATTCTTCTTCTGAGATGCACCAATCCAGCCGAAGAGTCCGTAACCTTGTTCTTCTGTTGTGACTGATGTAGAACCGCAACGAGGACAACGAACGACATTTTGGTAAGGGTTATACATATTATTTTTATTGGAACACGCCGGAGCATAATTAAATTGAGTATGAGATACGTGAGTCTTTTTATGTTCATAGTATTTCTTTCTGTCTTTTGTTGTTCCTAGCATTCTATATTTATGTATGTAGCTTATTAAAAGATCCTCTTCTTTTCCAATAGATATGTATGTCCTAAGAATATGTCTAGCTTCCGTCCAAGTCTGAGAATTTATTTCCACATCTGGATGCGTGTTTTCTTTTATATAATCAACCAGTTCAGTAAGGTTATATTCTTTTTCTCTATATAAGTAAATATTATTTGGATTATCATCTTTAATATCTTCGTTAGATTGTGACGAATCTGATTTTTTTTCTTTTATCCACTTTGAAATTGGATAACCACAATGTACGCATATTTCAGCTTTATCTGATACTTCCTTATTACATTCCGGACATTTAATAAGAGCCATAATATTACCTCACCTTCCTGGCCACCATTTGTGACCGCATTTCTGACAGAGATTTTTCTTCTGAGATGCACCAATCCAGCCGAAGAGTCCGTAACCTTGTTCTTCTGTTGTGACAGACGTGGAACCACACCGTGGACAACAGACAACATTTTGGAATGTATTTGGTTGTGGAGTTGGCTGTTTAGGTCTGTCATTATATCTTGGTAAAACATCAAATTCGAATGTTTGAAAATTATTTTTTATACATTCAAGTACTAATTTTGCCGTTACATAAGTTGATAAAAAATAGAATTCTGACCATTTTTTTAATTCATTGTAGAATTGTAAATATTTTTCATCACTTATTACCGGACGAAAATTTGATATTCCGTATTCCAGTTCAAGAAACTGTTTAAAGTGCGTCTTATCCTCTTCAGACAGTGGCATATAGTATTGGCTTATACAAGAAACATCCTGTTCTTTATTTCTGAAAATACAAATGTTGGTTGCTTGGATCACTTCTTCAGGTAAATTATTATTTATAGGAAATTCAGATGCAGGACATCCGCAATAAATACACGCCGGAGCTTTGTCACTTATCTGTCCTCCGCATTCCGGACATTTTATAAGAGCCATAAATTATTTTCTCACCTTCCTGGCCACCATTTGTGACCGCATTTCTGGCAGAGATTCTTCTTCTGAGATGCACCAATCCAGCCAAAGAGTCCATAACCTTGTTCTTCTGTTGTGACTGATGTGGAACCACACCGTGGACAACGAACGACGTTGGAGTTTGGGTTAAATGATGAAACGATTTTTAATTTAGGTTTAGGAGTTTTAGATTCAATAATCTTTTTCTTTAATCCAGACGATGATTCTGGTACACATTGATGAATTTTTATATAATTTATAATATTGCTTGCAGATGGATCACAATCGGCACATTTCTTTAGAATATTATTTGCTTCACGCCATATTTTAATAGGAATGTCTTCTCCTAAAACAGTATTCTTTCTTATGTATTCAACAAGTTCTGTCAAATCAAATTCTTCACCATTACAGATAGTAATATTATGTTGAATTCGTTCTTCCTTGGTTAATACTACTTTTTCATATTGTAAAGTATTTATAGTAGAAAGTGGAAACCCACAATAAATGCACGCAGGTGCCTTATCAGATATCTGTCTTCCACATTCAGGACATTTTATAAGAGCCATAAATTATTTTCTCACCTTCCTGGCCACCATTTGTGACCGCATTTCTGGCAGAGATTCTTCTTTTGAGAAGCACCAATCCAGCCGAAAAGTCCGTAACCTTGTTCTTCTGTTGTGACAGACGTAGAACCACAGCGTGGACAACGGACGACGTTTTGTGAAATAGGAACCGAATACGTTACAGCATTCTGAGATTTTTTATAATCATTGCTATTAAACACAAAGTATTCAAAATTATTTTTAATACATTCTGCGATAAATTTTGCAGAAATTTGATTCTCAAGTAATCGGTATTTCAATCTTGTATCACACACTAATCCAAAGAAGGTAGGATTATCTACAGTAGTCATATGTGGATTATAAAATTGTTGATATTTATTTTCGCAAAAAGACGCTAAAGATTGACAATTTTTGGTATTATCAAGAGAAATGCACTCTTTCTGAAGCCAGGTGATGTCATATTCTTCTCCATTTATACAACAAATACCTTTTTTGGTATCTTCTTCTGCTACGTCATTTTTTTTATGTAACGGATATCCACAATGAATACATGCAGGTGCTTTATCAGACACCTGTCCCCCACATTCCGGGCATTTAATAAGAGCCATAACTTCACGTCCTCTCAGTAATCACTATTTATCTGCATAAAATGAATCTTTTACACCTTTTTCCTTAAGCTTAATAACCATTTTGTCAAGATATCTTTTCCAGAAGCTTCTAAACCATTTCTGATTTCCAAAATATTTTACAAGCGTAGGGCTAACGGCATAATAGCCTTTAATAAACATTTTTCCATACCATGTAGAATCTAATGTATAATCTCTAAATCTTCTTAATATCCATACTTCTGGACAATCATACGAGCCATATATACAAGTTGCAATATAGCATCCATTATTTGCCTGATTAGTTATCTCATCTCCTGAAATATTATTCTGCTCCTCTTGCTTTAATCCTTTTTTTAAAAACTCCAGTGTCTGACGTCTCGCAGAAACCGCAGTATCTAATAATTTAACACCATAAATTGCATATCTTGCAGTTAAACCTTTCGAATAATTAACATATAAATTTGCTATATCTTCGACTATTTTCTGATATTCCACATTTTCTTCAATTTTTTCTTGTGGAACTGATACTTTTAATAATAAAGCTTCATTTGCAAGATTTTCATACATATTTATGTTATTCATATCTGCTTGTTGTGTATCTTTACTTGCAGAAAATGCATCGGCTACACAAAAAGCCTGATATGCTTTTTTTAAGTCCTCTACATCATTAACTTCTCTAACCGCAACAGTCAACAAATTTTTTGCCTTTTTCAAATAAAAAACATATACCTCTTCTTCTGTTTTCTGTTTTTCTTCAGAAAATTCTATGGCATTTTTTCCACACGTAATTGTTTCAGCGCTTCTTGGATCACCAACTGTCCCTACATACTCTAAAGATTTCATTTTTGTAATCCAAGCTTCACTACAATTTGTATTTAATTCCAAAGCTCTATTCGCATAATTGTATGCTTCTTGTCCATTACCAGCAATCAATGCATTTTTCGCAATATCTAACAAATTATTTATATCGCCATTATTTACATTAATATTTGCTCCAGAGAAATCATTATTATTTGTAACATAAGTATTATAATTATTAATTGCTTTCTCTGTAATAAATGCAGTCCCACAAAATTCACATATTCCTGCATCTTTTTCTTTATCTACCTTAATATTTGCCCCACACTGAGGGCATTTTGCGGCCACCAATCCCATATTTTTCCTCCCATTTGTAAAACAAAATGCATCCTCTTGCTCTTTATAAAGAATGCATTTTTCTATATTTTTGTTACAACTGTCTGTCATACATTCGCTTAGACCCTGTAGCTTTGCGTCACCGGATTTCCCCGGCTATGCCGTATTCAGTTCGATTATATGTGATACATTTTACTTAGTTTTCACAAAATGTTCACACACATTATTGTACTACATTTCTGTAAAATGTCCACTAATCTTTCAGAATATTTTATATAATAACAAATATCTGGCAAATTTGCTAATATTCTTCATACATATTTATATATTATTCATCTTTCCACATGCCTTTGTCTTTCAAACGCTGCTTGAACTGCTGCCAATGTCGTTCTGTCTCTTCCGGTGTCTCATGCCATAGCTTTTCTTTATCTAATTCTCCGGTTTTTTCCAAATATAGATAAAGTCCACATGCAAAAAACGCGTCCCATAACTTTTCTTCATCTTTCTTCATATCCACCTCATTGGTATTATTTTATCCTACTTTATGCTATTTTTCAATATTATATCGCCTGTTTGTTATACTAATCAGCAAAAGGAGAGCTTGCATGAAACCATTGAAGAATAAAGTAAGCATCACTCTGGATGCGGATATTATAGATAAAATCAAAGAACTTGCAGAAGAGGATGACCGTTCTTTCAGCCAGTACATTAATCTTGTGTTGAGAGAGCATATCAAGCATCTGGATAAGACAGAATAATAAGTGATCTGAAGTGGCAGCAGTCATGATGTAATTGATCTTCAGAGTGAAAAAAGGGCAGCTGAGTAAATTATTGTTACTCAACCGCCCTATTATTATGGCTATATATTCCCGGAATCTTTACCGGATCAGTGACTGACCGTTCTGAGGATCAGACTCTATGGCTACTCTCAGAAGTGCTCTCTGGTGTAGCATTTGTCCTCTCAGGATGCCCTCTATGCTGCCTATCCACTCCATACGTCCATCTTAGAGCTTGAAGTGTTATCTTCTTCAGCTCGTGTATAAGGTCGCTGTAATGATTCTATACAGCGTTATGGACATATGTTCGACAAGTCCCTGCAAAGTTCAGAGTAAAAAAAGGCTCACAAACTGTCTTTATTTCTAACAGCTTATGAGCCTACCTTTTTATATTATCATGCCAATTAAATTCAAATCTTATCGAGTTCCTCTTTAGCATCATATGTACAAGATTCCCTCCTTTAATTTTATTAAGTTTTTCTATCAGGATTCCTTCTGAAAGGTACTTGATTACCTTTTTGATTACTTTTTGAAGACTGAGTCTCGCAAGTCCAGTAAAATCAAGGCTTTTTAATGCCGGCAGTGGGACTTGAACCCACACGTGGTTGCCCACAACAGATTTTGAGTCTGCCTCGTCTGCCATTCCGACATGCCGGCATTGAAACGAGTATTATCATATCACGTTTTTGTCGAAATGGCAAGGGCATTTTTGAGTTTTTTTTAATATTTCACAAACCTCGTTTTAGAATACACATTGCTTGCCTTGATCAGTTTCTGATATCTGGCAAACAGCTTCTCAGGAAGTCTGATAGTTACGGTTTTGTTGACCGCAAAAGCTGTTTTTCCAACATAGTTCAGTGCTGTACTGTTGATCCTGATCACTTTGACTGCCGGGCACTGGTAAAAAGCTCTGGCATCTATATGTCTGACACTGGCAGGAAGTATAAAATTTCGCAGTTTTGTACACTGTGCAAATGCGTTGCTGCCAATTCTTTTTACTCTGCTGCCAAATCTTATGTTCCGCAGATTCGGGCACTGGCTGAACGCATATTTTCCAATCGTTGTTACATTATTTCCAAAAATAACATCTGTAATTTCTTTGTTCCCGCTGAAGGCATTCTTGTCAATTGTAGTTACTTTATAAACTTTATCATTGATCACAACTGTAGCCGGAATCTGTATCACATTATATTCCGCAGCAAGACCTGTAACGCTTACTTCTCTTTCATTCAAAATCTTATAGCCAATTCCACCTATCAGGTACTTATAGCTTCCACCCTGTTCAGCTAACGGAGCTGCATTGAACTGATATCTCACAGGTTGTACAATATCGTTTTTCTCCCATATACCTCCTGTATATTCTTCTCTCTGAAAAAAGATATATATATTGTATGCACGTTCCACCTTTGTATAAATACCCTTTGCAGAACCGATTTCCCATTTCCTGTGAATATCGCTTTCCTGCGGCTTGAGAGAAAGACTCCAGTATAATGGTGTCCATCTGACATCTCCCTCAACAGGATTCGTATTCTGCGTTCCGGCACCGGTCACATTAAATTTATAGTAAGTGTTGGGATAGAAAACCATAGGTTTGTCAAGTCCTTCAACGACACTGTCATTTGCACTTACCCCTTTGCTTTCATCTGTGTCTGTTGAAGTTTCCTCTCCGGCTGCCCAGATGAATTTCTGTGTATCTGCTCCATCCTGAAATTCCGCTGCACCGGTCGTACTGACCGGAACTGCTGCCAGAACACCTGCCAGCACCATAGCTGCTATTTTTTTCATTACTCTCTCCTCCTCTTTTTCAGCAGTATATAAAATATATACAACTGTTCAGTCCTTTCTTATAGCAATAGTGAACTGTTACTGTTCTGCTTACAATTTATATCTACATCTTGTATTTTACTTATTTTTCTGCTAAATGTCTACCTTGATTTTCTGCTAATCCTGTCGTATTTTTGTTACTGTTCACTCCGTTCTCAGTAACTTAGCCAAAATTCATTCCAGATTGCCTGCGGCAATAGAATTTTGGCTTGTATGTCTCGGGATTTTGGCATATTCATGCCAAAACACCTCGCGGGATAGTGCTATGTGAATAGTAACGCATTTTTACTTCATCTGTATTCCACTTCTCATACGTGATATAATCCGCACCCATTTTCCTGAAAATGTCTACCATATCCTCATTCCGGCAAAGCCATACGGATATGCGAATTCCATTCTGATGGGCATTGTTGATATCATTCATACTGATATTTTTATACTCTGCACTTATGTCCAGATCATATTTCTTACACTGCTGTATCATAGAAGCATTCATGCGCACTGTACGAATCCACTGCAATTTCCCTGTAAATCCCATCTCACGCAGTTTACCAAGTGTTTCTATGTGGAAACAGATGATTACCGGCTCTTTCTGTGATTCAGTCAGAAGCTGCATAAACAAATTCATGGCTTCTTCCGTACGGATTGACTTTATTTCAATCACCGGCGTCACAGAGTACTTATTGCAGCATGCAATATACTGTTCCAGTGTAGGAATAAGATTATCCGGATACTGTGAAGCATTTCTTCCATTTATAATCGGATACTGCTTTATCTCCTCATAAGTCATCTCTGAAATAAGCCTGTCCTCCCCGCACATCCGCAGCAAAGAATCATCATGAGAGACAACCAGAACTCCATCTGCGGTCTCTCTCACATCTGTCTCCACAAACTCCGCCCCATTGCGTCCTGCCATCTCAAAGGCAGGCACGGAATTCTCAGGTGCTTCTGTCTGTTCACCTCTGTGCAAAATATAATGAGTAACTCCATCCAGGGGTTTCCGGAACTTTTCCTCATCTTCCGGTGCAGGTGTGATTTTCGGAGTTGGCGTGACCGTTACCGTCGGCTCCGGGGTCACAGATGGTGCTGGTTCATCCGGCGTCAGTGTAGGCGTAATTTCCGGAGTTTCTGACGCTGCCGGCAGGACGATCACTTCTATCTCTGATACATATCTGTCAGTACCATAAGAAACACTGGTGATTTTGACATTTCCCGCCTTTTTTGCAGTAACTTTTCCTTTCTTTGATACAGTTGCCACTGTTTTATCAGAAGAAGTATAAGTCAGCCTTTTTCCATACTTCTGCGGCTCCAGAATAATTGTCTTTCCTGCCGTTACTTTCACCTGTTTTTTGTATTTCTTAAAAAGAACTGTTTCCGTTTTATTACAGACAAAAACCTCGCAGTTTACTTTCAGTCCACTCATCTGTGCTGTGATCATTGCCTGTCCGGGCTTTAAACCATATATCCTGCCATTTATAACCTTTACACATTTTGAGTTACTGCTGGTCCATTTAAACTTCTTTGGACTCACTTTTGTATCATGATTCAGGATCTTTACTGTATAAGTGGCACCGGTCTTTACAACCACCTCAGATTTATGCACTCGATATTCGTCTGCTGCATAAGTATTATCTGCCACATATATTATACTGATAAAACCTGTAATTATAAGCACAATAGCAAATATGGCAGACCTTACAGTCTGCATGCCTGCTCTTTTGTCTCTGTATTCTTTTTTCTTATCTCCCATTATTCTATCTCTCATCTCTCATATGCCATTCCTGATCTGCTGCTTTTATTTCCGGTATGTTCTTAAACACTTCACAATCCTGATCACATTCGTCTCTGATGCAGGGACAGACCATCTTTACTTTTTTAAAATGTCCGGGAACACCTTCATATTGTACACTCCACAGACCATTGTAATGCAGTTGTTTACACATTCCTGTTTCATATTCATATTTAATCATATGTCTCCCTCCGAACAGACAAAATTTTTACAGTACATTCTTCTGAAATCACTGTTTCTCCATGCAAAACGAAAGGCACTAACCTTCCAGCATCATGCACAGATCAGTACCTTTCTTTTTGTGTGTTTTTATGTCCTATCTGCCCCGTCAATACCACAGGACAGTAAATCACAGAATAATCACAGCATTATTCCATATCTTCCAGTAATTTCTCATAAATCGGGAAGCAGTCAAATGTTGCGAAATAATCCTTCGGTGTCTCGGCACGGCGGATCATCTCGAAACTTCCATCTTCATGGAGAAGGATCTCAGAAGATTTCAGTTTACCATTGTAGTTATATCCCATGGCAAAACCATGAGCTCCTGTATCATGGATCACAAGAAGATCTCCCATGTCTACCTTCGGAAGATAACGGTCAATTGCAAATTTATCATTGTTTTCGCAGAGAGAACCTGTCACATCATACATATGATCACATGGCTGGTCTTCTTTTCCCATAACAGTGATATGATGGTATGCGCCATACATTGCCGGACGCATCAGGTTTACTGCACACGCATCCACACCAATATATTCTTTATGGGTATGTTTCTCATGGATTGCCTTAGTTACCAGGCAGCCATACGGTCCCATCATGAAACGTCCCATCTCTGTATAAATTGCAACATCGCCCATTCCTGCCGGAACAAGTACTTCTTCGTATACTTTGCGGACACCCTCACCGATCTCTCTGATATCATTCGGAGTCTGATCTGGTTTGTAAGCGATTCCAACACCACCGGAAAGGTTGATAAACTTCACATGAGCGCCTGTCTCTTTCTGAAGTTTCACTGCCATTTCAAACATCTCTTTCGCCAGCATCGGATAATACTCATTTGTCACAGTATTGCTTGCAAGGAATGCATGGATACCGAATTCCTCGGCACCTTTTTCCTTCAGGATCTTGAATGCTTCAAAAATCTGCTCTGTTGTCATACCATATTTGGCATCTCCGGGGTTGTCCATAATATCGTTGCTGATCTTAAACACTCCGCCCGGATTATAACGACAGCTGATCACCTTCGGAATATATCCTACTGCTCTTTCTACACTCTCGATATGTGTGATATCATCAAGATTGATGATCCCGCCGATTTCATTTGCATATTTGAATTCTTCTTCCGGTGTATCATTGGAAGAAAACATGATATCTCCCTCTTTGCATCCGATTGCTTTGGACATCATCAGCTCTGTCATGGAAGAACAGTCACAGCCACAGCCATACTCCTGAAGGATCTGGATCAGGAACGGATTTGGAGTTGCCTTCACAGCAAAGAATTCTTTGAAGCCCTTATTCCATGCAAATGCTTCTTTCACTGCCTTTGCATTCTCGCGGATACCTTTTTCATCATAAAGATGGAAAGGTGTAGGAAACTGCGCAGTGATTTCCTGAAGTTTATCCAGGGTGACAAATGGTACTTTTTTCATAATAATCTTTTCTCCTCTTACTTCTTGTGTATATGTGTATATAAATGATCCTGACAGTACTCGTAGTTTCCGTTACATTTAGAACAGAAACGGAATTCCAGATTTGGATCATCTTTCTCTGTACGGCCACAGACTGCACATTTGTGCTTCGTCACTTCCCCTGACTTGCTGCCACCCGGGAAGGGAACGGTCTTACTTTCTCCCATTGCTCTCTTAAACTGGTTTCTGCGATGGATTTCCTTCGGATTGTATCGGTTAAGATTTCTTGTACCAAGGAAGAAAATAATAAAGTTCAGTAAGGATGCGATGATCGGCAGTGCCATAAACCATGCTCCTCCCATAAAATATCTGACAATATCATATACCACAAGAGCAGCATATACAATCGCCATCCACTTCATCTTGATCGGGATTACAAAGTACAGTAAAACCTTCATATCCGGATATGTCAGCGCATATGCCAGAAAAATAGATAAACTGATATAATACGTTGAAAACTGTGATCCATTCAGATAAGCATCTAACACTCCACCTGTGATAAAATACAAAATAAACGCAGAAATTACTGTAAAAATCATTCCAGATAAAATATATACAGTAAATCTGAATGATCCCCATGTACGTTCCAGCGATGCACTGATCGGATAATAAAAGAACAATATCGCAATCACAAACCATAAAGCAGATGACGTACTCGGCGGATAAATAATCCATGTAACAAGTCTCCATATCTGACCATGCAGGATTTCAGAGACATTCAAACTCAACATGGAAAGAGCCCCCGGATTAATATACATCAGTGCATATCCCAGTACATAGCTTACAATAATATAGATCGTAAGATTCTCAATCCCGCGATTTCCAAATTTTCGTTCCAGTTTGTCAATAAATTTCATAGCTCTCCTTTTCTTACAAAATGCTATTCGTTCTTTCGTTACAGCGGATATCCACAATCTGCTTTCTCTGCGTAATTATGCACCGAATAACTGCCTCTCAGTTCAGACACAAAATCAGAAAAACTTCTTCTTGGAAAGAAATATCGCTGCAATAATACTTGCCACTACAGAAAGGATGATAACGATAAGAAATCCCCATGGTGTTCTGGAAAACGGCATTCCTGCAGCACTCAGGTTCATACCATACGCACTGAAAACAATAGTCGGAATACTCATAACAATGGTAATAACAGCCAGAACCTTCATGACAATGTTCAGGTTATTGGAAATAACTGACGCAAAAGTTCCCATCATACTGCTGAGGATACCGCTGTAAATATTAGCCATCTCGATAGCCTGCTTGTTCTCAATGATAACATCCTCCAGAAGCTCTGTATCCTCCGGATATTTCTTGATACTCTCCACCTTCAGAAGTTTCTCCAGAACCATCTCATTGGAACGCAGAGATGTGGTAAAGTATACCAGTGATTTCTCCAGTTCCAAAAGTTCCATCAATTCCTGATTTCTTGTAGACAGATGAAGTTTCTCCTCAATCTGCTCGCTCTTCTTATCTATAATACGCAGATATCTCAGATACATGCTGGCATTACGGTACAAAATCTGCAGAATAAATCTGGTTTTCATATAGGTAAAAAAGTTTCTTACCCTGCCTTCCATAAATCTTGTCAGAACCTGTGTGTCTTCCAGACATACAGTAAAGATCATCTTCTGAGTCACGATAATACCAAGAGGAATGGTCACATACCAGTCCTTCTCGTTACGTTCTTCAATCGCAGGTACATCTGCAAGGATAAGGGTATAATTGTCCTCCACTTCTATACGGGAACGCTCTTCCTCATCCAAAGGTGCGCGCAAATCGTCCACCTCTATCCCAAACTGCTCGGAAATTTCAAAAATTTCTGTTGCCGTAGGATTCGTCAGCGCAATCCAACAGCCCTCCTGTGGTTCCTGTATTTCATGGATAGCGCCATCGATTGTCTTAAAAATCCTTACCACGATCCACACTTCCCTTCTTTTTCTCGATTTCCCCTCAATAGATTGTTACTGTTTACTCTGTTCTCAGTAACAATAAATCTGCAACTATTCAGAGTTTCTGCAAGAGATTACTGAACAGTTACGTTTACTCTTTATTTTCACAAAGACTCAAACATCATTATAATTTGAACATGAATTTTTGTCAATTCCAATGCTTTCGGTTTACAAAACTTTTACACTTCGCTATAATAAAGTAGTATTTATTTATAAAAGTCCCGTAAGGTGGGGCGTACAGATTGCGGGAATGATTTTCCAAACACGCTCTAACTACGGCAACTGAATTCAGGTGAAATATCCCGCAAAGTGGGGCGTGCAGATTGTGGGAATGATTTTCCAGACACGCTCTAATACAATAACAGGAAAGGATACAAATCATATGAGCCAGTCATCATTTGGAAATAAATTTAAGGTAACCACCTGGGGAGAATCCCACGGAAAAGCTCTCGGAGCTGTGATAGACGGATGCCCGGCAGGCCTTCCTCTCTGTGAAGAGGACATTCAGAAATTCCTCGACAGAAGAAAACCCGGACAGAGCAGATACACCACCGCCCGTAAAGAGGGAGATCTGGTAGAAATCCTCTCAGGTGTCTTTGAGGGCAAAACCACCGGAACTCCAATTTCTCTGATGGTAAGAAATACAGATCAGCGCTCCAGAGACTACGGAAATATCGCATACTCCTATCGTCCCGGACATGCAGACTATACTTTTGACCAAAAATACGGATTCCGCGACTACAGAGGCGGTGGACGTTCTTCAGGGCGGGAAACCATCGGAAGAGTTGCAGCAGGTGCCATTGCTTCTAAAATATTAGAAGAACTTGGCATTTCAATCTGCACCTATACCAGATCTATCGGACCTGTTGAAATTGCTTCTTTTAATAAAGAAGAAATCCATCAGAATGCATTTTATATGCCGGACGCACAGGCAGCAGTGAAGGCCGGTGAATATCTGGAAGAATGTATGAAGAATCAGGACAGTGCAGGCGGCGTGATCGAATGTCGTATTACCGGAACACCTGCCGGACTTGGCGAGCCAGTCTTTGACAAGCTCAGTGCTCTTCTTGCCCACGCCCTGATGTCCATCGGTGCAGTCAAGGCTGTTGAAATCGGTGACGGCATTGCAGTGACTTCCTCAAACGGTTCCACTGACAATGATGGATTCACAGTCAAAGACGGTGAAATCATCAAAACCTCCAACCACGCAGGCGGAATCATGGGAGGAATCAGTGACGGCAGTGAAATCATACTTCGTGCCCATATCAAACCAACCCCATCCATCAGCCAGCCGCAGCAGACCGTAACCAAAGATAAAGAACCTCTTTCTCTGGAAATCCATGGCCGACATGATCCGGTCATTGTCCCAAGAGCAGTGGTTGTGGTAGAATCTATGGCAGCAATCACACTGGCGGATGCGCTCTTTGTCAATATGAGTTCCCAGATGGATAAGGTTCGGGATTTTTATCGGAAATAATTCCAATTAATCCACGCAAAAATACCTTCACTTGAATTCTGAGCTGATCTCAGTTTCAAATGAAGGTATTTTATTATCTGCCTATATTGCTGATTCTATGTAACGAATCTGTTATTCTTCCGGAACCGGCCAGATTCTGATACAGTTTGGCTCTGTAATCTTAATCGGCTTGCCGTTCATCACAATAATATTCTTCTCATAATCCACTGTAAAAGTAGTCAGTGTATTACTTGCATGATTAGCCAGCACCAGATGCTTATCATCCGGTAAAAGTACCAGATCTTTCGGATATTCACCACTGATCGGAAGTGTAAACTTCCTTGTCAGCATACCAGTCTCCTCATCACGCTCAAACATGGAAACTGTATCCTCACCTGCTGTTGTACAGAAAAGATGCTTGCCATCATTTGCAAGAGAAAGACCGGACGCTGCATTATGTGTATCATGAACATCCTTCTTCGCACTTGTCTCAATCGTCTGGATCAGTTCAAACGCCGGAACCTTACCGCTTCCATCATATTTGTAAGCCCTGATCTCATTACTGAGTTCAAAGAGAATATAAGCAAACTTACCATCATCGCTAAAACGAATGATACGTGGGCCGCTCTCTCTCGGACATCTCAGGATGTCTACCAGTTCCAGCTTATTGCGCAATTTGTTGACACGGTAAATCTTCACCTGATCAATTCCGTTATCTACTGCACAGAGATATTTATTATCCGGAGTCGGACGAACACAGTTCACATGGGGACGGAAGTTACGCTCTGCAACACTTCCGAGTCCTGTATGGAATACGCCATCCATCAGGCTTCCAAGTCTACCGTCCTTATGAGTATGTACAACAGTCACCTTACCGTCATGATATCCGGCAACATAAAGATACTTACCGTCAACATCTGTAGAAAGGAAACAGCCTCTCATTCCATCAATATTTACACTGTTGATACGTGACAGATCACCATTTTTATCACGTTTAAATACTGCAACACCCTCATCCTCGATAGAATAAAGATACTTACCATTCTTTGAAACAGCCATGTGGGATGCATTACTTACTTCAACACTGCTGCGTTCTGTAAGAGTGCCATTCTCAACATCAACATCATAAACATGGATTCCCTGTCTGGAAGAGCCATGTGTATAAGAGCCCACATAAGCTACATATTTCTTTTCACTCATAATGCTTTTTTCCTCCTGCTGTCCTGAAGTTTATTTATCATCGCTCACTCTGTTCCCGTCTGCTGTCAGCGAGCAATAATATTTTCGTCCCGATATTGCCGGACGATGTCATACGATAAGGTGATTATAGCACATTTCCCTAATCAGAACAAGATTACGGAACTCAGTTTTATGTATTTTTTCCAGTTCATGGGTTACTGTCGTTACTGTTCACATACAAGCCAAAATTCTATTGCCGCAGGCAATCTGGAATGAATTTGGGCTAAGTTCTATACCGGATAAGCGCTCTGCTGTTTATTTGGTAAAATAATTTCTGACAGCCTCCAGTGTCTGGTCTATGATCTCATCTGTATGGGCAACAGATAAAAACATTGCCTCAAACTGTGACGGAGCCATATGGATTCCCTGCGCAAGCATTCCCTTGAAATATTCAGAGAAAGCTTTTGTATCTGAAGATTTGGCTGATGTATAATCCACAACCTCCTGCTCTGTAAAGAACAGGCTTCCCAGGGAAGATACGTGATTGATATGGTAAGGCAGATTTTTCTCTGCCAGGATTTTCTCCATACCGCCATAGAGACGTTTTCCTTTTTTCTCCAGATCTTTATAGATTTCCTGGTGTTCATAGAGATATTTTAACTGTGTCAGTCCTGCTGCCATTGCAATAGGATTTCCGCTTAAGGTACCGGCCTGGTAAACCTTTCCAACAGGGGAAACCAGTTCCATAATCTCTCTGCGTCCGCCGTATGCGCCTACTGGCATACCTGCACCGATGATCTTACCATAGGTAACCAGATCAGGGGTCACGCCAAAATATTCTGCAGCACCGCCAAAAGCCAGACGGAAACCAGTAATAACCTCGTCAAAGATCAAAAGAGCACCGTACTCATCGCAGAGCTTTCTCAGCCCTTCCAGGAACCCCTTTTTCGGAGGAACCACACCCATATTTGCGCCTACAGCTTCCACGATAACAGCAGCAGTCTGTCCGTCAGCCTGCTCCATCAGTGCACGTACACTGTCCAGATCATTATAAACAGCAGTCATGGTATCCTCTGTGCATCCCTTAGGAACACCGGCACTGTCCGGAACACCGCTTGTCATCACACCGGAGCCTGCACTTACCAGCATGGCATCACTGTGTCCATGATAACATCCTGCAAATTTAATGATCTTATTCTTTCCTGTAAATCCTCTGGCAACACGGACTGCACTCATAACAGCCTCTGTACCGGAATTTACCATACGCACCATATCCACATGTGGAATATGGTCACAGATAAACTCAGCCATCTCCACTTCGATTGCAGTTGCGCATCCGAAGCTGAGGCCCTTTTCACACGCCTTCAGCACACTTTCTTTTACTTCCGGAAAATTATGGCCCAGGATCATCGGTCCCCAGGAATCGATATAATCCACATATTCTTTTCCATCAACATCATAAATATGGCATCCGTCTGCACGGTCGATAAATCTCGGCGCAATACCGATAGCACCGTATGCACGTACAGGACTGTTTACTCCTCCCGGAATTACCTTTACCGCTCTGTCAAATAATTCTTCTGATAAACCCATCAGCCGATTCTCCCTTCATCCATGCATTTTGCAAGTTCTTTTGCATAATAAGTAAGATAGATCTGGGCACCTGCACGGTATGCACTGACTGCCATCTCACACATAATACGTTCTTCATCGATCCAGCCCATTTTTGCAGCTGCTTTCACCATTGCATATTCACCGCTTACACTGTACGTTGCAACCGGCACATTTACAGCCTTTGATACCTCAGAGACCATATCAAGATAAGACATGGCAGGTTTTACCATAATGATATCTGCGCCCTCTTCCACATCTGTAAGCGCTTCCTTCATTCCCTCTCTTCTGTTGTGGAAATCCATCTGGTAGCTCTTTCTGTCACCAAAGGACGGTGCAGAACCTGCAGCATCACGGAATGGTCCATAGAAAGCAGATGCATATTTTACTGCATAGGACATGATCGGCGCTCCATAATGTCCGTTCGCATCAAGAGCCTCACGGATAGCACGTACACGTCCGTCCATCATATCAGAGGGAGCTACCATATCTGCGCCTGCCTCTACATGGGAAACAGCTGTTTTAGCCAGTAATTCCAGTGTTGCATCATTATTTACATCATGACCGCAGAGCACTCCGCAATGTCCGTGTGAAGTGTACTCACACATACATACATCTGTGATATAGTACATGTCCGGGAACTGTTTCTTTGCTTCTCTCAGGGCTTTCTGTACGATTCCGTTGGGGTCGTACGCACCGCTTCCCACCTCATCCTTGTGATCCGGGATGCCGAACAGCATAATGCTGTTTACTCCTGCATTCTGCAGACGTTCCAGTTCAAAAGGAAGACGGTCTACACTGTAGCGGAACTGTCCTTCCATAGAAGGGATCTCTTCTTCAATTCCTGTTCCCTCTTTTACAAATAAGGGATAAATAAGGGAAGACTTGTCCATTCTTGTCTCTCTTACCATTTTTCTTAAATTTTCACTGCCTCTTAATCTTCTTGGTCTCTGAATTAAATCCATGTCTTTTTGCTCCTTTTATCAACAATTCTCATAACTGTTCCATTTTTTGCAGAATAGTTATCAGTTTTCCTGTTTCATCTCTTCCACAAGCTCTATGAGACTTTCGATGGTAGCCTTCTTTGCCATGCGGGTCTGCATACCATAAGTATCTGCTGCAGCTTTGGTCTGTTTTCCGATACAGGCAGCTTTTACCTTCGTATAGTCCAGTCCCTTTGTGCCTTCCACAAAGCCCTTTACAGTGGATGCACTGGTAAATACTACACAGTCCACACTTCCTGTCTCCAGTTCTTTCTTCTCATCGATCAGTCTGCTCTTCTCATAACGAGTAGTGTAGGTTGCAATATCATCCACCTGTGCCCCTGTCTGCTCCAGCAATTCTGTCAGCTTTTTATTTCCGGCTTCGGCTCTTGGAATCAGAATTTTTTCATTTCCCTGAAGTTCTTTTGCAAGCTCTGCTCCAAGAGTATCTCCGTCATACACACCTGGCACAAAATCAGCCAGCAGGTGATGCTCTTTCAGCTTTTTCTTCGTTCCTTCACCGATCACTGCGATCTTCGCCTGTCCCAGGCTGCGCACATCCATCTCTTTTCTGTCCATCTCGTCAAAAAAGATCTCCACACCTGCAGGGCTTGTAAAAATGATCCACTGATAAGTATCCAGTTTCTCAAATGCCTCATACAGTCTGCCATTATCCTCAACAGGTACTGTACAGATAGACGGCAGCTCCAGAACCTCGGCACCTTTCTGACGGAGAAGATCTGCTGTCTTTGAAATATGCTGTCTTGGTCTTGTGACCAGAACCTTCCAGCCTGCCAGAGGAAGCTTCTCATACCAGGCAAATTTGTCAGCCAGAGAACATACCTTTCCCACAACAATAATAGCAGGTGTCTCTATCCCCTGTCTGTCCACCTCTTCCTTGAGGGTACCTACAGTAGCAACCACCCGCTTCTGTCCTGCTGTTGTTCCTTTCTGAAGAACTGCTGCCGGCACATTCGGATCCATTCCGCCTGCAAGAAGCCCTTTGCAGATATCCTCCAGTGCTGCAATTCCCATGAGAAACACCAGTGTTCCCTTTGTCTGGGTCAGTGCTTTAAAATCTATATCATACTCCTGACCTGCGCGTTTATGTCCTGTAATAATATGTAAGGACGAACAGAAATCCCTGTGTGTCACAGGAATCCCATTGTAAGCAGGAACAGAAATCGGAGATGTCACTCCGGGCACGATCTCATAAGGGATTCCATTCTCAGAAAGAAGTTCCAATTCCTCCCCGCCTCTTCCAAAGAGAAAGGGATCTCCACCTTTAAGCCTTACCACTTTATTTCCTTTTTCAGCTTCTTCCAGAAGAACCTTATTAATATCCTCCTGCACCATTGTATGGTGATTTGCTCTTTTACCTACATTAATCAGTCTGGCATGCTCCGGGATCTTTGCCAGAACCCCTTCGCCCACCAGACTGTCATATACTACCACATCTGCCTGCTGCAGAACCGCTGCGCCCTTTAATGTAAAAAGCCCGATATCACCCGGTCCCGCACCAACCAGCCAAACCTTGCCAGCTGCCATGTTTCTTCTCCTTTTTGCATCACAAGAATTTTCTTTTTATAAATTTTTTTATCTTCCCTCACAGTCAGATTTCAATTGCTTTGCAAGTGCAATTCCAAGCTTCTCTCCATCCTCTGCTGCACCTCTGATCTGACCTGTAAGCCACTTTCCTGTAGCTTCACTGTAATATAAACCGCGGATAAAGATCTCATCTCCGTCCACCTCTGCAAATGCAGCTACAGGCGAAGAACATCCTCCGTCCAGATATTTTACATATGCGCGCTCTGCAGTTCCTGCAATCCAGGCATCCCTGTCACAGTATCCGTCCAGATATCCATAATCCTCACCTTTGCGTCCCTGCACAGCCAGGATTCCCTGACCTGCTGAAGGAATCATCTCATCCGGTGTAAAATATCTGCTGATCCTGCTTTCCAGCCCCAGTCGTTTCAGACCTGCCGCTGCCAGGATCAGCCCGGAATACTCTCCTTCATCCAGCTTGCGAAGCCTTGTCTGCAGATTTCCACGGATACTCTTTACCTCCATCTCAGGATACAGCTTCTCTAACTGAAGAGTTCTCCTTAAGCTGGAACATCCCAGAGGTTTATCCGGATCCAGCTCCGCCACTCCCTCAGGAAGCACCAGTACATCTCTTGGATCCTCACGCTTTGAAAAGGCCAGAAGCGGAAGCTCTTTTGGAACCTCCATAGGCATATCCTTAAGACTGTGTACAGACAGATTGCTTTTACCATCCAGCAATGCCCTGTCCAGTTCTTTTACAAACAGTCCTTTTCCGCCCACCTTATCCAGGGTACGATCCAGAATAATATCTCCTGTCGTTTTCATAGTCAGGATATTTACTGTTATTTCAGAGCCGGCATTTTCTTCACGGTTTTTCTGTTCTATGTAGCTTTTTACCATCTCACTCTGGAGAACTGCCAGCTTACTCTCTCTACTTCCAATGATCACCTCAGTCATCATTTTCCTCCTCATTATCATCTTCCTGCGCAACTCTCTCCAGGGCATTCTGAATCTCTTCTCTTATCCTGCGCGCTTTTTTATGGTCCAGACCACTGGCTGTAATTCCCACCACCAGTCCCTCTTCCATATAAATTCCCGGGAAATAAAAATCGCACTGCTCCCTGTCACTGGCTACATTAACATAAACGCCTTCCTGCCTGCAGATCCTGTGGATCTCATCATTTAACTTTCTGTCATTGGTAGCTGCGATCACCATATATGCCATCGCAAAGTCTGTACGCTTCACCGGACGTGTGATCAGCTCTACATAGCCGGCTTTGCCAAGCTCCATCATCTCCATGGTGACCTTCGGAGCAATGACTCTGATATTTCTGGTGAATGATAAAAGGGTTTTCACTCGACGGGTTGCAATGTTTCCGCCGCCTACAACCACGATATTCTTATCTGATAAGTCTATAAACATTGGAAAATACGGCTTATTCTTCATATATTTTCTCCAGTCCTGCCACACACTCAAGGAAAATCTCCTGATTCAGACTGTCACGCAGACCAAAGATCAGTTTATTTACTACTTTTCCTGCTGCCGTATCCACTGCATGGACCAGATTCTGCCTGTCATCCTCTTCCATAGGTGTTTTCTTTAATATCTTTGCAATCCTTAAATTCAGGTCATTGACTGCCTCATCTTTAATATCCTGAATTCTTGGGATCAGGTCTCTTCCATCCAGCCATTGGAAAAATTCATCCCTCTGCTCTCTTACGATCGCGCCTGCTGCCTCCAGATTTTCCTGAAGTTCTGCAGGAACTTCCTCTATACGGAAGCTGTCCATGTCATAAAGTGTGACCCCCTGGATCTTTCCAACAGATGGTTCTATATCTCTGGGAACTGCCAGATCGATCAGGATCAGGTCATCCTTTGTCCTGATTCCCTGGAACAATTCTTCTTTTAATGTAAAATTCGGGCTTGCAGTTGCACTCACTACAAGATCACACTGTGGCATATACTCCATTCTGTCACCGTAATTAATACGCTTGCAGCCCAGCGGAATATTCACAACTCCGCTTCTGTACTGACGGATGGTCACTGTTACATCTGCACCTGCCTCCTGCAAAGCCTGAGCAGCCACCTTACCCATTTCACCGTTACCGATAACCATACAGGTCTTATCCCTGAGAGAATACCCTTTCTCTGCCAGAAATCCGATGGCCTGATGGATCACTGACGGATTTCCATGGGAAAAAGGAACCTCTGTCTTAATTCTCTTTCCTGCTGTGGCAGCCATTCTGAACAAAACCTCCAGAACACCATCTGCCGCAAAATTCTCTCTTGCCAGATTCAGGGCATCCTTCACCTGTGTAAGGATCTGATCCTCCCCTATGATCTGTGATTTCAGACCACTGGTAAGATAAAAAAGATGCTCAACTGCCTCCTGATCCTTACGCTCTACAAAATATTGTCTGTAAGAATCCTCAGTAATTCCCTTTATCCTGCAGAGGCAGTCATAAAGACAGACATCCACCTCATCATCCACACTTGCCCAGACCTCCAGGCGGTTACAGGTGGACAGGATCACGCATCCATATATTCCATTTTGATTCTTTATTTTTTCCATTGCTTCACCGGCATTTTTCTTTGTAAATGCAAATTTCGCACGAATATCCACCGGTGCCATATTATGGTCAATTCCAATCATGGAAATACTCATAACTCTAACTCTCCTTCGTATTTCGCCATTCCTCATTCATTTCATATCAAATCAAATATCCCACTGGCAACAGGGTATTTGATTTGATAAGAAATCCGGACAGCTAAAAAGCACTGTCAGAGATATCATAATCATTTCCTGTTAAGATGTCAATTGTAAACACGGAAAAAACTCAGCATTAGAGTAAAGGATGTTACTGTTCACATACCACTATCCCGAGACATACAAGCCAAAATTCCATTGCCGCAGGCAATCTGGAATGAATTTTGGCTAAGTTACTGTGAACGGAGTGAACAGTAACTAAAGGATAACGTGACAAGACCTCATTACCGTTCGTTCTGCATCCGGTAATGAGGTCAGAATATTCTGTGTTTACTGTTTATCTATTCTCATCAAAACTTTACATTTCTTTCTGTAACAGGCGATTCCATATTTTATGATTGTATGAATTCCTTCCTGTTCCAACGCCTCAGTATATCTGATATCTATAATCTGCTGAAGTGCTTTTTCGCACTCTCCCTGAAGATTTCCGTCATCTGCATATTTTACTTCGATCACAATCCCCACATCTTCATCCTCTATACGGATCAGAATATCCCCGAATCCATCTCCTGATTCCCGATTGGACATTACTGACCAGTTCTCTTTGAATCCCAGAATCCCCAGCAGCAATCCATGATAGAAATTTTCTTTCGTTGGTTTCTGCGCAAAGGTATCTCTTATGCTGATCGTTTTCTTCATATATTCTGTAAAAATCAACTCTACTTTTTCCGGATTTTGGTTCAGCAGTGCATCACACAAATCACTGACTGTTTTTCCATCGTCCTTTACATACCTTCTTATTGTTTATCCGTCTTATTACTGTTTATAATATCATGCATGAATCCTATCGTAATTCCAGAAAATAATGCAACCTGTTACTATCGCAAGTGACAGTGGCAAACGAAGTAAAATGGTATAATATAGATATAGATAGAATACGTATGTAAACGAATTTCCCGGGATAATGAAATGCATATGGGTCCCGAACAAGAAAGGAGGGTTTCTATGAACAGAAAGTGCAAAAAGATAGGGATTTTTATAGGTCTTACTATGGCAATTGCAGGTATGACTGCCTGCGGTGAAACTGAACCGGAAGAAACACCTGTGGTGAAAGAAGAAACTGCGAAACCAACAGAAACACCGGCACCAACTGCAACTTCAACGCCGGCTCCGACTCCCACACCAAGTCCAACACCGACCCCGATTCCTGAATATGTAGATTATGATTATGAGGAAGCCGGAGTTACCATTCAGATTCCAGGTATACTGTGGAATCTGAAACCAAAGGAAACTGATGCAGGTCTTATTTTTACAGACCCTGATGAACAATGGCTTGTTCGATTCTATCCGCTTTCCTATGACAGGAAAATGCGGGTATACAACAATCTGACAAAAGTTTTTGGAGAAGATGGCTCGAAAGTAAAAGATAAAACCTTAAGCTCCGTTTCCATTGAAGAAGGGGACTATGGAAGTTCAGGTTATAGGTACAAACGTTATACATGGGCTTTGGATGTAGAAAAAGCACGTCCATATGAATATTTTATTACGGCACACCCCCATATTATTGAGATTATCGATTATGACCAGACTGCTATAGAGGGTTATAATGCAATTCTGGTGGAAGTTACAACACCGGAGGGACTGGATGAGGCAGGCTCTTTAGATCGGGAACAGTTTTATGCCTATACTTCGCTGAAAGACTCACTATCCAAGGATATTCAGGACCAGATTGCAACTCGCGAAAAATATCCGGATGTTTCGGACATTGACACCAAAGAGACACGTCGTTTTGTAGAGAATCTGACGTTTGCAGAAGGCGGTTCTACCATTACAGCTTCTATTACCGGAGTTGAACTGGAAATTCCTGCATTTTGGGAAATAGTTCCTACGTCTACTGAGGAAAGCCTTCTGATATCCTTTAACAGAGGTACTGAAGAAAAAGGATCTCTTGCAATCCGTCCTGATGTCAGGAAGGGATATGATCCCGTTTATAATGCATTACTTTTCTGTGGACGTGGTGCAGGTGTGGACTGGGATGACCAGGAAGAGATTCAGGCGCGTTTTAAAGCTGCAGAAGCAGATGGTCTGGTAAAAGAATTCAAGGCAGGAGAAACTGTTTTCTACGGTGCATATTCACCAACATCACATAGACTGTCTTTCAATACCCCGTTTACCAGAGAGCATTGTCTGTGTATAGAGCTTTTCACTTCAAAAGAACTATCAAAAGAAGAACTGTGGGAGTATGCCCAAGGTGAAATTTTCCAGACCGTACTGAATTCTATGAAAATTGATGTAAATATGCCAACTGCAGAAGAAATAAAAATAGATAGGTCGTTTGATATTAGCAACGATGGTGTTCTGAAGAAATACAAAGGAACTGATCCGGAAGTGATTATATCAGATGTGATCAAGGGAATAGAAGTTAAAGAAATCGGCAAATATGCATTTTACAATTGTGCTGATGTTAAGAAAGTAGTTATTTCATCAGCAGTAGAACGGATTGATAAAAGCGCATTTGCAAATTGTGCAGCACTTGAAGAAATCACCCTGCCATCCACATTAAAATATCTGGGGGATTATGCATTTGAAGATTGTTCTTCTCTTACGAAAATAGAGTTACCTGACGGTCTGGAGGAGGTTGGTGTTGAAGCATTCAGTAAAACATCAATTGAAAAACTCACCGTTCCGGGAAGCATGAAAGTTATTGGTACGAACGCTTTTGGTGATATGATGAATTTACATGAGATCCATATAGAAGAAGGCGTAGAAGAAATTGGGGAAAGAGCATTTCAAAGTGCCGGTTTAAGAGATACTTATGATGCGCCGGAACATTGGGCTTTCATGGATAAAGAAAAGGCAGCAAGATATGCAGATCACATCATCGATCCAGCCATTCATACTGAGATACCATGGTGGATTAATATTTATCTGCCGTCTACGATAAAGAAAATTGGACATTCCATTTTAGCAGATTGCAGAGTGGATGGCATTTATATGGAATCCTTTGATTCTGTGGAATCTCTTCCTGAGTTTTACGTTGATGAAGAAATATATAACACTACCTTCGGAGGAATTGTATATCTTTCACAAATTAATTTTACAAAGGATACCATTGATAAATGTGGAAAGGAATTAGACGAATTCTTTATGTCCCTTCCATTTGGAGAGGACTGGGCATGGTATTATGAAGGAAAAAATATGTACTGGATAGATGAGTCTGCAAGAGATTTTATGACACCTGAAGATTAGAGTGTGTTTGAAAACAGTTTTCGGTGAATAACGGATATGCTCCCATGGGATTTTGTTTTTTATAAAAAGGGAAGGTGATGAAATTTATGAAGATATTGAAGAAAGCAGGAGGGGTTCTCCTTGTAATAATCGGAATATTCTTTTTTGTATCTGCTTTAAAGATGATCTTTGTGGATAACCCCAAAACAAAAGCGGCTCTGAAAGACGCAGTTTATGTTGATGCAGCAGATACGATCGACCCGGAAAACGATGGAAAGACAGTCATTGTATGCGGCACATTCGAGCTGACTGAACCGGCACATGATGATGAGCTTGGACTGGACTTTGACAGCATCCGCATTTCAAGTTCAAAACAGACAATGAAATTAACAAAATCTTCTTCCAAAAAGAAGGAGGCAATGACTGACGACGAAAAGAAATATGGCGTTCTGGAATGGAATTCATCTTTCAGCAGCATGCCGGTATCAGGCCAGGGGAAAATTGGAAATTATGCACTTTCGCAGGATTTTATTGATGATATTATGCTGACCAAAACCTGGGAAGATTACGACAAGGCAGCATTATCATCTGCCGGTTATACATATGTACCGGATAACACCTATACACAAAAGCATTTTATAGAACCATCGAACCAGACGACACGTTCACATAAAGAATATGATGTTCGTTATTATTATTCTGCTGCTGATTTCGAAACAGGGCAAACCGTAACTGCTATCGGCATACAGGACGGACAGACTCTCAAATCCGCACCCGGAATCACAGAGAATCTAATGAAAAATAAACTTGACCGCGATGAAGCGATCAAACAGGGCGGCACCCCAGGTGTAGGAGCCCAGATCTTTTCAGTTGTTTCCTCATTGCTGTTAATATTGGGAGGGTTCCTTCTTATTATATTATGAGAAATAAATCTATAGCAATCCTCTTAAATGCATTATTTACGAGGATTGCTATAAAAATAAGATATTGCTGTATCATCAAATCAGATGGTTGGGCGATATCCTCTGTGACATACTCCGTATCTAGTACATCGTTTTCGAAATAACTATACCACTCACTTGTCTGCAAATCCGAGTGCACAGGTCTAAAAGCCTCAGCGTAGCCCGCTACGCTTGCGTTTTTAGACCTGCACACTCGAATCCGCATCCTACGCGATTGGTATAGTTATTTACGAAACGATGTACTAACTTTTTACTTCTCAATTCTAAGCATGCGATATCCAATGCCAATATGTGTCTGGATGTATTGCACTCCATTTTTCTCAGGCTCCAGTTTTTTTCGCAATGTTGCCATAAAAACTCTAAGAGAAGCAACGTCATTATCCGAACATCGTCCCCAAATCTGCTGGGTAATATAGGTATGTGTCAATACCTTTCCCACATTGCGGGACAAAAGACAGAGCAGCTTATATTCTATAGGTGTCAGATGCAATTCCTCTCCCTTCAGATATGTACAGCCTGCCGTATAGTCTATCTTTAATCCACCATTCTCAAAAACAGAGCTTTCTATCTGCTCTCCGCTCTGCATAACCGCAAGTCTCCTCTGGGTGACACGGATACGCGCAAGTAATTCCTCAACAGAGAACGGTTTCGTAATATAATCATCTGCTCCTGCATCCAGCGCCTCTATTTTATCTGTGTCCTCACTTCTGGCGCTGATCACAATAATCGGCATATTCGACCAGGTACGAATTTTTTTTATCACTTCTACCCCTTCCATATCAGGAAGCCCCAGATCCAGAAGAACAATATCCGGATTGTGGGACGAAGCTTCCAGAATGGCTGAAGATCCGTTTTCTGCAGTCAGATATTTATAGTCATGTGTTTTTAATGTAGTAACGATCAGATTGCGTATGGGTCTGTCATCCTCAACCACCAGAATTAATGTTTTATTCATTTAATGTCACCTCGCTTAAGGGTAAAGTAAAAGTAAAATTGCATCCATGAGGATCATGATCTGTCAAAACCAGGGTTCCTTCATGTGCTTCTATAATAGAGTGGCAAAGTGCCAGTCCAAGTCCCAGACTTCGGTGACTATCCGCAACTGTCGTTTTCCCTGTATAAAACATCTCAAAAATATGTGACTTCATTTCTTCCGGAATTCCCGGGCCATTATCTTCCACACTTATCTGCGCTTTCCCATCTGTTTTCGTTCCCCGAATACAGATCACAGAACCCGGCGGTGTATATTTTATTGCATTATCAATTAAATTTACCAGAACCTGCATAATAAGACGTACATCCATACGTGCAAGAACAAGTTCTTCGCAGTCTGTCACAATTTTATAATCATCATGTTTCCGGCTGATATGCCTCAGGGATTCTGCAATCACCTCATCCAGAAGCTGGTCTGTAAATTTAAATTTCAGTCTTCCGTCATTCAGTCTGGTAATGGAAAGCAGATTCTCCACAACTCCGATCAGCCATTCAGAATCATCATAGATATCGCTATAAATCTGATGTTTTGTAGCTTCGTCCAGACGGTCACTATTGCCAAGCAGCATATCTGCATTACCGGAAATGGAGCAAAGCGGCGTACGAAGATCATGCGAAATCGCCCGAAGAAGATCTGCCCGCAACTGTTCATTTTTGGCTATAACTGCATTTTTTTCTTTTTCTAATGCATTTTTCGCATTTTCCATTGCAAGCGCACATTCATTTATTACAGACAACAGGATGCTGTATTCAAAAGTGTCCAGTGTTTCTTTTTGCAATGGTATCCCGATCACACCGTAAACATTATCCCCGCTTCGGATTGCCAGATATAAACATTTAGCCTGAGGAAAATGGTGTGTGGACGCACCGGCATGCTGTCTGTTTTCACAGACCCATTTGGCTATCTGCTGCTCTTCTGGTATCAAAAAATCTTCTGTGTCCTCTTTTTCCCCGGAGAAAAGCTTTCCCTCTGATAAAGTTCCATTTTCTACTACATATGCTGTAATATTGCGGTTTAATAAACGGAGAAGCTGTGTACAGGTGACATCAAGAATCTCTGTTTCTCCTTTTGCCTTTTGCAGCAGACGGTCTGTATCGAACAGAATCTGTGCACGAAAGGCAAGCTGTGTAGACAGCTTTGCATGTGTTTTCAGCTTTGCTGCAAGTGCTCCCGTAAGTACGGATGAAATAAGCATTATGAAAAATGTCACCGGATAACCCACCGCATAGGTTTTGAAAGACATCCTTGGTTCTGTCAGAAAAAAACAAAATAAAAATACACTTAAGAAAGAGCCTGCCACACTGCAAAGATAGCCATCTGTCACAATCGAAGTAAGCAAAACCCCCAGAATATATATGGTTACAATATTCGTATCCGTAAAATTCAGTTTCTGAAACAACAGACCAATTAAAGTGCATACCGCAAATATAAATACCGTCAGAAAATAATCCTTTGCAGACGGTTTTTCCATAGACCATGTAAATGACCGTTTCTGATGATTCACATTTTTTAAACTCATCCTGTCCCCCACCTTTTTTACTGTTTTGAAAATTATATCATGGGGCTGTGTTGTGGTCAAAAATCTTTTTTAACTAGTACAGCGAAAATTAAGTTTCTGCTATATTGACGCAGGATGATTTCTTCAGC
>ERZ506938.279-NODE-279-length-29411-cov-4.867659_pt1 | contig 29411 bp, 29 predicted proteins | sample MGYA00513172_ERZ506938 | MGnify/ENA metagenome assembly ERZ506938
TGCAGAAGGCATAGGCTTGGATGCAGATTCCGCCCGACCGGCTGCATTCGCTGCAGTATCTTCGCACTTGCCTTCTGCGGCTTTTTCAAGCTCTTCGGCCTTTTTCGCCGCCTCCGTCTTCATGGCGGTACGGTTGGCATCGATCTGCTGGCGCTTCAAGCGCTCGGCGCGTTCTTTATCGTAGCGAGCTTTGCGCTCGGCAAACGATTCCTGAGTTGCATGAGGGGCCGGCTTCGAGCCAGAACCAGATGCGGCTTTTTTGCCTGCATCAGGGTCCAAAACCTCGTCGTTGATAACCGCCTTCATTTCTTCCTGCGCCTGCTTGAATTTGTTGAGCGCAGCACCCAACGTTTTCGCCATTTCTGGCAACTTGTCGGGGCCGAAAATCAAGAACGCGAACAGCAGGATTATGAATAGCTCAAATCCGCCAATGCCGAACAACTGGTACTTCCTTATCTCTCCAGCGCTACCGAGCCGAACGACAGTAGGCAGCACTTAGTGGTTTTTGCCGCTTGGAGCCTTTATTGGTTTCCGCCAAGGAACATAAGACCCATGGTTGGAAGAGAGAGGGCCAAGATCAAAATAACGCACACCGCAATAACGAATATGCGCTTGAGAAGCTCATCGCGCTTCTTCTTTTCCTCGGCAAGGCGCTGGCGCTCGAGGGCACGCTCCTCGCGCTCCTTCAGCTGCTTTGCCGTCATCTTCTGCTTTTTACCGTTAGCCATTGAATCTCTTTCCGTAAGCGTGTGGTCACCTTAACGCACGGCACGCAAAACAAGCCCCTCTTTTCGACAAGAGGGGCTTACTGGTGCCAATAGGCATTAAGAGCGAAGGCGACCGCGAATCTCAAGAACGTGAGCGATGTTCTTTGCCACTTCGCCAGCGACGTGCAGGCGTCCGCGTTCGTAGAGCACCTTGCCGTCGACCATGGTCATGGAAACATCGCCGTTGCCCACAGATCCCAAAAGGGCAGAAACAGGGTCTGATGTGGGCGTAGAGTGCGATCCTGACAGATCGACCGCAACGATGTCGGCACGTTTGCCAACCTCCAGCGAGCCTACCTTGTCGTCGATGCGCAGCGCCTGGGCGGCACGCAAAGTGCCCATTTCCATAAGCGTGCGGGAATCAAGGAATTCACCGGTTACAGCACGCTGAATGAGCAGCTCCATGCGCATTTCGCTAAAGATGTCCATCGTGTCGATAGAAGCCGGAGCACCAGTGCCCAAGCCCACACGCATGCCGGAGCGCAGATATTCGCTAACCGGCGCAACACCCATGCCCAGCTGAGCATTCAGGCTGGGGCATGCGCATACAGCAACGTCGTATTCCTTCAAGTGCCTGATGTCTTCGTCGTTTACGCGCACGCCGTAGACGATCATGACGTTCTTCGCCTCGAACAGGCCCCAATTCAACACGTAGTTGACGGGAGTTGCGGAAGTGGGAAGCCATGGCGGAACCTCCATGAACCCCTGCATTCCCAGATCCTCGTCCAGGCCAGAGGGGGCACCGTACTTTACGAAGCGGTACTCTTCGCTGCTACCCGCTAAATCCATTGCGATAGGCAGATCGCCGTTATCGGAGGCGTATTTCACCACGCTGCGATACAGCTCGGGGTGGCATTCGTACACAGGGTCTGGCGCAATGCCCAAGGTGATGCGATTGGGGTCGATGGTCTGCGACCACTTTTCCAAATCGCTATCGGCCTTCTTGATTGCGTAGTTGACCAATCGCTTGTCGATTGCGCCCGCCTCACGATAGAACATGCCGCGCAGGCCAAGTTTCTGAGCAGCGGAAACGCAAGCGCCCGTAGACGTGATGTCTGCCACGGTGGTAACGCCCGAAGAAAGCGCCTCAAGACCACCCAGGAACGCAGAGTCGAATGCCTCTGCATAGGAAATACGCTTGCGGAGCGCAGCGATTTCCTTACGCCACTGAACGAAGGGCAGGTCGTGCACCAAACCGCGGAACACCGCGTCTTCCATGCGCGCATGCAGGTCGATAAAGCCCGGGGTGAGCGCAGCCATGCCGAAGTCTTTTACCTCTTCGTTGGGGTAGCGCAAGCGCATCATTTCCGCATCGCCAATGTCGGCGATAGCACCATCTTTAATGAAAACCGCACCGTGCTCGATGGGCTCGGATGAAACCGGAACAACGTATTCAGCGATCAGTAGCATGCGCATCCTCCCGATAGAGTAATTCTTTGCAATGATAGCATTGCGGCGTTTATATCTTGCCGTTTTTCACAGACCCCTAACGAGCCGGATACGCAAGCGTGCCGTTCTTGTCTATAATCAGCTAACGCACGGAGCAATACTCGTACATAAGGACGCGATAACGCATGAGCAACACCTCCCAAACGCCTGAAAAGCAGGCAGACCATTCCATTGATACCGCAACGGGTCAGGAAGCCCCTGCCGAGATTTCTTCTGCTCGCGTAAAGAAGATCTTCACCGATATCGCTTGGAAGTACGAGCGCTTCAACAAGCTCTCCAGCTTCGGCCAATACCGCAGCTGGCTGCGCACGCTTATCGATAAATCGCCCATCACCAGCGAAACGCTGATGTTGGACATTGCCGGCGGCACGGGAGATGTGACGTTTACGGCTTGCGAGCGAAAGCAGCCCAAACACATCATCCTCTCCGACTACACTCCCGCCATGCTCGAAGTGGCCCAAAGCCGACTTGATGCAGGTGAGGCAAACGGAGTTCCCGTTGAGCTTGCCGTGGTCGACGGGCAGGACATCCCCTACGAAGACGAGTCTTTCGACGTAATCACCATGTCATATGGCATTCGTAACATGCCCGAACGCGAACGCGCGCTTTCCGAGATGTATCGCGTGCTGAAGCCGGGTGGCGCACTGTGCGTACTGGAGTTCTCGACCCCGCCCAATCCTCTTATGCGCCTGGGCTACAACCTGTATTTGCGTTGGGGCATCCCCGCCTGGGGAAAGATCGTCACAGGCGATGCTTCGGGCTTTGTGTACCTAGCGAAATCGATTAAAGCCTTCCCCGATCAAAAGGGCTTCACGCGCATGCTGAAGGATGCGGGCTTTTCCCGTGTCGAATACACCAATGTGACATTCGGCGTTGCCGCCGTTCATATCGCTTTCAAGGAATAGCAGGCAGGCGCTCCTGCTTAAGGCGCGCTATACGACAACCGACCCTTCAACATATATCGTTCCTCCAAGCACGCATGCTAGCTTCAGAATGCATGCCAACGACGGCGAAAGGGCGGCAGACATGACCAACCCAGTCGCCAAGCACACCGATGAGTCCAGGCGCCCTTGTGCATGCGCACTATAGCCAGGACTACTCGATGACGTAGGCCGCCACGATTTCGGCGTAATAGGCCGTGTGCTTGTTGGGACCACCCAGCGCTTCGTCGATTGGATACCACTTTTCCGCATCCTCAGCATCAAGGTTGGCAAGATCTTGTTCCTGCTTGAAAAGAACGCGGCACTCCAATGTAAGGGGAAGTTCGCGAATACCCGGCACGTTTACCTCTTCGGGTTCTTCGAGCGTGAGTCCAAGCTCGGCAATCTTGTCCATATCGCGGCCCGACTTCGCACCGCACACCGCGGTGATCTTCTTGTCGAACTCACCCATAGGCAGATTCACCGTGAACTCGCCGGTGACGTCCAGGAATTCCTTGGTGAAACGGCTTTCGCGCACGTAGGTGATGAACAGGGGCTTTCCCCACTCAATTGCCATGCCGCCCCAGCTGATGGTCATAGTGTTGACCTGACCGTCTTTCTTTGTGGTGAGCAAGACGGCATCGTTAACCTTCTTCATGATTTCGCCAGCATGTTCAATTGCATCGATAGAGCGCTTCATACCAATCTCCTTTACGCGTGTTTTCGCGATCGATTATACCGAAGAGGCCACCGAGGTTGCGAACACGTTGCGTTTCCTCCCGTATGCGACGGACGACCCTCCCCAGGGGGGCTATGACATGAGCGGTTCCTGGCACTATGAGACAAGCGATCCCTGGGTCCTATGCGAGAGCTATCCCTGGATCCTATGCGAGAGCAATCCCTAGATTCTATGCGACAGGCGAACCCCGAGCGGAACGCGGAAACATGTCCGACAAGGCCAAACACGGTTTGCCCCAATGAGCAATTCCTGGGCAAAACGCGGAAACATGGCGAAATCTTCGCCAAATGTACTCCAGCGCAGCCAGAGAACAGCTTTCTGGCATGATTTCACTGAAATGTACTCCTGGACAGCCCATTTTGGCGAAATAGGCGTATTTTGTGCGCTTCGAACCGAAAAAACGCTGTCGGAAGGTACATTTCGCGAATATCTTGCCAAAAATGTCGAGGTTTTCTGCCCGAGAGTACAAAATACGCCGATCTTGCCATTGTTTGGCCCGGGGCCCTCGCGTAAAAGAAGACGAGCATGCTGCCCGCAGCGCTCAGGATGATATTCCCGCCCTCACAGGAGAAGGCGGCGAATCGTGAACGACGAGGCAACGGGCAACAGGATATTCCCGCCCCGCAGAAGAAGACGTCGTCTGCTGCATTTTCCGCGATCTGACCTGCGATCCCCCCCCGCGGAAAAGGGCAGCGGCAGATCGGCGGCGCGCGAAAGCCTTTTGCGACCACCCCCCGCACGCGGGAAAGAGCGCGGGGGTCAAGCCGCACTCTTGCCATCCCTGCCATCACGCGGGAAACAGTGCCTCGATCGGCAAGAGCCCGAAAGCGGCATCCTGATCGACTAGGGTCCGAGAAGCGGCACTCTTATCAACTAGCTCGAGAACAACGTCCTCCCGATCGGCTAGGATCTGGAAACAGCGTCCCGATCAGCCAGAACCTGAGAGGTAGAGCCCTGATCGGCGGGAGACCGAAAAGCAGAGCCTAATACGTCTCGTCGAGCGGGGCATGGGCCTTCACATCGCAATCCAAACCAAAAAACTTGCCCTGCTTATAGCGATCGAGCGCAACCAACGCGATCATGGCAGCATTATCGGTGCAGGCAGAAAGCGGCGGCATGGTAAGGCGCACGCCGAGCTGATGGCACATAGCCTCATAAGCGTGGCGTAGCTCGGGATTGGCAGCAACGCCACCACCCAGGCAAAACTCTTTTGCGCCCGTTTGACGAAGAGCCGTGCTAGCCTTCGCCACCTGTACGTCGATAACTGCAGCCTGAAAGCTTGCCGCCACATCGGCCTGGTTGATCTGACGGCCCGCCTGCTGCTCTTTTTGCAAATAGGTCATAACCGAGGTCTTCAAGCCTGAAAGCGAGAACTGCAGATCGCCCGAATGCATCAGCGCACGGGGGAAACGAACAGCCTTAGGGTTGCCTTTTTCGGCCAAAGCAGAAATGAGCGGGCCGCCAGGGTACCCCAATCCCATTGCCTTTGCCACCTTGTCGAAGGCCTCTCCTACCGCATCGTCAAGCGTTGAGCCCATGGTTTCGTAGTCGCCCCAGCCTTTCACATGCACCAACATGGTGTGGCCGCCCGAAACGAGCGAAACCACCATAGGCGGCTCGATGTCAGGGCAGGCGATCTTGTTCGCGTACAGGTGACCTTCTAGGTGGTTCACGCCGATAAGAGGCACATCGCAAGCCCAGGCCAAACCCTTTGCAAATGCCGCGCCCACAACCAGGGCACCAACCAAACCAGGCGCATAAGTTACCGAAACGGCAGACAAATCGCTCCAAGAAAGATCGGCCTTGCCTGTGCGCTCGCGCGCTTGAGCCAAGCACTCGATCACCACCCCACCGATAGCCTCAATATGCTTACGGCTGGCAATTTCCGGCACTACCCCGCCGAAACGGGAGTGGAAATCAATTTGGGAGGCAACCACATCAGCGACAATGGTTCCCGCTTCGTCGATAAGCGCTGCGGCAGTTTCGTCGCATGAAGACTCGATAGCCAAGATGAGTTTACCCTCAAGCGGCACGCACTCCCCCGCCGCTTCGCCCGCATGCGCAGCCGCGGCATTCAAGCGCAACTCCATGCCAGCAACATCGTGCTCGGAAAGAGGAAGCGGCCCTTCATAGATGCAAGCGTTTTCCCCATCGGAATAATAACGTGGTCGAATGCCGATATCCTTCAAGCCTAAACGCTCATAGAAGGCATGCGCACCCGTATTCGATGCACGGACTTCAAGGGTCATTTCCTTTGCGCCCAAATCGCGCGCATCAAGGGCGATATGTGCCAAAAGCTCTTGCGCGATGCCCTGACGCCTATAAGCCGGATCGGACGCCACCTTCAGCAACTGCACCTGACCATCGTTTATCCAGCCGCCAGCATAACCCACCAGCTTCGCTTCGCCGACGTTCACTGTACGCTTACGCGTATCCGCGACCTCGAATGCTGCCCACCACGTACGGTCAGGGCGGGGCAGCTCATCAAGAACTTGATCATCGTTCCAGGCGTCAGTTCCCATAACCTGGGCCTCCATAGCAGCAACCGCGGGCACCCATGCCGCTTCGAGCGGCTGATAGCGAATCACCGATCCGCCCTGCACACCCGACTCAAGATCCTTCGCCTCGACGGCATTGGCTTCGGCATCCTGTTTGGCAAACTTGATACGTTCATGCTCTTCCGCATCGGAAAGGCGCGTGTACACAGGCAGAAGCACACAAGGATCACCCAGCGCACCACCGTCAGGGTCGAACGATCCTTCCGCCCAGGCTTTCTGGGCCGTAAGAAGAAGGCCAGCGCCTGTTGGGTAACGCTCTTCTTCGCCCGCTATTTCACCATGGCCTTCGCATAAATCGGAGTACTTTTTCAGCGCATCGCCCACGATGCGCTGATCGCTTCCGCTTCCCAGCCACTCGGGCAAAGCAGCCGCTTTCATGACGGTGTCGGAATTCAGGCGCTCGATACCGCTATCAGCTACGTGATAACGAACAGGGTAGACTTCTTTGCGCATAGCATCGCCCAATACCACCACTGAGCCGCGCACCCCATTGGCCCATTGCTGCCATGCCTGAGCATCCGAGGTGGAAACGCCGAACAGCGGCACGCCCAAACCGATAGCAATGCCCTTGGCGCTTGCAAGGCAAATGCGCACACCGGTAAACGAGCCAGGACCACGACCGCACACGACGCATGCGACTTCGCCACGAGAAATGCCCGTATCCTTCAACAAGGTATCAATTTCAGGCAAAAGCTTAACGTTCGATGCGCGAAACGCACCAACCTCGCGCGAGGCGATGCATTCGATGGTCTTCTTGGCGCGATCGAGAAGGCCTATCCCCAAGGAGATCATTTCGTTTGCAGTGTCGAAAGCAACTACGTAGTTGTTCATGCGAATCCTGTTCTTATTGTATTGCGACCGACGAAGACGGCTCTGTAAAAGCAACGGAAGCGGCGCGGAACGAGCAAGCGGCGCTTGATGCCGATTTTCTTTCGCTAGCTATCCTAGCGCAAGCCCCTGAAAACAGAAAAGCCAGGCACGATCCTTCCGCAAAGAACGTGTCTGGCAAAAAGCTAAGCCAGCGCAGCCTGCCAACCCTGAAGCATCGCCACAGCTGATCCGTGGGCACGCGCCCGAATCGCCCGAATGCCTTCGCCCTCAACGGCAAGGTATACCTCGAGCCGATCTTCCGGCATTTCTTCGGGGAATCTCGAAGCCCACTCGATACAGGAGATGCCATCCCCTTCGACGTATTCGTAAAACGCCAAGTCTTCCAATTGATCGGGAGAATCGAGGCGATACAGATCGAAATGATACAGGGGGATACGTCCATCGGTATATTCGACCACCAAGTTGAAGGTAGGACTCGTTACCGCCTGCGCAACGCCCAAGGCAGCCGCCAACCCCTGGGTAAAGTGCGTTTTCCCCGCGCCCAGGTCGCCGTCAAGCGTCACAACAGCACCTGCGTCAAGCACGCCAGCCAACGCCGCCGCGCAAGCCTGCGTATTCTCTACCGAAGAGCTACGCGCTATTTCAACCCATTTGTCGGACATAAATATTCCCTCCGGAAAGCAAGACCTAACAAGAACGCCCAATGAGGACAACCCCCATTGGGCGGTTTGGCACTTTAGCGCCCATGCATGCGCATTTGATGGCGGGCGGAACTACCTGATGGTCTTTTCTGCGGCAGAAACCGTATGTTCCATCGTTATAGAGGTGGTAACAGAGCCGAGTCCGCCGGGAACCGGGGTGATGGCATCGACAATAGGCTCCACCGATTCATAGTCAACGTCGCCACACAGGTTGCCGTCCTTGTCGAAGTTGATGCCGACGTCCAAAACCGTCTGGCCCTCGCGGAAACAGGATGCGTCAAAGGCGCGTGCGCGGCCTGTTGCACAAATAACGATGTCCGCCGTGCGCATGATCTTGGGCAGATCTTCCGTGCGGGAATGGCAGATGGTCACGCTGGCATTGCGGCGAAGCAGCAACATAGCAACGGGTTTGCCTACCACGAGGCTGCGGCCAACAACAACCACATGCTTGCCCTCTACGGGGATATCGTAAAAGTCGAGCGCCCTTACGCAAGCTTCTGCAGTGCTAGGAGCGTAACCTTCCTTGGCGTCGGTGAAAACCGCACCAAGCGATGCCGTGGAGACGCCGTCGATGTCTTTCGCCATAGCAAGCTCATCGCAAACAAGCTTGTCTTCCATTTCAGAGGGAAGGGGACGGAACACCAAACAGCCGTGGATACTTGAATCGGCGTTGATGCGGCGGATTTGCAAGAGCAGCTTTTCCTGAGAAACCTTTTCATCGAGCTCGAACACGCGCGTGGTCAGGCCCAAAGCCTTTGCGCGCTTGCAGGCGGTTCGCTCGTAGCTCAGGTCGTCGGGGCGAGACCCCACACGAACGATGGCGAGCGTAGGTTCGATGCCCAAGATCTTCAGGCGCTCAACACGATGAGCAAGATCAGCGGCAATCGCATCAGTAACTGGTTTCGATTTCAAAATGCGGGTCATACTTATCTGAGTCCCTCCAACACAAATACGTAAATATCATCGGCACGCTTGCCCCATTCAATAATGAGACATTCCGTTTCGTCAGTGTAACGCTTCGCAAGCTCACGATCCTCAAGCATTTTCGCATTGACGAAGATGTTCAGGGCAGCGCCCTTAAGCGCTCCCTTCGCAAAGGAAACACCCGTGGCAACATCGGAAAGCGCCATCTTTGAGCCATTATGAGCCATAAAATCGGAAAGATCGATAACGCGAGCGCATGCTTTCATAATCGACAAGGGCACTTCGATAGCATCGATAAGCGCCTTCTGCATTGCTTCGGCGCGCTGCGCCTTTTCTTCTTCGGTGGCACGGGGCATCTTGAAGCATGCCGCCAAAGGGGCAAATGCCTCGGAGTCCTTCTTCGACAAGGCAAGAAGCTCTTCGCGCACCTGCTGAAGCTGTGACAGACATTCCCTCACCTGGTCTTCCACGTCGGCGTAGCTTTTCTTGCCAACCGTCAGGTTTCCCACCATGGAATTCAACGCCGATCCCAAGGCCCCCACATATGCAGCGGCTGCGCCGCCACCAGGAGTCGGGGTGCCAGCAGCAACCTCGTCAATTAATGTCCACTCGCTCAAGATGTTTCCTAATCGTTTATTGCCTACAACAATGATACGGGCCAGCGCACCTGCGCCAGCCCGATAATACCTTTCCAGTATTTCCAGCTATTTTCTAACAGCTTAGAACAAGCCAGAGATCTTGCCCGTTTCATCAACGTCGATCTTAAAGGCAGCAGGAGCCTTGCCCAAACCTGGCATGGTCATGACATTACCAGTAAGGGCAACAACAAAGCCAGCGCCTGCAGATACCTTGACCTGACGAACCGTGATGCGGAAATTGCGCGGAGCGCCAAGCAGTGCAGCATCGTCAGAGAAGCTGTACTGGGTTTTCGCCATACAAACCGGCATAGATCCGAAGCCCAATTCTTCGAGCTGCTTGATTTCCTTCTTCGCAGCCGGAGCAAAGTCTACCCCATCCGCATGGTAAATGCGCTTGGCAACTGCCTCGATCTTTTCCGCGAGGCCCATCTCGTCTTCATAAGTGAAGGTGAGAGAGCTTTCCTGCTCGCACAGACGCATAACTTCTTCGGCAAGCTCTACGCCGCCTTCGCCGCCTTTTGCCCAAACCTGGGAAAGGGCAACGTTAACACCGAGCTCCTGGCACTTGGCGCGAACCAAGTCGATTTCCGCCTGGGTGTCAGTGGGGAATTCGTTGATAGCGACAACGCATGGAAGGCCGAACACCTTGGTAATGTTTTCCACATGCTGAAGCAGGTTGGGAAGACCCTTTTCCAGCGCTTCGAGGTTTTCCTCGTTCAGGTCGGCCTTGGCAACGCCGCCATGGTTCTTCAGCGCACGAACCGTGGCAACCACTACAACAGCATCAGGCTTCAAGCCAGCAAGGCGGCATTTGATGTCCAGGAACTTCTCGGCTCCCAGGTCGGCACCGAAGCCAGCCTCGGTTACCGCATAATCGCCCAGAGCAAGAGCCATGTTGGTTGCCATGATGGAATTGCAGCCGTGTGCGATGTTGGCGAAGGGGCCGCCGTGCACGAATGCAGGGGTTCCTTCGAGCGTCTGCACCAGATTGGGCTTCAACGCGTCCTTCAAAAGCGCCGCCATAGCGCCTTCAGCATGAAGATCATGGGCAGTAACGGGCTTGTCGTCGCGGGTATAGCCAACAACAATGCGACCCAGGCGCTCTTTCAGGTCGGTGATGGAGGTTGCCAAGCAGAAGATGGCCATGACCTCGGAAGCAACCGTAATATCGAAGCCGTCTTCACGAGGAACGCCATTAGCTTTGCCGCCCAAACCGCACACGATGTTGCGCAGCTGGCGGTCGTTCATGTCGACAACGCGCTTCCACGTAATGCGGCGAACGTCGATGCCAAGCTCGTTGCCATTGTGGATATGGGCATCAAGCAAAGCGGCAAGCAAATTGTTTGCCGCGCCAATAGCATGGAAGTCGCCTGTGAAATGCAGGTTGATTTCTTCCATGGGGATTACCTGGGAATAGCCGCCGCCTGCGGCGCCGCCCTTGATGCCGAATACCGGTCCCAAGCTAGGCTCGCGCAAAGCGATTACCGTCTTCTTGCCCAAGCGGGAAAGGGCATCGCCCAAGCCGACCGTCGTGGTGGTTTTGCCTTCGCCTGCAGCGGTGGGGTTGATTGCAGTAACCAGCACCAACTTGCCAGGCTTGTGGTCTTCATTGCGGAGTAGGTTGTAGTCAACCTTTGCCTTGGTTTTGCCGTAGCACTCGAGGTACTCTTCCGAGATACCTGTCTTTTCAGCGATTTCGGTAATGGGGCAAGGCGTTGCCGCCTGCGCGATTTCGATATCTGTCAGCATAAACAGTTCGCTTCCTCTTCTTGGCTTATTGCTCTGTCCTACTGGTTTTACTGGGCAATCTCATCGTAGATCATACGCAAACCCTGCAAAGTGAGTTCAAGGTTGATTTCGGCGATGTGCTTCGTTGCGGGGGCGATGCGGTGAGCTAAGCCGCCGGTTGCCACAACCTTGGCTTCATAACCCAACTGATCGAAGACGCGCTCAACTAAGCCGTCGACACGAGCCGCCTCGCCGTACACCACGCCAACCTTGAGCGCGTCGGCCGTATTGGTTCCGATTGCCGTGCCCGGGTCTTCCAACTCCACGGAACGCAGCAGCGCCGCACGGGAAAGCAGACTGCGCATGGAAGAATCGACGCCGGGAGCAATGATGCCACCCACAAACGTGCCCGTTTTGTCGATGATCTCGATATTGGTGGCAGTGCCGAAATCGACCACGATGACAGGCGAACCGTACAGACATTTCGCAGCAGCAGCATCGGCCACGCGATCGGCGCCCAATTCGGCGAACTTTTCCTGGTCCATGTTGATAAGATGCCCCACCGTTTGAGCGGAAATAACGAGCAACTTGACGCAAAACGAGCGATAGCATGCCTTTTCCCAATTGTGGGTAAGGGCGGGAACCACCGAGGCCAGAATGGCGCCGTCGATGCACTTGGGATCAACGCCTTCTGCAGCCATCAGAACATGCAGTTTTATTCGAAGCTCATCGCTGGTGTGGTCCACGTTGGTAGCCACGCGCCACATATGAACCAAATGCTCGCCATCGTATACACCGAGCACGGTTTGGGTATTTCCCACGTCAATCGCAAGTAACATGTTTCTGACAATCCCTTCAGGTTTAAGCGATACGAGCGAATGCTACCATACTATCGATTTTGGACGGCAATCCCTTAGCCGTAACCGTAATTAACGCATCCGCAGAAGGTGGCGCAATGGAAAATCCCGCTCGCATACTCATCGTAGACGATGAGCCTTCCATCACTGAATTCGTAAGCTATGCCATGCAGAAGGAAGGCTACCTCACCGAGGTGGCTTCCAACGGCGAAGAAGCGCTCGAAAAAATAGAGAGCGACCACTTCGATCTGTTCATTTTAGACATTATGCTGCCCGGTATCGACGGATACGAACTGTGCCGCCGCATCCGCGCGAAGATGACCACGCCCATCCTGTTCCTTTCTGCGCGTGACAGCGAACTGAACAAAGTCGTAGGACTCGAGCTTGGAGCCGACGACTACCTCGCAAAGCCCTTCGGCGTGCGCGAGCTTCTTGCACGCACCCGCGCCCTCCTGCGTCGCAGCCAAGGCCTGGAAAGTGCGCAGCCCACGAATGAAGTAACGGCAAGCGGCATCACCCTGAACGAAGACACGCATGTTGCCCAAGGCGAAAAGGGTCCCATCGACCTCACCCCGCGCGAATTCGAGCTGCTAAGCTGCCTTATGCACAATGCCGGCAAAGTAGTCTCCCGCGAAGATCTTCTCCACGATGCATGGGGATGGGAATTTATCACGGAAACAAAGACGGTCGATACGCATATCAAGCGCCTTCGCGATAAGATCGAAGCAGCCGGATACGATCCGAAGCTTGTTGAAACGGTGCGCGGATACGGCTATCGCTTCAAGAAATAAGGGGCGTTTGCAGACCGGCGCTTACGCCATCTGCCGCTTCGCCGGCATCGACGTGCTGGAGCAGTCTGCACGCTTGCTGGCCAGCGCATGTGCCATCTGCCGCTTCGAGGGGATTCAATGAGGCTGTTTACCAATATTTCTTTTCTTACCGCTTTGCTGGCTATTTTCGGCTGCTCTGTTACGGCAACTGTTGCCGTACTGGTATTCGGCTGCTCGCACTTCATCCTGGCATTCATCATCCCCGTTTCCTGCCTCTGCTATTTCTTGAGCTTGCTCATTGCGCATTTCATCGCCCAGCCGCTCACTGAATTGGCGCAGAAAACACGCGCTTACCGCGAAGGCGATAAAAGCATCGTGTTCGAGCCTACGGGTGCGCTTTACGAAGTTGACCAGTTGTCCGAAGACTTCCGCGAGCTGAACCGCGCCTACGAGGCAAAACTCGACGAACTTTCGAAAGTGCAAGACCGTCAAGATTCTTTCGTAAGCGATGTTGCCCACGAGTTCCGCACGCCCCTCACCGCCATCAGCGGCAATGCCGAATTGATGCTCGACCCCGATATGCCCCAATCGACGCGTGAACATTTCTGCGAAATTATCCTGAGCGAATCGGAACGCCTGAAGAAGCTCACCAATTCGCTTCTGGCTTTGCAGCATGCCAAAGAAGGCGTGCCTGCAGCAGCCTTGAAGCGTTTGGATATCGCGCCCGTTGCCCAAGAGGTTATCGAAATGCTTGAGCCTATCGCCCAAGACAAAAACGTCACCTTAAGCGTAGAGGGCGCCGCCCCCGACATCCTGGGCAACACCGATCGCCTCAAACAGGCCATCATCAATTTGGTCGACAACGCCATTCGTCACGTCGAAGAAGGCGGGCATGTTCGGGTTCTGCTTTCTGGCGTGAACGACCAGGCAATTATTGCCGTGAAAGATGATGGCTGCGGCATCGAAGACGACCCTTCTCTTCTGTTCAAGCGCTTCTACCGCAGCGATGCCTCGCGCGCTCGCAACAGCGGGGGCGCGGGCCTTGGCTTGGCCATCGTGAAGGAAATCGTAGAGAGCTTCGACGGCACGGTAACAGCATTCAACGCCCCCGAAGGCGGCGCCGTGTTCGTAATGGCCTTCCCCACCCTGTAGCTTTCGTTGCCGCTCTGACATTCCCGCACAAAGAACGAACCACAACGCTTGCACCTGCAGATGGTCCTCATGAGCTTGCGCCTCCGGGTGAAGGGCGACCACAACGCTCCGATGCCCCAGAACCACAACGCTGGTCGTGTGCCACCCCCCCTCCGTGCAGAAGGCGGGATCACAAATGAGTGGCAAAATTTGCCCATTGTGCATGATTTGAGGGCTCCGGACGGGAAAAGAGGCCCTTCTGGGCAAGATATTCGCGAGATGTATTCCCTGACGGCATTTTTCACGCCTTTGAGGATACATAGGAAACAAATCTTGCCAGAATTAGCTGATTTTACATGCATCTCGGCGATATCTTGCCACGAAGGGGCGTTTTTTCCGTCCGGAGCCCTTTCGGGAATACATCGCGATGAAATATTGCCACAGCTTGCCGCTTAGGAATGCACTGCGGCGATATCTTGCCCAGAAAGACGTCTTTCGGCTGCGCGAGAATACGCAATGGCTGTTTCTTGCCAGGATTCATCCAGTACTCATGCACAAAAAAGGAGGACCGCATGATGCGATCCTCCTACTTAGCGGTCAATCAGAGCCAGTCTGATATCCGGATTAATCGAAGTCGGTCGATATTCGCAATACAACTTCGATAGCTGCGCCTGCAAACCTAGCGAGCAACCACAGCACTTACTGCCTGGGCAATCAGAACAGCAGCGATCATCTTCATTGCGTCAATTAGGACGAAGGGCGCTACTGCAGCGGCAAAAGCAGTCTCGGCGCTAAGATGAGCTGCCAGCATGAGCCATGCCCAGCCAAACACATAGAGGACAGCCAGGAACACCACGCCCATAACCACATTACGGGCAAGAACACCTGCGGCAATGTGGGTGCCAAAGAAAGATTTCTGCTCCTCGGAAGAAAACAGAGGGGTGCGCTTCAACAGGGCAGCAACGGCAATAGCAACCAAAGCTGCCACGAAAAAGCCCACGATGAAGCCGCCCGTGGGGCCCATCAGCGCAGCCAAGCCACCCTTGAAGGAAGAGAACACCGGAAGACCCAGACCACCAAGAACAATGTAACCGCCAATTGCGATCAGCGCCTGCTTTGCAGGCAGAGCGAACAGCACGAACATCACAGCCAGCGTCTGCAGGGTGAAGGGAACCGGTCCAAAGGGAACCGTAATCCATGCCGCAACCGCCATGAGAGCGATGGACAAGCCGCAGAACGCGACGGAACGAGCACGAGCGGTGGAGTGCTGCGTCATTGCTTCAGACATTTTGTCTATTCCTTCCTCGATTTTTACAAGCGCACGCTGCGCCATGTTCGGGCAGTATAGCGCATCTTCTCGATTTACGTTAATACACAAATTGATATGATATGTTGCCTTTTGCAAATTATCAGGCGTTTTCCAGACCAAGCTGATTCGGGGCGGCGTGACGTTTGCAGCCAAACCGATTCAGTGCGGCATGACGTTTGTAGCTAAACCGATTCGGCGGGGCCTGACGCTTGTATCCAAACCGATTCGGTGCGGTCCGACGTTTGCGGCCAAGCCGATTCGGCAGGGCCCAACGTTTGCGGCCAAACCGATTCTGCGCAGTTCGACGTTTGCGGCCAAACCGACCCGGTGAAGTTTGACGTTTTCGGCAATAGGGCACAAGAGGCAAAGGTTCAGCGTTAACAGGCATTTAATGCAAGCATCTACGAGCGCTTTGCGAACCACGGCTGCCGCCCGGCTACGGGTAGTCGGCGATAACGCCCTCGAACGTGTGCCCCTTCGCGGACAGCCTCCGCCCGCCTACGGGCGGCCATGTTCTACATCGTGCTCTTCGGCGCTAAGCATGACAACCATCACTGGCCCGCAGGCCGCCAATCAGCCCACAAGCGAAACCACATGGAATCTGAACGACGCCTACGAATGCTTTGCGCCCTTGCCAAAGCGAGACGTTTCTTCCCCTGCCTCAACGCGCTTCAAACGGCGCATCTCGAATGCGAGGAACGCCGCCGCGGTAACAATGGAAAGACCATCGGCGATCGGTACCGCAAAATACAGAGCGTCCAAACCGGTAAGCGTAGGCACCAGCATAGGCAACACGATAGGCAGCACGATATACAGAGGAATAAGGAACAGAACCTGACGGGTAAGGGAAAGAATGATAGATTTCATCGGCTGCCCCGTTGCCTGGAAGTAGTTGCCCACCACAATCTGGAAGCCGACAACCGGAAGCACAAGCAGCTGGACTTTCAGCGCAAAGGCAGTGAAATCGCGCAGGGCGTCAGCACGAATGCCAAAGAAGCTTACGATATCGCCCGAGAACAGCATAATCATGACCCACATGCAGGTGCCGATAACCGTAGCCATCAAGATGCCGAAGCGCACAGTTTCGCGCACGCGCGGGATAAGCCCTGCCCCATAGTTGAATCCCAGCAGCGGCTGAATCGCTACTGCGGTGCCAATAAGGGGCAGCACGGTAAACATGGCGCAACGCTGAACAACGCCGATAGACGCCAGCGCGGCCTCGGCTCCCAAAGGGCTCTGCGCACCGTAGAATACCAGCAGATAGTTAACAAGGAAGTTGATGACCGACATAGCCATCTGCATGATGAAGCTGGCAGCACCCAAAGAGAAAATGAATCCCACTACTTCAGCATCGAGCTTCAAATTGCATGCGTGCAGCTTGAATGCGACGTTCTTGGTAAACAGGAAGTACCACAATACACAAACACAGGAAACAGCCTGACCAAGCACGGTTGCCAGCGCGCTGCCCACAACGCCCCACCCGAAAACCAACACAAACAGGTAATTCAGAATGATGCAGGAAAGCGTGCCGATAACCATGGTAAGCAAGGCGCGGTTTGGTGCGCCTGCCGTACGGATGAAGTTATTCACGCCCATGCCGATGATCTGGAAGATAACGCCGAAAGCGATGATCTGGATGAACGAGTAGGTGTAATCGTGGATTTCAGGCGTAGCGCTGGAAAGCGAGAGGAGCGCCTCCATGCAGGGCGGAATGCAGGCGATTATAGCCACCACAACCGCAATGATGATTCCAAGACACACCGTATTGCCAAGGCTCTTTTCGGCAGCCTGCTTGCTGCCTTCACCTAAGCGCAGTGCAGCAAGCGCATTGCCGCCGTTGCCGATAAGCATGCCCAACGCCATGAAAATGGTCATCAGCGGCATGGCGGCAGTTGCCACCGAAAGGCCAATCTCGCCCATGGCCTGGCCAAGGAAGATGGAGTCGATTACGTTGTAGGCACCGTTAACCAGCATACCCACAATGGAGGGAATGGCGAATTCCAGTACCAATTTCGGAATGGGGCCCGTTCCCATACGCGCTGTACGATCGTTGCCCTTGGCGGCTGCTCCCCCAGCAGCATGCTTGCGCATAGTGCCCTCTTCGAAATGTGTCCCCTGATTTTCTTTCCGCTCTCCCTGGATTTGCTCTTCGGCCATGCGGGCTCGATACCTTTCGCTCATGTTGTTTATCGTGCTATGCCGCCCGCATCAACGCGCGCAGCTAATCAATTGCTCTGCCTATTCTGATAACGCAGCTTAAATACCGCCATATCCCCTAGACAAAATGCATGTATTTATCAAATGTGTGTCATGCTGGCCACCTAGACAACAAGCGGCATGCCCCGAGGGATAATACAGGTTTGCGCAGAAGGAAGGATTACCGTGAGCGTTTTCGAAATCGTCATACTTGGTCTAGCACTCGCCATGGATGCGTTTGCTGTCACCATCTCCAACAGCTTCGCCTATCCTAAAATCTCTCGTGCCCGTAGTCTTTCCATGCCCCTTGCATTTGGCTTCTTCCAGTTCCTTATGCCCGTTGTGGGGTTTGTCCTGGGCCAGCTGGTAAGCGAATTCATCACCCAATATGCCGGCTTCATCACCTTTGTGATCCTGGGATTCATTGGCGGGAAGATGATCTGGGACGCCTTCCACGAAGAAGAGGGCGAGGAAGCATCTGGGCAAACGCTCACCGTGCCCGTACTGCTGTTCCAGGCAGTCGCCACCAGCATCGATGCCCTGGCGGTTGGCGTGAGCTTCGCTGCCCTGGAGGTAAACGTGCTCACCTCTTCGGGCATTATCGGCATCACTACAGCACTTACCTGCACCGTTGCCCTGATTATCGGCAAGCGCTTCGGCAACGCACTCGGCGAAAAAGCTACCATCATTGGCGGCGTTGTGCTCATTCTTATCGGCTTGAAATCTTTACTGCTCTAAACTGGCAGCCGCGGGGCTAGCTCTGGAATGAAGTCACGTGCACTTCGCCAGAACTCATGGGCACAACTACCCCAACGTCGTTTTCAACAAGCAAACGCCCCAAGCCATCAACGCCACGAATAATTCCCTCAATGGTTTCATCTCCATTGATAAGCGCAAGGGACGCCCGCTTATTGCGATAAGCAAAGCGCTGACTATACTCATCGATAAAAGCAGCGAAGCCTTCTTGGATCCAACGCCCATAACGGCGTTCCATTGTTTCAAGCATGCTTTCAACCAACTTGGTCATGACAGCTCGCTGTTCGGCAGAAAGACTTGCCTCGGCAACACCATCCTGCAGATACGCCAAGGAGTACTTCCCCTCAACTTCGCGTTTAGCGAAAGGCTCATAAACATTGATCCCCACGCCGACACACACGCCGCCAGCTAAAGCCTCAAGCGAAATACCTGCGAGTTTTCCCAGTGGGCAAAGTACATCATTGGGCCACTTGATAAGCGGGTTGCAGCAAGGACGCACCTGCTCAAGCGCATCGGCTACTGCCAATGAAGCCACCAAACTCAATGTAGGGAGCACATGCGGCGCAACTTGTGGCCGCAACGCAAATGAGGTGTATACACCGCCCAAAGGGCTGGCCCAAACCCTTCCTTGACGCCCATAGCCACCTTCTTGCTTCAAAGCCGTTGCGCAATACCCCTCGGAGACGCCCCGACGAAGCGCATCCTTCACAAGCTCATTCGTCGAGCGAACGCACGCATAAGCATGCAAGTCCCAAAAAGAGGAAACGGCCGGGCGCAAAGGCGCCACCGTAGAGGCACCTTCTGCGACACGACCGGCGTTCTGCTGTTCGGATCGGCTTAGCACTTCCATGCCTTGCCCACCGTTACGGTGTCAAGCGTGACTTTCGTACCATCCGAAAGCTCATGGTTGGGAGCAATCTCAAGCAACGGCTTCACCACGAAATCGCGTTCGGTAAGCAGCGGGTGAGGCAAAGTCAGCACTTCCAGATCGGACACATAGCCCTGGTAATCAAGGATATCCAGATCGCACGTACGCGGACCGTTCTTCTTTTCACGGATGCGACCCAGCCTGTCTTCGATGATATTCAGATAGCGCAAAAGCTCTTGCGGAGGCAAGCCCGTGCGCAAAACAAGCACCGCATTGACGAATGAGTCCTGGTCTTCCACGTAAGCGGGCTCGCTTTCGTAGAAGCTGGAAACATCGATGATCTGGGAATCGGGCAGCAAGCACATGTCGGTAATGGCCTGGCTGAGCATTGCCTTTTTGCCCTCGAGCTCCTCGCCCTCATCGGCAACCAATGCGACGTTACAGCCGAGGCCGATAAATGCATAGGGTCGCAAGTTTTCCTTCAGCGACTCTTCGGTTAGCGCCACATTGTGGGTACGAATTATCGAAGCGCCCAACTCGCATGCCATCAACGCCTCTGCGGCAGATGCAGCATCGCGCTCCTTGGGATCGTCGATGCCGTAGGCGTAGCCAATGTAGCTCTTTCGAGAAACGGCAACCATTGTGGGATACCCCACATGCACCAACTCCTGGAAATTGCGCATGAGCTCGATAGTTTGCTTGGCTGTTTTGCCGAAGCCAGGACCAGGGTCGAGGCAGATTCGATCGTGGGCAATACCTGCCGCCTCAAGCTCGGCGGCACGCTTGGAAAGGTATTCGCATACTTCTGCCACCACATCGTTGTATTGAGGTTCGTTCTGCATAGTGCGAGGATCATCGCCCAGCATATGCATCACCACCAAACCAGCATCGCAGCCCTTTGCCACCTCAACCATAGCGGGATCGCGGAAGCCGGTCACATCGTTGATAATACTTGCGCCTGCCTCAACTGCCGCCTTCGCCACCTCGGCATGGCGGGTATCGATGCTCACGCATATATCTTTTTCCGCCAGCTGCTTCACCACTTCGATAGTGCGAGAAAGCTCTTCTTCGACAGACACGGGGTTTGCACCAGGACGCGTGGATTCGCCGCCCACGTCAATAATAAGAGCGCCCCCTTCAACCATTTTCTGGGCAGCAGCTACCGCCTCTTCGACGTTGGCATATGAGCCACCATCGGAAAACGAATCGGGGGTCACATTCAAAATACCCATGATAACGGGAGTGCGAGAATCAAAGGGGTAGCGTCCACAGCGCCAAATCATTGTTTTGCTCCTTATAAACCACGCCCCAGGCCATATGACCCGGGGCGTTGCTGACCATTACTGTTGGTTGCCCGATTCAGGGCCCGACGTTCCCTCATCAGGGGCTTCAGGCTTCGTCGGAGTTGCCTGGCTTACTGCGGGAGCTTGCTGATCCTGCTGAGCAACTGCATCAACGGGAGCATCTTCGGCAGCTTCAAGCTCCGGCTTCTTGCCTTCGGCTTCCTTGGCCTGCTCTTCCTGCAGGTATTCCGCCCAACAGTTGTTGAGCAGCGCCTGGCAGGCATCGCCGTCGATCGTTTCGCGCTCAAGCAAAACGGTAGCCATAAGGTCCATCTGATCGCGCTTGGAGGAGAGAATCTCTACCGCACGGTCGTGGGCTTCCTTCATGATGCGAGCAACCTCGTCGTCGATGCGGCGAGCCGTATCGTCGGAGTAATCCTGCGTGTTGCCATAATCGCGGCCCAAGAACACTTCGTGATTGGGCTGGCCGAACACCTGCACGCCCAAGTCGGAGCTCATGCCGTAATTGGTAACCATGGCACGAGCCATCTTCGTTGCACGTTCAAGGTCGTTGGAGGCACCCGTAGTGATATCGTCGCAGAACAACTCTTCGGCAACGCGACCGCCGAGGAACACAGCGAGTTCATCACGCATTTCGTTGCGGCTATTGAGCACCTTGTCTTCGTCGGGAATGGAAAGCGTATAACCCAGAGCACGACCACGAGAGATGATCGAGATCTTGTGAACAGGGTCGGCGCCTTCAAGCATATGGCCAACCAGGGCATGACCAGACTCGTGGTACGCAATGGTTTTGCGCGTGCGCTCATCAAGAACGCGGCCCTTACGCTCAGGACCGGCGATAACGCGCTCCATAGAGTCCTGGACTTCCTTGTTGGTAATGATGTGCTTGTTACGGCGAGCCGTAAGAATCGCCGACTCGTTGAGCAAGTTGGACAGATCAGCGCCCGTGAAGCCAGGGGTGAGCTTAGCGATGCTGGCAAGATCGACATCATCAGCCAGAGGCTTGTTGGCAGCATGGACGCTCAGGATCTTTTCGCGGCCCTTCACATCAGGGGCATCGACAACGATCTGACGATCGAAGCGGCCCGGGCGAAGCAGAGCAGGATCAAGAACGTCGGCACGGTTGGTTGCGGCAATGAGAACAACGGAATCGTTGGCCTCGAAGCCGTCCATTTCAACAAGCAACTGATTCAGGGTTTGCTCGCGTTCATCGTGGCCACCGCCTAAGCCAGCGCCACGCTGACGACCAACGGCGTCGATTTCGTCGATGAAGATGATCGAAGGAGAGGATTCCTTTGCCTGTTTGAACAAGTCACGCACACGGGAAGCACCCACGCCTACGAACATTTCTACGAAGTCGGAGCCAGAGATGCTGAAGAACGGAACGCCCGCTTCGCCCGCAACGGCACGCGCAAGCAAGGTTTTACCAGTACCCGGAGGGCCCACCAAAAGGCAACCGCGAGGAATCTTTGCACCAAGAGATTGATACTTTGCAGGGTTTTCCAGGAAGTCCTTGATTTCCTGCATTTCCTCAACCGCTTCGTCGACGCCGGCAACGTCGGAGAAGTGAACGTCGGGATGCTCCTCAACGCTTTTCTTCACCTTTGCCTTGCCGAACGACATCTGCGAATTGTTTGCCTTGTTCATCTGGGAGAAGAAGAACAACAGCAGGCCGGCAATGATCAAAATGGGCAGAATCGATGCCAAGATGGAACCCCAAGGCGATGCCAGACGCACGCTGTACTGAATGGTGGGATGCGCCGCCATAAGCTGACCCAGCGAATCGGAGCCTACCCATGTGCAGGTGTAGTTGTGCTCGGATCCAAGCTTGGATGCCGCAAGCTCCTGCGTCTGCACGATGGTGGGACGAGCGCCCGTGCTGCTGGCCATGCCGGAGTTCAACGCGTTGAATGCGGTGTTGAACGCATCCGCCGTTGCCTCGCCTGCCGTAGCGGCAGGGTAATAGGTGCCCGTAATGGTATAGGAGCCGGTGTCGTAAACGGCAGTGTTCACGCGGCCCTGCTCGACAGCCTGGGTAAACTCAGACGTTACCAATTCATCGGTCTGAGTAATGCCATTCGTTGCCGTCATGGTACGGGTCATCATCACGGCAAAGAAAATACCAACGGCCAAGAACACAACCAGCGTAACGATATTGGAGCGATTGGGCTGCTTGGGCAATGGGGGCTTGCTGTGATTAGGCTTCTTTTGATTGGGTGTTTGTGCCATAGGTTATTAGTTCCTTATGTTCTTCGATCGAACCAACGGACGTTATTCCTGAGTTGCTTCGGGCTTCAGCACGCCGATGCATGAAAGGTTGCGATAGCGCTCAGCATAGTCGAGGCCATAGCCAACGATAAATTCATCGGGGCACTCGAAGCCAATGTACTTGCACTTGATGTCTGCCTGATTAGGGGTGTCCTTGCGAAGAAGCGTTGCCACTTCAATGGAAGCGGGATTGCGCGACTCAAGGTTCTTGATCAGATAGCGCAGGGTAAGACCGCTGTCCAAGATATCTTCGGCGATAAGCACATGACGGCCCTCGATCTGGCTGGAGAGGTCTTTGATGATGCGAACCACACCGGAGCTCTTCATGCCGTTGCCGTAGGAAGAAATGGCCATGTAGTCCATTTCGACCGGCAGGTGGATTTCGCGAACCAAGTCAGCCATGAAGATAGCCGCTCCTCGCAGCACCGAAATCACCACGATGCTCTTGCCTGCATAATCTTCGGTAATCTGTGCGCCCATTTCCTTTACGCGCGTACGAATCTCATCCTCAGAAAAAAGGATGCGCTCAAGATTGGGATGCTGCTCCACGAAAGCCTCTTTTCCCACCTCTAGGTGGAGTAAATACGGGTATAGACAGTACTTCAGTGTAACAAAAGCTTTCCTTAGCGCATTTGCGGAAAGGTGCCTGTGACTGTTTTGCAATAAATCTTCACTGTACAAAAGCACCGCCACCCCTTTTTGAGGGGTGGCGGCACATAAGCGATGCATAAGCTGCGATTATTCTTTTGACTTAACCTCGGCTTCAATGGTTTCCTGCAAGATTTCGGGGAAGTTCTTCAAGAGCGTATCAACGGGCAGACCCACAATGTTGTTGAAATCGCCGTCGTAGCTTTCTACCAACCTGCGACCCTTACCCTGGATGGCGTAGGCACCTGCCTTGTCGATGGTTTCACCCGTAGCAACATAAGCGTTGATATCTTCAGCCGATAGCTCCTTGAACGTTACCGTACTGGTTTCGGAGAAAGAGCGGAACGCCAAAGAAACATTGCCGTCGCCTCCCTTTTCCTCCGATTCGTTGAGCATGACAAGCCACACGGAAACGCCGGTGATTACCTCATGCGTTCGACCCGAAAGCCGCCCCAGCATCTCACGCGCATGATCTGCGCTGTAGGGCTTGCCCAGCATTTCCCCATCAAGCACCACCGTGGTATCGGCGCCGATAACAATGCCCAAGCCTACAGGGTTTTCGGCCAAAATGTCTTGAATAACCGAGCCGGCCTTGCGCTCTGCAAGCTTCTTCACCGCTTCAGAGGGCTGTGCGCGCTGATCCGCATCAAGCGATTCGTCCACTTCAGTAGAGCCGGTATACACCGTAAACTTGACGCCCGCTTCTTCGAGCAACTGCTTTCGGCGTGGACTGTTCGAAGCAAGGATAACGTTTACGGGAATAGAGGTTGTATCAGGCATGTAATTTCTCCTTTTGGGCCAATTGGGCTAATTGCCTTGACCAGTACATTCGACTGCCGTTGGCATATTCCAGACGGGTTCAGGTAAGCGATACGTTTCAGTGTCCAAACGCACGTTACACGCGGTTGGGCTTCCTACGCGCGCGGAATACGGCCATCGGTTCCACCAAAACGCCTTGTTTGTTAGCACTCACCGCTAAATTTCCCTGTACATTGGCAACAAAACCGCTGATGGGTGCACCTTCTTCATCGAAGGCGGAAAGGATCGCCTCAATCGATGCCGATTCAATGCGCCCCTCGTTCCCAATAAAGGCCTCGAGCACGGCCATCACCACGCGACGTTGCAACGGACGCGCAACCGCACCGAAAGCGGGAAGCAAGCGACAGCCATCGAACGAGCCTTCCCCGTCACCGCCGATCCACTCCAAATTGCTCTCAGCCGCCTCGCTCGCCAAAGAATCAAGGAAATCGTCTTCGTCGGCAATAAGGTTCATGGTTCGGCAAAGAGTATCGAGCAGCTGCCCATTGCGCTCTTTCGCCTTTGGGATTATCTCATGGCGCACAAACGCACGGAACCTATCGGTGTGGGCGTTGGTGGCATCTTCGCGCCAGCGGTTCCCCTCTTCGTCGACCACCGCCTCATTGACGGGGATGTCGTTTACGAAATCGCGTAGCGCCTGACGCGATACGTCCAATAGGGGACGCACCACCGGCCCGTTAGCGTACAGCATGGAGCGAAAACCACCAGGACCCGTGCCTACGATAGATCGCATGTAGAAATTTTCCACCCTATCGTCTTGGGTATGCGCGGTAACGATGCGCCCTTCCGAGATGGGAATCATCACATGACGACACAGGCTTTCCAGGGCTTCATGCGCTGCCAAATAGCGCTCATTTCGACCAATAGCCTCCTCATTGCCACCGGTTGCTTTAGCCAAAGACGCCACATCGATCTCGCACGAGAAGAACGGGATCTCCAAATGGACGGCAAGCTTTTCCACGAACCTCTGATCGGCATAGGCGTCTTCGCCACGAAGAAGGTGGTTAACGTGCAGGATGGCGGGCTGCCCCACAAGACCGCGTTTGTGTAGATCGCTGACGAGGTACGCCAACGCCGTCGAATCCGATCCGCCTGAAACCATGGCGATTACGGGAGTTGCAGCACTGAACAGGCCCTGTGTGCGAATAGTCTTTTCTATTGCGTCTATCATCAAGGGCTTTCCTTCCAATTCCTACCCGAGGGAAACAAACAGGCAGCGCGCCTTGCGCTGCCGCAAGATGCTTTGCTAGCGTATTTATTGTAAATGATGCCTACAAGGGAAATGGAGCTTTGCCATGCAGTTCATCTTGCGCACAATTGCGATTTTCGTTGCGGTCGGCGTTGCCGTCTGGCTTGTTCCGGGCATCGACATCGTTGGAGCGGGAAGCTCATGGGGCTCCATTGCCGTAATGGCGCTCATTATTGCCCTGCTGAACATGACCATAAAGCCCTTCCTCCAGCTTATCGGCCTTCCCATAACCGTGCTTTCATTGGGCGTGTTCTATCTGGTTATCAACACTATTCTGCTGTATGTAGCCGCTTCAATGGGCAATGCGCTGTTCGGCGCGGGGTTCGTCATCGATTCGTTCGGATCGGGATTTGTTGCCTCTATTGTCATTTCCATCGTCTCAGGCATCATGAACTCCATTCTGGGAACCGATTAGCGCCAGTAATGGAACCATTTCTGTTCCATTTAAGCCAAAAGCAGCCCTTTGCCGCAAAACATTAGATACCCCTTCGGCAATTTGGCATAATAAAAGCTTGTCAATGACACAGTTAAGGAGGGGAATCATGGCAAACTCACGCACTAAAGCACGCGCGAAAAGCCAAGAGACCCGCAACAATATTATCGCCGTTGCCATTGGGCTTTTCCGCGCTAAAGGCTATGCCCGTACCTCCATGAGCGAAATCGCTCGCCAAGCCGGGGTCGATCCTTCATCTTTCTACTACTATTTCGCTTCAAAAGAAGCGCTTATTGAAAGCATTCTGAATCCTAACGAATGCATCCCCACCGCCAAAGATCTTGAAGCGCATAGCTCAAACCGCGCAGCACAGCTTTACGCCCTCATCGCCTTCGATGTTGTGCACAAATGCGAGCTTCCTTTTGATTTTTGGGAGCTTGAAACCATCGCAAACGATAATCCTTCTGGGTTCGAAGCATTCTTCGACCGATACCGCAAACTCTACCGAACGCTGATTACCATCATTGAGCGCGGCATCGAAGAGGGTACTTTTTTCGAGCGTCCCGCAGACGAGCAGACCGTCGTTATCTTGTCCACCAACGAAGGCTTACAGCACCATTACCACGCAAAGCACCGCAAGGAGCTGATCTTGGAAGCATCAGGGTATTCGGTTCGCGATTACACGCCGGAGCACATCGCTTCCATGACAGGAGAGTCTATTTTGCCCTCCCTGATGAAAAACCCTTCCGAGCTTGAGGACGCCATTATTGAAGGCAGGCGCCTCTATTACAAATTGGAAGACGAATTGGGTAAGCGATAGCGCACTGCCCTACACCGTTTCCCGAGGTAAATGCTAGCCAACAACAAGATTTCCCTCACGGACAGCAACGTTCTCGAGCGTCGGCGCTACCAGGCGAGCGCGCTTCTCCACTTCCACTTGAGGCACGCCATGCGCCTCATCGTAAAGGCCAAATACGGGGTAACCCGCTTTTACAAGGGTGTCCATAGCATACAAGGCATCTTCAAAACCCCAGGTAAGAGCCTTTTCCGTTCCCATTGCTTCACGAGCACGGTCGTACACTGCTGGTTCGCGTTTCGAGGCGCCCACTTCTTCAACCGAAACGATGGCGCTGAAGTAATCGGCAATGCCTGTTGCCTTAGCGCCCGCCCACAGAAACTGCGGCTTGCTGGAAGAGGCCATGCTCATCTTCACATTGCTTCGCGCACACGATTCAAGAATAGCCTCGGCGCCAGGCATAAGGTGGGCGCGCTCGTAATAAGACATCATGTACTCGTCCATAATGCCCATAACCGCTTCTATGCTCGAAGCAAGCCCATACTGCTCATGGAAATAACGCGCTACTTCGGGAATGGTGAATGTGGTGAACATCTTGTGCTCTTCGGGCGTAACCGTAACGCCCGCCAATCGGGACACCTCGTTCTCTAGGCTGCGCCACGCCCCTAGAGAATCAAGAAGGGTGCCATCGCAATCGAAGATGGCACCCTTGATGGGATCAAGCTCCCTATTCATAGTCACGCTTAAGCGCCGCGAAGGCAGGCATGGAATTGCGGATTACGTCGGCGGAAACGCAGTAGCTTACGCGTACCCAGCCACCAACGCCAAAACTATCGGAGGGAACCAGCAAGAGCTCATGTTCCTTCGCCTTGTTGGAAAATGCCTGGGCATCGGGCTCAAGCGCCTGCATCCACAGATAGAAAGCCCCATCGGGTGCGATGTAGTGATACCCCAGCCCATCGAGGCCCTTGGTAAGCAGCTCGCGGTTGGCAGCATAGGCGGATGCGTTCACTGGCTCATCAACGCATGCGGCAATCACTCGTTGGAAGAATACAGGAGCGCAAATATAGCCCAATGCACGACCTGCGCCAGCAACGGCAAACATCACACGCTCAGATTCCTTAACTTCGTTGGGAACCAAAACGTAACCAATGCGGTCGCCGGGAAGAGAAAGGGATTTCGACCAGGAATAGCACACCAAAGTGTTGTCATAGATGGAGGGAACCCAGGAAACCTCCGGCCCGTAAGCGAGTTCGCGGTATGGCTCATCGGAGATAAGGAACAGCGAGCTGCCGAATTCCTTGCGCTTCGTGCGCAACACTTCAGCCAAGCCTTCAAGGGTTTCGCGCGTGTACACCACGCCTACCGGATTGTTAGGCGAGTTGATAATAACAGCACGCGTGCGTTCGTTAATGGCTGCAGCAAGCGCATCCAAGTCGATCTGGAAGTTATCCTCACGTGCGGGAACCTCTACGCAGGTACCGCCATCGGCCTCAATCCAAACGCGATATTCAGGGAAGTAAGGCGAGATAACGATAATCTCATCGCCTGGATCAACAATAACTGCCTTAATGCAGCAAGAAAGGCACGAAGCCGCGCCTGTGGTGAGGTAGAAGTTCTTGGCAGCGTAATCGGTGCCAAAACGGCGATTAAGATTGTTCGCAATCGCCGTTTTCGTTTCATCCAAGCCCGAAGCTGGAGAATATGCGTGCAGCTGAGCAGGAGGCATGTCGGCCAACTCATGCATGGTTTTTGCTACCTTATCGGGAGCTGGGACGCTGGGGTTACCGATGCTGAAATCGAAAACCTTGTCTTCGCCAATTTCGGCCTTTCGCTCAAGACCGTACGCAAAAAGCTCGCGAATTGCAGAAGGGGCGTTGCCCAAACCGTACATGGTTTCATTGATCATGGTATTTAATCCTCCTAACATGAGCCAGAAACTGGCTAAGAAATTATTATGCGCCTGCACTGGCATGCGCCGCAAGAAACCTGTTCTACGGATTGCTTATAGCTAGTTAAAGGAAACTGATGAAGAGCTCGAAAAACTATTTCCAACAGAAGGATTATGAATAATTCGTTTCTGATGACGAATTCCCTAGTTTTAGGTATAATGCAGTTCTGCGCCCGAGTGGCGGAACGGCAGACGCGGCGGTCTCAAAAACCGTTGTCGAAAGACGTGCGGGTTCAAATCCCGCCTCGGGCACCACTTCACATGATTAAGGCTTGCTTTCCAGCAAGCCTTTTTTCTTTTCGTGCTCATTCAATACGCCCATTCGGAATGCAGACAAATGCATTTCGGAATATTTGCCCCACAGAGCAATTCTGGAAACCCAGAAACAGAAATGCGGCCCGAATTGCAACTTTTTTGCGATTAAGGATTGCCGCAGGGCACCAAAGCACGGATTTCGGCCCGAAAACGCACAAAATCGGACATAAAACAGCCCATTAAAGGCGGAAGGGAGTCCCTAATCGCAAAAAATTGCAAAAACGCTCGATTTTTTGTTTTCGTGATGGGCTGATCAGCCTAACGGGATGATCAGCGCAACGGGACAAATCCCGCCGATTATGCGCCTACAAAACCAACAGCAGCCAACAAGGCCAGACCAATGCTGGTGCAAATGGGAAGGTTTTGCTCTTCTTTATGAACAGCCAAGCCAAGGCAAGAACAATACCAAATAAAGCAATAAGCAGGACGTATGTGCCCAAACGCCCGGTCTCCAGGAATAGACAGCACGCAGCCAACAACAGCACA
>ERZ506938.338-NODE-338-length-25475-cov-5.524823_pt1 | contig 25475 bp, 21 predicted proteins | sample MGYA00513172_ERZ506938 | MGnify/ENA metagenome assembly ERZ506938
CTTGCATGTGTTAAGCACGCCGCCAGCGTTCATCCTGAGCCAGGATCAAACTCTCCGTTGAAAAAGATGTTTGATTCTAGATAAAAAAGTACGTCAACTCGCCTCTCCCGCTTCGGTGCGGGCGGCTGATCGACAGGTTTGAATCTGACTTATGTTCCGTCTCTCACAGTATCCGGTTCTGAAGGTTCCCGCCCGGGCCCGTGGGCCCCGGCCGCGAATCGGCTCCGCCGTTCGCGCAAGAAAGTAATCTACTCTCTTGTCCCCGCCGTGTCAAGGACTTTTTTTAAGAAAGTTTCCTCTTCCCGGCCCCGCGCCCCGCCTGGCGGGCCGCTCGCCGACTCGGTGCCGCCCTTTCCGGGGCGCCCCCTCGTCAGAAGGCTTAGCTATAATACCCCGCATCGGGGGGATTGCAAGCGTTTTCCGCGATTTTTTTCGATTGGTCGGCAACTGTTTTGAATAACCCCAGGTCAGGGCGTTTCGGGCGTTCTCAATTTCTTCACATTGTGGGCGGGTTGACTTATTCAACCAATTCGAAAACCCTTCCCAGACCTGCTTCTTACTTCGGATTCTCCCTACTCAAGCACTTTTCCTATTTGCTCCATACTTAGCTAATTTGTGGATACCGCTCACAATTTGAGTGTTCGGGCATCTTGTCTTATGCCGCAACAGCGCACTTTTCGAGCCTCTTTTATTTTTTGCCTCCACAGGGTCATCAAAATTTAGGGCTTTCTTCCCTCCTCTGGAATAGCCGCAATCCACCAGACGCTAACTCCACCTAGGCAAAACTTGCACCTGGCACTTATTGTGCAATCTTTTTACTGCCACTCTTTGCTTTGTCGGCAGACAGCGCGAGCAACGTATCTATATATAAAGAAAGGGAGCCGCGTTATTGCGACTCCCTTGACACCTATATATAGGTTGTTTTCTAGTTGCAAACCTTGCCTGGGTTCAGAATGTAATTCGGATCGAACACACGCTTAATGCCTGCCATAAGGCCGATGGCTGTATCGCCTACGGAATCATGCAAATATTCCTTCTTTGCGTGGCCAATGCCATGCTCGCCGGATACCTGACCGTTGAGCTCGGTGCACTTTTCGTAGCTTTCCTTCATAACCTTCTGAGACTTCTCCAGGAACACATCCTGATCTACACCGTTTGCAGAAGCGTAAATGTGAAGATTGCCGTCACCAGCATGGCCGAAGGAACGAATGCCAACGCCATACTTTTCACCGATCTGATGCACGTGCTCCAGGAATTCAGCAACCTTGTCTACAGGAACAACCACGTCCATTTCGTCAAGATGCTCAGTGTCTGCCTCGATTACCGTAAGGAATGCACTGCGAGCAGCCCATACAGCACGCTTGTCGTCGGGATGAGAAAGAACCAGCGTATTGAATGCGCCAAGCTCGTCGCCGATTTCCGCCAGCGTTTCCGCACGCTGGAAGATTTCATCCTGGTCGTTGCCATCAAGGGTTACCAGGATATAGGCGCCAACTTCATGGCCATCCACATTAGTGGGGATGATCTTATTACCGGTGTAGTCGGCGGAAGAGTCGACGATATCGCGTTCCATGAATTCAATGGACTGAGGGTCAAGGCCAGCAAGCTTGATCTTCGGAACGGCGCTGATGGCGGTTTCGAGATCCTCGAAGGGAAGGATGAAGCTGATGTCTTCCTTCGGAACGGGGATGAGCTTAAGGGTGAGCTCGGTGATAACGCCCAGCGTGCCCTCAGAGCCGATCATCAGGTGAAGAAGGCTGTAGCCAGAGCTGGTCTTGGAAACAGCACGACCGATCTCCATGATTTCGCCCGTGGGAAGAACCACGGTCATTGCCAGCACGTAATCGCGCGTGGTGCCGTACTTAACAGCACGCATGCCGCCAGCGTTGGTGCTTACGTTGCCGCCCAGAGAACCGGTTTTCTCGCCGGGATCAGGAGGATACATAAGGTCATGCTCAAGCGCATCTGCTGCCAGATCGCACAGGCGAACGCCAGGCTGAACGCGAACGAACAGGTTGTTCATGTCGTACTCGAGGATTTCATTCATGTGCATAGTGCACAGTACGACGCCGCCCTGCAGCGGGGTGCTGCCGCCAACCAGGCCAGTGCCTGCACCACGAACCGTAACGGGAATCTTGTTCTCGTTGCACAGCTTCATGATGGCAGCAACCTCTTCAGTGTTGCTGGGGAAGCAAACGGCCTCGGGCATCTTGGTGCCGTAAATGGGCATTTCGTCGTGAGAGTAATCTTCGCTGATGTTTTCGCCAACGTGGCAATCTTCCTCGCCGACGATAGCCTGGAGCTGGCTGATCAATGCGGGAGTGAGTTCGTTGTACTCAGTCATGCTAACTTTTCGCTCCTGTGGACGTTGGATAATACTGGTTTACCGCGTTGACACTAGCGCTCATCGCGCTTGCACGAAAGGGGCGCAACGCACATCCCTGACGAAAGGCATCCAGGCGCGGTCAATGGCGAACGCACGCGAAACGCCTCGGACTCGCATTCGCAACGAGCAGCGAACGCAACGAAAAGGCCTTTAATCGGCTTCAGTTGCAGCCAGGAATTCGCCAATCACTTCCTTGCGCAGCGCCTCTATCAGTTCAGGCTGCTTCCCTCCAACGGGCAAGCCGTCAATCTCGTGAGCATGCAAGCACAAATTACTGGAGCTGGTAACCAGCACTTCTTCGGCAGCGAACAGATCTTCCAGATAATACGGCTTCTCATGCACGGAAATGCCCAGACGATCACACGCTTGAATTAAATGCTTACGTGCAATTCCCGGCAGAATAAGGTTGTCGAGTGGTGCCGTGTACAGCGCGCCATCCTTAATGATGTGCACATTGCTATGAGCGCATTCGGTAACACGACCTCCTTCACGATAGAACACCGTCTCCTGGCAACCAGCGTGTTTCGCCTTTTCCGACGCCATGACCGAAGGAATAAGGTTAAGCGTTTTGATATTGCAGTGGAAGAAACGCGTGTCGGGCTCGGTGATTAATTTGATAGGCTCAACGCCATCGGAAATAGTGGCTGGCTTCAACATCACCCACAAGTTACCAGGACCTTCCGTGAACGCATGGTCGCGAATGCCGGTGCCGCGCGTTACCTGGTAATAGACGAACTGGCTACCCGTATCCACCTCTTTCACCAGCTTGTTCAGCAGGTCTTTCAATTCCTGCTTGGTGCAGGGCATTTCAATTTCGAGAAGTTCAGCGCTGTTGAAGAAGCGATCAATATGTTCATCAATCGCAAATATCTTATAGTTGCGCGCTGGGCCAGCATCATACACGCCGTCGCCAAACCAATGAACGCGATCGTTCATTGGGATGCTCATTTCATTCAAGGGGCCGAATTTTCCGTTGTAGTAGCCCAAGTTTTCCACGTTGGAAACTCCTTCATTAATTAGTAGACAATCGCAAGACCAAGCTATCGCTTTGCCGATAAAACGCTTGCGTCATGCTTTCCCACCCTACCACTAATGGGATTATCCAGCCGAATGATTCCGGGGCACCACGCATCAATCTGTCCACGATGCTTTCCGCAATACCGCTTTTGACCATACGCGGCTCCGGAACAACCTCGTTCCAGAGCCGCGGTTGGGGAATTCGTTTGTGGGAAAAGCCCAGCAGAACCCCTACGGCAACGCAACGCTTCAGGCGGCTATGCCACCATGCTTCTGCGGTAAGCATTAAGGATGGGCTTATGAGCCCGCGTTAAACGTTGGGGGGGGTAGGCTTACAAGCCCGCGTTAACATTGGGGTGGTCGACCGTACCAACCGTTGGAATCGGCGTCGTGTCCTCTTCTTCCAAACGACCCTCGTAGATCCAGTACTTGGTTCCCTTGGCAATCACGCCGGAAAGAACCAAGACCGCTATACAGTTTGGAACAGCCATGAGGGCATTGGAAATGTCGGAAAGGTTCCAAACCAAGTCGCCGCCGCCAATGCAGCCCCAGAACACAAAGAGCAGGAACGCCACCTGATAAGGACGAATGCCCTTAGTACCAAACAGGTACGTAATGGCGCGATCGCCGTACTGAGACCAACCCAGCATGGTGGAATAGGTGAAGCACAACAAGCCAACTACCAACACCAGGGGTCCCAACACGGGAATGCTCTCGAAGCAAGCCGTCGCCAAAGCAGCACCGCCAGAGAAGATCCCCACAGCAGCATCGACGGAAAGATTATTGCTTGCCAACACGGTGTTGTTGTAGATAGCAGCAAGGTCGGGATTGGCGAGCAGCGAGGTTACCAGCATCAAACCGGTAATCAGGCAGATAACCACCGTGTCCCAAAACGTACCGGACATGGAAACCAGCGCCTGGCGAGCAGGATTCTTGGAAATCGCAGAGGCGGCAACCAAAGGAGCAGAACCCAGGCCGGATTCATTGGAGAACAGGCCTCGCTTAAAGCCATACTGGAGCGCCAGCATAATGCCGGAACCAACTGCGCCACCAAAAGCAGCCTGGCCGGTAAATGCACAGGTAATGATGGTTACGATGGCGTCCCATAAATAAGCACCGTTCATGCCGATGATGACGAGACAACAGGCAACGTAGAAGATGGCCATGATGGGGACCAGCTTCTCACACACTTTGGAAACCTTCTTCAGGCCGCCGATGATAACAATAGCGACCAACACGGTAACCACAATGCCGATGAGCCACGTGGGGATTTCAGAGGCACCGGGAATCAAACTCGAAGAGGTAAGAGCACCCGCCAGAGAATTCGATTGAACCGAAGCGCCAATGCCGAAGGAGGCAATTGCGGTGAACAGAGCAAACAGCACGGCAAGGAACTTGCCCAACCCCTTGTGCTTGAAGCCACGTTCCAATGCATACATAGCGCCACCAAGCATACGGCCATTGGCATCCTTTACGCGGTACTTCATGGATATATAGGTTTCGGAATACTTGGTTGCGATACCGAATACACCGGTAAGCCACATCCAGAAGATAGCGCCTGGACCGCCGCACAAGAGGCCCGTGGCAACGCCGACAATGTTGCCCGTTCCGATGGTTGCGGCAAGCGCTGTGGTAAGGGCGCCGAACTGCGAGATGTCGCCCTCGGCATAGGGGTCGTTTTTAGAGACCGAGAGCTTGATTGCCGTAGGGATCTTCCTCTGGATGAAACCGGTCCTAATAGTCATGAAAAGATGAGTGCCCAACAACAACCAGATAAGGGCCCAGCCCCATACAAAGCTATCGACCGCATCGACTCCAGCCGAGAAGGATTCGATAAATGCTTCCATGGCTACTTCCTTTCTACTCGTTTGACGTGGAAAGGAAGTGTGCCCGTTGGTTCAGCAAGCTTGCGAAGTGGCGGCTTCAGGGGGGGGATGAAAGCCTGCGGCATGCGCCTACACAGAGCGGCTCACTCCCACGTCAGGGGGAAACGATTCCTGAATGGTCGCAAGCCAGCGTTACCCCTTTGTTACACAACGGGAAATACTGGGCAAAATCGCCGCCTACGGAAGATGAACGGCGTTCATACACTGTTCATCTTCCGTAAATCGAACCGCAAACGGGTTGACGGCATGCATCAAAGACAAAAAAAGAAGGGCACCTTCCCTTTTGAGGAAGGTGCCCTTGGCTCAATTAAGTGAAACGCCTATTCCTGGCCGCCCAGGAAACGCTCGGCCTGAGCAACGATATCGTCGTCGCCGGCATTCAGCTCATGGCGGTTTTCAACCTTTGAGCAATACTGACCCTCAGCGTCGATATCAACCGTTACCGTTGCGCCATCGTGAACGGTGCCGTTGATGATCTCGGTGGCAACGCGGTCGGTCACCTCGCGCTGAATCAAGCGGCGCAGGGGACGTGCTCCGTAGACGGGATCGTAACCATCAATCGCAAGATGCTCCATAGCGGCAGGGGTAACCACCAAGTCGATACGACGATCGGCAAGACGATCGCGGACATCAGCCAACTGCAAACCGACAATGGGCTCCATTGCGGCAATGGAAAGCGGGTTGAAGGTAATTACCTCGTCGATGCGGTTCAGGAACTCGGGGCGGAAAGTATTGCGCAGGGCATCGTTGATCTTGTTGTTCAACTCGGCCAAGCGCTTTGCCGCAACCTCGACGTCCGCGGTCATAAGATCTTCCATGACCTTGCCCATGGAATTGCCCGAACCCTGATTCTGGTCTTCGCCCGCGAATTCGCGAATGGACTGCGAACCGATGTTGGACGTCATGATGATAATGGCGTTCTTGAAGCTCACTACGCGGCCCTGGCCATCGGTGAGGCGACCGTCATCCAAAACCTGAAGCAGGATATTGAACACATCGGGATGAGCCTTTTCAACCTCGTCCAGCAAAATCACGCTGTACGGCTTACGGCGTACCGCTTCGGTAAGCTGACCGCCCTCGTCGTAGCCCACGTATCCCGGAGGCGCTCCGACCAAACGAGCAACCGAGTGCTTTTCCATATACTCGGACATATCGATACGGACCATAGCGCGCTCGGTATCGAACAGGTACTCGGCAAGAGCCTTAGCCAGCTCCGTTTTACCAACACCGGTGGGGCCCAAGAACAGGAAGCTGCCAATGGGACGGTTCGGGTCGGAAAGGCCTGCACGGTTACGACGAATTGCGCCTGCCACAGCAGCCACAGCTTTGTCCTGACCAACCACGCGTTCGCGAAGCTTGTCTTCCAGATCAACCAGCTTAGCCATTTCGCCCTGCATCATCTTGGTAACGGGAATGCCCGTCCACGTGGACACAACCTCGGCGATTTCGTCTTCGCCAACCTCTTCCTTGAGGATCGCGCCGTCCTGCTGGCGATTTTCCAGAACCTCTTCTGCCTGAGCGAGCTTCTGCTGCAGCGCAGGAATAGTGCCGTAACGCAGCTCGGAAGCGCGGGCCAGGTCGCCTTCGCGGGTGGCCTGCTCTTCCTCAATCTGAGCAGCCTCGATATCGGCCTTCAAGTTCTGAACGCTGACGATAACATCCTTTTCGTTCTTCCAGAGCGCCTTCTGCGAATCCAGCGCCTCACGAGCAGCGGAAATCTCCTTGCGGAGAGCCTCCAGGCGCTCACGACTCGGCTCATCCGTTTCCTTCATCAGAGCCTGCTCCTCAATCTGCATCTGAGTGAGCTTGCGCTCAGCCAGATCGACCTCTTCGGGCATGCTGTCGATTTCGATACGTAAACGACTTGCCGCCTCGTCCATCAGGTCGATTGCCTTGTCGGGCAAGAAACGATCGGTGATGTAGCGGTTGGAGAGTTCGGCTGCAGCAACCAGCGCGGAGTCCTTGATGCGGACGCCGTGATGGATCTCGTACTTTTCCTTCAGGCCACGCAGAATCGCAATGGTGTCTTCGACCGTTGGCTCGCCCACCAGCACCGGCTGGAAACGACGCTCAAGCGCAGCGTCCTTTTCGATGTACTTGCGGTATTCGTCGAGCGTAGTAGCACCGATGGCATGAAGCTCACCACGAGCCAAAGCAGGCTTCAGCATATTGCCCGCATCCATGGAGCTATCGCCCGTAGAGCCGGCACCTACAATGGTGTGCAACTCGTCGATGAACAGGATAATCTGTCCGTCGGACTGCTTCACTTCGCGAAGAACAGCCTTCAGACGGTCTTCGAATTCACCACGATACTTAGCGCCAGCGAGCATCGCAGGAAGGTCAAGCGCAATAAGCTCACGATCTTTCAGGCTGGAGGGAACGTCGCCCGCAACGATGCGCTGGGCCAAGCCTTCAACGATTGCCGTCTTGCCCACGCCAGGCTCGCCAATAAGCACAGGGTTGTTCTTCGTACGACGGGAAAGAACCTGAACGGTACGACGAATCTCCTCGGAACGACCGATTACCGGATCGAGTTTGCCATCGCGTGCCTGCTGAGTAAGGTTCTGGCCATACTGCTCCAGCACCTCGAACTCAGTTTTCGACTCTGCATCGGTTACGCGAGTGTCGCCGCGGAGATCCTGGTAGGCAGCCTCGACTGTTTCACGTGTAACACCAGCATCGTTCAGGATGCGGCCCGCCTGCCCCTTATCTTCAGAAAGGGCAATGAGCAGATGCTCGGTGGTGATGTAGTTGTCGTCCAACTTTCCGGCAATTTTCTCGGCGTTGTTCATCAGGGCATCGAATTCCCTCGAAGGAGCCACCATGCCCATAAAGGTTTGACCGCTCACCTTCGGCTGATGTTCCACCTCAGTATCGACGCGCTGCTTCAAGACGGCAGGGTCGGCGCCAATACGCGTAATAATGGCCTTCAGGTTGTTCTCATCCGCAGAAAGGATGGCATCTAGCAGATGAAGCGGCTCTGTGGTGGCTGCTTCATGCTTAGACGCAATGTCCATTGCAGATTTAAACGCCTCTTGGGCAGTCACTGCTAATTTTTCAATCCACATATAAGTCTCCTTTCTTCTACTTGCAGCAAAAGAAATGGCTAGTGTTTTACATCAACCTGCGCAAAACAATTGCATTGGTATCGGTTACCAAAGAATTGACGCTTTCCCTGGTTTCGAGCTCGTGTACACGGTCGGCAAGCTTGCGTACGCGACGATGCAGGGCATCGAGCTCGTCGTCGCGCTCATCCAGGCGCCCTTTAAGGTCGAGGATGCGAATAACGCCCGCAAGGTTGATGCCTTCATCGGTAAGCTCATTGATCAGCTGCAAACGCTCAATGTCTGCCTGCGAGTACATGCGTGTGTTGCCTCGTGTACGCTGAGGGGAAACCAAACCCTTTTGCTCATAGATGCGCAGGGTTTGCGGGTGAACGCCAGCAAGTTCGGCGGCAACGCTGATCATGTACAGCGGTCTGTCTTTGTCTTCCATTACCATGCCCTCACCTCTTCCTTCGTGGCTTCCTGGAATGCCTCCAGGGCTTTCTTCTGCTCATCGTTCAATGTCTTTGGAACTGCTATCTTGATGGCCACGCGTAAATCGCCGTTGCCCGTTGATCCTTTGCCCAATTTAGGGGCGCCTTTGCCGCGCACCGTGAGAACCGTTCCATCTTGGCACCCAGCGGGTACCTTCAAGCGGACCTTCGTGCCATCGGGGGTGGGAACCACCACTTGTGCACCAAGCGCCGCTTCGGCAAACGTTACGGGCAGATCCATCAAGACATCGGCTTTATCGCGCTGATACAACGGATGAGCGCCTATCTTGATGTTCACCAGCAAATCGCCTGCAGAGCCGCCATTTGCGCCCTGGCCACCCTTGCCCTTCAAGCGAACACGGCCGCCGTCAACAGCGCCGGCGGGAATCTTTATGGTGAGCGTTTCCTTTTCGCCAGTTCCCGAGCGCCCGATGCGAATACGCTTTTCGCATCCGTTGAATGCTTCATCGAAGGTTACCGTCATGGACACTTCTTTATCGGCGCCCTTCTGCGGCTGAGGCTGACCGTAGCCACTCGCTCCGCCGAAATCCCAGTTTCCGCCGAAAGCGCCTTCGCCGTTGCGGATGCTCTCGAGGATATCCGCCCAGCTACCGAACCCAGAAGCTCCGCCAAAGCCCGCTCCCGCAAAAGGATTGCCGCCCTGGCCTTGCCATGCTCCGCCATAAGGGATCTGGTTTTCGTTGGCGGTTCCATACTGGTCGTAAAGTTTGCGTTTCTTTTCGTCGGAAAGGACCTCGTACGCCTCGTTGATTTCCTTAAACTTCGCTTCGTCTCCGCCCGCATCAGGGTGGTGCTTGCGGGCCAGTTTGCGGAATGCCTTCTTAATGGCATCAGCATCGGCGTCACGTGGAACGCCTAGCGTTTTGTAGTAGTCGGGAGTTGCCATTCGCCCCACCTTTCCTATTCAGACGGGATAGTGATGCGGTTGCTTTTCCAGCCGAGGCGACCTATTCGTCTCGGCACGATCGAAAAGAACAAGAGCCTTTTGTGATCAGCCGGTGCGGCGGAACGGCAACCTGCTTCAATACCCCTGTTTTCTCTTCTTATTGATCAGCCTGAAAGAGACCAGCCAGCATGCCCAGTCTTAACCGGCGGAACATTATGCCCAATTTCCTCAGGCTGCTTACAACAAGGGCGGACTTGCGAGCCCGCCCTTGCGTTTGCTATTCGTCTTCTTCCGACTTGGTCTCGCGCTTCGGACCACCCACAGTAACCGTTACCATTGCGGCACGGATAACCTTGTTACCCATGCGGTAACCCTTTTGGTAAACCTGGGCAACCGTTTCGTCGGGAACCGAAGGATCGTCAACCGTGGCTACCGCCTGGGCCTCGAGGGCATCGAATGCCTCGCCTTCAGGGTTGATGATCTCAACGCCTTCCTTCTTCAGCACCTCGCCGATTTTGTTGTGAACGGCTTTGATGCCACCGAGCAGACCTTCTTCGCCGTTGCCTTCCGCATAAGCGATGCTGCGCTCAAAGTCGTCGATCACGGGGATCAAGCTTTCAACCAGCTTTTCTGTGGCGCGGAGCTTTTCCTCTTCGCGCTGCTCGTTCATACGGCGACGATAGGTATCCCACTCGGCATGGAGCCTGAAGTACTTGTCCCTCCAAGCATCTGCCTCGGCCTTGGCGGCTTCCACCGGATCTTCCTCGGGCTCTTCGCCCTCGGCGTTATCTTCGATAGTCTCCGCCTCTACCTCTTCGGGGGCAGCAGCCTCGGCATTGGCCTCGGCCGCTTCCTGATCCTCGCGTACCTCGTCTTTTTCAGGCGCGGTCATGATTACTTGTCCTTCTTCTCGTCGTCATCAACAACCTCGAAGTCTGCCTCGATGGTGTCGTCGTCAGCGGGCTGTTGAGCGCCAGCTGCACCAGCGGCTGCCTGAGCTGCGTCCTGGTTGCCATATACAACCTCAGCCAGCTTGTAACCAGCCTGCTGCATCGCCTCGATAGCGGCCTTGATAGCTTCGATGTCGGTGCCTTCAAGTGCGGCCTTGCCCTGAGCAACTGCGCTTTCTGCCTGCTGCTTAACCTCGGGGCTTACCTTGTCGCCAACTTCACCCAAGGTGGTTTCGGTTGCATTGATCAAGGAGTCGCAGTTGTTGCGAACCTCAACCTCTTCCTTGCGCACCTTGTCTTCCTCGGCGTGAACCTCGGCGTCCTTAACCATGCGGTCTACTTCGTCGTCGGTAAGGGCGGTAGAGCCAGAGATGGTGATCTGCTGCTGCTTGCCAGTACCCAGATCCTTAGCGGAAACGTTCACGATGCCGTTTGCGTCGATGTCGAACGTAACCTCGATTTGAGGAACGCCACGACGTGCGGCAGGAATGCCGGTGAGCTGGAACTTGCCCAAGGTCTTGTTGTCCTGAGCCATCTGGCGCTCGCCCTGCAGAACGTGAATCTCTACCGAAGTCTGGTTGTCGGCTGCGGTGGAGTAGATTTCCGTCTTGCGGGTAGGAATGGTGGTGTTGCGGTCGATCATCTTGGTCATTACGCCGCCCATGGTTTCAACGCCAAGGGAAAGCGGGGTAACGTCAAGAAGGAGGATGCCCTCAACGTCGCCAGCAAGAACACCGCCCTGAACAGCTGCGCCCATTGCAACAACCTCATCGGGGTTAACCGACATGTTGGGCTGCTTACCCGTCATGTTCTTCACCAATTCCTGAACGGCAGGCATACGGGTGGAACCGCCGACGAGGATTACCTCGTTAACATCGCCCGTGGAAAGGCCAGCGTCGCGCAGAGCCTGCTCAACAGGCTTCTTGCAGCGGTCGAGCAGATCCTTGGTGATGCGCTCGAACTCGGCGCGGGTCAGCGTGTAGTCAAGATGCTTCGGGCCGGAGGCGTCGGCGGTGATGAAGGGCAGGTTGATGTTGGTCTGCGTGGTGGAGGACAGCTCCATCTTCGCCTTCTCGGCAGCTTCCTTCAGGCGCTGCAGGGCCATCTTGTCGGCGCGAAGATCGATGCCGTTTTCAGCCTGGAACTTGTCGGCCATCCAGTCGATTACGCGCTGATCCCAGTCGTCGCCGCCCAGGTGATTGTCGCCAGCGGTGGAGCAAACTTCGAATACGCCGTCGCCCAACTCAAGAACGGAAACGTCGAACGTACCGCCGCCAAGGTCGAATACCAGAACCTTTTCGTCCTTGTTGGTTTTGTCGAGACCGTAAGCAAGAGCCGCTGCCGTAGGCTCGTTGATGATACGCATAACCTCGAGACCAGCGATCTTGCCTGCGTCCTTGGTTGCCTGACGCTGAGCGTCGTTGAAATAAGCAGGAACGGTGATAACAGCCTGGGTGATAGGCTCACCTACACGCTTTTCGGCATCGGACTTAATCTTCTGCAGAACCATTGCGGAAATCTCTTCAGGCATGTAGTCCTTGCCGTCAATGTCCACAACAGCACGGCCACCATTGCCGTTCTTTACCGTGTAAGCAACGGTCTTCTGCTCTTCGCCGGTCTCAGCAAAGGAACGACCGATGAAACGCTTTACCGATGCGATGGTGTTTTCGGGGTTGGTAACAGCCTTGTTCTTTGCGGCCTTGCCTACCGTGCGCTCGCCATCTTTGCCAAAGCCAACAACGGAAGGCGTAGTGCGGTCGCCTTCTGCGTTAACCAGAATTTCAGGCTCGGAGCCCTCCATCACTGCCATTGCCGAATTGGTGGTGCCCAAGTCGATGCCAATGATCTTTGCCATCTTGCTATGTCCTTTCAGTTGCGACCGCCCGCTGTTGCCGAGTTGTGCGATGCGGCCAATCTGTTCTTACCTAAGTTAGAGCCGAGAGATATTCGTTTCGCCTTTGCGGGCTTTCAGACCTGCCTTCGATGCCTTGCGGCCTCGTGGGCTTTCACGGATACCAGTAAGGCCCACTCGCGTGGACCTTTTCGACAATTGGAATAATAAAATCTAAGTGCTTCATTGTCAAGTTTTGTAACCTTCCTGTTGAAGATTACCTTAGTAATAATTATTTCCCCAGTTCAGATAGGTATCAAGCAATTTGCAATTCTGTCAACTTCGACCGCAAAGATCTAACAACGATGCACTCAAGGCCGGGCACGTCGAGCTCCGACCTGACTCCGGAGCCACGTCACGCACCCGACCTGGCTTCGGGGCCCGCAGGACACACTCGACTGGGCCGATGAGCTCCAGGCCGAAACCCAACCTCGGAACCCATCGGTACGCCCCCCCGCGCAGAGAGCGCAATATGCGGAGGAGCGGCATCCGCCGACAACACCAAACGCGTAAAACGATCAAATTAAAAAGCCCGCTGGCATATGCCAAGCGGGCTGAGGTGCAAAGTATCTGCTTGCGAAAACAGAGACAGCGGGCTATTTCTTAGCAACGCCACCGATGAGAGACATCTTGGTACCGCAATCGGGGCAAGTGCCCTTGGTGATAACGCGGCCGTTCTTGGTAACGCCTTCCTGAGGGTCTACCATTTCCTTCTTTTCCTTGCACTTAACGCAATATGCAACAACTGCCATCGTAACCTCTTTTCCTTATTTATAGTCCTATAGGGCATGTGGCCCCTTGGAACACCCGACCCATTGTATAGGTAGTGCTTGCGTTTTACCAGATGGATGCCGATTCTTACGCAAGCATAGCGAAATAATTGCGCAGAAGTGGCGCGCAGAACCCCTTCTGCGCCAGCCGGCGCCATCAAGATCACGAAAAACAAGCGAAAGCACAAGGCTCATCGGGCGGGAGGGGGGGGGTGTCCGCCAGGGCGCCGTCTGGAATTCGTTGCGCCACGAAACAGGGTGCTGTCTGGGGCTTGTTGCATCACGGAACGGGGCGTTGCCTGAGACTCGCTACGCTATGGAACGAGGTGCAGAAGCACAGCGGCAAACGCTGGCTACGGCGCGGCAGCGAGCGTTGGCGGAGCGTTGGGAGGTACGGCGGGTGACAGGTATTGGTGAGTGCTGGGGGGCGCGGCGGGTGACAGGTATTAGCGAGGCGCTGGGGTGGTCATCCCTGCGCAAGGGCCAAGTTCATCAGAGGATGGCAAGATTTGTGCGCCATGCATGATTTGAGGGCTTCGGACGGCGAAAACGCCCCTTGGCGGCAAGATGTTCGCGCGGCGTATTCCCCAGCGGCACTTTGCGGGGCTTTTTGGATACATGGCACGCATATCTTGCCAAAATTAGCTGTATTTGAATGCATGCAGGCAATATGTTGCCACGAACTGGCTTTTTTCTCGTCCGAGGCCCCTTCGTGAACGCATCAGGACGATATATTGCCACGGCAGACAGCTTGGGAACGCATCGGGACGATATATTGCCGTGGCCAGGCCGGGGGTACACGGCGCGGCGCATGTCGCCAGCAGGGCCGAATCTGCGGGCCGGGTCAAGGCTGAGCTTCAGGCCGGAGCGGAGCTGCGGGGCGCGGGGTCGGAGCTGCGGGCCGGGTCGGAGCTGAGCTGCGGGCCGGGTAAGGGCGAAGCGGGGGCAGGCCAAGCTGCGAAGCGCCAGGGGTACGGCGCGGCGGCAAGCGCTGGGGATAGGCATCCCCAGCGCGAGGGTCGCGGGCGTCGCCGAATGGCGAGATTTCCACACCAGAACAAAGGGTCGCGGCCCACACCGTCGTCCCCGAAACAAAAGGAGGCGAGCGCACTGCTCGCCTTCTTTCATTGTTCGGTTTACGACTCGAATGACCCTAGGGGCCTGCACGGCAACAAGCCGCTGCCCTTCGGCATTCTTTCCGACTGAGGGCTGCGCTCGGCAGCAGGTCTGCACCCACGCCAACCGCGTCGATCGTCAATCAGCGCGCGAAGACTCTCGCGCACATTAACGAAACCCTCGCCATAAGCAGACTGTTAGTCTTCAACAATCTCCTCGATTGCACCCATAGGGCACTCTTCAACACAGTCGCCGCAAGCGATGCATGCCTCTTCGTTTACAACCTTGCATACGCCGTCTACAACCTCGATGCATTCCTGGGGGCAAGCGTCGACGCAAATGCCGCAGCCAATGCACTCATCGTCAAGGATTACTGGATGAGACATGAAAACCTCTTCTCTCTTGGGCTTTTAGAGATACTTTGTCGTACTTGGGGACAACCCCTCTTTGGTTAATCCCTGAACGGGAAAATACCATAGCGCCCCCAATATGCAAGATCCTTACTCGGTTTTTCTAAGAACGGTTAAATTGCGTTGCGTATTTGCTACGTTACCGCCGTTCGCCGATGCAGAAACCTCGCAGACGCAGGACGGCTCGGAAACGCGGGCGCCGGCAGAGTCGCCACGAGTCGCAAGCGCGACGGGACGCAGACGGGGGGCCGCCGCGCCTGGGCGGCCCTGGGCAAGATGCCGGGCGGCAGGGTGCAGACGGGGGCCACCACGAGGCGCAACCGCGGCGGGACGCAGCTCGTTGAACGCCGTGGCCTCGCAGTCGCCGCATGTGGCAAGATGACCCCTCACCACAAGGCGCAACCGCGGCGGGACGCGGGCTACGGGGCGCTTGCGCCTGACCGATGCAGAGCGACGGGCGCAGGCTGCGACATATACCTAGCAAATGCGGGGCAGCTGCTCCCCTACGAGCATGTCCATGATACGCAAGGCGCCGAACCCGGTGCGAATGGAAACACGGGGGTCGCGCTCTTCCGGCGTTTCCACCACTTCACCAATGATGGCGGCATCGGTTCCGTACTTGTTCGCACGCATAGCGGCCAAGGCGGCCTCGGCCTGCTCGGCAGGAACCACGCACACCATTTTGCCCTCGTTGGCAACCTGGTACACGTCGTAGCCAAGCATTTCGCACGCGCCCAACACTGCATCCTTAACGGGAACAGCACCCTCTTCAACGATGAAGTCGACACCCGACTGAGCGGCAAGCTCATTGAGCGTTGAAGCAAGGCCCCCACGCGTTGGATCGCGGAAACAGCGGGTATCGGGCGCTGCGGCGATTACTTCAGTGATCAGATGATTAAGAGGTGCAGCATCGGTCTGGATGTCCGCGCTAAACGAAAGCTCTTCGCGGCAGCTCATGATGGTAATGCCGTGATCGCCCATGGTGCCGGTAACCAGGATCTTGTCGCCTGGCTTGCAGAAAGCGCCGGAGAGGCTCACCCCTTCGGGAATAAAGCCTATGCCACTGGTGTTGATGAACACGCCATCACCGTGGCCGCGATTAACCACCTTGGTGTCGCCCGTAACGATATGAACGCCCGCCTCCTTGGCCATTTCAGCCATGCTTTTGCAGATGCGCTTCAAATCGGCAACGGGAAAGCCTTCTTCCAGGATGAAACCACAGCTGAGGTATTTGGGGACAGCCCCACTCGTAGCAACGTCGTTTACCGTGCCGCACACCGCCAATCTGCCAATATCTCCGCCAGGGAAGAAGTGCGGCGTAACCACGAAGCTATCGGTGGAGTATGCAATGCGCTCACCGACAGCCGGCGCGGGGAGCGATGCCGCATCGTTTCCTTCCAACAACTCTTCGTCGGCATATGCTTCGAAAAACACCTCATCGATGATGCGCTTCATCATGGTGCCACCGCTACCATGACCCAGCAATACCGTTTCGTCCATCTTGTCTCTTTCGTTCATGCAGCACCCAGCAGAGCGCTGCGTTCCTTCAGTAAAAAGAACGCCTTCAGCGAGGCGTTCTAAGGGGCTAGATAAAATCGCCCGTAGTTGTCATGTTGAGACGCCCTGTTTTAACGCCTTTGGTGCCGATGATGAGATTGGCAACATCCTGAACCTCGCCAGATTCCCCCTTAAGGATGATCACCTCAAGGCAGTTGTCTTGATCAACATGCACATGCATGGAAGCTACCACCATGTCCAGGTAGGTGTGCTGGATATGGTGCAGCTTTTCTTGCAAGTCGTTGGCGTGATGGTTGTACACAATAGTGAGCGTACCCATAACGATTCGCCCAGGCACAGAACACTCATCTTCTACCAGCGCTTCGCGCACCAAATCGCGTACCACTTCGCTGCGGTTTTTAGCCAGACCGCGGCGCGCCACCAGATGGTCGAATTTGACCAACAGATCTTCGGGCATCGCCACAGAAAAGCGCATTAGGTCATTGCTCATGCTTTGCTCCTTGCGTTTACGCGATGCAACCCGACGTTATACCAGGTTAACCGTTACACCGCTTGCGTTTTCGGCATCCTCGTCAAGCGCATCTTTGGCATCATCGAGCGTTGCGCGGACCTCATCGAGCAACTGCATTGCAGCGTGAAGCTTTTCACCCACAGTGGTGAATCCAGCATCAGAAGCATTGTGGGCAAGATTGTGAGCCCAACGACGCTCCAGTTTAATGTGATCGTCGATCTGGTCGATCATCTGCTCGAACTGACCTGTGTTGATACCATTGGTACACATAGCGACTCCTTTTATTGAGGGAAAGCGTTGCTTTCTTTGATTATCAGATTGGGGGCAAAACCCCTTTGACGGGCATCAAGCGATGCACTGCGTTTTCTTATTATGGTCCTGCCAAGGTGAAGTTATCACCGTTTTCGTTCAACGGTGTGAATTTTTTCACATTTTGTGTGACTAACCGATTTCAAGGCCACTGAGGCCCCTTGGCTCCTCGGCAACGACGGATCTCGCTATTATGCTAAGCAGCGAAGGAGAACGACATGCCAACACCACAGCCAACAACATACGAGCGCATCGCGCAGAACCATGTCAACTCGTTCCGGGGAACGTATCTCGGCCCCATAGGAGCTGCAGCGGTCATCGTCTCCACCGAAGAGCCAGCCGAAGAAACAAAGCGCGCGCTCACCGCAAGCTTCAAGGCGCTTGGCTATACACCGCAGGCAATTGGCTGGGCTCAAACCGCCGCTTCGGGCGAATCCGATGCTAGCGGCGATCTGTTCACCCTTATCGAAGGAATCGACCCGTTCTGCGTCGTTTCCACAAGCCATGCCAGCACCGAAGCCCTTTCACGCAGCTACAACGCGCCCCTTTCCATTGAGACGAAAACACTCTTGCTTGGCCGCGATTGCCGCTGCTTCGAGGATCTTGACGCCCTTATTGCCACCGAGGCGGGCAAACACAAAGCCTGGGGGCTTTTGAAAACGCTGCCGAAGCTGTAGCGGGGGGCTCGCGCTTCGAAGAGCGATCGTACGCAATACCACGCAAACGCCAGAGGCGCCCCATGATGAAAGGCGATGGTTTCAACCCACAGGCACCTGCAACATTTGCAAGGTCACCCTCCTCATCGAACGGCGGCAACGCCGAATCATGAAACAATAGTTAACAGCTCACAGCCTCTGTTGAATTCCTGCGCGTACCGCGCGCTGCAACCGCTGGTGGTATCCTGCTTATATCTATATATCAATGAAAGGCAACGCACATGTCCAACAAAAGCCTTGCCGGCGAGCACAACGCCCAGACCATCTTGGTCACCGGCGGTGCCGGCTTCATCGGCAGCCACACCTGCATCGAGCTGCTTGAACAAAACTACAACGTCGTTATCTTGGACGACCTCTCCAATTCCTGCGCTACCGCAGTCGACCGTATTCGCGAGCTTTCCGGCGCCAGCGCCGACCAGTTGAAATTCGTCGAGGCTTCCATTCTCGACCGCGAAGCATGCGAGCGCGTGTTCTCTGAGAACGACATCGATGCCATCATCCATTTCGCAGGTTTCAAGGCTGTAGGTGAGTCCACCCAGAAACCGCTCGAGTACTACTGGAACAACGTAGCGGGTTCGCTGGTGCTCTTCGACGTTGCCCGCAACCATGGCGTGAAGAACATCATCTTCTCTTCGTCCGCAACGGTTTACGGCGAACCTGAAATGATTCCAATCACCGAGGAATGCCCGCTTCACGAAGCCACCAATCCTTACGGCGAAACCAAGGTTATGCTCGAGCGCATTCTGACCGACTTCTATCGCGCCGACAGCGAATGGAACGTCGTTCTGCTTCGCTACTTCAATCCCATCGGTGCACACGTTTCCGGCCGCATCGGCGAAGACCCGAAGGACATCCCGAACAACTTGCTTCCCTACGTTGCCCAGGTTGCCGTTGGAAAGCTGGAGTGCATTCAGGTGTTCGGCAACGACTACCCCACCCCCGACGGCACCGGCGTACGCGATTACATCCACGTTGTCGATCTGGCACGCGGCCATGTGAAAGCGCTTGATTTCATGGGTGGCAAGGTTGGCACGGGCAAGGCAATCGGCCTTGGCTCCATCGAAGGCACCAGCACCGAAGACGGCACCCGCACCGGTGTTGCCATCTTCAACCTGGGCACCGGCACCGGCTCTTCTGTTCTCGATGTTATCCATGCTTTCGAAAAAGCATGCGGCAAGGAACTTCCTTACAAAATTTGCCCTCGTCGCCCTGGTGATATTGCCACCAACTACGCTGCCTGCGACAAGGCGCGCGAAGAGTTGGGCTGGGTTGCTGAATACGATTTGGCGCGCATGTGCGAAGACTCATGGCGCTGGCAGTCCAACAACCCGAACGGCTACAACGAGTAAGAAAGCCGCCCGTCCGCTCGGAGGGGCCGGTCGTCGCCCAAGCCGCCCATTCCGCTATTCAAAAAGCTCCGTCATTTGACGGAGCTTTTTTCATGCGCTGCATTCCTTTATGCATTTGAAAAAGGCGCCCATTCGGACGCCTAACAGAAGTAGCGTTCAACATGGCATTCGCAACAACTGGCTCCCTACGGGCTTCATTGGATCAATGCCCATCAGCGGCAACAATGCACCCCCCCCCTTGGGCGGGCGGCGCAAGCCGCGGCGCCCTTGCCGTCGAGCTTCTGCGTCCACTCCTCCCCATGGGTGGGCAGCGTATGCGAAGCACACGCCCAGTTGCCCTTGGTTTCGAGCACCCACGGATGGACAGCGCAAGCCAGATTACAGCAGGTCCTAGATAAAGCCGACGCGATAGTCCTCGAACACCACGCCATCGCCTTCCTGGGTTGCGTCGAGATCGACATCGGCGCGAATGGCGAAGTCGTGGTCGCCATCGGGGTCGCTAAAGGTTTGCTGCACATGCCACACGTGCTCCGCTTCCTCATCGGATTCATCGATAGCCAAAAACGCCATTGAGCGAGCATCGGCATCGATAAGCACGTCTTCGTGGGCATCGTAGTATTCGTCCAAAGCGGCACGCCACTTGTGCGCGGGGAACCCGTTATCGACATCCGCCTCGCCAAGAGCCTCATGGTCATCTGCCGCAGCAAGACGCACGCGGCGGAACAGAGCGTTGCGCACCAGCACGGTAAGGCCACGGCGATCATGAACCACAGCGTCCTTTGCCTCAGGCGGACGGGCATCGAGCTCTTGGCCCGCCTGCTCCCATTCATCCACCAGGCTGGAGTCAACCGAACGCACTACCAAACCGAGCCACGCGATGATATCTTCCATTTCTTCGCTGCGCTTATCGAACGGAAGCGTGCGATCAAGCGCACGGTACGCTTCCGAAAGGTAACGAAGCAACGCGCCTTCGTAACGCATAATACCCAGCTTCTGGATATAGCCCTTAAAGTCGGCAGCAGATTCCAGCATGTCCCGCAAAACCGATTTCGGACGCACATAGTAATCGCGCGCCCAAGGCACCGACTCGCAATATTTGTCGAAAGCGGCAAACAGCAGCTCACGCAGGGGGCGTGGATACGTTACCTCGGCAATACGGTCGAGACGTTCCTCGTATTCAATGCCATCAGCCTTCATGGCTGCCATCGCCGCATCCTTTGCTTTGCGCTCCTGTGCGCGCAAAACCTGACGTGGATCTTCAAGCGTTGCCTCAACCATAGAAATGATGTCATAGGTATAGGTTTCGCTTTCCGGGTCAAGCAATTCGAGGGCCGCCAGCAAAAATGGAGAAAGAGGCTGATCAAGAGCGAAATCTTCAGGTAAATCCATGGTTACGTAGTAATCGGGGTCGCCGTTTTCGTCTTGATCTATTTCAACCACCCCCGCATCGATGAGGGTACGGAACACCTCGCTGGCGCGCACCTTCAGCTTCAACTTGTCTTCGGGCTTTTGGAGCGAGTCGTCGATCAGCTGGTCGACGCGAGTGCGAGCATCGCCGCCCTGCTCAACTTCCGCCAAAACCATCGAGTGCGTGATGCGCATGCGGGGCGTCAGCGTTTCGGGGGCTGCCGAAATCAGACGGTTGAATGCGTCTTCGTTCCACACCACAAAACCCTCAGGGGGCTTCTTCCTCTTCACCTTGCGGCGCTTCTTAGGGTCATCGCCCGCCTTCGCCAAAAGCTTGGCGTTTTCTATTTCGAATTCGGGTGCCAAGGAAACAACCATACCCTCGGTATCGAAACCGGAACGGCCAGCACGACCCGCAATTTGATGGAATTCACGGCTACGCAAGCGACGCATTTTGTGACCATCGAATTTGGTGAGCTGGGTGAGCACCACGGTGTGGATGGGCACGTTGATGCCCACGCCCAGCGTGTCGGTGCCACAGATTACCGGCAGCAGCCCTTGTTGGGCAAGTTTTTCCACCAGCAAGCGATAACGAGGCAACATACCGGCATGATGCACACCGATGCCGCTCAGCAGCAAGCGCTTCAACGTCTTGCCAAACTGAGTGGTAAATTTGCCTGCCCCCAACGTGGCCTTAATCTGCTCGCGTTGCTCTTTGCTAGTTACGCCGAAGCTCGAAAGCGCCTGCGCCGAAGCAAGAGCGGCATCTTGCGAGAAGTGCACTATGTACAGGGGGCCTTCGTTGTTGCGCAAAGCCAATTCAACCGTGCCCTCAAGCGACATAAGCTCATACTTGTATTCCAGGGGGACAGGGCGTGGCGCATCGGCGATAACGTCTACCGTTGTTCCCGTTTTCAGCTCCAAAGCCTGCGCAATTTGCGAAACGTCGCCCAACGTCGCACTCATAAGAAGAAACTGCGCATGCGGAAGTGTAAGCAGCGGAACCTGCCAAGCCCAGCCGCGGTCGGGGTCGCTGTAGAAATGGAATTCATCCATTGCCACGCAGCCGACGTCCGACCATTCGCCCTCGCGAAGCGCCTGGTTCGCCAAGATCTCAGCTGTGCAGCAGATAACAGGAGCCTGCGGATTGATCTGGGAATCACCCGTGATCATGCCCACATTTTCACGCCCCAGCATATTCACTAAGCCGAAAAATTTCTCACTCACAAGCGCCTTGATGGGAGCCGTGTAAAATGCGCGCTTACCTGAACATAGCGCCATGAACATCATGCCGATGGCAACCATCGACTTTCCCGAACCGGTTGGCGTTCCCAAAATAACGTGATCGCCCACCATGAGGCTCATCAACGCCTCGTCCTGATGGGACCACAGGTCGATGTCGTGTTCGGCAAGCCACTCGTAAAACGTTTCGAGAGCCTCTTCCTCGCTGATTGCATCGCCTTCGCGCCAAACGGGGGCCAATGCGCCCAGCGAACCGAAATCGCTGCTCGATTCGTCGATTTCGGAAGATTCCTCTATTTCGAATTCTGCAGAGTCCACCAAGGGGTCCTTTCAAAATGTCTGAGCTTTAAAGATTTCAATATGCCAGCTGCTCGGAAAATGGCGAGCGTTCAACCTGGGCGCCAGCCGAAACAAGCCACGCACTGCCCATGCCAACCGGGCAGCTGCGAACAAGCCAAGCCCCGCCCATGCCAACTGCGAACGAGGCAGGCGCTGTCATGACGACCGAGCGCGAGTCAGAATGCGTCCTATGCCAAACAGCAGCTAGCCAACAACGCGCCCCAGGTCGCGTTCATCAACAATACCCTAGGCAAACTGCAGGATATCAACAGGCGCATCAATGAGCACATCGGGCTTGCCGGTTTTGAGGGTGTCGAGCGGCTGATAGCCCCACGTAACGCCTACCGCAAGCATGCCTGCGTTATGGGCTGCAATAAGATCGGTATGGGAATCGCCAAAATACGCACAACGGGCGGGATCAAGACCCATTTCCCTCGCGCACAGCAAAAGCCCATCGGGCGCCGGCTTGCGCGGGATGGTATCGGTTTCGCCATGAGAAACGTCGAACAAGCCAGGGAAGAACTTCGCCTCTACGTCTTTCACGCCGCCTTCAAATTTATTGGACATGATGCCCAGCTTCTTCCCGCAAGCATGAAGCTGCTTGAGGGCTTCCGTCATGCCATCGAATTCACGCGTTAGGCTCAGGCCGTATTCGCCGTACAGGCTCTTAAAATTATGGAATACCTTTTCGGCCTGTTCTTCGGTAGCCCCATCAGGCACCGCCAAGCGCGCTAGAGCCAAAGCGCCATTGCCCACAAACGTACGGATTTGTTCCTCGGTATGGGCAGGGAACCCCTCTAGTTCCAGAGCCTTATTGGTAACCGCCGCCAAGTCGGGAAGCGTGTGCAAAAGCGTTCCGTCCATATCGAAAATGAATCCGTCGATTTCAGGCATACCCGCCTTGGCACTCATAGCCTGCCCCTTTCGTTGGCAAATCGGAAAACGCGCTTCAATGGCAGCGCAACAACAACGACTTCAGCCTACCCCAACAAAAGACTATTGAACGTTTCCTATACCTGCCACAACACAAGAATCACGAGAAAGGTGCTTACGCCGGCAGATCCAGCAGCCAAACGCATCCCCGCACGGGGGATTTGAACGCCGTCGCAGCAACCATCCCACCTACCCCAGGAAACACCCCCCGCATGAGGGGTTCAGATATTGCCGCAGCAACTGCCCCATCAACCCCGAGCGTACCCAGCGCACCCACACGAGGGAAAATCTCTTCCAGTGGATACGACCCCGTAGCGCCTAGTACCCAGAGCACCCGCACGGGGGCAGAACATCACAGAATGGCAGGAAACGAGCATTATGTACGCTCGGGCAAGAAAACCAGACCTTTCTGGCGAGATATTCGCTAAATGTACTCCTCGACAGCGCTTGCCCATCTTAAAGAGTACAAAATACGCCATTCTTGCCAAAATGGGCTGTCCGAGAGTACATTTCAGCGAGATCTTGCCAGAAAGGGGCCCTTCGGCTGCGCAAGCGTACATAATGCTCGTTTCTTGCCGCGCTTTTCGGCTATTTGCCCGATGTCTCGGAAGATTCTCCTCCATGATTCGCCGGAGGTCTCAGAGGCCGCACCCGCGCGGTTCGCCGACATCCGCCCAGCGCCCCTCACCGGAGAAGCAGAGAATGCACTGATTCAATAAGCGCGGCGGCCCTTCCGCAGCTTTGCATTTTAAGTAGATGCATGACTTGCTTGCAGGCATTTCTTGCTGGCTTTGTGCTAGGATTAGGTCTTGCGCGGGTGTCGCCAAGTGGTAAGGCACGAGCTTCCCAAGCTGGCATCATGGTGAAGCTTCACGAAACAGGTGAAACGCGCATACGCTAAATCCCCAGTTCAGAACATGCTTTTGCGAAACCTCTGAACGCCTTCAATTTCCTTCTCGATTTCTGCAACCCCGAATTTTCCAGTACGCTTCCAGTATTTGCGAAACGTACGGCTCATTCGCACATTATTTGAATGGGCTGTCTGACCTCCACGACGTGGCTTATGCCACAGGAATGGAGGTGCACCATGACGTGCAAAACGATAGCGGTGGCAAACCAAAAAGGAGGGACAGGGAAGACCGCCACAACGCTCAGTCTCGGCATCGCCTTGGCAAAGCTCGACAAGCGCGTATTGTTGGTGGACACGGATCCCCAAGGCGATCTGACCAAATCGCTCGGCTGGGCAAATCCCGACTCTTTAGAGGTCACCGTCGCGAACCATATCCAGGCGGTGATCGAGGGTATAGACCTGCAGGCAGATGAGGGAATCCTCAGCCATAAAGAAGGCGTCGACCTCATGCCTGCGAACATCGACCTCGCCAGCATGGAGATGGGCATCTTCATGGCGATGTCGCGTGAGCAGATACTCAACACCTGGCTTTCCGGCATAAAGGACAACTACGATTACGTCCTCATAGACTGTGCGCCGACGCTGGGAATCTTGCCCGTGAACGCGTTCGTCGCGTCAGATAGCGTGCTCATCCCGGTCTCGGCTGAGTTTCTGCCAGCATCCGCGATGACCGAGCTCCTGAAGACCATCAAGAGGGTCAAGCGGCAGATCAACCCCTCTCTTGAGGTCGAGGGGATACTGATCACGCTCTTCGACACTAGGAACAACCTTGCTCGCGAGGTGGAGGCGACCATTCGCAGCCAATACGGCAATACCTATCACGTATTCGAGTCCATCATCCCCCGAGCCGTATCGGCCGCAGAGACGCCTGCCGTCGGCGTAAGCATCTTCGCTTACGACAAACGCGGCAAAGTCGCATCAGCCTTCACCAGCCTTGCCGACGAGGTGGTCTGCCATGGCTAAGAAGAAAGTGAACATAAGCCTTCCGTCAGTGGACGAGCTCTTCACCTCGCAGGTCGAGCGGGACTCGAAGGGAAGCAGCGTCATCCAGCTACTGCCTGTTGCCTCGATCGTCCCGTTCCCCAACCATCCCTTTGGCGTGCGCGACGACCAGGACATGGAACAGCTCGTAGAGAGCATCCAGGAACACGGCATCCTGTCGCCCCTGACCGTGCGTGTCACAAGCGATGGAACGTTCGAACTCATAAGCGGCCATAGAAGAAAGCATTCAGCGGAGATAGTCGGCCTATCCAATGTTCCATGCATCGTAAAGGACCTCACCGACGATGAGGCCGTCATCGCAATGGTGGATTCGAATCTGCAAAGGGAGACCATCCTGCCGAGCGAACGGGCATTCGCTTATTCGATGC
>ERZ506938.350-NODE-350-length-24792-cov-5.744997_pt1 | contig 24792 bp, 25 predicted proteins | sample MGYA00513172_ERZ506938 | MGnify/ENA metagenome assembly ERZ506938
TCGTACACTGCTTCTTTGTACAACACATCAACGCCACATCGTAATCTCTATGTAGGGATTACGGAGTTGATAGTTACACAGCAATCACCTCATGGTGTTCACTGCTTTTTGTTCTTTATGTAGTCTTACGCCGCTGTAAAATTGGCGGCCGATTCAATTTCATTTTTTGTTACACATTCAATATGCTGAAAAAATTTAAAATGGTATGCAAAAAAAATATTTTTTTATATTTTTTTAACGCCGATTTCTTAATGCTTTTCCGTACTCAACACCACTGTAAAAACAAGATATGGTCATATCTGCAATGATTCCAACAAGACCGATTCCAAACAGAAAACCGGTGATAAACCGTCTAAAATTTGTACTTTCGTAAGTGGTTAGTTTTTGAGTGAAACCATCAATCAACATCGGAATCATCAAAGCGAAAGATATGCGAATATCTGGACGCCAGAAAAGGAATAATGGAATGCAGATAAGCATTCCAACAGCCTCCCCGGTGCATCTTGCACAAACGGGAAACTGTTTCCCTTTCCAGAAAAAAGACCTGTCTGGCCTGCAATGACATCCAAATACGATAGGCATCCATTTGTTTATAAAGCCAAAGAATTTAAGCTCCAAGGAATCCAACTCCAATTCCAACGCAGCTTACAAGTACCCAATACAGGATAGAGCATCCAACAGAGATAAGTGCTCCGATTCCGGCTGCTTTTGCATTTTTTGGCTTATTATCTCTCCATACCAGGAAAAGAATCAGGCCAACAATTGGAATACAACATCCAAGAAAGCCCCATCCAATACTGCCGCTGTCAGATACTGAAGAGTCGTCTTTCTGAGACACTCCACAATGTGGACAAATTACGGCTTTATCATCAATTTCCTGCCCGCAATTCTTGCAAAACATAAGCATATCCTCCTTTACAGTCTTTCAGCTCGCGCTTCGCGCTCGCTGCAAAATTTGAGCTTCTTTTTTTGCTCCACATTTAATATGCTAAATATTTTAAAAAAAAGAATTTTTTTTGCTTTTATTTTTTCGCATCTTCTGCCGGCGTTTCTTTCAGCACCCCGTCCGCAATATCCTGCATCTGTTTTTCGATTTCACTTTCGTCCGCCACGCCGTCCACAGCGTTCTGCATTTGATTCTGCACGTTCTGCCTGTCAGGCATCGCATTATACATATTTGCTGAAAAATTTGCCGCTTCTTTTGCTGCCTTTTTTGCAATGTCTTCGGGGACTATCCCAAACTGCGAAAGCACCCCGCATGCCTTGGCATACGAAGATTTGAATGTATTAGTTAACATCTGGCCTGTCTCGGCTGTGTTTAAATCTATTCCATGCTCTGCCGCCATCTGGTCAATCTGGCGAGTCATTGCATTATTTGTCAACACGGCTACGCCGCCGCCTGAAATCAGGGCGAGCACTGCCGCAGCGGTAAGGCCTTGTTTTGTCTGTCTCATCAGCCTCATATATCATCACCTCCATTGCATACAATATGCAAAATCAGCAAAAAAAATAAGCAGCAGGCTTTGCCTGCTACTTTTACGTTTATTTTTCCGGAAATTCCGACGGAAGTCTGTCCCAGCAATGTAGATATGACTGTTCTTCCATTCTGGAGAGATGCAAATCTGCATCGAAATTTTCAAACTCAGCCTGAATCTTCAGCCTTCCATCGTCATCAACTACAATATTCCCAAATCCTTCCAGCCCGAATTTCTCAGCAATCTCAGCGAGCTTTTTCTGGCCTTCCGAGAGCGATGGCGAATCGGCATCTGGAATCTTGACGTCGAAATATTTTTCTCCTTCTTTTTTCTCTATTTTTACGTTTTTAACTGTCTTTGTCTCATCTCCGTCTACGGCGAAGATGATATCGGCAGTGTCGTCTTCGTTAATATTGATACAAAGCCCGTCCAGTCCGACAAGGCTTGCAGATATTTTTGCGAATCCGACGCCGGCTTCATCAGCCTGCCAGTTTCCGACTATGTTGTCTGTCGCCATTACATTCACGGCCGGCATCATCATACAAGCCATCAATCCGGCAGCCAATATTGTTCTGCATATTTTTCTCATTATTTTTTCTCCTTACTTGAAAATAGAAACAATAATCGCCACAATCCCGACAACCACCAGCAACGGCAGCGCCAGAGCCATCATGCCGCCAAGCACCATAAAAACAATCAGCAGTGGCAGGCAGACAAGCGTCAGGACAACCTTCCAGGCACTCCATGCAAGCTTAATACACAGCCATAGCAAATCTCCAAAAACACATATTGCAAAAATTACAAACAATGCTGTAAACATATCAATCACCTCTTACTTTCTGGATTTACACCATTCATCAAATGCAATGTCTTCTTTTTTTAATATTACTGCTGCTGCCACAACTGCAGCCAGGCCAAGCGCGCCAACCGTAAGCAGGCAGCATTTCTTTGCTTTTTTTATCATTATTTTTTCCTCCATTTTTTTGTAGTTATTACAATATGCTGAATTTTTTGGAAAACAAAAAAGGAGGCAAAGCCTCCTTGAAAAATGGGTTATGCAACCGGAAACATTCCGGTTGCTGCTTTGTCAGGGTCAGCAGAGAATCTTATGGATGCTTCTCCGGCATCCATAGAAGCGTTCTCACCATCAAAGGCGAGAACAAATTCTCTTCCTGACTCTTCATCCTGCAGGTTCAGGGTTCCGTCTACGACGGAATACTTGCCTGCAAGCTTGCGGGTCTCGGTTTCGGTGCCCTGAATGGACATTGAGAACCGCTGGTTCTGCTGAAGAACCAAGGTAGCCGGACGGTTATTGACAAAACCGTAGTATGTTCCGGCAACATCACTCATGCCGCGTTCTTCTGCCTGGGCTGCCTGCACGGCGACTATGTAATCACCAGCAACAGCTCCCATTCGAGCGGCACCACCAGCCACCAGTGCCATCAGTGCAAAGACGATAACGATACCCTTAAAGTTTTCCATTTTTTTGTTGATTTTTTTCATTGCATTCCTCTCTTTCTTGCCGATAAACCGGCATAACAAATTAATTTTTGACGTAATTAATATGACGAGCCGGCTACCAAATGAAAAACGGCAAAAAAAAGACGCAGGACAGGCTTACGCCTGCTCTGCGTTTCCTGCAGCTGTATCAGCAGAAAATAACATGTATGTTTCTTCGGTGTTTAGTATTGCATTTTTGCCGTCAAATGCGAGGGCAAATTCTTTTCCTGACTCTTCTTTCAGGTTCAGTGTCTCATTTGCAATAGAATACTCTCCTGTGGTGGTATGCATCTTGCTGTTGTTATCGCTGACAGACATTGAAAATTTTTGGTTTTCCATCAGATTTAATTTAGCCGCGTTGCCATCAACAAACCCACAATATGTTCCAATGGCATCATTGCAGCTTTCACTTTCTTTATCAGCGCTTTCATCAGCCGCTTCAACAACCTGCACAGTGGTATTACGGTTATCGGAAGGTTTATCTCTTACATTTCCCACACACGCCAACACTAACGCAGTCAGTCCTACTTTAACAATTACGCTTTTTAAACCATCTTCTGTCATGTTTCACTCTCTTTCCTGTCCAAATCGGCATACCAGTCCAGCGTCTGCCGGCAACTTATTTTTCAGATTTTTTTGTTTCTTCTTTTGTCTCTTTTTCTGTCTCTTTTTCGGTTTCGGTCTCTTCATCAGCAGCCTCGGCCTCTTCCTCAGCTGCTCTCTTAGCTGCCTTCATTTCAACCGCATCGCTCTTTTCCAGGTAGAATACCATATCGCTGCCGCCGGTGTTGATTGTCATTTTGACCATATCGTCTTCCTGTATCTGGAGCATTCCGCTTACGGAAGTATCTGTTTTCTCTTCATCGTCATCACTGCCGGCATCGTCATTACTGGCAGCATCTTTTTCTTCATCTTTTTCAGAAGTAAATGTACATGTATTATCTTTAAATTCCACTGTCAGGTCTTCTGCATCAAGCGGTTTTTCATAGACATCACTATTGAGAAACAACTCCAGCTTTCCTGACTTTACGGAGATAAATACTCCGGAAATGCCGAACACATCAACCGGGGCTGTAATATTTCCGGTTGATACATAATCAGCCTTCCAGATTCCGTCAAAGTCTTTTTCATCTGCATCTACTACTTTCGCAGGAGTATATCCGTCATACTCCGTTTCCTCCCTTGACAGCGTGAATTCACCGTTGTCTGCAGAGATACTGTTGCCTTTCACTGTCAGGTTCATTGAATTTTCTTCTCCCTCGTCAAGTGTGATTGCGTCACCTGTCATCTTCCAGGTTCCTTCCTCCGGGTCTCCGTTGTTGACTCCGTCCATAGAGATTAAATATGAGCCACCCTTTCGGAACGTAACTTGGATTCCTACACCGTAAATATTTGCATACCAGTCGCCAAGCACATCTTTGTCACTGGCCGCCATTACAGGCATCGTCGGAATTGCCATCATCACCGCGAGCGCTATTGATAAGATTTTTTTTCTCACTATTTTTCCTCCTTGTTTTTTGGTTTTTTTGTAATTACATACAATATGCCGAATTTTTAAAGAAAGAGTGTATTTTTGCGATTTTTTTGCTGGCAAAAATTTGCCGGCAGCAAAACACGGCGGACAAATATGCGGGGCTTCGCACCACGCAAACACCCCGCGCCAGGCTTGCATCCTGGACTGCATCGCAAAACTACGTTTTGCTTTTCAGCCAGCGGCCTCCATTCCGGCTTAACCGGCCAACCCAATTCTTCTTTACAAAGCAAATCTCAGTCTTCCGGCAGCCAATATTATTACATCTTTTGCCAATCCCTGCAGACAAAACAGCAAACCAATCCGCAAAAATAGCAGCAAAAAAAAGCAATAAAAAAAAGGAAGCCGAAGCTTCCTTAAGAAAAATCACTGTAAGAACTTATCAACTGCTGCCACATAACGTGCAGCAACTTCGGTCTTCTTGTTGGTATATACCACATACAAAGACCCGTCCAGCAGCTGGTACATCTTGGCGGAATATTTCTTTCCACCAAAACGTACTGAGAACTTGCCAACGCCGTTCTTTACTGTGAACGACATACAGCGGCTCTCTTCATTGGAGCCGTCCCAGTCATTCCAGGACATGCACATCTTACGTCCATAAGCGTAAGCATACATCTCCTTAGAAGGTGCGGCGATGGCGCTTCCGCTGCTTACAGTCTTTACACGCCAGAAGCCATTAAAATCTTTGACTTTAGCACGGCGGTTGTAAGCTGGAATCATGGCCTTTGTGTCGTCATAAAAAACGATACGTCTGCCGTTGATTGTTCCGCGAAGCGTTTTATTGCTGTAATACAGCAATACACTTTCCTGCTCGCGGTACAACATCAAACAGTTGCGGCCGTCGAACTCCCACATTCCAGTCTCCTCATGCATTGAGGAACCGAACATTGCGGTATAACGACCATCTTTAAAGATGACCATCCTTCCATAGTCACCGGCCCAAGAGCCGACAACTTTATCGGAAATACGGCGGCTGCTGCATACACCACCTGAGGTGATGGTATATCCCTGTGGAGCGGCTGCGAATGCCGGCATAGCTGCTGTTGTCAGTGCCATTGCGATGGCCATAATCATGACCATCATTTTTCTCATTGTTTGTTTCATAATCTTTTCCCTTTCTTTCTCTCCCTCAAAGAGGGGTACATTATTGTTTGCAATAATAATATGACAACGAAAAAGAAGAATAAAAAAAAGAGACTGCTTACGCAGTCTCTGGGTGCTTACTTGGATGCAGTTGCTGCACGGAGCTCTGCTTTGGAGCTTCGCGCAAAACGGATTGCCGTTCTGCCACCATCAATGATGGCATAAGCAGTGCCTCTATCTAAATAGACGACACCTTTCACTGTCTTTCCATTGATGCGTGTCTTAAATGATACGCAGTCTTTCTTCTTAGACAGTTTTAATTTAACGGCTTTGGCAACGCGTTTAGTGGCGCCAAAATTCTGCTGCATATAAATATTCATTTTGCCTTTTTTGCTGGTAGATATGAACATTTTTGTGAATCTCAGTTCATCCTGAGATGTCACCTCTGAAACCTTCCAATACCCAGCATATTTGGATACGGAAACCTTCTTTGCAGCAGTTGACGGTTTCTTTAACTCATCTTTACTGTAAAAGACAAGGCAGTCACCGCCGACCTCTTCAAGTGTCTCACCCTTGCATGCAAACATTTTACTGTCACCTGCCTTAGAATTCAGGGTGAGGAAATCATCTTCAAGAAGCCATTTTCCGCCAGTACATCCAGCAGCTGAAGATGAAACAAAACCTCCTTTCTCATCAATTGTCATTGATACACCGGCAGCCGGGCATTCCCAGTCTCCGATGACCATGTCTTCACGTGTCCAGCCACCGACAATTCCATTATCTGAGATGACGAAGTTATTCGGTGCAGCTGCAGGCACAGGAACAGAACAGATGAGCATAAATAATGCCATCAGCATTCCTGTTACTTTCTTGGTTACGTTTGTTTTTGTGGTTTCGTTTTTCTTCATAGTACATTGTTCCTTTCTTTTTTGCTGCCTTTTTAAGGCGTTAATATGTACGCAAATAATATGAAAGATTGTCGGCAAAACAAAAAAAAGGAACCGAGAGAACATCTATTCTTCCGGCTCCTTTGTCATATATAGAGTTGTTTTGTTTTCCCCATCCGTCAGCGTCATACTAAGCATTCCGTTTTCAAGCAGAAATACCTTTCCATCCGACCGCTTGCCAGTTTCAATTATACTTGACTCAATCGGATTTGCTATTTGGAACGTAATGGCACCCATTGTAAACGTTGAGTTGATACCTGAAATAGTTGACTTGTCAGTGTCTCCATGGATTTTTAAATCCATGCTTAATCCGTCTTCTGTATTTCCGGAAGGCATGCTGGTTTTCTCAGTCTTCTTATTTGTTATTCCAAGTGTTACAGTTGTTGTTTTTAAGACATCAGGGTACACCGATATCTCGCCTTTTGTGTTTTCAATATTTACAGCCTTCCATTTCCCCAGAAATTCACTGCTTACGGCATCAATCCTTACTTCCGCATTATTGTCATCTTCGGCAATGTCACTCAGCCTTTTGAATACGTAATTCCCATCATAGAGTATTGCGTCCTGTGCTCTATTATACGTAAATGTATATTTCTTATCACCTATCTTAATCTCCAGGCGGTCTTGGTCTTCTTTTAAATCCCATTTTCCATTTTCTTTTTTGTGGTTGTATACGGCTTTCAGGCTTCCATCCTTGTTTAATGATAGTTCTACCCCCTCATCGTTGAGTACGCCGCGCCATTTTCCGGGGATTAATTCCTTATCCGTGATACTGTCGTAATCAGCGGCAAAGCTTGAAGATTTATATGCCAGCACCATCAGCGGTGGTTTAGCAGCAGAAGCAGCGATAAGGGAGCATCCTCCAATCGCTGCGATGCTGGCAATAGCTAAACTTTTTCTCACAATTATAAGCTGTCTGTGAAACTATTGATTTTACAGATATACTCTTCAACAACCGCCTGCTCCTGCGCGGTCATTTCACTTCTCTCTTTTCCGGTGTTCTGGAAGAATATTTCAATATTGCCGCTTCCACGGAATACGGCAAATGCAAGGTCAGACAGCGGGACTACCGCAATGGTATCTTCGTAGAAGCATTTGTCAAAAATATTTGCCATAGTAATGAGGATATCGTCAATGTTTTTTGTCTTATACACCCTTTTTAACGGTTCGCACAAGAAACTTGAACACAGACAGTAAAAGCCGTCTTCATAGATGACCATGCCACCGTCATAATTACTGTTAGGCAGCAGGACGAGCTTGTGTTTGTCAAAAATAGTAAGGTAAGTAAAGCGGTCAGCACGTTTGAACAGTTCAATGATTGCCTTATTGTCTTCGCAGAATTTATTGAAATCTTTGTCGTCAATATTGCCGTATTCATTGCGGTACATCATCAGAATATTTGATTTTACAGGGTCATCACCTGCTGAGAGAATTGATACCTGGTTTGATGTCAGCCCGGTAAAATCTTCATAATCAAGATGGACCCACTCTTCTTTTTCAAAATCAAACTGCTGGCATACGGTTTTATTCTCTTTCTCACTTCTTATCAGGCAGACACATGTGGAGTCAGGGGCATCAACGACATCTTCATCGTAGTCTTCATCATCGTAATCATCATCAAGCATCGCCTCAAAGTCGCTGTAATCCTCTTCTTCGTCTTCTCCCCTCTCATCGTCATATCCCATCATGACAGAGACAAAATATGTATATTTGTCATCTTCACCGGAGTATACAACTCCATTCAGTCTGTTGTCGTCAGACTCCAGGCCGTCTTCAAATTCGCTTGCATCCTGCATACTCAAATCCACATGGCCAATATCAGACCTTGACACGGCATCTTCCAGGGCGTCTTTCACGAAATCCCTTGTCGTTTCACATATTTCAGTCTTAAACTTCAGCTGGTCTGTCAGGTCGTCAAAAAAGCTTAAATCAATTACTCCTTTTCTTGGTGTCAGGTTGATTGTTTCAATGTTATCGTTGTCATTTTTTTTACTCATATTTTTGTCTCCTTATTTTTTATCTGGAATTGTTATTGTATTGATATTTTTTGGTTGAAGCTGTTCTGTCATAGCATGAGCTGCATGCGTGCAGGCTTCAATATACATTTTGAAGTTTTTCCGTTCTTCATCGCTTATCTGTGCGTTGTCAGACTCATCTGACGGATGCATATATTCACACACTCCTGAATCATGTATGACAGCGGCAGTGCTTAGTGACAGAGGGACAAATGACAGCATATCTTTCGGGAATTTTCTGTCAAGAAAGTTTGACAGCACCGCTGCCATCTGTTTAACATCACTTATTTTTGCGATAGACTTTAAAATCTTGCCTTTTGTCGTGATATTAAGGTTGTAATATCCATCTTCATATGTTACTGACAAGCCATCGCTTACATCTTCCGGCAGCGGACATAGCGCAATGATTCCATTATTCATAAGAAAGTAATCAAAATCAGTATAATACCGTGTCAGTTCATGCAGCTCCACTATCTGCTGGTTTTTTTCAAAGAAGTCGTCAAATTCCTCATTAGACATTGGGCCATGAAAATCTTTATATATGTTAAACAATGGAAGTCTTGGGTCTCCATGGTTTTTTGAAAACAGGTCGTACTGTTCTCTTGTCAGCCCGAGATGTGCCGCGAAGTCTGCCTTTACCCATTTCTTATCATTGAAGTTGAATACGCAGAAATCGTCTATCGGATTTTCTATATTCTTCCGCAGCAGCAGTGCCATCACCTCTTCCGGGTATTCATTTTTACCTGAATAGCTTGGCGTCGCTGAAATGCTGTATTCGTATGTGTCATCACTTCCCGCAAATATCATCAGCCCCGGAAGCTTGTTCGGATTTTCCTCAATATTCTGTTTTACTGCGCTTATATTAAAGAGCGCGAAGTCTACGGAGTCAAGTCCTGCCAGGTTGACCATTTCCCTTACCGATTTACCTATAATATTAATGGCTGCTTCACATGTTTTCATGATTGCTTTCGCCTGTTCTTCTGTTCTGATAAAAAAATCCATATCAATTATGCCGGGTTTATTTAAATCAATTGTCTCAATATTATTATCTCCCATAAAATCACTCCTGTGTTTTTTGTTCTCATATTTAGTATGCTGAAAAAACAGGAAAAGCGATTTTTATTTTATATTTTTTTTGTCATCTTATAAGTACATAATCTTAAATTCGATGAAGAGAGGAAACTTTTATTTTTGTTTAGGAGTTTACCTCTCTTTCTTTTCCCTTTAAGGCCGTAAAAAATAATCAGGGAAACGGCCGTTTATAAATTTATTTTTTTTAATGAAGCCTGTATTGACAGGTGGATTTACATAAAGTAACTAAAAAATAAGCAAAAAAAGAAAGGAGGGCCCATAATATGAAATATGTTATGAGAGCTCTGGTAACCGGTAAACACAGTTTTGGTCGCAAGGTGTTACATTTTGTGACTGTTGTAGCAGCGGCAATGCTGTTCCTTAACTCTCCGGAGTGGGGCGGCAAATGCTGGTTCGGGATGTTTTTGCCCGTGCTTGTGTGCTGCATGTTAACAAGCCAGCGTAAAAACAAACCGCTCTTTGCGGTATTGTTCATGCTTGACTTGAGCTTCTACAGCTCGTTCTTTAACGTGCTGTTGAAGCTTGGCATTGCCGGCTTTATGGTCTATTTTATAGCCATTCGTGCCGGCATCTTAAAGAAAGGAGATGACGAATAAACAAAAAGGAGCACTCTTCGTAAGAAGAGGCTCCTTTTTTTTTATGCGAGCCTGACATTAGTCAGGCTCTTCTCTTGGTTTTCTCTTTTTCTTTCCAGTTCGCGCTTCACTTTTTTGTCGGTCAGGTGATTCCCGTTTTCCGTTAGTATTCGCGCTACTTTTCTTTTTTCTTCGTTTTTGATTATTTCTTGTTTGTTTTTTCTTACGTCTCTTTCGGCGTCTACGGCCTGCGAAATGTCGCCATATCAGAAGTGCAATAAGCATAACTGCAAGAACGGATGAACTGATAATGATTGATTTTGTATACTCTTCCATCCATTTAGACTGTGTCTTTTTAACTTCTGTTCCGGCTTCTTCCTCTTTGTCTTCTGTGTACTCTGTTCTTTCTCCTCTGACCAGGAGACGATGTGTATTAACTCCATACGGTGTACATGTTACAAGCGTGCAGTAATCCTTTCCGTTTTCAATTGTCAGTTTATCCATTTCTTCCGGGAGGATGACTGAAATCTGGTCTACCTTGTAGGCAAGCTTTTCTCCCATAACGTGCAGAAAAAACATATCACCTTCTTCAAGCTCTGTAAGGTCTGTAAATAGCTTTGCACTGCTGAGACCTGTATGGCCGGTGATTACTGAATGAGTACTTTCTCCACCGATTGGAAGGGATGTACCCTGTAGATGTCCTGCTCCAAGTTCTAGTATCTCGGCCGATGTACCATGATAAATTGGAAGTGATACGTTAATGCACGGGATTTTGATAAATCCCATAACACCGCCATCTGCCATATTCAGCAGTGAGTTGTATTCTTTTGCGTCTTCGTCAAGTTTCTCTTCAACGAACGGGTCTTTTAATACTACATGGCCAGTTGCAAGCTCTGCGTTATATTTTTGTGCTGCTTCTATTTCTTCTTTATATTGCTCTTCATCCGCATCATCTGCTGTTTTTTCTACCGTATCGATAATACCATCTGCTCTGTTCTCAAAAAGGTAATTTGATACAAACGGATATAGTATAAGTCCCATTGATATACCGAGTACCACAAGCACTAATAAGAATTTCCCGATTTTCTTTAACATATAAAATAGTGTCCTTTTCTATATATTTTTTGCCGGAAATACGGCGGGTTGTGTTTAAACAAAAAAGAAAGACCGGTGCGGGCGCCTAATAGCTCCCGCCCGGTCTTCTATATCGTTTGGACACAAAAACGTTTTTTTTGCTGGCTGGCTTCGCCAGCCAGCTTTTAACGTTTATTATTTTTCATCATGTTTTTTGGATTTCTTAGTTGCGATTGCAATACCTGCAAATGCTACTGAACATCCTGCTACTGTGAATGCAATAGTACCTGCACCACCAGTTGCCGGAAGTTTGAATCCAGGTGTATTTGTTACCTGCATTACAACGAGGGAGTTAGTAGATACAAGTGTGTTAGCACTTTCGCCCTCAACTGTAACTTTGGATTCCTCCATCTTTGTATCGCTGCCATCAACTGTAGCTTTAGCTCTTGCGCCATTTGTCTCAATCATGTGCTTATTCTGGTTAGCAGCTTTGTCTTTGCTGTCATACAGTGTTGTCTTGGATGGTGTGAAGTCATCCTCTGTGCACTTGATATTGATGGTGATAGGCTCTTTTAACAGGTTGAAGCCTGCATCTGTACGAAGCTCTGTCAGAACATACTCATCAGCCTCAAGACCTTTGATGATGAATGTACCGTCTTTACCTGGTGTAAATACTGTACCGCCTTCTTCTGTCAGGGGTCTCTTGGAATAATCATCAATAATTGTTCCGTCGTCCTGCTTAACCTGGGTACCATCAGTTACAAAGTAAACACCTGTGTTCGGGCCTGTGCCTGGTGTTGCTTTAACATAGTATCCGTTTGTCTTGTTGTACAGAACGAAGTTAACTTTTGTTGGGTCACCAGTTTTCTTCGGGTCGTCGCTCTTGAATTTCTTTGTCAGATGGATACCATATGTGAATACTCTTGCTCTGTCTTCCAGTTCATCAAAGTCATCCATATTGGTTCTCTGCCATTTCAGTGTTACATCATTTGTGTTACCTGTATCACCAAGGATTGGAGCATCGTCCTGGCTCATTACTGTGCTGTAAGCTACAACAATCCATCTTCCTGAGAATTCAGATTCCTGGCTTCCTGCTTTCTGTTTATTGATGTCTGCAAGACCTTCAGCAGTCATGGAGATTGTTACCTGGCTTGCTTTGTCGTAAGCTGCATTGTATGTTGTTTTGAATTTTCCAACTTCATCTTCTCTTGCCTGGTTCCATGTAACAACAGCGTTTGCTGTGTTGTTTGCACGTGCATCTGCCTCGTTGTCATAGAAGTAGATAGTCATATCTCTCTGGTATACAAGACCTTTGGAAATCTTATCTGTAAAGTCATATTTTGTAAGATATGTTGCTTTACTTGTAATCTTCGGAAGGTGGGATACCAGGATATAATCAATCTTGTCACCTTCGGAAACAGTTGCTGTATTGTGATACTCTGCCTGGCTGTAATATGCAGCATCATCATGCTGTCTTACCAGCTTGTCAAGGTCAGGAATGTTTGTCTGGTTTTTCGGATATACAGTTACATCATAGAACCAAGCTTCACCTTCTCTGTCTGTCATAGGCAGGGATACGAAGAACGGGTCTACAGTTGTATTAACGTTTGCCGGAACTTTTGTCTCGACTAACAGGTAAAGACCAAGTGGCAGGTTAGAAGCGGATGTTACACCGTTTGCATCTGTCAGAGGCATTGCTGTTGCGCCTGCTGCTGTCTTAATATAATCTTCCAGTTTTCCTTTTGTTGCTGTATTGTCAACAAGTGCTGTTGCCATAGCTTCATTGATTTCATCAGAAGAATATTTGTCATTTGTTCTTCCGACTTTACTCTGAAGATTTAAGATTGTAGCCAGTTCCTTTGGAACATCGTATACTACTTCAACTTTTCCGTTGATGCTTTCTGTATTGATTTCGCCAACTTTAGCGTATGTAAATTCAACGCCTTTGATTACGTAATCTGCAAATGTTGTTTCTGCAGTTGCGTCCTGCTTACCGTTTGCATTGTCTTTGAACTCGTCTACGTTAATTCCGTCCTGCTGTGCAGCTGTCATATCATATTTGTGAATTGTAAGGGAAGCTTTTTTTGTTGTATCGATAATATCTTCCGGTGCGGCAAATACGTTGATTGCCGGAGCGACTGCCATAGCTGCTGTTAATGCAGTCATACTTAATGTCTTAGAAAGTTTATTAAATTTCATATTCATTTCTCCTTTTTTTTCGGTCTTGGTTTTGTTTTTCTATTGACCGTATTTTTTCTTTTTCTTTTCCTTCGTTTAGGCTTACTATTTGCTCTAAACAGAATAATTATCGCAGATAAAGCGATTAAGACGACTGGAAGCATATACCTCAGGGTTTGTTCCAATGCAAGCAGGCGCTTGCCTTTTTCTTCTGCTTTCTTTACCTCTGGGTTATTCTCCAGATTTTCGTCTAATGTTGTTTCTTCTGCAGGAGTTGGCGATATGTCCGTTGTAGTATTGCCTGTTCCTGCTTCAGTCTGAGTGGACTGCTCTTCTTTATCTACTGACAAATCGTCATCGCTGCCCGGGGTCTGTGCCGGGTTTTCTACGCTTAAATCTTCATCAGTGATTTCAGAAGTGCTGTCGTTTGAAGACCCTGCTTCTTCAGGTTCTGTAACTACAACATTATCTGCTTCTTCTGCTGGTGCCGGAGTTGTCGCATCCGGGTTTAATATTCCGTCTGCTTCCTTCCGTTTCTGGGTGTCGACTCTTTCACAAAATACGAGGTATCTGTAAGGGCCGCCTCCAAGTACATATGGATGACATGTAAATAAGGTAACCATGTCTTTCCCTGGTTGAATCAGGATGGATTGAACGTCGTCGGGATAAATGACTTGTGTGCTTGTGCACTCGTACACTAACGTCTCCCAAGGGTTTGTTATGTATACTTTTGAACCTTTTTTCATGTTTTCAATAAACTGGAAGTATGCACTTCCTTCCCATCCGCGGTGTCCCGCAATTACACAGTTTGTATCTTCGCCACCTATCGGCATGCTGGTTTCTGATAAAACTGCTGCACCCTTTTCAAGGTTTTTTGTTGAAGCCCCCAACATTAATGGAAGACGAATCTTCATATCGGGGATTTCAATGTATCCGATTACCGGATTGTCCTCATCAATGTCTACAGATGAAAGGTCAAGTGGCTGCTGCTCGTAGCTCCATGCGTCTACTATGTCCTGACCATTTGTGGTCAAATCTTTGTTATACTTTTCCATTTCATCATATAAAGTTTGATATGGACGGGTAGCACTTTCTTCATCATCTGATGCATCAGAATCCGAATCTGTGTTTCCAGAGAGAGCGGTTCCTGAATCTTCAGAGGTATTTTCAGTGCTGTCTGTATTGCCTGCGGTTTGCTGTTCCGCTTCGGCTTTGTCATCTCCTTTATTTGCAAGTTCATGACTCGTTGGTTTAGGAGTATTTGTCACTGTATTATTTTTGCTGCTGCCTGTGTCAGTCTTTTCTTTGTCGTCATCAGCAGTTTCTGACTTGTTATCAGATTCATTTGCCGGCTGGCCTGTTACGTCTGCCGTATCATTTTTGTCAGAATCTGATTTATCAGATGTCTTTACCGGCTCTGATGTAATATCAGAATCAATACCTTTGCTGTAAGTCTCATCGAATTTGTGTATTACAGACTCGACTTCGCGCTGAGTATTCCATTCCCTGAAATTCGGATAAAGAAAACATCCACATCCAAGCGCTATGAGTGTTCCGCCTATAATGACTCTTGAAACTTTTTTCATCGCATCTCCTTTTCTTTGGCTACGAGGAACGGTCATATTTGCGGTTATATGTAAACAGCTTGTTGCTTACATATGCGATTCGGGAAGCTCATTTTCACTCGCTTGCCTTCATCTTTAAGTGATTGATTTTTTCAATCATATATAATATGCAAAATAATTTAAAAAAAAGAAATTTTTTGTGACCATTCTGTGTCCTCGTGTCAACTTGTTCCTGAAAACCGCTGTTTATGCGGCTTTCCGGGTTTTTCGGAAAGTCTTCAGCCGTCTCCTGAGGATGGGAGATTGCCTTTGGCGGTTTTTTTGTGCGGGTGTATTGTCAGCTCTCTGGCAGGGGCGTTTAGTTCTCCTCTCGCGTCACTACTGTACGCGACATCCTAATCTTGCCGCCGCTTTTTCAAGGCTTGTTTTATGCCCGCAGAATTAATATGCAAAATAAAAATAAAAATGTAACGTTTTTTGAAAATTTTTTTTCACTGAATTTTCACAATTTTTTTTGCTGGAAAAATGAGGCGAAAATGCAGTAAAAAAGCGAGACCGAAGGTCTCGCTGCTAAGTTTTATTGCGGTATTACGCGTTATCTCTTATCAAAAATATCAGAATTTTCTTTTTTCATCTTCATACGCTTCTAGCAAATCATTAAAGTTCTTCCCTCTTTCCAAATCGAACAATGCTCCATTCCGAATATCTTTTAATTCATCTTCGGCAGTTTCTTCTATTACTTCACCAGTTTCATCGAGAATCATACTCTCTTCTTCAGTTAGATTGCCGCTTTCGATTAATTCTCTTGCTTCTTTTAATCTTTGCATTAGAGGTTTACTATCGCTATCGAATACTGACCCCATTCCTGGTTTTGGCTTTATCATTTCTGCAATATCTTCTGGGAAAGTATGTTTATTTGTATGCTGTTTTTTATTATCTCTCATCGTAATTCTCCTCTGATAGAGCAGCGAGGCCTTCGGTCTCGCTGCTAAGCTTTGTTGCCATATTATGCATCATCTCTTACGAATTCTTCTGCCCGCTTCTTCATGCCCATGTCCAGAAAATATCCATATAAGAAGTCTTTCTGCTTTTTCGTCAGGTCTTTCTTATGTGTTACGAAATATCTTCCTGAATCATACGGGTCATCGATAAGGCACCATCCACGCTCTACAAGGATATCTCTGCACATCCGATATTCACTGTCTATACCAAGCTCCCGGCAAAGCCACTGCGCCGCCATCTCATGACATCCCCATTCCGCCGAATGAAAATCACCTTCCGGAGACAGCCAGCCGTATTCTTTCTGCTCAGGCTCTTTTGCATCAGTTTCAGGTTCGTCCTTCTCTTCATATTTCGGAAGGCCGGTTGTATTAAACTCTTCTGTGCATTTTTTTAATGCGTCCTCGTCCAAATCAGTCTCCATCAGAGCAAGCAGGTCATTTGCGTTGAGAATCTCTTTTGTTTCTTTGTGACACATTATCAGCATCCCCCTGATATAGTCTATTGTGTATACAACCGGAAGACATCGCATCATGTAATATATGCTGTATTTGTATTCCGGATGCAGTTTTACATCAACGGAAGTCAGGAAATTTGTCTGCATGTGTTCGGCGCAGTAGAAAAAATAATACGAGAACCCGGCCTTGTACGAAGTGCAGGCTCCGCTGTCGCTTATTTTTACGTTATTTTTTATGCATTTTTTGAGTTTGTTGTATTGGCAGTGTATGTTTCTGCATGTAATTTTTGGCATATTGCACCATTCCTTTCTTATTATATGTGTACTAGGTAGTCTGCCGTTTCCGGCTCGCCGCCAAATATTGTCATTTACAATATGCTGAATTCTTTATTCAAGAAAACACAAATGCCGCTGCATGCGGCAGCGGCATTTAAACAAAGAAAGGAATTTTTTCGGCGGCGAATCCGTCTTATGTATCGGGAAGACTCCTCTTCCTCATCTCTTATATACAGTATACCAGATTTTTCGGTGTACGCAAATTTTTGTCGGATTTTTTGCCGGCAACAAAAAAAGCGCCGTCAGGCGCTTTTTCAAATACGGAAACTTTTTTCTTTTGTGTTCTTTCTTATGTACTCCAGTGCATATGCCTTGGCATTAACCATCTCAGCAGCATCCATCTGTGGCATTAATTTGTCAATAGTATTGGCTGTTATGATATCCTTTTTCAGAAACTGAATTAAAGCATCTTCATCTTTATCAAGAATCATCCATTCAGCAATACTTTTTCCTGCCCGGCGAAGATAGGTTTTGATTTCATTGCATTCTACGGCGTCATACATTTTCAATGCAAGCCGTTGCTTTATCCTCGGGTCAGATGTAATACTGAGGAATGTCGTCCGGTTTACATCGTCAGAATCTGTATCCCTAAACAGTACTGTATCAAGCAGGCTTTTTAACTTTCTCAATCCGGCTTCTGTAAGTTTAGCCGGCACGAAAATAGGATAAGCCATACCGTCAATATTGATTTTTAAATCAGTCAGACTGCTTCTGCTGCTCCATTTCTTGCAATTCGACTTGACAATGCTTGCAATAACCGGTATGCTGTGCGTTTTGATGTTGGCTTCATTAAGCACAGGGAAATTCCACAAGTCTATATTTTTAACAGATTCCGGGATTTCCACATTTTGAATCGGGCAGTTGAACGCACCGCTGTCAATCGTTTCAAGGCCTTCATGCAAAGTTACTGAAGTAAGGCCTGAGTTACTGAAACAGTTTGAAGAGATATATTTAATATTTTCCGGGATGTCTATATGCTGTAAGCTTCGGCATCCGTTAAACATAGCTCCTGAACTGAATGGCTCGCCAAGATTAGTAAGTCCTTTTCCGATTTTAACATGCATCAAACAGCTGCAGCCATGAAAGGCGTGTTGCTCTATCCGTTTTAATGAATCCGGCATATATACAGATTCAATCATTGATTCTGCGAACGCAAATGATGAAATTGTTTCTGTTCCTTCTGGTATATTTACTGTTTTTGTCCTTCCTCCTGGGCATACAATAAGAGCTTTTTTATCAGCCGAATATACAATGCCATCAATATCAGTATAACCAAGAGACCGTGTTCTTTCTGTCAGCTCTATTGTCTTAGCGTACTTAGCGTAAGCCAGCCCATATGTCGCCAGGGATTCCCTGACGCGTTCATTGTCGTCATCAATGACGATAGTGTCAGCGTTAAGCTGAAGGTCAGAGAGCATTTTCATATCTTTTATTACTGCTTTTTTCAAATGCCGTTTTTCTATAGCGTGGCTTACTACGCAATCACGCGGCAAAACGATTTCGTCTGCATCTTCGTTGACATCGATGATTATATTATTGCCAACCATAACGACGCCGTTCTTGAAGTCAAGCATGCTGACAGCTGAGCCATCAAAAGCCCTGCTGTCAACAAGTCTCACATTATCCGTGTTGATGATATTTGTGGACATACAGCCGGCGAACGCTTTATCTTCAATAAACATAACTTTATTCAGGTCAATCACGTCTTCCGGTTTCCTGCAGAACACATTGTACAGAGAGCTGCTTGTCGATACCAGCATTTGTCCTGAAAGAAACGATTTACTGTCTGATTCTACATATTTTACATTCGGGAACATAAAATTTGAGAAATGAAGCGAATTTACACCAGGACCAATATAGATTTTCTCTACATCCGGAAACTGTTTCATACATTTTTCCAGCAGAAACTGCACTGCATATTCGCCATCCGGGCAGACAAACAGAGCTTCCTTAATTCCTGGTTCAATATCAATATCACGGATAAAAAGATACTGGCTGCTGCTAAATGCATGCAGAGATAAGTATGACATACCGTTACCTGTATACCGCTGGCAGCCTGTATCATAGTCATAAGACCTAACCATTTTTTCCATTATTTTTTCTTCCTTTCTTTGTGTTGTTGTTTTATTACATTTTTAATATGCCGTATTTCGCGGAAAAGAAAAACCGGCTGCCGCAGGCAGCCGGGGTATTTAGATATTTAGATATGGAAGTCTTCTGTTTTTCGCTCTTTTATCGCGTCCAGGGCATAAGCCGTCAGGACGGCGTCATCTTTAATTCCGTTCAAAATCCATTGTAAGTCATTATCATCTACGAATTTTGACCTTAGCATCCATCCAAATTCATTTAAGCGGTTTTTATCGTCAGCAAGCCTTTTTGCAATATCGTTTCCATACATTAGCAGGAACAGCGAAAGCTCTGCAGGTATGGTGATGCCATTTTTGGTGAAGTGGATATACAGCTTTAATGCAATATCCTCTTTCTGGCCATGATGGCTGGCTACATTTAGTAGAGACGCGGCATATTCGTAGTCTATGTCGTAAGATGACATGTAAAAGTCTGCTTTAGCAATATCCGGGCTGTCCATATATGATGGCATATAGAATTTGATATTTGGGGTGCGCACCTCAAAGATATCTCGCGTATCATATACAAACTCCTCAAATGTTGTAACCGCACGCAAGAAATTTTTTGGCAGTCTGTCTTTCTTAAAAACAAAACGACTTACATGCTGGAAATTTCCATCACCCACATATGTTAACGAGGCAGGAAATTTAACTGTATCTACGTTTTTACATGATGGAAAAGCGTTTGGCCCTATTTTTTCAAGTCCTTCATGAAGAATAATTTTTGACAGGTTAAGGCATCTTGAGAACAGGTTTTCGCCGAGATACTTAATCTGTGGTGGAAATTCAACTTTCTTTAATGCATCGCATTTGTAGAATACCGGTCTTTGCATGCCTCCAAGGATTGTTATGCCTCTTCCAAAATCTACATGTTGAAGTTTTGAGCATTTATTAAACGCCGTGCAGCAGATATTCTGCAGTGAGTCTGGGCAAATGACAGATTTGACCTTACTATCTTTGAATGCACTTGTTTCTATACTCTTTGTTCCATCTGCAATCACAACCTTTTTTGTTCTGCCGGATGGGCACAGCACGAGTGATTCACCGTCTTTTGTGTAGATAATGCCGTCAATTGATTTGAAATATTGATTATCTTCAATATCAATTTCTTTGACCTCAGGCATATCAGGCAGATTTGAGAATCCCATATATTCTTTTGATGTAAGACACACCTTGTTTACCTTATTCCAGCTTGGTATTATGTACAGTCTACTCAGGCGGTCAATTTTCACCTCTTTTACATTACTGAGTTTTTGGAGGTCTTTACATATATTCCGTGCATTTGACGGTATGGTGATTACCTCGGCGGTACTATCAATGTCAATAATCAGGCTGTCAATCATCTTGACACCATCAACGTAAGGCTGATTCCATTTAAAATATCGTTTAAAAGCATCAGAGACTACGGAAATATTTTCATCAATTTTCTTAATCCTAGCCAGGCATCCGTCAAGTGCATGGTCTGCGATAAATGTAATATCTGCCAAGTTTAAAACGTCTGTCGGCTTTTTAATGAACGTATTGATTAATGTGTACTGATTGTAAAGCCCCACTTCTATAAGCATTTCGCCAGAGGCAAAAGAACTGCTTTCAGAAACGACTTGCTCCACATTTGGAAACGTGGAGTTTTTAATCTTAATCCCCCTCACTCCGTTTTCAATGTAGATTTTCCTGATGTTTGGAAAGACCTTGTTTTCGTCCATAAGATTGTATTCTATAAATTTCCGGCTGAAAACCAAGGTGTCAATATCAGGCCTTATGTATACTGACATAAATTTTTTCCTGGAAGCTGGCATAGTAAAGACAACTCCGTCTTGACCGTTTTCCTGGAGCCCGTTGCTATATGCGGCTTTTGAAATTACTTCTGTATTCATATCCTTTTTTCCTTTCTTTTTTCGGCATTGCCGTTTCCTACAATATGCCGAATTTCGCCGGAAACTGAACTACAGCTCGGTTTTTCCCTGGAGCACTTCTTTCAGCATATTTTTTGCTTTTTTCTCTATTTGCCCTACGTCAGCGGAAATCAGACAGTTCCCATACCTGGCTGCCATTTTTATCATCAAGTCTCCATGTTTCTTTTCGTATTCCAAAGCTTCAGCCTTTACTCCATCATCTGTAATTTTTGGCAATTTTTCTGCTAGGGCTTTCACCTGTGAGACTTCCAGGCTCTTTTCAAATACGGCATATGCTCCTCTGGTAGTATCAGATGAGGTCATATTTGTTTTGTATGTTTCGAATTCTTTTTTGATATATGTTTGAAATGCCTTGTTAATATCGTCTTCGTATATGATATTTTTAACCATATCTAACACGTACTTACAGGTACTATCAGTATTCCTGTCTACGTTGATGATATATGTATCAGGCTTTCCTGCAATTTTCCGTATATATTCTGAGACTTCGGCCTCGTCCTCGTTTCCGTAAATCGGCAACATATTTACAATCCTGCCAAGGCTGTATTTCGGCGACTGGACGATAAGCTGCACGACTGCTAAGTCTTTTTTACGGGCTTTTTCTGCCAACGCCTCAGTCTGCTTTGTCGTAAGCATAATCACCTTATTCCCGATATCTTTTTCAGTGATTATGGAATCGCCCTCCGACAAAACTGCTTCACTGTCATCAATCAAGTCACATCTTTCATGAAATCCAGTTATGTTTACGCCGTTTTCCCGCAGATATCCGTATATCTTACACATCCCGGAATCTCTCGCTCCAGTCAGCACGCATATATTTTTTGACATATTTTTTCCTCCTGTTTGTGTTTTTCCGGCGGGGCTGACACCCGCCGCCGACTCCTTACTCATCTTCTATCTTCAGTTCCAGGCTTTTCGGCCGATTATTGGCGAGCCTGAAAGCCAGAAAGTATTTTAGCATCTTTGCGATTTCTGAAATATCACCGGAAATGACGGCATTTCCATTTATTTCTGTCATCTTCGCAAGAAGGTCTTTGTTCTTTCTCTGGTAATCCACGATTTCCTTTTGCAGTTTTGGGTCAGTTATCATTGAAAGTTTCTTATTTAAGGACTGCATCTGGGAAATCTGATAACTGTTTTTGAATAATTCGTAAGGGTCAAGCTTTCCCCTGCTGTACATTGATTCTTCTTCTGTCCTATGCCTTTTCATTTCATTTTCCATGAATACGTCCAATTCGGCCTTCAACATTTTACATGCCAGCGGCCCGGCCTCGCTCTCATTTTCGTAATACGCAAGCATTTTCAGAATATATTCCCCGGCCGCATCAGCGTTTTTATCGGCATTGATGATGTAGACATCCGGCTTGCCTATCATTTTCTTAATGTATTCGTTGACGGTCTCTTCTGTCTCGCCTTCAGCAAACGCCGCAAGGCTGGCGATGCCCGAGATATTATCTGCCGGAGGGAAGACAAACTGAACCACATTCAGTCTATTGTCTGCTCCACTCCTACTTCTTGCTTTCACCGACTGCATCAGCAGTTCTGTCTGTTCGGTCGTAAGCACGAGCACGCGGTGTCGTATGTCATCACGGGTTAAGACAATATTCGTCTCATCTTCAGCCGTATACCTGAGAACAATATCTTCTTCTTTTTCAGTCCTCTTCCCGCTTGCACCCTGTAGGTTTATCAGCGATACGCCTCTCTCGTCCAGAAAATGAACTACTTTATGCATTCCAAAACATGGCGCCCCAGTAATTACGCATACGTTTTCCATTATTTTTTTCTCCTTTTTCGTGTCTTTGTGTTTTGTTTACTTACAATATGCCGGATTTTTTAGTAGCCGATGTATTTTTGCGGATTTTTTTTGCATGACGGTCGCAGGTAGCAGCCGGCAAAAACGACAGCATGTTTGTTTTGTAACCATATTTTTTCAGCATTCTATATATACATAACAAACACGAAAGGAGATATTTCTATGGGAAAACTTGTTGAAGGACTTTGGGATTGTCCATTCTGTGACAACAAACGAATCAGGGCGGGGCAAAAGACATGCCCGAGCTGTGGACACCCGCAGGACGAGAATACAAAATTTTACATGCCGGACGAAATCAAATATGTTTCAGAGGAAGAAGCGGCAAAAATCAGCCGTAACCCTGACTGGCAGTGTTCTTTCTGCGGCAGCCTTAACAGCGATAACCTGGATTCATGCGCAAACTGTGGCGCCACAAAAGAGGAATCTGAACGAAACTATTTTGAAATGCGGCAGCAGGAAGAGGAGAAGAAACGTAAAAAAGAAGAGCAAAAAGCATCTTCTCAGAGAAGCGATTCAGAAGAACCAAAAAAATCTTTTCTGAAAAGCATATTACTTCTCATTGGTACATTTGCGGCAATCGCATTTATCATTTTTGGATTGATATCATGCTTTTCGCCAAAGGTCAGAAATGTTACGATTGATGATTTTGAGTGGCAAAGAACGATTGACTGAAAACAAACATTTTACCAAGGCCCGCAGGCTCCGTCTATAGCGACAAGCGCTAACTTTGGCTACGCTTGTCGTTTAGGCGGGGTTAGTGCTCCTTATGTTTGTCTACTCCTTGATTTTGAATATATTTCTTTACTACAGTTCTATTTTTGTCACTCACGGTACATACAAAATAGCTGTCTGCCCAAAAGTATGGTTTCCAGTAATAGTTTTTTAACTCATCAGTGAATTCTTTTCTTAATAACCTTGATGTAACTGTCTTATAGTTATTTGCAAGTTTTGAGAGCTGTACTTGTGGTGGCGCTTCAAACATTATATGGATATGGTCTTTATCTGTGTTTATTTCAGAAATTTTGCAACTCCAATGATTCTCTATTACTTCATAAGATATTTCTAAAAGACGTTCTTTTAGTTTGCCTGATATAACCGGATGTCTATATTTTGTAACTACAACTAAATGATATTCAAGCAGATAACAACTATGTCTATTCGTGTGATAATCTGCCATTTTCATGTATTACTCCTCCTTTACAACTAAATTCATTTGTGTTATAATATATATAACATAAAAAATGATATTAGTCAAGAAAGGAGGAGCGTTTATGGCAACTGTATCATATGGATTAAAAATTACATCAGCATATCATGTTTTTGACGAAACCATTAAAATTTATCGGAAAGCAGTAGAATATATTACAGACATTACGCTCCTTTGTTTTGATGAAGTTTCTGTAATCGATGTATATGAAGGATATACGAAACAACAGGCGCAGCGTAAATACATTGAAAATTTAATCCATGCTACAAAAGAAAATCCTGCATATTATGAAAGATTTGATAAAGAATTTTATAAATTTCCAAGTTATTTACGACGTGAAGCAATTACTACCGCTATTGGAATTGTATCTTCTTACAAAACAAATCTTCAAAAATGGGAAGCTGGAGGCAAAAAAGGCCGCCGCCCGCATCTTAACCGTAATCAGAATGTGATGCCGTGCTTTTACAGAAATAATACATTTCTTGACAGTGAAGAAACAAATATCGTAAGCCTGAAATTATATAATGGCAAGGACTGGATTTGGGAGACTTTTGTGATACGTGACTGTGATTTTATGTATGCCTACAGTCATATGAAAGAATGGAAAGCTTCTGCTCCGGTTCTTGTAAAACGTAATCATCGATACGAACTCCGCATTTCTTATGAAATGGCAAACTCTAAGTTTCCGAAGTTTAAGAAAGATAAGGAAGTCGAGACTGTGATTGGAGTAGATTTAGGAATCAACACAGACGCAGTGTGTTCAGTAGTACATAAAGACGGAACTGTCACGGGGCAGAGATTCATCAACCATCCCGTAGAAAAAGACCGTATGTATGGATTACTGAATGCTATCAAAAAAGCGCAGCAGAATGGAAATCATAAGACTCCAAGACTTTGGAGGCT
>ERZ506938.388-NODE-388-length-23209-cov-8.011445_pt1 | contig 23209 bp, 26 predicted proteins | sample MGYA00513172_ERZ506938 | MGnify/ENA metagenome assembly ERZ506938
CTCAGGTTGGAATTTTCAATGTGACATTCGAACCAGGATGCAGAAATAACTGGCATATCCATCATGCAAAAAGTGGAGGCGGACAGATTCTGGTATGCGTTGCCGGAAGAGGATATTATCAGGTAGAAGGTAAAGAAGCTGTAGAAATGAAGCCAGGCGACTGCATCAATATTCCGGCAGAAGTGAAACACTGGCATGGCGCAGCACCGGATGAATGGTTTTCACATCTGGCAATAGAAGTTCCGGGCGAAAATAGTTCCAATGAATGGCTTGAACCGGTAAGTGATGAAGAATATAGAAAACTAAAATAGGAAGGTTGAAAAAACTATATTTATAAGACAATTTGAAAGTTGTAAAGTGGTGTAAAGATTAATGATCTTTGTATTGGCACCGAAAATATATTTATTTCTCCGCGGCTTTTCTTCCAGGATGGGAGAGTGCCGCGGAGAATTTTTTGCGAAGAAAGAATTGCTATAGCTTTTGTAATTCCGGGAAAACCTTTATCTAAGAAAAAAATACAATATTAACATGAATATCATGAATATAATATTGGAGGCTGTGAATATTCCCAAATACTTCCCTCTCAGATTCCTGTTTTCTTTTGCAATATATTTGAAACTTATCAGGCTTGCCATGGATGCAATCAGAGTGCCGAGACCTCCAATATTGGTTCCGACAATTAAAGCCCGGTAATTATCTGTAAAGCCGGATAAAAGAAGCGCAGCGGGAACATTGCTCATAATCTGACTGGCAAGAACAGCAGTAAGTGTTTCCCTTCCTGCCATGATTCTTTCCAGAAAACTGCTGAATTGCGGAATCCTTCCAAGGTTGCCGATAAAAATAAATAATGCGATAAAGGTGGCAAGCAGGGAGTAATCCACCCTGCTTATATTTTCCCTGTTTCTTAGCAGCATATATATAAGAACCAATACAAGAGGAATCTGGTATGGAATGATACGTGCAACAGTGAGCAGGCAGATTGTAAATAAGATCAGGTAAGCGGCCAGGTATTCCATGTTAAGTTCTTTTCTGTCAGAGAATCCCAAAAGAGTTTTATCTTTTTCGGAACCGCATACGTGAGGTGCTTTGGCAGCGGCTACTTGTATCCATATCAGAAGAAGGACAAGTGCTGTGGCGGAATAGGGAAGCATCAGGGTTATTAATTCTGCCGCGGACATCCCTGCTCTGGCATATAGATAAAGGTTCTGCGGATTTCCGATTGGTGTGAGCATGCTTCCGAGATTAGCAGCGATTGTCTGCATGGCTACTATTTTAAGAAGCCAGTAATTGCCCAGTTCCTTTGGCAGTTTATGTACAATGATCAGTGCAAGAGGAACAAAAGTAATCAATGCCACATCATTGGTGATCACCATTGACAGGAAGAAACATAAGAGTACCAACAGCCTGATCACACCCACAGTTCCCGATGTTCCCATCAGCAATTTTTTGGCAAGTATATCAAAAACACCAACAGCCTTCAAACCAGCTACAATTGCCATCAAACAGAAGAGGAGCCCGAGAGTCCTGAAATCGATATAAGTAAAATAAGCCTTATCCGGTCTGACCCAGAACATAGAAAGAAGCGCCAGGATCATTGCAATTGACAAAACGGTTTCTTTCCTGAAAAAAACATATAATTTTTGTAACATAATATTTCCTTTCCGGTCTGATACGACCGCGTATAAGTATATCACAGAAATATCCAGAAAAAAAGAATATCATTTTGTATTGTGGATTGTGTTTGCGATTACCGCCTCATTCCTGTATAATAAAAATGTTATCAATGGCGACATCATTTCAAAAGTTCAGAATATGAAAGGAAAACGTTTTGGAAGAACTATACAGAAAATATCAGGGAAAAACAATAAAAGATGACTATGGGAAAATTCCAAGGAATTTATAGATTTTGCAAATGACATGAAAAAGAGCATGAAAATTAATGCCGCAAAATATGGATTAAGGCTTATTACCTTTGAGACGGGGCCTTACGATATGTGCGGATATTTTAAGGACAACGAAACAAAAAAAGTATGCATATTTTTCATTCCATGAGTATAATGAATTTGACCCAAAACATTACAAAGGAAAGTGACCCTGTACGACAAAAACATTATACAACGAAAAAACAATGATTCGAGTACTTTTCGTATGCCACGGCACTCCAGTTTTATGATAATGCATACCTTTGCAGAATGGGGCAACACAGGGCAGAATATGGCGGAAAGCCTTGGAATTACTACGATTTAGACTACTAAGGCTCATGGGTGAAATCGGGATAAAGGCAAAGGTGTTGGGAGAAATCTTTAGTAGTAATGGACTACTAAGCGATGGCACATATACAAAACTTTGAACATAACTCCGGCTAATTTGTGAGAAAATCGCAGGTTAGTTGGAGTATTTTTCTACAAATACACCAAACATCTGTTCGGTTTTTCTTGACTTTTTGTAATACAAAAAGTATACTACATATATGAGGTGTATTAAATGAGTAATATAGGTCGACCAAAAGGGAAAAAGAATATGTGTATTCTCTGAGAATGGATGAGAGAACTAAAATTAGATTGGAGGCATATTGCCGCTTACTTAATATGACTAAGTCTGAAGTAATAAGACTTGCAATTGATAGGTTAAGAGAGGAGAATGACTATGGAGAAAATATGGGATGTAACAATAATGAAAATCGGTTCAATTCAAATTGAAGCGGAGACGGAAGATGAGGCAATAAAAAAAGTAGAGCATCTTGCTTTACTACCAGAAAGTGTAAATTGGGAGGATAGTTGGAATGCAGTAGATGTGTGTAAAGTATAATCATTACTTTATTAAAAGAAAGTAATGTGTTACAATAACACCGCATAATTTACCTTGGAGGATGAGATGAAATGAAGGTTATGGATATAAATGATTTGAAAAAAGAAGCTAAAATATTTTGTGAATTTATGAAAAAGGAAAATCATTCTTCACTTATTGGAGTGACTGATGGTAAAGCGGTAGGAACATATGTTGAACACAGATTTCAAGATTATATTTCTAGTAAATATGAAATTGAGATTGGAAGTAGTGCCAAGGGAATTGATCTACCAGGAGTGGAGATAGAAACGGATATAAAGGTAACAAGCATTGTTCAACCGCAAAGTAGCTGTCCATTTAAAAACGCTCGACAGAAGATTTTTGGATTGGGTTATAATATATTGGTTTTTGTATATGATAAAAAGGATACAGCGACTACTTGTACATTAGATTTTAAATATTGCACTTTTATTGATAAATCAAGAACTGCTGACTACACAATTACAAAGCGTTTACGTGAAATGGTTGATGATGGAGCAAATCAAGAAGATATTATAGGATTTTTAGTCGATAAAAATGTTCCTGGAGACGATATAGTATATTCAGAATTGGCGGATGAGATTTTGTTGCATAAGCCAGTGCAAGGATATTTGACAATAAGCAATGCACTTCAATGGAGATTGCAGTATGCGAGAGTGATTGCATTGGCAAATACAGTGAGTGGTGTGTTGAATTATGAATGGAAGTAATTTAAGAGAAAAATGTTTAGGAGTGATACTATGCGTGTAATGACTATACAAGATATGAAAAAAGAAGCAACAGAATTTGGAAAAATAATGAGTGATGAGAATCATAAAATACTTATTGGAATTAATGATGGAAAAAAAATAGGTACATATATAGAACATAGATTTCAAGAATTTGTTTCAAAAAAATATGAAATTGAAGTTGGAAATAGCGCAAGCGGAATAGATTTGCCAAGTGTGGAAACAGATATAAAAACTACTAGTATTGCAAAGCCTCAAAGTAGTTGTCCATTTCGGGATGCGCGACAAAAAGTATTTGGATTAGGCTATAATCTAATTGTATTTGTATATGAAAAAAAAGATACGCCAACAATGTGTACATTAGATTTCAAAAGTTGCACATTTGTAGAATCTGCGAAAACAGCTGATTTTACAACTACAAAAAGATTGCGGGAAATGATAGATGATGGCGCAAACAAAGATGATATTATTGGGTATTTAACTGACAAAAATCTGCCGGGAGATGATATAATATATTCAGAATTGGCGGATGAGATTCTATCGCATAAGCCAGAGCAAGGATATCTTACAGTTACGAATGCCATGCAATGGAGATTATCTTATGGGAGAGTTATTAGATTAAATAATACTGTAGATGGGGTTTGGAATTATGAATGGAAATAATAAAAAGGAATACGGGGATTACCAAACACCAGATTATTTCGCTATAAAAGTATGTGATTTATTAAGGAATGATTTACACCTAGATCCTAAAGTTATTATAGAACCAACATCTGGTGTAGGTAATTTTTTGAACGCAGCATTGAGTTCGTTTGAGAAAATAAAGAAAGCAATTGGATTGGAAATTAACCCTGAATACTGTGATGAATGTAGGAAGCATATTGGCGATAAAAGATTGCAAGTGATTAATGATAATTTTTTCTCGTATCAAATTGAAAAACATATTGGAGATGAAGAAACATTGGTCATCGGAAATCCTCCTTGGGCAATGAATTCTGATTTAAACTTCAATTTACCGGAAAAAGAAAATTTTAAAAGATTAAGCGGCACTGATGCAATAACTGGAGCGAGCAATTTTGATATATGTGAATACATAATATTAAAATTAATAGAAAAGTCTGTTAATAAAAATGTAGCCATTGCAATGCTTTGTAAAACTTCAGTAGCGAGAAATGTATTGCTTGAACTTGATAGAAATGATACATGTGTTGATGTTGTTAGAATGTATAATTTCAATTCAACTAAAGTGTTTGGAATCAGTGCACCTGCATGTATGCTATATATAAAAATGTCTATGGTCAATACGAAGTGTCGCGAATGTGATATTTTTGAGATTGATACTCCCAATATGATGTGCGGAAAAATTGCTTTTCAAAATGGTAAATTAAGTAATTCAAATGATGGGGTATTAGATTTAGATGGTGAATGTGTTATTGAATGGAGACAAGGCGTTAAGCACGATTGTGCAGGAGTGATGGAGCTAGAAAAGAAAGGCGAGCATTGCTATAAAAACAAGAAGAAAGAAGTAATTGAATTGGAAGATACATTGATTTTTCCGTTGATGAAGAGTAGTTCTTTTAAGAAACCAATTATTAATTCTAACTTTAACAAATATGTTATTATTACCCAGAAAAAAACCAGAGAAGAGACAGATTATATTGAAGAGTTAGCTCCTAAAACATGGAAATACTTGTGTGAAAGAAAAGAAGCATTTGACTCCAGAAAAAGTAGTATTTACAACGGGGCTCCAGCTTTCAGCATGTTTGGTGTTGGTGATTATTCATATGCGAAATATAAGGTCGGAATCTCTGGGTTTTATAAAAAACCATTATTTGCATTACTTTATAATAAGGAAAAAATTGATCGACCGATTATGGTTGATGATACATCGTATTTTCTATCATTTAATAACTATTCAGATGCGTATACTTGTATGCTTTTACTAAATTGTGATAGAGTTCAAAAATTCTTACTTAGTATTTCGTTTCAAGATGCTAAAAGACCTTATACCAAAAAAGTTTTGCAAAGGATTGATTTTAGTAAATGTATTCAAAATATTACATTTGAGGAATTAGTAGAAACTGAACGTGAAATGGATTTGCCCGAAACAATTACTACTGGAATGTATGATGCATTTACTAATTTTGTAGCTGATTTGAAAAATGTTGGATAGAAAAATGAACCTATTGTTTAATTAAGACATCATTGATATGGGGGATAGAATCTTCACACTTTTATATCTTGAAGACCGATGGTCCCCTTCGTGCGAATTTTCGCAGAATTAAACAGGGGGGATACCCACCAAGGTCGGTTTATATAAAAATATCCGCAGAATATCATCGCTAAAGCCGATTTTGTTTTGCCGGATAGTACCGAAATCCGCAGGAAAAATGTGTGAAAAACAGCATAAAAAGCATAGTTTTTCTGCGTACATTTTGGAAGAAATATAATCCGAATTGTCTTGCTATTCTGTGCCGTCAGAGTGATATATGTACTACCGAATAAAGAAAGGTGGGTACATATTATGAAGAATGAAATCAGATTCACATTGGAATCGAAGCAGAGACCAAAACTAGCACAGGAAATTGGAAACATACTTGGGACAGCACCGCATTATGAACGGGTACCAAGCTGTGCATATGATATTGCGGGATACCGACTGGACAAAGAGGGTGTATTGTATATCCCGGATGGAACTGAAAAAGAAATAGTGGAAGACTTGATTCGGCAGTTACGGGAACATGGGTTTTGGGACGATATGGAAATAACGGAAGAAGTGCCAGTGCAGCAGGATAAGCTGGCAATAGCGATTCCGAAAGAGAGCCTTACGGATACGGCATTGGAAAATTTACAGAAGATCATAGCAAATAAGCAGATGCTTTTTCAACGCGCATTTCGGACGGACAGCACAGAAGTTGAAATTACAGAGGAAAAAATAAACTTCACATGGTTTCCATACACAACGGATAGCGATGAGATTGCAGCCTACACACAATTTATCTCAAGGCTGTGTGATACAGCAAGAGATGCAAAAAGGGTATCATCAAAGCCGACTGAAATGGACAATGACAAATACGCTTTCCGCTGTTTTCTGCTCAGACTTGGCTTTATTGGGAAAGAGTATAAGACAGCGAGAAAGATTCTGCTTAGGAATCTTACAGGAAATTCAGCATTTAGAAGTGTAAAATAAAGAATGAGGGTATTGACTCATGCAGCAGTCAATATCCTCATTCTTTATTTTTTTATAGTAATCTGCACTGCCATATTAGAAACATCCTGTAGAGTATTTTGTTCTTTGCAGCGTTGCGCTTCGAATTTGATAAGGTTTTCAACATCTTTCTGCCCGAAGGAATCAAGAGAAAGATACAATTTCATAAGATCAGTATAAACGGATTCCAGTTCCCAGCGTCCCAGCTGTTCTATATCATCATATGACAATTTGGCTGATGATGAATCGTTGGATTTCCCAAGTATATAATCCGTACGCACATCAAATAAATCAGAAAGTCTAATTAAGGTTTCAAAATCCGGGGTACGTTTACCAGTCTCCCACATAGCAACAGTTCCTTTGGAAACACCAAGGGTTTCTGCAAGTGAAACCTGCGTATATCCACATTTTTTTCGTAGTGATTTCAGACGTTCGTCAAACATAAGCACACCTCCTATGTGAGAATAATATCACTAACTGTTAGAAAATACAAGCGATTTTAAATAATTATAGATATTTATATCATGAAATGTGAGATTATAGATTGACATAGGTAACAATATGTGATATAAATAAAATGCAAAATCTCACAATAAGTGAGAAAATAACAGCGGATGTCATACAAAATGTTTCCCGCAAATAATGGGATAATTGGATTTTCATACGAGAGAAGGTGATTAAGATTAAGGATAGGAAGAGACAGCGGTTGAATCGCAGATTAAAGCACAAGGAAGAACTTCTTGACAATAAAAATGGCCTGGGTGTTAAGGAACTGACAGCATATAATGCCGTTAAGCAAATGGTAACTAATGGAAAAGCATCAATAGTATGGAGATAGACCGCTGGGAAACCGGCGGTATTTCATTACCCGAAAGAAAGGAGCAACATCTTATGGAGAAAATAACTATGAGTGTGCAGGAATTATCTGCACAGATGGGAATCAGCCTGCCAAAGGCATATGAACTTGTAAAGACACTGGGATTTCCGACAATACGAATCGGAGCAAGAATTCTGATTCCGATTGAAGCCTATAAAGAATGGCTTGTAAGAATATCTATTAATCATTAAACAGGATTGCAGAAAAGGAGGAGGTGAACAGGATGGGAGATATGACAGTGGATGAATTAAAGGATAAAAAGCTGTGGTTTTTATGGTCAGCAAAACCCGGCAGGAATGGGAAAGTTACCAAAGTTCCATTCGCAGCAAACGGAGGAGCTACAGGAACAGATGATGCACATAAGGGTACATGGGTATCTTTTGATGATGCAGAATCAGCCAGAAATCAGTTTCAGGCATCGGGGCTTGGCTTGAAGATTCCGAAAGGCTTCTTCTTATTAGATATAGACCATAAGGATATTTCAGATCCATTTGCACAGCTTATGTTATCTCGGTTTTCTTCCTATGCAGAAGTATCTCCAAGTGGCAAAGGGATTCATATTATTGGTCAGTGTGATATTACAAAACTTCCGGTACATTTTGATGACAGAAGGAAGAAACTTGTGCTGGACAGTGAATATTATCAGAAATGCTCTGATATTGGATTGGAACTTTATATCGGTGATATTACAAACCGATATGGCACTTTTACAGGAAACACAATTAACAGTCTGTCGATAGCTGACTGTACACAGGCGGTTCTTACCACATTGGATAAGGAAATGAGGAAAAAGCCGAAAGCGAAGTACAGTGCAAAGCGTGATGGTGATAGGGCAGTATTTGATATTGTCTGTGATCTTCGTAAGCAGAAGAACGGAGATAAGTTCATCCAGCTTTATGATAAAGGTGATTTCAGTGAATATGGTTCCCAGTCTGAGGCGGATGCTGCCCTTTGTGTGCTTTGATAGCATTTAGGACAGGAGCAGACCCGGATGCGATTGATGAAGTGTTTCGCAGCTCTGCTTTATACCGAAGCAAATGGGAAAGGGACGATTACAGGGAAAACACAATCAATGCAGGAATTTCAGCCTGTAATGGTGTATTTCACAGTTCAAAAATGGAACATCCTGATTTCATAAAGTTTAATGAACATACAGGAGAACCATATGTGAGTGTACCGCTTCTTGCAAAATATGTAAGAGAACATCTGCAATATATTTTAGTTCGGGACAATGGTAAACAGGGACTTTTGAAATATGTATATGAAGGTTAAAGGTGGTAAATCAGTTTAATTTTACGAAGGAGAGGGTAAATTATGCAGCGAAATCTATTTATATTATTGACGGCTATGTTTATGGGGATTATTTACTATAAATTTTCAATATCAAAGAGTAAAGATGCACAGAATATGGCTTTCTTTATGAAAATAACTTTTTTGGTGTTATCACTTATATTGGCGTTCACCAGGAAAGAGTTTATTCTTATAGGAGATTTAGCTTTTGGTGGAAGAACTCCAGTGATGGTACTTGTACTTATTGAAATTGCAGATGCTTTTATTGATAGGAAAAATAATTCAACGCAAGTGAATAAGAAGAAACGCTCTACTTCTAGTATGGAAATGCGGAGAAGAAAATAATAGAAAAGTAATTGACATATTCGTGGTGGCAAGTTAATATAATATTAACAACAGGCAACATGAGTGTCTGTCAAGCGTTGAAGTAAGGTGTTGTGCCAGAAGGCGGTGCCTTATCAGCTTTATAAGGGTTTAGCATTTACCACAATCTGGCTAGAGGGCAAAAGCTCTCAAAAGAAAATGCTGGAGGCTCTGCCAAGTGCAGGGCCTTTCTTAATTTTGTCATGAAACAGAGGGAGTTGTAAAAAACATAGATGAGAACAGTAGTTGATTGTGTATCATCATTTATTCCTCTTTTATCAACAGAGTATAAAATTGTCCTGGGAAGAAAAAATGTTGCGGTTAAACTTATAGTAACGTTTGATAAGAAGGACGGTTTTCATTTGATGGGATTACAGTATCTCACAGATAGACCAGAGTTAAGACGTGATAGAGGAAAAATATTTGATGAAATTCAGAACGGTATTATAAAAAGAGAAAATATAGAATTTTCGGATTTTTATCATAAAATACAAGACAGAGTACATTTCCTGCCGCTACTTGAGAAAATGCTTGATAGTAATGATACTGTTTTTAAATATAATAAAAAGGCGAATGTCTATTCTATGATAGAAGCGGATTACCTGATGAAAAATCATATGGAAGGGAAAAATTTATTTTTGTTTTTATCTAATTCAAGAGAGGATAGTTATTTTTGTCGTTCTTTTTTTCCAGAGGAAAAAATGGATTATACAAAAAATCAAGCTTCATGGACTCTTTTATATAAGAAAAAAAGAAACCTTATTGATGGATCAGAACACATATTATATGATAGACTGAAAAAAACGTAAAATAGTAATCTATATAGAGAAAACAGGTATGTTCTTCTTAAAAGCATAGCGTAAAAGAAAATACCTGTTTTCTTTGGTGTAAAAATAAGTTTTTGTTTCCCTCTAGTATAGAGGGATGAAAAACTCAATATTATTTACGAAAACTACTTATACAGCAGGAATCTATATCGTTTTCTGTGATTTCATTGACTTGTCTAAAATATATTTCTGTTTTTTCTATTTCATAATTAAATAAAGGTTCTAACCCATCTTGACGCATATAAACAGGAATAATTTTATAACTTAAATATCTTTCATATTCTTCCCTGAAAATTTCCATGCTATGATTATTTGGTGTCGTTTCTATACGTCGAAAACGGCTTACAATAGCAAAAAGTGTGTTGTCTACAGGCATATTTAATTTTTTGCACTTTGATGCTAAATTTTCCTGATTAGTTGTAATATGGACTGTGTAGCCGTGTTCTTCACCGGGAATATCCCCCTCTATTATTGAAATTCTTATTTCTTCGTAAATATCTTTATGCCCGAAATCTTTATTCCATTGTTCAAAAATTTTGATAGCGGCTTCTTTGTTTTTAAATAATAGTCCTAAATATGGAGCAGACTTTTTGTCGGAAAGAACCGCTGTTCCACACCAATTAGCGTCATTCCATAAGTCAGTATTTATTACACCTGTTAAACATAAAACTTTATTGTTCATCCTCTTGATCTCCTTTCGAAGTTCTTGGTGTTAAATTTTGAAGAAATTTGTCGTACATATCCCCAAGTTTATCAATTAAAGTGTTGGCAATAGTAATATAATTTCGTTCAGTTTCCGCTAGCCCCAGACGCTTGCAACAATTATTTAATGATGATTCTCTTGAATCATCAGAATGTAAATGAGCAGATACAAGCCTTAAATCATATAGTACATACAATGGGGCTATTGTAGTTGAAACATCAATTCCAGAAGTATTTTTATCTAGCCATAACTGGAATAATTTGATACCTTTTTTTCCTTTTATTTCATCTTTCATTTCCGGATGGTTTTTCTTTAAATCATTTTTTATATCGTTGGTGTTAATAGATTCTACAAATAATTCATTAAGCGGAATAATTAAATCCTTAAAGGCATCATTGGTATCTATAAGTAATTTTCTAATATTTTTAGCTATTCTAAGAGTTTCTGTATCCAACTGAGCAACTGCTAAATTGTAATTATTTCTTACTTGTTCATTAAACTGTAAACGCTTTTTTAATAATTTTTTTTCTGAAGAAGCCTCTGCCCATTTTACTTCTATTTGAGCTTCATAAAATTCTGAACTAATTGAATGATCTGAAGGGATATTTTCTGAACGCAAATAGAATTGTTCTTCAACATTTAGATTAATAATATCTCCTAGCCACATTATTACTTTATTGTTTTCGTTAATTCCAAAAGATATATAATGTTCATCATTTTTATAAATATATCCGAATGTGTCTGCACCAATATCTAACCCATATTGTGGATGGTGGATATATTTTAGCAATACTTCTATATTAAAAAATACAGGTGTGAGAAATCCCGTTTTCCACGGACGAATTAATCCAGGAATAAAATAGTAATCATCTTTATCATATATAAATTTCACTTTTTCTGCTATAAATTTATCATTACAACAGAGACTCTTTAGATTTTTAAAATCAAACCAATCTTTTACTTCTGCTGAACAAGTTTCTTCTGAATGAGATTCTGAAATATTGTTATCTAGGGATTCATTTTCAGCGTCTAATTCCTGTTTGAATGTATCTAGTATTTCTTTGGTCAGATACGGAATATATTTTTTTTTGCATTCACTACACATTAAGAGTGGAACATCAACAAATGCTATTTTTTCTCCATTTTTCAATTTGGTAAAGTGGTTTTCATATGTTAAATGTAATTTTCCACCACAATTATTACAATCTAATCCAGACATACAGTTTGATACCTCTTTTCGATTATTTATATAATATACAAGAATAGTTCTCTGATATATTTTCATTCTACCATAAAAGGAATGGAGTTTCGATAGCCCATTTAAGTTTACTTTATAAATTCTGTTCTTTCTCAATCTGCTGTTCCTGCTCATGACTTTTCCCAAGGATTATATCAATATTAGCGGAAACGGTACGAAGCTCCCGTTCATAATCCCGGCGGTTAGAAAAATCTTCCCGTTGTGAATCTTGCAATTCAATAAGCCGGTCTTTTTCGGCATATAGGGCTTTCATGGAAGGTAGCTTATTTCCAGCAGATTTTTCTTTCAGTGTCCGGAGAGCTGTATCATAAAGAGAAAGCTCTGCCCGGTGTTCTTCGTAGAATTTATCCTTATTGCGGCTCTTACGATAGTCGGCATATACGATTTTGTATGCAAGGTACTGTCCGGTAAAATGTATTTGCTCATTCACATCTTTAAGCTGTTGTTCTGTATCCTTTAAAGATTTTCTGGCGGCACTGGTCTGATCGGATGCCTGGTCAAGTGCCGTATGGAAATCTTCAAGAGAGTTATATCCATGTTCCTGAATATAGGCAACCGTCTGAGCCATCTGTTTCAGATTGGAGAGTTTGACTTTTTGAGCATAGGCTTCACTCTGCTGTGCTTTGATACAGGTCTGTAAATCTATCACAAGTCGGAGATCTGATTTTATGAAAATGAACGGTACAGGAATATCGGAAGCATCAGGAGAAAGTGCTGTCTGCAAATCTTTCACAGTGTTTGGAACTTGTGGCTCTTCAATTTTCATTTTCCTATCAGAGAGTGATTTTACATTTTCCTTAAATGTCTGTAATAGAAAATCCTCTTCATATCGTGTTCCGAGATTTCGTCCAGTGATATATTTTTTTCTGCCTGGATGAAGATAGCTGTACCGGTTTCTGCTGATCTTGAAGATGATATGATATTTTTTATCGAGGATTTGTGCAAACTCTTCTGGTGACTTGGCGGTGCTTGCAGCATCATCAATAGCATCCCGGAGAAACTGTTTCTCTGTTTGATAGCGAGTCTCTTTTGGTGTGATACCATCTTCAAGCATTTTCTGGTTGAGCTTATCAAGTTTTTCCTGTCCACGACGCTGTGCCCAGTATTCTTTTTCCGTGATTTTTCTTTCAGCAGGAGAGAGCAAGTCAACTTGATGCAGGCCCTCTTTCTGACACATGTCCATAATATCTTGTTTTAAGTGAGTAAGGTAGGCTGTGCTTAGGTGGTGTTTATATCCGGCTTTTGATTCACAGTCAAATTCCATATAGGGTTCTTGGGGTACGTCATATTTCCGAAGGCTGTTGATCACAATATGCACATGGATATTGCCGCTTTCGTTATGACCGTCTGTATGTGTGCAGACTAAAGCCTGATGACCGGGAAAGTTCTTCTTTGCAAAAGTCAGTCCAAGCTGCTGTGCCCGTTCACCAGTCAGTCCACATTCCTCTCTGTCTTTTGGGTCAAAGCTGATAATGTAATGATGAGACTTGATCTCATTGAAATTTTTATTTTTATGGTAATAGCTGTTTAGTTCCTGACATTCAGATGCAAAGGTAAATGGATCACAGTTCAGACCATCTAGGTAATATTCATCTCGTAATATCATATGCCCCTCATCATCGAGGATTGGCTTTTGGGTGTATTCATTATGCTGGAAGATGAGATACCGTTCGGATTCTCCATAGTCAGCATTTTTGCTTGCGATATGTTTAATCACTGCCACGGAAATCACCTGCCATTCTCATCACTTCATATTTCATCTCATAAATATCCCGGAGAGATTTTTTAATTTCTGTTCTCATTTCTGAGGAGATAATTCCACCTTGATTAAAATATCGGGCAATCTGATTGAGGTTGCTTCCTATCTTACCCAATTCACCAATCAGCTTTTTTATTTCTTTGACATCTGCAACAACCTCAAATTTAGTATTGACCTGTCCCTCCATAATTTGTTTTCGCATGTACTCGGAAATACTCATGTCTGCCTGCTCTGCCGTATTTTCTATAATAGAAAACTCAGTGTCAGTCAGGCGGATTGTTACCCGGTGTTCCCGTTTCATATCAGATTCTTTTTGTGGTCTTGTCATTGGATGCTCCTTTCTGTACATTGGTTCCGCATAGGAGAGAGAAAATTTTACAGCTTGCTGTGAAAGCAAGTGATGAAGAATCATCACGCTGTGACCATGGCAATGGGAACCAATACGCATATCTTTGATTGCGGTCGAGGGTATGGGGAAACGAAATTCCCATCAAGTTGCAAGGCAGAAAAAATCCCGGAGGGGTTTTTGTCTGACATTGCGAAACTTGCTTTGAAAAAGAATAAGTCCTTTATAAATAAAAGCCGATAAATTGAGAAAAGCGCGAATGGGAAATAAAAGATTATTTGAATTTATTGTTTTGTTGTAAATTTACTTATTGTATACGAGAACAAAACAGCCAGGGCAGCGGAGTATGAAGATTATGAGAAGGAACTGATGGAGGATCAGAAATGGGAAAGGGAGCAATCACTTGCAGAGTATAAAAAATCTTATGATAAAATATAAAAGCAATAGACCGATGAAACAGCAGGGAGAAATCTCTGCCACTATCAGGTAGAAGAATTTTTTTCCTCTTTTTTGTTGGAACACTTGGCATTGGCAAGATGAAGTTGAGATAATATCGGTTTAGAGGTAAAATAGGTGGTGTCCTGATGAACAGGATAAGAGTTTAGAAACACAGGGTTCATTTCCAGAATAATGGGAATAAGTCATTTACATGAAGGAGATAGAAACGGAATGAAACAGATTTTATTGGTCGAGGATGATCTGAGCTTAATAAGCGGACTATCTTTTGCTGTAAAAAAAGCAGGATATGGACTGAACATTGCGCATACCAAAAGTGAAGCAGATGAAAAGTGGGAGGATGGAAAATATGATTTGGTAATTTTGGATGTATCACTTCCGGACGGATCTGGTTTCGATATTTGCAGAAACATCCGGCAGACATCGAAAATGCCAATTATGTTTCTGACCGCTATGGATGAAGAAACGGACATTATCATGGGATTGGACATTGGTGGAGATGATTACATCACGAAGCCGTTTAAGCTTGCGGTGTTCATGTCGAGAATCAATGCCTTGCTCCGCAGGAGCGATAACTTCAATCAGACGGATACGGAACTCAGTTCCGGTGGCATTTCCATCCAGCTTTTGAAGAGTGAGGTATATAAGGACAACGAGAAGATTGAGTTGACAGCGAACGAATATAAGCTTCTACATCTATTGATGGAAAACCCCGGCCAGGTGCTTTCTCCGGAGCAGATTCTGGGAAAACTTTGGGACTGCAATGGAGACTATGTGGATGGCAATACGCTGTCGGTTTACATCCGCAGGCTTCGCACTAAGATAGAAGATGATCCAGGAAAACCGGAGCGGATTGTGACGGTGCGCCGTATGGGATACAAATGGAATGCGGAAAAGTGAGGGGTGAAGTGTAAGTGAAGATATTGGCAAACAAAAAAATCAAGGAGCTGTTTGGTAAAATAACGGTCTGTACTGTGATTTTTATCCTGGCGGCGGTATTGCTCACTTCTTTCGAGGCGGAATCTGTGACTCTAGTTATTATCCTGTGCATGGTTGGAATGGGAGCGGTTATTCTTATTTTTGGCTACGGCTATTTTAAGGAACAGAATGAGGTCATGGAAACAGCGGTGTCACAGATTAAGGAATATATTTCCGGGAACCATGAGGCCCGCATTGACTGCGACGAGGAGGGGGAAGTGTACCGGCTTTTCCATGAGGTGAATTCTCTGGTTACCATTTTGAACGCCCATGTGGAGCAGGAACGCAGGTCAAAGCAGTTTTTGAAGAATACCATATCGGATATTTCCCATCAGTTAAAGACGCCGTTGGCTGCATTAAATATCTACAATGGACTTCTGCAGGGGGAAGCAGTGGATGTGCCAGAAATTCAGGAATTTACCTCGCTATCAGAAAAAGAACTTGATCGGATCAATACGTTGGTGCAGAATCTTTTGAAGATCACGAAACTGGATGCCGGTTCTATCGTATTGGAGAAAAAGCCGGAAGATGTGGCGGAGATGATGAACAATGTGGAGCTGCGCTTTTCGTACCGGGCAGAACAGGAACAGAAGAAACTAGTTTTATTCGGGGAGGAAGATATTTTTCTATCTTGTGACCGTGACTGGATTCTGGAGGCAGTGGATAATATTGTGAAAAATGCTATGGATCATACGAAGAGCGGGGATACCATAGAAATCAAGTGGAGAAAGTCTGCTTCCATTGTACAGATTCAGATAAAGGATAACGGGAGCGGCATCCATCCGGAAGATCTTCATCACATTTTCAAACGGTTTTATCGGAGTCGTTTCTCGAAAGACCAGCAGGGCATCGGGCTTGGACTCCCTCTTGCGAAAATGATTATTGAAGCACACAATGGAACGATAGAAGTAAATAGTGAGCTTGGAAAAGGAACTATGTTTATAATCAGTTTTCTGATTCCTACAAAATTGTAGGGAAAGATTCATCTGCCTGCAAGGTAAAGGGTGTATCCTTATCTAGAAAGAAAGACATTTGTAAAAGGAATGACCGGGGAGGTGGAAGGAATGCTGTGTGGCATTTCATTTATTGTGTTTGTGATTGTGGTTTTAATCTATGTGGGAATTATGGTACATGATCTCAGGACACTGTGGAGCGGCGTTTCCTTTTGGGGTATGTTGGCGTGTCTGGTGCTGCTTTTGTTCTTTACAGTATCCGAATACTCAGCTCAACTGGCATCCAGTGGCTGGATTATTGGCATTGTAGTAGCCTTATTTATTGCCGTGGTACTCTGCGTCCTAGCTCTGCCGGGATTTATGGTTTTGATGTTTTGTGTGGAAGGCATCAAGGTCATCCGGCGTGAAGGCATGAAACTGTCTAACCTGTTATCCTTGCTTTTTGCGGTTCTATTGTATGGGTATCTGGTTGTCTGGCCCAGGATCAGGGATTTAGCAGAGCATACATTCGGAACTGTGCTTTATGCTATTGTCAGTTTTGCGGCGGTTTATGTGCTGATACTGATGTCCATGTACACGTTTTCCGCCCTCCTGAACCTATTTCACTTGAAGAAGAACCGAGGTGCGGATTATATCGTGGTACTCGGTTACGGGATTCTTGGTACACGGGTGCCCCCTCTTCTGGCGGCACGGATTGATAAAGGGATCGAGCTGCTGACCTGCAATTAGGATGCAGTGATGATTCTCTCCGGTGGTCAAGGGCCGGGCGAGGACATCCCGGAGGGAGAAGCAATGGCGGCTTATGCCGTGGAGAAAGGTGTGGATAAGAAAAGGATTCGGATTGAGTCGAAATCCGTGTCTACAGAAGAAAACCTGCTGTTTTCAAGACGGGTGATGGAGAAAGAGAGATCGAAAGTTATTCTTGTCACCACAGCCTATCATGTGTTCCGGGCGCTGCTCCTTGCCAGAAGGCAGGGAATGAAATGCGTTGGCTATGGGGCAAAGACGAAATGGTATTTTACGCTGAACGCCCTGCTCCGGGAGTTTGCCGGGTATCTGAAAATGACATGGAAGTTCCACGCCTTGGTGGTTGGTATTGCGGCGGGGATTACGATTGCAGTAAGGTTGATTGCTTTGTTTCTATAAATTATGAAGGGATACTGCCAGTGGGAGATCTTTTTTTGTACGGCAGCCTCTTATTCGGGAGCTGCCCGCTATGATGACGGTGCAGCTTTTTTAAATCCTACAAAATTGTAGGCTGACAGTCATGTTACTGTAGGATTTGAGTGGTATGCTCACAGAAGTTCAGGAAGAGAGCAGAGCCTAATAGCTTTTGCGGGAGACATCTGTTTTTATGTCTGGACAAAACAGATAAATGAAAGAGGTGCATAACATATGGATTTATTAGAAGTAAAATCAATTTCCAAAACTTACGGCAGTGGTGAAACGGCTGTACATGCATTAAAAAAAGTTAGTTTTTCGGTTCCAAAAGGAGAGTATGTTGCTATCGTAGGAGAGTCTGGATCCGGAAAAAGCACATTGCTTAACATGATCGGCGCGTTGGATAACCCCACATCGGGAAAGGTGCTGATTGACGGCAAGGATATCTTTGCGATGAAGGAGAGCAAGCTGACTATTTTTCGTAGACGGAATATTGGATTTATTTTTCAGGCGTTTAATCTGATTCCGGAGTTGACCGTGGAACAGAATATCATCTTTCCGGTACTGCTGGATTATCAGAAACCGGATAAGAAGTATCTAGAGGAGTTGCTTGCGGTACTGAATCTGAAGGAACGCCGGAACTATCTGCCAAGCCAGTTATCCGGCGGCCAGCAGCAGAGGGTAGCAATCGGGCGTGCGCTGATTACACGTCCCTCCCTGATTCTCGCTGACGAGCCGACTGGCAACCTGGACACCCAGAACAGCAGCGAGGTGATTGCCCTGCTGAAAAATGCATCCAAGCGGTACGCCCAGACGATCATCATGATTACCCATAACCGGAGCATTGCGCAGACGGCAGACCGGGTACTGCAGGTATCGGACGGCGTGCTGACCGACATGGGGAGGTGCAGTGAATGAAGAGCTATTTAAGCCTTATCCCGATTTCGGCAAAAATACACAGACGGCAGAGCCGGATGACACGAATTTGCATTATTCTTGCTGTCTTCCTCGTAACTGCAATTTTTTCCATGTTGGAAATGTGGATGGAAGGGCAGACAACTGCAATGCGCCATAATCATGGGAACTGGCACATTGCCCTGCAGAATGTGCCGGAAGATAAAGCGGAACAGATTTGCGAAAATGCTAATGTTGGGGTTTCCTCATGGTATGATGTGATTAATATTGATGCTGACCAGGGCTATTATATAAATGGAAAAAATGCGGTTTTATATGGTACTGAGGAAGCATACGTTGCAGACATTATGAATTATCCAACGGAAGGTGCTTATCCTCAGAGTGGAAAAGAAGTTGCGCTCAGTGCTGATGCAAAAGAGCTTTTTGGAATTAGGGTGGGGGACAAGATTACCTTAAATACGCCTGCGGGTGTTCTTGAATACACCGTTTCTGGATTTTATGAGGATGATACAGAGTTTAACGATATCATTGAAGGTAGCTGCGTGTACATGAACAGAGAGGCATTTGATGAAGTACGCAGTTTGAATGGCGTGGAAGCATCGTCTCAGTTTTATATCCGGTTCGAGAAAGAGAAGGGCTTGAAGAAAACGATTGCTGAAATGAAAGAGCAATATAACCTTATGGATGAAAATGTTGAGGAGAACACGGCAGTTTTAAGTCTGTTGAGAGCCAGCACCGATGAAAGGGTAAGTGATCTTTACCCTCTGGCAATTACATGTTTTGTAATCATATTGCTTGCCGGTGTTTTAATGATCTCAGGTTGCATGAACAGTAATGTGGCGCAGCGGACAAAGTTTTTTGGAATGATGCGGTGTGTTGGGGCAAGCAAACAGCAGATTGTACGGCTTGTACGGCTTGAGGCATTGAACTGGTGCAAAACCGCTATCCCGATTGGATGTGCTTTAGGGACGGTGATTTGTTGGATAGCATGTGCGGTATTGCGGTTCGTTGTAAAAGGAGAATGGGTGGATATGCCTCTTTTTTCGGTAAGCATAAGCGGCATTCTTTGCGGAGCTGTTGTGGGCGTAGTTACGGTATTTATTGCGGCGCAGGCTCCTGCAAAACATGCAGCAAAAGTTTCTCCAGTAGCAGCTGTATCTGGAAATTCAGAATCATCGAAAAAAGTGGTCTATGCGGCAAATACGAAGCTTTTTAAAGTAGAAACTTCCCTTGGAATCCACCATGCGACAGCGTCTAAGAAAAACCTGTTTCTGATGACAGGCTCCTTTGCCCTTACAATCGTATTGTTCTTGGCTTTTTCCGCTTGCCTTGATGTTGTGCACAAATTGCTTCCATCGGTGAGTGATTTCACGCCGGATATTACGATTGCGAGCGAAGACGAATCAAATTCCATAGATAGAAGTTTGTTAGAAGATATTTCAGAAATATCAGGTGTAGAGTCTGCTTTTGGCATGATGTTTGCTATAGATTATCCTGTTGAAATTAACGGCAACGCAGGGAAGATTGACCTGTTTTCTTATGGGGATTTTATGCTGGACAGCTTCAAAGAGTCAATGATAAGTGGAGATTTATCAAGTGTTTATGGTGCTTCTGATTACGTGATGGCGGTCTATAATGATGCCGGACATCTGAATGTGGGGGATAAAATAAAGATTGGAAATCACGAGGTTGAAGTAGCATGTGTTGCATCCGAAGGAGTTGGGAGCGTCAGCGGCGCAACCGTTGTGGTGTGCTCAGAAGAAACCTATCGGAATCTAACAGGGGAGCAGGATTATGCTACAGTGAGTATAATAACAAAAAGTGATATTTCCGAATCGGAAGTAGAGCAGATTCGTGATTTGTTTGATGGATATCAATTTTCCGATGACAGGGAAGAAAAGAACGATGTTTTTGGCTCCTACTGGGTATTCCGAATTGCGGCATACGGTTTCCTGGCAATCATTTCTCTGATAACCATGTTGAATATTATGAACAGTATTTCAATGAGTGTTGCTGCAAGGGTGAAGCAATACGGTGCGATGCGTGCTGTTGGGATGGAGAGCAGGCAGGTTACAAAGATGATAACGGCAGAGGCAGTAACATACGCTGTTTACGGTACAATTGCCGGAACTGCCCTTGGGTTGATACTTCACTATTTGATTTATGTGAAGATTGTCATTAGTCATTTCGGTGGCTTTTGGAATATCCCATTTACTACCATTGGAATTGTACTTTTGCTAGTCGTTTTTTCGTGCATTATTGCGGTTCATGAACCCACGAAACGTATGAGGGACATGGCAATCACGGATACGATTAATGACTTGTAATTGGAACTGCAGATAAAACAGCGGCACAGCAGGAAAAAAAGCTGCTGTGCTGCAGAATTTTTATACAGTAGTTTAAGAATGTGAGAGCGGCATATGAAAAATAAGAGTTGCATTTGCGGCACACTGATTCGGCGTGGCAAGAAAATAGGAATGATTGTAGCATTGTATGTGTTTATGGTTCTGTTCTGTCTGCTGTTCTTTGGCGTTGGTATTGTATGGGAACTGGCAGATTGGATTGTCAGAAGGCTGGAAAAGGATGGATGCTTATGAGGAGAAGGCAGAAAAAGAAACATCCGGTTAGGAAATTTTTACGGAATATGATTGCGTCTCTACTCTGCATAGTCATTGTGTTCTGTTTAATAGGTTCTGACCCCAAAACAAAACGCAAAAGGGATGATGCGAGAGGTCTGTGATGCCGGCGGTGCGATTTTCTTTTCCACCCATGTGTTAGAGGTGGCGGAAAAACTCTGCGACAAGGTTGCAATCATCAAGAGTGGAAAACTGATTTGCTCTGGTATCATGGATGATGAAATTCAGGTGGATTATTTGGGGAAAACTGAAGAAGAGAATTCAGAATCCAGTTCAGAGAATGAAGATTATCCAGGAGAGGATGTAGTTGAAATTGTAAATCTGAAGGGGGAAACAACGACTGTTTATAAGTTGGCTGATGGAAGATACATGGATCGTATAGAAAGAATATTTATATTTGATGGTGTGGATACATGGACTGATATAAATGGTGCAGAGTGGAATCAGGCGGTGAACTGAGAAAAAGCAAATGGGGCGGAGAAGTAAAGCGAATGTTAAAACGATACAGAATGTATTACAGCGAAGCTGTTGGAAAAATTGAAATGTACTTGCTTTGCCAGAAATATCATATGTTAGGTTGCGTTCAATATGAACCGACTAACGAAATGATGGTAGAACTGTATGGGGAAGAAAGAAAAATTGATAACTTCATGCCAGTTTTAGAAAAATATTTTAATCGCAAACTATGTAAAGTGATAGAAATGAATGGGGAACCAGATTATGGTGTTGGTGATTTTAGAATTGGATAGGAACATAATGCAAGTATTTGTTGGAAGGAAGTGAAAACATCGGAAAAATATTATTGATATCTTTTAATGATAATGAAGAAGAAATAATAGAGTCTGTTCTTGCTGCTTTGGGAACAGGACGAAATATATATTGTGATGAAAATAATATAAAGCCATTAAAGATACATTATGGAGATATTGTTATTTTGTTGGATAAAAGAGAATTATTTCGAAAGCAGGAAAAAATAGATTTATCTTTTATAGAGTTTGAAATTTTGCATTTATTAATGCGAAGTCCCGGAAGAGTGTTTAGCAAAGAACAAATATATGATATCATATGGAATGAACCTTATTCCGGTGATTATAATGTGGTTATGCGACATATCTGTAACATTAGAGAAAAGATAGAGGATGATCCGGGCCAACCAATGTATATACAAACGGTGAGAGGTGTAGGATATCGGTTTAACGGGAATTTAGGCAGCGAGTGAAATCGCTGCCTATTATTATGGTTTTACAAAGAAGGAAGTTTGTTATGAGAAAATCTTTGTATTTTAGGAACATCCTGTTTGAGATATTTGGACAGGTTTTGATGTATCAATTCCAACTCTTTTATTTTTTGCTTAAAAGAAACGTATTGAGTATTTAGTGATTCCTTTCTGGAAATAAGATCTGCAATTTGCTCTTGCAACTTATTGGAATTAAGATGTTTCAGGTTTATACCATTTTCCTGTAAAATATGTTCAGCACCCGCGAAAAGAATAATTTGAGATTCATATTTACGGAAATAACGATCTGGATCTTTGGAGCTTTTATAATGGTCGTCGTAAATTTTATTTTTCTGATATTGTTCGGCATATTTTAGCATTTCTCGAAGATGGCGTATCTGAGACTCGAGAGAAACAACAGAGGTATTTACCTCTTTTTGCTGCATATGTAACAAGGCTATGCGGTCTTCAAGTTCTGAAAAATTATGTAGATTATGTGTGAACATCTTGTTATATTCAGCAGAGACAATTTTTAAATTTTCCTTATTTGCCCATTTCTGAAGTCCAATGTTTCCTGCTATATTGGGAGTGTTGGTGTCTATTAACTTATTACGAACAGAAGGAACAGTAGTTCTGTGGAGCTTATTATTAATGCGTTCTTTGATACGTTCCTTAGTAAAATTTTTTCCTAAAGATTTAGCACTTCCAC
>ERZ506938.486-NODE-486-length-19800-cov-8.865738_pt1 | contig 19800 bp, 17 predicted proteins | sample MGYA00513172_ERZ506938 | MGnify/ENA metagenome assembly ERZ506938
TTTGGCATATTCATGCCAAAACACCTCGCGGTACAATGGCTACTGAATAGTTACTCCAAAACATACAAATTTCCCGGTTGTTTATCCGATCAGCTCCTGTTTTACATAATCAAGAAATTTCATTGCCAGATCCGACAACGGTGTCTTTTCTCTTTTTACATATCCGAACATAATCTTATCGGATTCATTGGTAAGACAAATGCCCGGACGTGAAGGAGTCTTCCCGGGAGTAAGACTGTCGCCGCTGATGTTGGCGAGGCTGCCGTGATCCAGCATCTTTTCCATAATGTAGTCGCTGTTGGTTACGACGGAGACATCGATTTTTCCAAGGGTCAGATTATTTTCTGTATCCAGTTTCCAGCCTTCGTAATTGCCGGCGTCTTCCAGGAAGTTCTGGATATAATGCAGATTTTCGATTGTTTCCCGGGTGAGCTGTATTCCTTCTTTTTGCAGGTATCCGCCGCCGGGATACAGATAGGTGTCCAGTTCTTTCAACGGAATGAATTCCAGCTGTTTTCGTACCAGCAGATACTGCAGATCCGTCTGCTGACGGGTTGTCACGTAGAGGAAACCGAGTTCGTCTTTGTATTCATGAATACGCTCCAGCACTTCCCGCATTTTTCCGGTGTGTACTTGACAGTGCAGGTTTTCTTTTTCATGAATCTGATAAAACCGTACAAAGCAGTCTGCAATCCAGGAACTGGGGTTAAATGCAATATTCAACCACTGGGTATCTCCCACCGCGGACAGCTCTGCCATCGCTTCCACGTTTTCCAGCACCCGGCTGGCATAGGAATAGGCCTGTTTTCCGTTTTGTGTCAGGCTGATTCCATGAGGATTTCGCACAAAAAGCGATGCCTGCATCTCTTCTTCCAATGCCCGGATCACCTTACTGACGCTGGACTGGGTTGTATATAAAACAGATGCCGCCTCGCTGAAAGAGCCGGCATCTGCACAGGTAATAAAATATTTTAACTGTTTGATATTGATCATAAGTCACCTTTTTTTCCACAGACCGCAAACAATGGAGTCGGATTATAGAACGCATTTTTTTCCATGTAGACACGCTGACTGACTCCCATATCAATCTGGAACTTCTGCACACCGTTGCTGCTGAGAGCTTCCAGATCCCAGGCAGGACGGGCATAATTGCTTATGGACAGCTGACGTTTGATATCCTCACACTCCTGCATCAGTGTATTTTCAATCTGGTTATGGGCATGATTTTTCGGAAGATCGGAAGTATCCGTAAAATCAACCGCTCCATAATTGGCATCAAAGTTCAACAGCACACCGCCCGGTTTTAACACACGCATCCATTCTTTATAGGCTTTCTGTGTATCCGGAAGCGTCCATGTCAGATTCCGGGAGATCACGAAATCAAAGGTATCGTCATCGTATTCCGGATTCTCTGCATCCATTACCTGAAACTCACAATCTGCCTGTTCTTCTTTTGCCAGTTCTCTGGCATGGAGGATCATATCCGGTGTCAAGTCAATCCCGGTCACCTGATGTCCTCTCTTCGCCAGGAGGATAGAGAAAAATCCCGCACCGCATCCTACATCCAGGATCCGCAGATGCTCTTTTTCCGGCAAATATTTATCGATTTCTTCCATCCATCGTTTCGCCAGTGGACTGTGAAGTTCTTCTCTTCTCTGCTCTTTGAAATCTGAACTTCGTTTTGTCCAGTAACCGGCGATCTTTTCTTTCCGGTCATCTTTTTCATAAGCGATTCTTCCGTAGGCGATCATCGGTCCTTCCTTTGTCACCTGCAGACTTCCCGTCTGGAAAAGAATCACACCGTCATATCCCCCATAACTCGTCTCCAGGGTCTTTCCTTCATAGTCCGTGACCTTTCCAAGCTTTTCTCCCTCTGAAAACATATCTCCCGGTTTTTTATCCGGATACCATAAACCGGCCTGATTTGCCGACTGATATACCACATCCGTCACTTCCATGGGATAATGATTCCAGTAACCACGGCTGGTCCGGTAAATGCCAAGGTAACGCAGGATATTTTTCAGATCCCTCTTATTGGACTCTACTTCTTCTCTCGTCCATCGTCCCATACCACCCCTCTCAATCAGGATGCTCGGAATTCCGCAGGAGGCTGCATAATTATAAGAACCACCGGATTCCACATTGGAGCGTACCATATACGGAACGTCCACGTGTTGCGCCATTTTTCGGGAAACCTCGATGACTTCTTTTTCTCCTTTTCCCGCATAATATACAAACGGCGTCAGATCTTCATATTCATCTCCGCTGTGAAGATCAATATAATAATCTGCCACACTGTGCAATTCTTTTTTTATGGCACTGGCGAGTCTCTGTGTTCTTGTTCCCTTTTCATCTCCCGGGAACTGCCGATTCAGATTTTTCCTGTCTTCCAGACAGAGACTTCCTGCCCGCTGCTCGAATTCTTCAGGACAGACCACTTTTACGATCACTATTGTTCCTGTGATTTTTTCCATTTTTAATTCGTTCGCCAGTTCCACTGCTGTCTCCACACCCACATATTCCCCTGGGTGCACGGCCGCAGTGATCAGCACGGTCTTTCCCTCTTTTTCCCCGTGCAGAACCGCCGCCGGAAGTACGAATTCTCCGCCTCCGATCATCAGCGTTCCCTGCCATCTCTCGCCCGGGGTTATTTCCAGCCCTGCTATCTGAAATTTATTCTCGTTCTTCATCATTTCACATTCAATCCATCCTGTATTATTCTTACTCTTTGACTGCTTCGATACCAAACATTGGTGTCGAATGATAATTGACCTTTTCCACCTCTGACCATACCTGGTTCCAGACTTCCGTATCCACACTTACCCGGGCTGTTCCAAGTTTCTGCAGTATCTTTTGATCCCACCGGGGGCGATCGATCCTGCTGAGCGGCACCTGTCTGGCAATCTCTTCCATCGTATCGATATCCGTACAGGTATAGTGATCTTCCAGTCCGGCCTCAGTTACCATCTGCCTGTCTTTCTCATATTCTTCTCTTTTTTCAGCATCAAAGAGATGATGATACCAGTTGGCATCATAATTTAACAGAATACCACCTTTTTTCAGCACACGCATCCATTCTTTATACGCCTGCTCCGGATCTTCCAGGTTCCAGGTCAGATTCCGGCTGACTACTGCATCAAATGTTTCATCCGCAAATGCAAGATGACTGGCATCCATCTGACAATATGTGATCTTTTGTGCGAATGCTCCTGCATTTTTTTTAGCTTCTTCCAGCATCGCTTCTGTATAATCCACAGCGGTCACCTGGTAGCCTGCCTCTGCAAGAATAATAGAAAAAAATCCTGGACCGGTTCCGATATCCAGAATCTTATAGGTCTCATTTGTTCTGTTTTCCGGAAAATGACGTTCCAGTTCCCGTCTCCAGTTTGTCCGGTTATCACCCGCCAGTTCTTCCTGATTCACCTGAGAGTACCCTTCGGCTCTGTCAGTCCAGTAATCTTCAATCTGTTCCAGTAATTCCATATATTTTTCGTCCCTCCGCATGACATATCGTTAACGTACATTATATCATGAACTTCGTTCATGATCGACATTCGCCGCTCCCGATGAATAAGCTGTGCTTATTCCCGCTCGCTAACGCTCATTATATCATGTTTGTTTCTTTTTTCACAAGCCTCCACGGGGGATATTTTTCTTCACTTTTTCACGTAACTATGATATACTGATAAAGTTATTCCAGCTTTTTTTGACCGGAATAGCATAACAGTTTTTATTTTAACCAAAGAAAGGGATAATCTATGTTAAGTACAATCGAATCCATCAATTCGGCGGTCAACAATTTTATCTGGGGAGTCCCTGCTATGATCTGTATCATCGGTGTCGGTTTGTATCTGACCCTCCGCACCCATTTTTTACAGATCCGTAAATTTCCCTATGCAATCAAGACCACCATCGGACGTATGTTCCGAAAAAAAGACGCATCTGACGGTTCTCTGACGCCTTTCCAGGCAGTCTGTACCGCTCTGGCCGCGACGGTCGGTACCGGTAATATTTCCGGAGTCGCGGGTGCCATCGCCATCGGCGGTCCCGGTGCTGTCTTCTGGATGTGGATCTCGGCTATCCTTGGCATGTGTACCAAATTTGCTGAAGTTACCCTTGCCGTACATTTTCGTGAAACTAACGCCAAGGGAGATCTTGTCGGCGGACCTATGTATTATATAAAAAATGGTCTTAAAAAACACTGGCACTGGCTGGCGTACCTTTTTTCCGCTTTTGGTGTCCTTACCGTATTCGGTACCGGTAATGCCACACAGGTCAATACGATCACAACGGCTGTCGATTCCGCACTGATTAATTTCCACCTGATTTCTGATCAGTCTGTCAGCACACTGAATCTGATCATCGGAATCGTGATCACGATTCTGGTCGGTCTGATCCTTCTTGGCGGTATCAAGCGAATCGGAAGTGTGACGGAAAAACTGGTTCCTTTTATGGCATTGTTTTATATTCTTCTGGCACTTGGTGTTGTACTGATCAACTTCCGTAATATTCCGCATGTTTTTTATTCCATTATTTATGGTGCTTTTCGCCCGGATGCTGTAACCGGCGGTGTTGTGGTAAACTTCTTTCTCAGCATGAAAAAAGGAGTTTCCCGTGGTATCTTCTCCAACGAAGCAGGTCTTGGTACCGGATCCATCGCCCATGCCTGTGCGGATACCAAAAAACCGGTGAAACAGGGTCTGTTCGGTATCTTTGAAGTATTTGCCGATACCATTGTCATCTGCACCCTAACTGCTCTGGTTATTCTGTGCAGCGGCACCCCGGTCACTTATAGACAGGATGCCGGTGCAGAACTCACGATATCAGGATTTACTTCTGTATATGGCAGTTGGATTTCTGTTTTTACAGCCGTTGCGATGTGTTGTTTCGCTTTTTCTACAATCATCGGATGGGGACTGTACGGAGCAAGATGTATCGAGTTTCTGTTTTCCAGTGAGAAGGTCGTAAAGCCGTTTATGGTTGTGTATTCTCTGGTAGCCATTCTTGGTGCTACAGTAGAACTTGGACTTCTGTGGAGTATCGCAGAGACCTTTAATGGGTTGATGGCGATTCCAAACCTGATTGCGGTGTTCCTGTTGTCGGGGACGGTTGTGAAGATGGTGAAAGAGTATTTTGCTACGGAAGGAAAATAAATCTTTTTAAGAGAAAAACGCCTGAATCTCAATGTGAGATCCAGGCGTTTTTCATCTGTCAGGGCTTAGTTGCATCGCATTTTTCATATTAGTATCTCCAAATATCTCCGCACTCTTTCTTCTACTCGGAATTTCTTCGCATATTCCGATAATTGAGGAATGTTTTTATCTTTTCTGTCCACGTATCGCTTATATGCTTCAGCAACAATACCAATATCTACTTCTGTTCGTTTTCGTAGAATATCACATAATGTCCTCTCTATGCTGTATGTGGTAATGATATTTTCTCCCGGCGATTTCACACGAACCAGTCCCAGATCATACCATTCTCTCTTTACCGTCGAACATATTATTCTGTTTTTCTATGTGAGGAACCCGGTTTCGTCCGCTTAGGGAAAAAACTATACTACGCCAGTTCCCCCGTATTCCCCGTATACAACTGATAATATTTTCCTTTTTCTTCAATTAACTGGTCGTGTGTTCCACGCTCGATGATATGTCCGTTTTCAAGAACCATAATACAGTCACTGTTTCTTACGGTGGACAGGCGGTGGGCGATGACGAAAGTGGTCCGGCCGTGCATCAGCTTATCCATACCATCCTGTACCAGCTTCTCCGTTCTGGTATCAATCGAAGAAGTCGCTTCATCCAGGATCAGCACCGGCGGATCCGCTACCGCTGCACGGGCGATAGACAGAAGCTGTCTCTGCCCCTGGCTCAGATTGGCACCGTTATTCGTCAGTTTCGTCTGATAGCCATCCGGCAGTCTCCGGATAAATCCATCCGCATTCGCCAGTTTAGCCGCCGCGATTACCTCTTCATCCGTAGCATCCAGCTTTCCGTAACGGATATTTTCCATAACCGTATTCGTAAACAGCTGCGTATCCTGAAGAACAATCCCCAGAGACCGACGCAGATCTGCTTTTTTAATCTTGTTGATATTGATACCATCATAACGGATCTTTCCATCCTGGATATCATAAAAACGGTTGATCAGATTGGTGATCGTGGTCTTTCCTGCTCCGGTAGAACCAACAAATGCAATCTTCTGACCCGGTTTTGCAAAGAGCTTGATATCATGCAGGACCATCTTTTTCTCATCATATCCAAAATCCACACCGTTAAATACCACATCACCTTCCAACAGCTGATAAGTTGTTGTATTATCCGCTTTGTGGTAATGTTTCCATGCCCAGTGACCTGTATGTTTCTGTGCTTCCCGTACTTCTCCATTTTCAACTTCCGCATTAACCAGTGTAACATACCCTTCGTCCCGTTCCGGTTTTTCATCAAGGATACGGAAGATACGGTCTGCACCTGCCAGTGCCATAACCACACTGTTTAACTGCTGGCTGACCTGGTTGATCGGCATGTTGATACTCTTGTTAAAGGTCAGGAAACTGGCCAGTGCACCAAGAGTCAGACCGCCGACTCCGTAAGTGGCAAAGATACCACCTGCGATCGCACACACCACATAGCTGACATTTCCCAGCTGTGCATTGACAGGTCCCAGGATATTACCATATTTGTTTGCATTGTTGGCACTGTCATAAAGTTCATCGTTTAACTGATTGAACTTTTCCAGACTTTCTTCTTCGTGACAGAATACTTTTACTACTTTCTGTCCTTCCATCATCTCTTCGATATAACCGTTTACCGCACCCAGAGATTTCTGTTGTGCAAGGAAATATCTGCCGCTCAGTCCTGCTACTTTCTTCGTAGTAAACAGCATGATGGCGATCATCACCAGAGATACGAGTGTCAGCGGTATACTCAGAATGATCATGCTGACAAAGACACTGACAATCGTGATCACACTGGATAACAGCTGTGGCATACTCTGGCTGATCATCTGACGCAGCGTATCGATATCGTTCGTGTAAAACGACATGATATCGCCGTGCGCATGGGTATCAAAATATTTGATTGGAAGACTCTCCATGTGATGGAACATATCATTTCTCAGATTCTTCAGTGTTCCCTGTGTCACATATACCATGATCCGGTTATAGGAAAAGGTAGCCAGAACACCGATCAGATAGAATACCGCAACCTTCAGGATCGCTCCAAGCAGCGGACCGAAATCCGGACTGCTCTGCCCGATCAGTGGCATGATATACAGATCGATCAGATTCTTCATAAACATGGTTCCCTGGACATTGGCTATGACACTGACGAAAATACACACTGCCACAATTACCAGATGAATTCCATAATTTTTTCCGACATATTTTAAAAGACGTCCCATCAGTTTTCCCGGATTTTCAACCCGGGGTTTCGGACCTCTCGGTCCTCTTGGTCCTGGTCCTGGCATGATCAGACACCTCCTTTCTCGTCAAAATCTCCGCCGCCCTGGGTCTGAGATTCATATACTTCTCTGTAAATTTGATTATTTGCAAGCAGTTCTCCGTGAGTACCAAAGCCATCTACCTGACCGTCATTCATGACGATGATCCGGTCTGCCCCCTGTACACTGGAGATTCTCTGTGCGATGATCAGTTTCGTCGTACCTGGAATCTCTTTTGCAAAAGCTTCCCCGATCCGTGCATCGGTAGCAGTATCAACGGCACTGGTAGAATCATCCAAAATCAGTACTTTCGGTTTCTTTAACAATGCTCTTGCGATGCACAGACGCTGCTTTTGTCCACCGGATACATTGGAACCACCCTGTTCGATATAGGTTTCATATCCATCCGGCATCTTCTCGATAAATTCATCGGCACAGGCCAGCTGGCAGGCGCGGATGCATTCTTCTTTGCTGGCTTCTTTGTTACCCCAGCGCAGATTTTCCAGAATCGTTCCGGAAAACAGCACATTTTTCTGCAGTACCACGGCTACCTGATTTCGCAGAGTCTCCATATCATAAGACCGCACATCCATACCGCCGACTTTGATACTTCCAGTGGTCACATCGTACAGACGACTGATCAGATTAACCAGACTGGACTTCGCACTTCCGGTTCCACCGATGATACCAATCGTCTCTCCTGCATGAATATTCAGATTGATATCTTTTAAGACATATTCGCCGTTTCCTTTTTTGTAGCTGAAGTTTACATGATCAAAGACGATACTTCCATCTTTTACTTCTGTCACCGGTCTTTCCGGATTGGTCAGTTCCGGTTTTTCTTCCAGAACCTCTGTGATTCGTTCTGCACTCGCCACACTCATGGATACCATAACAAATACCATGGACACCATCATCAGGCTCATCAGAATATTCATACAATATGTAAGAAGACTCATCAGTTCTCCGGTAGTCAGCTGATCGGTTACGATCATCTTCGCACCCAGCCAGCTGATTCCAAGGATGCAGCTGTATACCGCAAACTGCATCAGAGGTGCATTATAAGACAGGATCTTTTCTGCTTTTACAAACATTTTATATACATTGTAACTTGCTTTGGAAAACTTTTTGTCTTCATAATCTTCTCTCACATACGCTTTTACCACACGGATACCGGCAATATTTTCCTGCACACTCGCATTCAGATCATCATATTTTTTAAATACTTCCTGAAAATATCCGGACACCCGGCTGATGATAAAGAACAGGCATGCTCCCAGAATAATAACTGCCACCAGATAAATACTTGCCAGTTTTGCATTAATATAAAAAGACATGATCATCGCACAGACCATGCTGATCGGCGCACGCACAAACATGCGAAGCAGCATCTGGTATGCATTCTGTACATTGGTTACATCCGTGGTCAATCGTGTGATCAGTCCGGCGGTACTGAACCGGTCGATATTGGAAAATGAAAACTGCTGAATGTTTTCATACATGGCTTTTCGCAGGTTTCTTGCAAATCCTGCGGAAGCATTGGCTCCACAGACACCACCCATGATACCTGCATACAGACCAATCAGTGCTGCCACGATCATCCATCCGCCTATGATACAGATATGGCGGATATCTCCTTTCTCCACACCATCATCGATGATGGATGCCATGAGAAAAGGAATCAGCATCTCCATCAGGACTTCCAGAATCATAAATAACGGAGTCTTGATGGAGTCTTTCTTGAACTCTTTGATCTGAGCTCCCAGCGTTTTAAGCATTACTCTCTCCTCCTGTTTGTTTCTCCCTGTTGAATCTCGATATTAGAACGCATTTTACGGATTACCCGGAAAAACACTTCCAGATCTTCGTCCGAGATTCCCTGACGAAGTGTGCTTTCCAGCCGATTGATGTTGCGGATCGTTCCTTCCTGCATCCTGATACCAACTTCCGTCAGCTCCAGTTTCTTTAACCGGGCATCTCGTTCCACACTGACTCTGCGGATATATCCTCTTTTTTCCATCAACTTCAGGATCCCTGTCGCTGTGGACCTGGCTATGGAAAATTCTGCCTCAATATCCCGCTGATAAATGTCTTCTTCGGAATGCTCATATAGAAATCGGATAATCCAGCTTTGCATCATCGTCAATTCCTCGCCTCCCATCGCTGCACGATAGGCGGTCATCCGACTGTGAATCTCATTTTCCAGCCGTTTATTTTCAAATCCGATGTGATCCCTGTATTCTACTTTCAGCATCCTGTGACCTCCTTTCTGTTTGTTCGGATGCGAACAGTTCGGTAGCGTTCGTTCGTTCACGAACTATTTTATGGCACATTTCCTCGTTTGTCAATACCAGCTCACGGCAAAATATTATAAATCAAAATTGGTCCACCGGACCAATTATTGATATACAATACAAAAAAGATGCAGGTTGTATTTCTACAACCTGCATCCATCTTATCTTTCTGCATCTTCCGGTTCACACCATCTGAATACATTTTCTTTTATATAATTTTAGATCTCAGCCAGTTTCAGCAAATCCGGGATCTTGGATTCCCATCCGAGAGCCATGATATGAACACCCTGGCAGTATGGCTTACACTCTTTGATGATACGTGCAGCGATCTCTACGCCGGTGATACCTGCTTTTGTTCTTTCTTTGTCTGCTTTCAGTTCTTCGATCATCTCATCCGGAACATGGATACCGGCAACGTTATTGTTCATGAATTTTACCATACCGGCTGATTTCGGGATGATGATACCAACCTGTACCGGTTTTCCGAACTGTTTTGCTTTTTCCATGAATTTGATGAATTTTTCCGGCTCAAAAACAGCCTGAGTCTGGAAATATTCTGCACCTGCAGCTACTTTTCTTTCCATCTTTGCCAGCTGTGCATCAACGGAATCGCTGCATGGAGATACAACAGCACCTTTGGAGAACTTCGGCGGTTCGCCAACCAGCTGATTGCCACCCAGATCTACGCCTTCTTCCAGCAGTTTTACGGTATGCAGCAGAGATACGGAATCCAGGTCAAATACCGGTTTTGCCTGTGGATGGTCACCCATCTTGGTATGGTCACCGGTCAGACACAGGATGTTGTCGATACCGAACATTGCTGCGCTCAGAAGATCAGATTCCAGAGCGATACGGTTTCTGTCACGACAGGCAAGCTGGAAGATCGGGTTCATCCCTGCATCTTTCAGGACTTTACACATAGCCAGAGAGCCCAGACGCATAACAGAAGACTGATTATCGGTTACATTAACTGCATGAACATCTTTCAGATAAGTTTTCGCTTCTTCTACCAGTTCGTCCACGTGGATCCCTTTTGGCGGTCCTACTTCTGCAGAAACTACAAATTCACCACGGTCGAATAATTCTTTCATTTTCATTATACATTGCTCCAATCATATTAAATTTTATAGATGCATCGTATTATGTATCTTATATTATTTTGCTACTTCATCATCTGTTGCAAAATTGTGAATCTGTGTCGGACATTTCAGTACGTCCAGACGTCCGATAGCTTCCAGCCGTCTGTAGATACGTTCCCATCCACATTCCATGGTATTATCAACCTCGCACATGCCGTTTTTAGAACCGCCGCACTGTCCGTTGACAAGGCTCTTGGAACATGCTGTGATCGGGCAGATTCCACCGGTCAGATTCAGATAACATTCACCGCACTGGTCACATTTGTACTCTAACGGTGTCACACCCTGAAAACCAGGAAGCGGATAGGTATCGCAGGCTGCGCATACCTTCTTGTCATCCAGATATTCTGCGATTGTCTGTACACCAACACCACAGGAGAATACTAAAACCAGATCAGAGTCCTGGATCTTCTCCATATGTTTTTTCAGGCGTAATTCCATATTTTCCGGATTACAGATATAATCGGTAGTCATGATTCCTGTTACATTGCCTTCAGCGGAAAGTTCCTTCTGAAGTTCTACAGCTTCTTTTTCCGGAAAATGCACTTCTTTACATCCATGGCAGTTGATGATGAAAACTTTTTTCCCTGCCACCAGAGAGTTGATCATCTCTTTGTCTTTTAACTGGGTAATTAACATATTATTTCATCCCCCTTACTGCATTTTTTCCGGCTTTGATTCTGTCAATAATAGAGATTTTGGAAGAACAGATATACTGGCAGCAGCGACATTCCACGCAATCCATTACATGCATGTCTCTCATGCCTTCCCAGTTCTCCTGATCTGCATATTTTACAAAATACAGCGGTGAAAGTTCCATCGGACAAACATCTACGCAGCGGCCACACTTGATGCAGGCCTGCTCTTTTGTCTCATCGGTATCGATCGCGATGATACCGTTGGAGCCCTTCATCATCGGTACTTCCAGGTCTTTTAGCGGGAATCCCATCATCGGTCCGCCCATCTTAACCAGAACATCTTCATCGGTAAATCCGCCACAGTAATCGATCAGTTCTTTTACGCTGGTACCGATCTTGATGACAAAGTTGCCCGGATGTTTGATCTTCTCGCCTGTTACGGTTGCAACACGCTCGATCAGAGGCATACCTTTCCGGATCGCATCGGAAATTGCTTTCACAGTACTGATATTATCTACCACAACGCCAACATCTGCCGGGAGTCCGCCGCTTGGAACCTGTCTGCCCATGACACGTTTGATCAGAGTTTTCTCAGCACCCTGCGGGTATTTGGTTCTTGCTACGAATACTTCCATGTTACCGATATTTGCAACTTTTTCCTGCATCAGTTCAATGGCATCCGGTTTGTTATCTTCAATGACGATAATACCTTTTTCAGCACCTGTTGTCTTCAGGATCGCTTTCAGACCATAGATGATATCGTCTGCATATTCCAGAAGAACTCTGTGATCTGCGGTCAGCAGTGGTTCACACTCACAACCGTTCAGGAGAATGGTATCTACCGGTTTTGCCGGTTTCAGTTTGACACAGGTCGGGAAACCTGCTCCACCCATACCAACAATACCTGCTTCACGGATGATATCGATGATCTCGTCCGGAGTCAGGCTGTCAAGATCTTTGTGTGGCTGTACGGATTCGTGCAGAGTATTTTTACCATCCGATTCGATAACAACAGCCATCACTTCGCTGCCTCTGGTTCCATGCATACGGGGTTCTACGGCAACTACGGTTCCGCTTACGCTTGAATGTACCGGAGCACTGATAAATCCTGCTGCTTCACCGATCTTCTGTCCAACCTTTACGGTATCGCCAACCTCAACGATCGGATTCGCCGGTGCACCCAGATGCTGGGACATGGAAATAACAACGGTCTTTGGATCCGGGAACTTCTTCAGGGCAATATGCTCACTGAATTCTTTGCGTTCTGACGGATGTACTCCACCGTAATATCCGTTCAGTCTGTCTTCTCTGGCAGCTTTTACATAATCATTGATAACTTTGAAGTTCACTTTTGAGAAGTCACGTACCTGTACCGGCTGATGCAGAAATTCTTCCAGACGTCCCTGTTTTGCCAGTCTCTGATAGATTTTTTCCCATGCACAGTCTTTATTCGGGTCTACTTCACATTTTCCGTTCTTGGCACCGCCACACTGTCCGTTGACAAGACTCTTCGAGCAGTCAACGATCGGACAGACACCACCTGTGATGTTCAGATAACACTGTGCACATGCGTCACAGCTCTTTTTGGTAAGTGCCATACCGTGATGACCTCTGTAGTTGAGCGTATTACTTGCTGCAACCACCGGTTTTCCTGACAGATCTGCAATCGTCTGGATACCAAGACCACAGGAGATTACAACTACGTTCTCTGTTCCTTCCGGAAGCAGATCCTGTAATTTTTTCTCTGTGTGCATCTTATTACATAAGAAATCAAATTTTGCACTGCCTGTAACCGTTTTTCCCTGTTCTGCTGCAAATGCTAAAAACTCGTCGCAGTCCGGTTCATCCACTGTTTCAAACTCTTTGAAACATTTGTTGCAGGCAATCACGAACAAATTGTCTTTGCCTTCCAGCACGGATGCAAGTTCTTCCTTGCTTTTCAGCTTATACTTCGTATAATTTTCCAATTGCTCACCTTCCTTGATATTTTTTATCCTTATAATTACCTGTCTTTACTCTCTCTTCCGCCTCCGCACATCCTTGGAAAAGACCGCAAAAACCCGATAAATAAGTTCGTCCTATTAAGAGTACCATAAATTCACAATATTATCCAGTTTTATTAGCGATTTCTATAAATTTTTTGCATGAAAAGCACAAATTTTTTTATTTATCCTGTTATTCGCGTAACTCAAAAGACAGCCGTCCGGTCATATCCATCTGCCGAACGGCTGTCTTTGCGTTTTTCGTTTTTTTATTTTTCTTTTGAAATCACATGATACGGTACTGCCACAAACACTGCCCCGCCGATTATATTTCCGACTGTTGCAAGCAGTACGGTATACAGATACTGACCGACAGTGATTCCTCCGTTTGCCACACCGATTCCGATGATGCTCATATCTGCGATGCTATGCTCAAATCCGCAGGTCATAAAAATCAGAATACACCAGAAAATCATGATCAGTTTTCCGGATTCCGTTTTCATCTTGGTTCCACACCATACTGCAAGACAGACCAGAATATTACACAGGATTGCACGCACCAGGATCTCTCCGACACCAAGACTAACTTTTGCTGAAGAAATTTTGATAAAATAATCTGCGATTGCTCCATCTCCTGCTGTCGGAAGTCCGGTCAGCTGGAAAGCCGCTACACAGAGCAAAGAAGCAATCAGATTGCCGATCCAGCAGACACACCACAGTTTCACAGTATCCGCCCAAGATACTTTCTTTCTCAGGGATGCTGCCGCCATCACCAGATTGTTACCGGTGAATAATTCAGCACCTGCCATAACAACCAGACTGAGAGCTGATGCAAAAGCAATACTCTGAATCAGTTTTACCGCAGCCGCTGCACCATTTCCATCCATCGACTGTCCCAGCACAAACGCTACCATACTGCCAAATGAAATAAACATTCCTGCTACCATGGATGAAATAAAATATCCCAGTGGATTTTTCTTCAACAGATTATTTTTTGCCACCCCTGCATTACATAATGCCGTATACTCTTCATGAAACATAACTTTTTCCTCCTTGTCATCACATTTCATTATCTGTAATCGTTCAGCCACAAACCATTACCGTCTTTTCATAATCTCTTTGGCATTTCCCCATAATTTCTTTTTTGCAGACGCACCTCCTTTTTACACCAGCCGTCCGGATATCTTTTTCCTGTCTTTTATAAAGGAACAAAGAATGTGTCTTGGCACATCCTCGCGGAGCATTTTTTACTTTGCAGGAAGTCAATTTCCTGTAAAGTAAAAAAGGGCAACACTTGTAACTCTACAAATGTTGCCCAGACGGTCGGCATCCTGCAAATCTGATTCCCCTGTGGTATCCCACATTTCTCCGTCAGTAATCAGATTCTATGCATTCATTGTATAAGTTTTATAAAACTTATCCTCTTTAGCATTAATTTATCACCACATTGACGGATTGTCAACCGTATTTCATGAAATTGTCAAACTATTATCATTTATAATTCAGGACAGAAGTCTTGTTGCCCATACCGCATTGGCATAATTTACACCATGACTGCAGATACCTGATCTTGTGCTGGCCGCTTCTACAGTTCTTCCATTCCCGATATAGATAACTACATGGTAAACCTGACCGTTTTTCGCATAAAAGATCAGATCACCCGGTGCTGCTTCACTGACCGGAATCTTCATTCCATACTGCGACTGTGCTGCAGATGTTCTTGGAAGACCGATACCGAACTGTGCATATACATGCTGTGCGAAACCGGAACAGTCTGCTCCGTGAACCGGATCTGTTCCTCCCCATACATATGGGTTACCGATAAACTGCAATGCATAATTGATCAGAGCCTGGCGGGTTGGATTCTCAACAGAGGCTTCTTTTACTGATTTGAACGTATAATAGCAGACGGCATTGTCTTCCGGTGCGATCATCTGATCAGCAAGTCCGCATACAGTTTCCGGATCCTGTCCCGCATCGGTATATGCCTTTGCTTTTTCTTCTGCTTCTTCACCTATCAGCAGGTATTCACTCTTTACAAATCCACGCACATCACCGGATTCCACATATACCCATTCTTGATCCTTACTTGCCAGTACATAACAAACCTGATTCTGAGATAACGTGCCGATAACCCGTGCATCTGTATTTTTTCCTTCACGGATATTTACTTTATCGGTGTTACAGAATGCATATTCTTTATCTACTACTGTTTTTCCTACTGTTGTTTTTGTATACAGAAGATTTTTATTTTTCAGCGGATTCATCAGTTTTGTAGCTTTTTCAAATATCGGATTTTCCTCCCCGGACAATTCCTTTGCCTCTTCTATGATCAGATCCGCTTTTTCTCCTGTGTTTAATTCGTCTTTTCTGATAAATCCTCTGACTCTTCCGGATTCAACAAACACCCATCCGTCTTCGTCTTCCTGCAAGATATAGCAGACACCACCGCCCGGTAAAGATCCGGTAGCTGCAGCATCTTCCTCATCGCTTTTTTCTTCAAGAATCCTGCAGTCTTTTCTTGCAAATGCGTATACTTTATCAACAGTTGTCAGACGAAAATCCTCTTCGATCTGTGGTGGAATCACTATCTGCTGTCCTGCAATCAGTGATTCGTTGCTTCCCTGTGCTTCTGCTTCCGGTGTCGGAGTAGCTTCCGGCGTAGGCTGCGGTGTTTCCGCCGGTGTTGCTGCCGGTGTTTCCTGAGTCGGCTGTTCGGCTGCCGGAGTCTCTGTCGGCGTAGGGGTTGTTGGCTGTATCGGTGCCGGTGTTGGTGTTGCTGTCGGCACCGGAGTTTCCGTTGGTGCCGGGGTCTCCGTCGGTGTCGGAGTCGGTGTCTCCGGGGCTGCCGGGGCCTCCGTCGGTGTCGGGGTCTCCGTTGGTGTCGGATTCTCCGATACTGCCGGCGTCTCTGTCGGCGCCGGGGTCTCCGTCGGTGCTGCTGTCTGTTCCGAAACCGGAACTTTTGCTACCGGTGCTGCTTGCGCTTCCGGGGTTGCTTCTGCCTGCTGCACCTGTTCTATCTGTTCTGTTGCTCCCGCAGTCAATGGTGCTGCCGGTATGATCATACTGGCTGATAAAACTCCTGCAACCAGTTTTTTCCACTTATGCATGTGTTACCTCCTTGCTCATTCATTGCATTTTATAATTACACATATATAAATATGATTATTTTTATTATATAACTCTCTTTTTTTCTTCGCAAGGTTCTATTGGCAATTTTTCACATTTTTCACCCTCTTTTTTATCATATTATGATAATTATTATCATCTAAGCCAGACAACTTCCATACGTGGAGCAACACAAAAAGAGACCTGCAAGTCCGGGAGGGCCAGGCGTCTTACAGATCTCTTCTTCTGGATATCCTATGGCTACTGCATAATAGGAAGTACTTTTTTCAGACTCTTTGTCAGTCCCAGTGCTACCACGATCTTGATCAGATCCGGAATAATGAATGGGAATACACACCAGCCAAGTACAGTCACGAGACCAACCGGTCCTGCACTTCTGGTGTACATAATCATAAACCAGGCAGTTCCAAATGCATAACACACAATCAGACCAACTACCATCTGGACTGCCAGTGCCCATGTTTTTCTTCCCATTACTTTTTCCATGCCCCACATAACCAGAGCACCCACCAGGAAACCTATTATGTAGCCACCGGCGTTGCCAAACAGACTGCCGATTCCACCACTAAATCCGGCAAATACCGGGACGCCTACTGCTCCAAGAAGAATGTACACCAGAATTGAAAGGGTACCTCTCTTACCACCGAGTACTCCAACTGCCAGGAACACACCGAAGGTCTGTAATGTAAACGGAACGGTTGCCGGTATGGAAATCCAGGAACAAATCGCCATTACCACAGCAAATACCGCAATGTACACCATGTCATAAGTCTTGCCTCTGCTCATTGTTGTCGTTGTCATTTTTCATATCCTCCATGATTTTGCTGCATCTGCGCCAAGAAAATATCCACCGCTATGCTAATACTACTATATCACCTGTTTTTCGCATTGTCAACCTTATGTTTATTATAGTTTACATTCAATCCTTATCTCTTTACTGTTCACTCCGTTCCCTGTAACACGCTTCTCGGTACACAAAATTTATCCTGATCACATAGATTCGCGCAGTATGTCTCCTTTATAATATTTCTTTTTCTTTCAAACTGGACTGGTTATTTTTTTCAAAACTGGTTATTTCTATCTGGCCAGTTATCCTTTATGATTCAGTGTGATATTAAAATTATATTAATAAGAAGAAAGAGGGAATTAAAATGGCATCTTTCAATCAGACCGCCGGCACCAGAACGCAGGCAAGAAACAATACTCAGGCGATTGTGGTAACCGCCATGTGCATCGCACTGACTTATATTTTTACAGCAGTTGTTAATATCCGTTTACCGTTTGCACCAAACGGTGGACTGATCCACCTTGGCAATGTTCCATTATTCCTTGCTGCTATCATCTTCGGCAAGAAAACCGGTGCACTCAGCGGTGCCTTCGGTATGGGACTCTTTGACCTGTTCTCCGGCTGGACTGCATGGGCTCCATTCACTTTCATTATCGTTGGTCTGATGGGCTTCTCCGTTGGTGCAATCACAGAAAAGAAAAAAGGCTTTTGCTGGAAAGTGGTTGCAATCCTGGTTGCATGCGTGATCAAAATTGCCGGATACTACATCGCAGAAGGTATCATTTACGGTAACTGGATCACTCCGGTATCTTCTATCCCGGGCAACCTGCTGCAGGTAGGAGTTGCCGCTGTAGTTGTTCTGATTATCTCCGGTCAGTTACAGAAACTGGCAGAAAGGATGGGCTTATGTACAAAATGATGACACCCGGTCCTTCTCAGGTCCGCGAAAATGTTCTGTTGGCAAGGAGCAGACAGTTTCAGAATCCGGATCTGGACAGTGACTTTGTGGAATATTACCATGACACCTGTAAACTCTACAGCAGTCTGCTGCATACCGAAAACGAATCCCTGATTCTTGGAGGGGAAGGTATCCTCGGTCTGGAAGCTGCCTGTGCCTCCCTGACTGAACCGGGCGACCGGGTTCTGGTTCTGGATAATGGAGTATTCGGAGAAGGATTCAAGGATTTTGTCTCCATCTATGGCGGCACACCGATTCTTTATACCAGAGATTACTCCCATCCGTTCGATGTGGACGACTTGAAAGCATATCTGGAAAAAGACCATGATTTTAAATATGCAACTGTTGTTCACTGTGACACGCCAAGTGGTATGTTAAATGATATCGCTTCCATCTGTCCGTTATTAAAGTCCTACGGAATCCTCACAGTTGTTGATTCTGTAGCAGGAATGTTCGGCGAAGATGTCCGTGTGGATGACTGGAAGATCGACCTGTTATGCGGTGGTTCCCAGAAAGCTGTGTCCGCACCTCCGGGACTGACAATGGTAACGTTGAGTGCAGACGCGAAAGCAGCCATGGAAAAGCGTAAAGCACCGATTGCATCTTTTTATGCGAATCTGCTGACCTTCAAAGGCTACTATGAAGCCAAATGGTTCCCATACACCATGCCGGCCAGCGACATCTACGGACTTCGCACTGCTCTGGAAAACATTAAAGCCGATCCACAGATTCTGGAACGCCACGCCAAAGTAGCAGCCTACACCCGCGAAGCTATCACTTCCATGGGCTTACAGCTCTACCCGGCATGTGGTTACTCTAACACCGTAACCACTTTCGAAGTACCGGAAGGCTATACCGCAGAAGAAATCCTTCACAAGATGCGCTACGATCACAACATCCTCTTAGCCGGCTCCTTCGGCTGCTTTGCAGGAAAACTGATCCGCATCGGTCATATGGGCGAAAACGCATATATGGAAAAAGTTCAGGAAGTACTGGATGCGTTGAAAGAAGTTTTGAACAAATAAATCTATATTAAACTAAAAAAGGTTGATATACTACCGTAAAACTACATAGTATACCAACCTTTTTGTTATATTACATATCAATACATAATCCTGTGAGGCATTTCTATTCTATCTGTCATCCCAAAAAGCACTTGATTACTTATATTCTTGCAACAAAAAATGGAAGCAAGGGGGCTCGAACCCCTGACCTCTCGCGTGTGAGGCGAACGCTCATCCCAGCTGAGCTATGCTTCCATACCAATTATTATAGTCCCTTTCTCCCAAAAATCAACCACGATTTTTATCACATTTTGCGAAATTTTCACATTCAAACAAATTCCTAATTCTCTTTTTCTATCCAGTATCTTTTTTCGTAACTGTTCAGTACCTTCACAGTTACGAGCCAAAATGCATTTAAACGATAAA
>ERZ506938.509-NODE-509-length-19177-cov-7.297877_pt1 | contig 19177 bp, 16 predicted proteins | sample MGYA00513172_ERZ506938 | MGnify/ENA metagenome assembly ERZ506938
GAACATATCAAATATTATGAGCTGCGTGCACGTGGCGGCACAGGGCTTCTGTACGTGCGAGACGTATCATTGACGGAACGGATGCCGGACGCCATATGGTATTGAATACCCTTGAAAGATTGAACTATCTTTAAAATATGTCCCTAAAAGGGAACCCCTTTCCAATATAAATATAAATATAAAGAAGCTTCGGAGAATCCTGTTACCTGTGATTCTCCGAAGCTTTTTATGAAAATAACTATCTCCGGTTCTACTTCTATGATATGATATAACTGATGAATGTAAGAAATAATATTTTAAAACAAAATATTTCAAAATAAAATAAAAAAACAATTGGGGGAAATACGTAATGAAAAGTTTGCTGATTCTCGGTGCAGGCGGATTCGGCCGGATGGTAGCGGAGACTGCGCAGGCACTGGGGTATGAAAAGGTTGTATTTTTGGATGATGCGGTGAAGGATGAAGCGGTCATCGGAATGTGCTGTGATTATGAGATCAGGCATAAGGAGTATCCGGTGGCAGTAGCAGCTTTTGGAAATAACAAGATGCGTCTGTACTGGACGGATAAATTGCTGGAAAAAGGGTATGAGGTACCGGCAATCGTGCATCCGTCTGCAGTCGTAAGTCCGAGTGCGGTGCTGGAGCCGGGCTGTTTTGTGATGCAGAGAGCAGTGGTAAATACCAATACCCGGATCGGACGTGCGGTGCTGGTGAACAGCGGGGCAATCGTAGATCACAATTCAGTAGTATGTGCCGGAGCGCATGTCGGACTGGGGAGTGTTGTAAAGTCAGACTGTACGATCGAGAGCGGATGTAAAGTGGAGGCAGGAGAAGTGATCTTCTCAACCAGAAGGAAGATCGAGGGCGTGGACAGCCGGAGTCTGGAAGATGCCGTGTACGCATTTGGTTTCGGGCAGCAGTGCAGTTATGTGAAGCCATTCGGAGAAGGACACATCAATGAGACTTATGCAGTCTATATGCCGGGCGCAGATGGAAAGGATACGCCGCTCTATGTTTTGCAGCGCATCAATATTAATGTATTCAAGAACCCGGATCAGGTAATGGCGAATATATTCGGCGTTACGGAGTATCTGCGCAGTATGATCCGTGAGGCAGGTGGAGATCTAGACAGAGAGGCATTGTCTTATATTAAGACAAAATCAGGAGAGAGCTATTTTGAAGATGCGGATGGACAGCCATGGCGCTGCCTGCATTATGTACCGGATTCTGTGTGCTATCAGATGGTGGAGAGACCGGAACAGTTCTATCAGTCGGCACTCAGCTTTGGCCATTTTCTGAAGCAGCTGGGGGATTATCCGGCCGAGAGTCTCTATGAGACGATTCCGAAGTTCCACGATACGGTGAAGCGTTTCCATGATTTCAAAGACGCACTGCGGAAAGATGTGAAGAACAGGGCAAGACTTTGCCGTGAAGAAATAGAGTTTGTACTGGCACGCGAGGATGACTGCGGTGTCCTTATGAAGCAGCTTGAGGAAGGAATACTTCCGCTCCGTGTGACGCACAACGATACCAAGCTGAATAACATTTTGTTTGATAGGAATACAGGAGAGGGACTGTGCATCATCGATTTGGACACGATCATGCCGGGACTTGCGGCAAATGACTTTGGTGATTCCATCCGGTTCGGGGCATCGACAGCGGAAGAAGATGAGAAGGATCTGAACAAGGTGCACTTTGATATAGAGCTTTACCGCATCTACGTGAAAGGGTATCTGGAGATGGCGAAGGATGTACTGACACCGGCGGAGAACGCCAGTCTTCCGTGGGGAGCGAGACTTATGACGCTGGAATGCGGTATGCGTTTTCTTGCTGACTTCCTCCAGGGCGATGTATATTTCAAAACAACTTATCCGGAACACAATCTTGTTCGGGCAAGAACACAGTTCAGGCTTGTAAAAGAGATGGAAGAACAGTTTGATCAGATGCAGGAAATCGTTGAGACGTTCTGAAAGTGATGGGCAAATTGTTGTAACTAAAATACAATTTAATTTCCGGTTTAAAGTTGACAGATAATAAAATACATTTTATTATAAATATAAGTTTGATATATAAAGATAACGAAGAGAGTTAAAACGGAAGGAGAATTCAACAGATGTTAAACGATAATTTTGTAACATTTGAAATTGGAAAAGCAAAGCATATCGCACTCGTTGCCCATGATGGTAAGAAAAAAGAACTGATCGAATGGTGCGACAAGAATAAGGAAATCTTAAAAGGTCATTTCTTATGCGGTACAGGTACAACCGCACGTCTGATCGCAGAGAAGACCGGGCTTCCGGTAAAGGGATATAACAGCGGCCCGCTCGGAGGAGATCAGCAGGTCGGAGCGAAGATCGTAGAAGGACAGATCGACTTTATGATCTTCCTGTGGGATCCGTTAGAGGCGCAGCCGCACGATCCGGATGTAAGAGCATTATCCCGTATTGCCGTACTTTACGATATTCCTACAGCTAACAATCTTGCAACAGCAGATTTCATGCTGAAGTCTGAATTTATGAATTCTACATATGAAAGAAAGGTAGAGAACTTTAACAAGACCATTCAGGACAGAGTGGAGAAGATGAAATAGAAGCTAAAGAGCAGCTGCGCATTCCGCAAAAAAAGGAATCGCAGCTGTTTTTTTGCCTTTTATATTTCTGCAAAATAAGATTGACATACCGTATCATCTGTGTTATTCTTACACCGTAAACTTTAACACTTTAAAGTGCAACGCTTTAAAGTGAATTAGCGAAAACAAGTAAAAAGAAATGAGGAAAGTAGAGGAGAAAAGTTATGGCGATGAAATTATTGATGCTGGTGATATTTTTTGCGATTATGGTATCGGTCGGCATCTATGCAAGAAAGCATGCGACAAGTGTAGACGGCTATGTATTGGGAGGAAGATCGGTAGGCCCCTGGCTTACGGCATTTGCGTATGGAACGTCATATTTCTCCGCAGTTGTATTCGTAGGATATGCAGGACAGTTTGGATGGAAATATGGTCTCGCATCTACATGGATCGGTCTTGGGAATGCGATTATCGGAAGTTTGCTGGCATGGGTTGTACTCGGAAGACGTACCAAGGTTATGACACAGCATTTGAATTCTAAGACGATGCCGGATTTCTTTGGTGAGAGATACGAAAGCAAGGCGCTTAAGATTACAGCTTCTGCAATCGTATTTATATTCCTGGTTCCGTATACGGCTTCTGTATATAACGGATTGTCAAGGTTATTCGGAATGGCATTTAATATTCCTTATAAATATTGTGTGATCGGAATGGCAGTGTTTACGGGAATTTATGTTATTCTTGGCGGATACATGGCTACGGCGATCAATGACTTCATTCAGGGGATTATCATGCTGGGTGGTATCGTGGCAGTTATCCTGGCGGTATTAAATGGTCAGGGCGGATTTATTCAGGCAATTAAGACAATGGCAGAGATTCCAAGTGATGTGCCGGTGACAATGGGACAGCCGGGCGCGTTTACTTCATTCTTTGGGCCGGATCCGTTAAATCTTCTGGGGGTTGTTATCTTAACTTCTCTTGGAACATGGGGACTTCCACAGATGGTTGGTAAGTTCTATGCGATTAAAGATGAAAAATCAATTAATACAGGAACTGTGATCTCTACGTTGTTTGCGATCGTGATCTCCGGAGGATGTTACTTCCTCGGAGGATTCGGAAGATTGTTTGATGTACCGGAATTACATGATGAGGCGGGCAATATGATCTTCGACGGAATCATTCCACATATGTTATCAACACTTCCGGATATCCTGATCGGTATCGTAGTAGTGCTGGTATTATCGGCTTCCATGTCAACCCTGGCTTCGCTGGTATTGACATCCAGCTCGACATTGACTTTGGATTTCTTAAAAGACAATGTGATGAAAGATATGAGTGAGAAGAAACAGGTACGAACCATGCAGGTGATGGTAGTATTCTTCATTGTATTATCAGTAGTGATTGCAATGGATCCACCTACATTCATTGCACAGCTTATGGGAATTTCCTGGGGTGCACTGGCCGGAGCATTCCTTGCACCGTTCATGTATGGATTGTACTGGAAAGGTGTGACAAGAGCCGCGGTCTGGGCAAGTTTTGCGGCAGGTGTCGGAATTACGGTTTTGAACCTCTTCTTCCACTTTATTGCATCTCCGATTAATGCAGGAGCAATTGCGATGGTAGCAGGACTGATCGTAGTGCCGGTAGTGAGTGTACTTACACCAAAACTTAAGAAAGACAGGGTGGATGAGATATTTGCCTGCTATGATGAGAAGGTTACAATCACCAAGAAACGTTCTCTGGAACAGAATTAACCGAAATAATCTGAAAAATCGAACATATTAAAAAACATCAAGGGAAGTGATTAAATTTATCACTTCCCTTTTGCGTAGGGATATGTTAGGATATAAAAGTATTAAAAATGAACAACAAAATTGATGATTATTATTGCAAGATGATAAGATTTGAAATATCGGGTAAAAGGAGAGGCTTTTAATTATGAAGAATTATCAGAAATATGAGAAAAGTTATTTCATGCCGCCTGAGGTCACATATGACTGGGCAAAAAAAGATTCGGTAGAACAGCCGCCGAAATGGTGCAGTGTAGATTTAAGAGATGGTAACCAGGCATTGATCGAACCAATGAGTCTGGATGAAAAGCTGGAGTTCTTCCAGATGCTGGTTGATATCGGATTTAAGGAGATTGAGGTTGGATTCCCGGCTGCTTCCGAGACAGAGTATCAGTTCATGAGAACTTTGATTGAGAAAGATATGATTCCGGATGATGTAACCGTTCAGGTCCTGACACAGGCAAGAGAACACATCATCAAGAGAACATTTGAAGCTGTAAAAGGAGCACCTCACGCAGTGATCCATTTATACAATTCTACCTCTGTTGCACAGAGAGAGCAGGTGTTCAGAAAAGATAAAGAACAGGTAAAACAACTTGCGATCGACGGGGCAAAATTACTTCTGAAGCTGGCTAATGAGACAGATGGTAACTTCACATTTGAATACAGTCCGGAAAGTTTCCACGGAACAGAAGTGGACTATGCCGTAGAAGTTTGTAACGCTGTTCTGGATGTATGGCAGCCAACAGCTGATAATAAAGCAATCATCAATATTCCTACAACTGTAGAAAACGCAATGCCTCATACATTTGCATGCCAGTTAGAGTATGTACATAAGCATTTGAAACACAGAGAGAATGTGGTACTTTCACTTCATCCACATAATGACAGAGGATGCGGAGTGGCAACTGCAGAACTGGGTATTCTTGCAGGAGCTGATCGTATCGAGGGTACATTGTTTGGAAACGGAGAACGTACCGGTAACGTTGATATCATCACACTTGGAATGAATATGTATTCCCAGGGTGTAGATCCGGGACTGGATTTCTCTAATATGAGAAAGATCCGCGAGACATATGAGCGTCTGACCAGAATGCAGGTATATGACCGTCAGCCATATTCCGGAGACCTGGTATTTACTGCATTTTCCGGATCACATCAGGATGCGATTGCCAAGGGTATGGCATGGAGAGATGAGAAGAAATGTGATAAATGGACAGTTCCGTATCTGCCGATCGATCCAAAAGATGTCGGAAGAGAGTATGATTCGGACGTTATCCGTATCAACAGTCAGTCTGGTAAGGGCGGCGTAAACTACATCTTAATGCACAGCCACGGAATCAATCTTCCAAAGGCAATGCGTGAAGAAGTAGGATATATGGTAAAAGATGTATCGGATAAAGCACACAAAGAGCTGACACCAGACTGGGTATACCAGATCTTCTCTGATCACTATATTAATACCAAATCCATCTTCCATATTGATGAGTGCCATTTTAAACAGGTAGACGGAATTACCGCAGAAGTGACGATCAATCATGCAGGAGAGAGTAAAGTGATCACTTCGAACGGAAATGGACGTCTGGACGCAGTAAGTAATGCAATTAAGCAGTATTTCAATATCAGCTATGAATTATCCTTCTACGAAGAACATTCGCTTACAAAGGGATCTTCTTCTAAGGCTGTTGCTTATGTGGGAATTATATGCAACGGAAAGACATTCTGGGGTGTAGGAATCGATCCGGATATTATCAGAGCTTCCATTGAAGCCTTGATCGTTGCGGTAAATAAGATTGAAGAACTCGGGAGTGCTGATGCATGTACGGATGCAAGAATGATCGAGATCATGAATTATGTACAGGCAAATTATATTGACATTACATTAGATGACCTGGCAGAAAAATTCTTCCTGTCCAAACCTTATCTGTCAAAATACATTAAGGAAAAATCCGGAATGACATTTGGGGATCTGGTGAAGAAAATCCGCATGAAGAAAGCGAAAGCACTGCTCAAAAGCAGTAATATGACAGTCGAGAACATTGCAATGTCAGTCGGATATCAGAATGTTGAGCATTTCAACAGACTGTTCAAGAAAGCTTATGATATGACTCCGATGCAGTTTAGAAATCAGAAATAAAATAAGTAGTGAAAAGTTGCGAGGGATGTGCCGGAAGGTGCATCCCTTTTAAAAGTGCGTAAACGGAAAAATAAAAATATACATATAAAAAGATAGGAATCGAGATGGATTTCATGTATAATAAATAATAGACTTTACAGAAAACATGATTGGGAGGAAGAGATAGAAATGTTAAAGTACATATTGATGATCCTTGGCGGTGTGATTTTTATCGCAGGATACTACTTCATGCAGCAGAATGAAGGCAGAGGTAAGACGATGATGTTCTATTCATTGTTTGCTTATGCCGGATTGACACTGGTGATTCTTTCCGGAGCAAGAGTTCTGGATCCGTTCTTTGAAAGTATCGGGGACAGCGGTGAGATGGTTCAGCTTGCAGTAGAAGTTGCCTGCTTTGTAATTGGTGCGGAATTACTTCTGAAGCCTGCATTTGAAGACCAGAAAGAGATCGGAACAAAGAAGAATATTACACCACGTGGATCCGGAGATTCGTTCAGCGCCAAGGCGAATAAGAAAGAAAACACTAAAAAGAAGACAAAGAATAATAATCAGATCAAAAGAAGTTACAGTACGGGGAATAAAAAGTATCGTAAAAAATAAAAGAAATATATAACGTGTAAGGGGAAATCTGTGGGAGCAGATTTCCTTTTTTGTTGTCGTGTGTTCATAATTCATGTAGACAACATAAAAAGGAAACCTCGTTACCATTGGCATGTGAGTTATGTAGATAATAAAAAAGAAGACCTGCATAAGCAAGTCTTCTTTTTATGTACGGTATTTAATTCACGAATTATTTACCTTCAACCATCTTGTCGAACTTCTTAGTAAATGCTAACATGATAACTCCGCAGGCAACGATGATGATTGTAATAACACTATATGCTTTAATGAAGTCGAAGTTTTCGAGCCAGTTATAAAGTGGTCCATAAGCTATACCAGCGAAGAAGATGACCAGTGGCCATACACCAAGCATAGTTCCAAGAAGTTTCTTTGGAGCATATTTGCTGATGAATGAGTTTCCAAGTGGTGAGAAGATAACTTCTCCGACTGACATACATACAGAAGCCAGGATGATTACCCAGATACCAACTGGTTTATCTGCACTCTGTCCGCAAAGAACTGCCGCAAGTACCATGGAAGCTGTACAAAGACCAAGTATGATAATACCGATAGCTGTCTTTGTGAACATTCCCCAGTCACCCTGTGGACGCTGTCTCATCTTAGCCCAGATTCCTGCGAATACAGGACAAAGGATGATACAAAGAAGTCCGTTCATTGAGTCAAACCATGCAGTAGGCATCTCGAAGGAACCAATGTTCCAGTTAGCCCATCCACGTCCTGCTTCTGATACTGGACCGAATTCATAGTAAACAGGCATGTAAGCCATGTACCAGATCAGCCAGAAAATACCAGAGAAGAGTGTTACGATGCAGATAGCAATCACACGGTTTTTCTCAAGTTTGGTAAGAGGTGCATTGTCTTTCTCTTTGTCGGCTTTGTCAACATTTTCTGTACGGTTGTCAACAAGGAATGGTTTCTTTCCGGCTTCGCCGAAGGACTTCATTCCAACGAACCACCATACGCAGTCGATGAACAGGAAGATTGCACAAACCAGGAACATAGTACGGTATCCAGCGCTCTTTCCAACAAGTGAAAGGAAAGTAGTTCCGCAGAAAGAACCGATGTTAACGAACATGTACTGTAAGTTGAATACAGTGTCGAGTTCGTCCTGATCAGCTAATGGGAAGAGACGTCCGTTGATACCAGATACGTTTCCTTTGAAGAAACCAGTTCCGATAGAAACGAGAATGATCATTGCCCATAACATTCCGACTCCGTTTGCTTTCCAGGCACACAGATATCCAAGACCCATCATGATCTCTCCAATTGGTACGAGGATACGAGGACTAATCCAGCGGTCAGCGATATATCCACCGATGATAGGTGTGATATAAGTGAACGCTACAAGGTTAGAACTCATTGCAGCACCTACGGATTGATCAAGTCCAAGACCACCGTTTACTGCTTTGGCTGCGATGAAAATCGCAAGCCCCCATTTAGCAGCGTAGTATGCAAGTCTTTCAAAAGAGAAAGTCAGACAGCACACATAGAAACCAAATGGAAATTTTTTCTTAGTGTTCTCCATGAGATTCACCCTCCAATATGAAATTTTTCTTTGGTTTTAACAATACGAGGAAAACCCCCCTTATGATTAAAACTCTCAACGCAGTTAATCTTATCACAAACTAGATTAAAGTACAACTAATTGTTTAAGAAAAAGTTAAGGTTTTTTATGCTTTGTTAGGAATATGTATGTTGAAATGTAATAAAACGAACATATATAGCCGGAAAATGTAAGCAAAAATCACTAAATGATAATAGAAATCAAAAATAAACAGGATCGCTTATGGAGAAACTACATAGATAGAATACATAGAAGAGTTTATAGATTATTTACAAATAATATAAAGGATATTCTTGAATAATCAACTATATAAGGATATAATAAGACACAGATTTTGTAAAGGGGAAAATGATATGGCAAATTATTACCGTGTGGCTTATAAGGAGTCAAAGAACACGCTGAAACAGATCTGTGAACTTTTCCGTGTGGACAGCAGTGATATTACGATTAAGTTTATAGTGACGGTGATGGGACCGCTTGTGTTCTATTTTATGTGCAAATATGGAAACCCGGGAGGCGGTACGCCGGGAGGAATGACTTTTTTTGTCATTAAGTATATTGTAGTCTGGGCACTGGCATTTGTTGCGGCAGTGATACTGAACAGAACAATCTGGAGAAAGGTGTTATCGACAACGGCGGTCGGGGATGCAGAAGAGCAGTTTGACAGACGATGCAGATTGAACGGTGGACCGGTGAGTTCCGAAATCCACTTTTTTGATGATCACTTTGACAGTGTAACTGCGAAAAAGACAAGATCATTTTCGTACAAAGATGTTACCAAGATCCTGGAGACGAAAGAGGCATTCGGTGTAGTTGTGAAGGCAGATCCCGAGACGGTCGGATCGGCAAGAGCGATGATCGGATTTCCAAAGACTGCACTGGAAGGAAACAATACGGACGAACTGGCAGAATTTCTTCTGGAAAGATGCAGGAATATGAAGAGAAAAAAAGTGAAGAAGTTTTAGAACAGAATGTTGCAGATGAAAAGGCTATGTGCGTACGGAAGAAGTACGGGGACACATGGCTTTTTTATATACAGGATTTATACGACTCGTCAAGTATTTAACAAAAAACAATATAAAGGTATTGCGCTAAAGTGTCAAAAACAGTATAATATAATTGGAAAAAATTTGGTTTTACTTTTGATACAAGAATCAGGAAAAACCCAATTTAAAATAATGAAAATGGAGGGCTAGACTATGGGCAACATGGCAGCAGACAATGCAGCAGGTAAGAGAATCAACAGTTTACTTGATGCAGGCAGTTTTGTTGAGATCGGTGGAGCTGTAACAGCAAGAACAACTGATTTTAACATGCAGGAAAAAGAAACTCCAGCAGACGGTGTTATCACCGGATATGGAGTGATCGATGGAAATCTGGTATACGTATACAGCCAGGACGCTACTGTTTTAAATGGTGCGATCGGTGAGATGCATGCAAAGAAGATTTCTAATATCTACGATATGGCAATGAAGATGGGAGCACCGGTCATCGGATTGGTTGACTGCGCCGGATTCAGACTGCAGGAAGCTACAGATGCTTTAGAGGCATTTGGAAAACTTTATCAGAAACAGTCAATGGCTTCCGGAGTGATCCCTCAGATCACAGCAATCTTCGGAACATGTGGCGGTGGACTTTCTATCGTACCTGCTCTGACAGATTTCACATTCATGGAGACAAAGAATGGTAAATTATTTACCAATACTCCAAATGCAATTCCGGGAAATGACATTTCTAAATGTGATACATCTTCCGCAAAATTCCAGAGTGAGACAACCGGTCTTGTAGACGGAATCGGAACTGAAGAAGAGATTCTTGCAGATATCCGTTCTCTCGTATGCATGTTACCAAGCAACAACGAAGAGGATTCTTCTTATGAAGAATGTAACGATGATCTGAACCGTGTATGTGCAGACCTTGCTAATGCAAAAGAAGACACAGCGATCGCTCTTACAATGATCTCTGATGACAACATCTTCTGCGAAGTGAAGAAAGCATATGCAAAAGATATGGTGGCAGGATTCATCAAACTGAATGGTATGACTGTGGGTGCAGTTGCAAACCGTTCAAAAGTATATAACGAAGAAGCTGAAGTAGAGGCTGAATTTGACGGCTCTCTTTCTGCTGACGGAGCTGAAAAGGCTGCAGAATTCGTACAGTTCTGTGATGCATTCAACATCCCTGTACTGACACTTACAAATGTAAGCGGATTTACAGCAAGCGAATACGATGAGAAACGTATTGCAAAATCAGCAGCAAAACTTACTTATGCATTTGCAGATGCAACAGTACCGAAGGTAAATGTTGTGATCGGTAAAGCATTCGGAAGTGCTTATGTGACAATGAACAGCAAAGCAGTCGGAGCAGATATGGTATATGCATGGCCGGAAGCAGAGATTGGAATGATGGACGCAAACCAGGCAGCCAAGATCATGTATGCAGACGCTGATGCAGCAACAATCAGAGAAAAAGCAGCAGAATATAAGAATCTGCAGTCAAGCCCATTATCAGCAGCGAAAAGAGGATATGTGGATACAATCATCGAAGCAGCAGATACAAGAAAATATGTGATCGGCGCATTCGAGATGTTATTCACAAAAAGAGAGGATCGTCCGGTAAAGAAACACGGTACGGTTTAGAGAGGTGAGGCAAAGTGAAGAAAAAATTAAGCGTATTACTTTGTGTGCTTGTCGCAATGCTCTGCTTTACCGCTTGCGGAAGTAAGAAAGAAAATCTTCAGTATGATAAATCAACGATCACACAGGCAACAGATTTTCTGATCGAGTATTGCAACAGTGCAGATGCAGATACTATCGAACAGTGGAACAAGATGACAGATTTTCAGATCGAGTCCCAGCTGAACCAGGCGGGTGTTCCATTTACAAAAGATAGTTTCCTTGCAGCTCTGGATGCATGGCAGCAGGGAACAAAAGAGTGTGGGGAATATGTAAGCCACGGTGATTACAAATTCGAACCATCCTCTGATGAACTGAAAGTAACGACCAGTGCAAAATTCAAAGACCGTGATGCAGACATTACATTTGTTTTTGATGAGGACCTTTATCTGGACAGTACAACGATCGATGCACATTACAGCATCGGTGAGATCATGGAAAAAGCAGGACTGAATACAATCCTTGGAATGGGTACCGTATTCGTAATCCTGATCTTTATCTCAATTCTGATCTCCCTGTTCAAATACATTCCTGCACTTGAAGAAAAATTCAAGAACAAAGGAAAAGCAGAAAGCACACAGGAAGCAGCTCCGGCTCCGGCAGCAGTTGCAGCACCTGTAGTAGAAGAAGCATCGAATGATGATGAACTGGCAGCAGTTATTTCCGCAGCGATCGCTGCTTATGAAGCAGAAGCCGGTGGAAGCACAGACGGCTTCGTAGTAAGAAGCATCAAGCGTCGTCCATCAAATAAGTGGCACGCATAATTAATTAGGAGGATGAATTCAATGAAAAATTATACAATCACAGTGAATGGCAATGTATATGATGTAACAGTAGAAGAAAACGGAGCAGGTGCAGCACCAGTAGCAAGACCTGCAGCAGCACCGAAGGCAGCACCTGCGGCAGCACCAGCAGCACCAAAGGCAGCACCTGCAGGTGGAGCAGGATCCATCGAAGTAAAAGCCGGAGCAGCAGGAAAGGTATTCAAGATCGAAGCAAATGTAGGTCAGGCTGTAAAGAAGGGTGATGCAGTTGTCATCATCGAGGCTATGAAGATGGAGATTCCAGTTGTAGCACCGGAAGACGGAACCGTTGCAAGCATTGATGTAGCAGTAGGCGATGCAATTGATTCAGGCGCTGTTCTTGCTACATTGAACTAACATCATTTATATGGTGTTTATCTAACACGACTGGAGGTTAAAAAATGGAATATATAACGACAACATTAGGAAACCTCGTGCATCAGACGGCGTTTTTCAGTCTTACATGGGGCAATGTAGTCATGATCGCGGTTGCATGTGTTTTCCTTTATCTTGCAATCAGACACGGATTCGAGCCTCTGCTTCTTGTTCCAATCGCATTCGGTATGTTACTGGTTAACATTTATCCGGACATCATGCTTCATGCAGAAGATGCGGCAAATGGAACAGGCGGACTGCTTTACTACTTCTATAAACTGGATGAGTGGTCAATCCTCCCTTCCCTGATCTTCATGGGTGTAGGAGCGATGACAGACTTCGGACCACTGATCGCTAACCCTAAGAGCTTCCTTCTTGGTGCCTCTGCTCAGTTCGGTATCTTTGCAGCATACCTTGGAGCGATGGCTATGGGATTCTCTGACAAAGCGGCAGCAGCGATCTCAATCATTGGTGGAGCTGATGGACCTACCTCTATCTTCCTTGCAGGTAAGTTACAGCAGACAGCTTTACTTGGACCAATCGCAGTAGCAGCATATTCTTATATGTCACTGGTACCGATTATCCAGCCACCGATCATGAAGCTTCTGACAACAGAAAAAGAACGTAAGATTAAGATGGAACAGTTAAGACCTGTTTCCAGGCTTGAGAAGATCTTATTCCCAATCATCGTTACGATCGTTGTGTGTGTAATTCTTCCTACAACAGCACCACTGGTTGGTATGTTAATGCTTGGTAACCTGTTCCGTGAGTCTGGAGTTGTAAGACAGTTAACAGAGACAGCTTCCAATGCAATGATGTACATCGTAGTTATCCTGCTTGGAACATCCGTAGGAGCAACAACAAGTGCTGAGGCATTCCTTAATATGGATACGATCAAGATCGTAATTCTTGGTTTGATCGCATTCGCATTCGGTACAGCAGCAGGTGTACTGTTCGGTAAACTGATGTGTGTTGCAACACATGGTAAGGTTAATCCACTGATTGGTTCTGCCGGTGTATCTGCAGTTCCAATGGCAGCCAGAGTATCACAGAAGGTCGGAGCTGAGGCAGACCCGACAAACTTCCTTCTGATGCATGCTATGGGACCAAACGTTGCGGGTGTTATCGGTACAGCCGTAGCTGCCGGAACATTCATGGCAATCTTTGGCGTAGGAATTTAAGCGATATATAATTAGGAGGAAAGAAAATGGCAGATATAGTAAAAAAACCTGTAGAGATTACAGAAACGATCCTGCGTGATGCGCATCAGTCTCTGATCGCAACCCGTATGACAACAGAGCAGATGCTCCCGATCGTTGATAAAATGGACAAGGTTGGGTATCATTCCGTAGAGTGCTGGGGTGGAGCTACATTCGATGCATCTCTTCGTTTCTTAAAAGAAGATCCATGGGAAAGACTTCGTAAATTCCGTGATGGATTCAAAAATACAAAACTTCAGATGTTATTCCGTGGACAGAACATCTTAGGATATCGTCCATACGCAGATGATGTGGTAGAATATTTCGTACAGAAATCTGCTGCCAACGGAATCGACATCATCCGTATCTTTGACTGCTTAAATGATCTTCGTAACCTGAAGACAGCAGTTAAGGCTGCAAACAAAGAAAAAGTAGAAGCTCAGATCGCATTATCTTACACTTTAGGTGATGCTTATACACTAGATTACTGGGTAGACATTGCCAAGAAGATTGAAGAGATGGGTGCAAACTCTATCTGTATCAAAGATATGGCTGGTCTTCTGACACCGTATAAGGCAACAGAGCTGATCGGAGCAATGAAAGAAGCTGTAGATCTTCCAATCCAGCTTCATACACACTACACATCAGGTGTTGCTTCTATGACTTACATGAAAGCAGTAGAGGCCGGTGTAGATGTCATTGATACCGCAATCTCACCATTCGCACTTGGAACATCTCAGCCTGCAACAGAAGTTATGGTTGAGACATTCAAGGGAACACCTTATGATACAGGATTAGACCAGAAACTTCTGGCAGAGATCGCTGACTATTTCCGTCCAATCCGTGACGAAGCTCTTGACAGCGGACTCTTAAATCCAAAGAACCTTGGTGTTAACATCAAGACTCTTCTGTATCAGGTACCAGGCGGAATGCTTTCTAACCTGACATCACAGTTAAAAGAGCAGGGTGCTGAAGACAAGTTCTACGATGTACTTGAGGAAGTGCCAAGAGTACGTAAAGACCTTGGAGAACCACCACTTGTAACACCTTCATCACAGATCGTTGGTACACAGGCTGTATTTAACGTACTGATGGGAGAACGTTACAAAGTTGCTACAAAAGAGACAAAAGACCTCTTAAGTGGAAAATACGGACAGACAGTAAAACCGATGAATCCAGACGTAATCAAGAAAGTACTTGGAGACGATCCTGAGATCATCACATGCCGTCCTGCAGACCTGATTCCGGACGAATTAGATACACTCCGCAAAGAATGCGAACAGTGGATCCAGCAGGATGAAGACGTACTGTCTTATGCTCTGTTCCCACAGGTTGCTGTTGAGTTCTTTAAGTATAGAGAGGCACAGCAGACGAAGGTGGATGCGACGGTAGCGGATACGGAGAATGGTAGTTATCCTGTATAGGTTTTAGCGGACGCCAAGTGTAGAAGTGCCTGGCTCAATGCGACTTCGGGGGCTTGCAATCCGTAGGCATAAAATGAGACTGTAAAATAAGAACCGAATACATTCGGACGAGAAATCCTGATGATTTCTCGCCTCGGGTATTCTTTCGGGATGTGCTTGTGGCACATCCCGAATCTTATTTTACGGTCTCATTTTATGCCAACGGCCTTGCAAAGCGCCCTGCGTATGCATTGAACCAGGCACTTCTACACTTGGCTGTTCACGAAAAATGCAGGGATAGTGGGAGGTGTGTGCAGGGAGCCACACCTATCCCGTAACCACCACCCTCCGACAATCCAACACCAATTGACTATTCCCCTACAAAGCTATATAATGAAAATATTGTTTGAAAAAGAGGTACATCGCATGAGCGCAAAGAATGAACTGCTGAAGATGATCGATGAAAGATATCACAAATTCAGCAAAGGACAGAAAAAACTGGCGGATTTTATCCGTGAGGATTATGATAAGGCAGCTTTTTTGACAGCTGCGAAGATGGGGGGAGAGGTCGGTGTCAGTGAATCGACGGTGGTGAGATTTGCGACGGCCCTTGGATATGACGGATATCCGGAATTTCAGAAAGCTCTGGGAGAACTGGTGAGGATGAAGCTGAATTCCATCCAGCGTATGGAAGTGACGTATGGACGGATCAGCCAGGGGGAGATTCTGACATCGGTTCTGCATTCGGATATTGAGAAGATCAAGCTTACGATGGAAGCAATTGATCATGAAGCATTTGAGATGGCGGTAGATACGATCCTGAAAGCAAAGAGGATCTATGTGATCGGGATACGAAGCTGTTCGCCACTTGCAAGTTTCTTAAGTTTTTATTTGAATCTGATCTGTGAGAATGTGACAGCGGTTAATACGAACAGTTCTAGTGAGATTTTTGAACAACTGATCCGTGTCAGCGAGGATGATGTGGTGATCGGGATCAGCTTTCCCAGATATTCGATGCGTACTTTGAAAGCACTGGAATTTGCAAGTAATAGAAAAGCAACAGTGATCACGTTGACGGACAGTGTACATTCTCCGATGACACTGTATTCTTCCTGCAATCTGATCGCAAGAAGTGATATGGCGTCAATCGTAGATTCGCTGGTAGCACCATTGAGTGTGATCAATGCGCTGGTGGTAGCTCTTTGTATGAAGAAACAGAAAGAGGTTATCACAACACTTGAGACATTGGAGCAGATCTGGGATGAGTATCAGGTGTATAGCAAAGATGAATTGAATATGGTGGACGACAGAGTCGAACTTTCCGGAAATGAGAAAGAGTAGAACCGGCAGAAAAGAATATGAAGAAAAAGACAAATAGAAAAGGACAAATAGAAGATGAGTAAAGTAGTTGTCATCGGAGGCGGTGCGGCAGGAATGTTTGCCTCTATTGCAGCGGCCGGGTGTGGACATCAGGTCGTGGTATATGAAAAGAATGAAAAGCTTGGAAAGAAACTTTATATCACGGGAAAAGGCAGATGCAATATTACCAATGCCTGTGATATGGAAGGCCTGTTCGATGCGGTCAGAACAAATGCAAAGTTTTTATACAGTAGTTTTTATGGATACACGAATCAGCAGGTGATTGATTTCTTTGAACGAATCGGTGTGCCGACAAAGATTGAGCGCGGCGACCGTGTGTTCCCGGTGTCGGATCATTCTTCGGACGTGATCCGCGGTCTGGAGCGGGAGATGGACCGCCTGGGTGTGAAAGTACATCTGCGGACAGCTGTGAAAAAGGTTGTCGCAAAAGACGGATATTTTGAAAAAATCATACTTGGAGATCAGAGACAGATTCATGCGGATGCCTGTATCGTTGCAACAGGAGGGTTGTCTTATCAGTCAACAGGATCAACCGGAGATGGATTCCGGTTTGCAGAAAGTCTAGGACATACGGTGACGGATTGTATGCCTGCGCTTGTGCCGATGGAATGTAAAGAAGAGTGGGTGCCTGAATTGCAGGGACTTTCACTTCGAAATGTTAATGTAACGATTCTTGACGGCAAGAAAAAGCTGTATGATGATTTTGGAGAAATGTTATTCACGCATTACGGTGTGAGTGGACCGCTGATCCTAAGTGCCAGCAGTTATGTGGGAAAGAAATTGAAGGCAAAAGAACTGACACTTAAGATTGATCTGAAACCAGCTCTTTCGGAAGAACAGCTTGATCACAGAGTGCTCCGGGAATTTGAAGAGAATCAGAACCGACAGTTTAAGAACGCGGTGCACAAGCTGTTCCCGTCGAAACTGATCCCGGTTATGATTGAACTGAGCGGGATTGATCCCGAGAAGAAGGTCAATGTGATCACGAAAGAAGAACGTCTTGGATTTGTAAGACTGATCAAGGGCCTGACGTGTACATTGACAGATTTAAGAGATTATAACGAGGCAATCATAACTAAAGGTGGAATTAAAATCAAAGAAGTTGATCCTGGAACGATGGAATCCAAACTGGTGAAGGGATTACATTTTGCAGGAGAGGTACTGGATCTGGATGCGGTAACAGGTGGATTCAACCTTCAGATCGCGTGGTCTACGGCATATGCGGCCGGAACGGGGATCCAGATATAGAGTGATAAAAATAGAAATAAGGAGAACGTATCATGGGATATAACGTAGCAATAGATGGACCGGCAGGAGCCGGAAAAAGCACGATCGCAAAACTTGTAGCAAAAGAAAAGGGATACATTTATGTAGACACAGGGGCAATGTACAGAGGCCTTGCAATTCATTTCCTGGATAAGGGCATTGAACCGGGAGAGACGGATAAAGTGATCGAAGCATGTAAAGATGCAGAAGTAACAATCGCCTATGAAGATGGTGTGCAGCATGTATACCTGAATGGTAATGATATTTCATCACGTCTGAGAAATGAAGAAGTGGGGAACATGGCATCTGTAACATCTGCAATTCCGGAAGTGCGTAAGAAGTTACTGGAACTGCAGCAGAACCTGGCGAAGACACAGGATGTAATTATGGACGGAAGAGATATCGGTACCTGTGTCCTGCCGGGCGCAGACGTAAAGATCTATCTGACCGCCAGTGTAGAGACCAGGGCGAAGAGACGGTATGACGAACTTAAGGAAAAAGGCGAGGACTGCAATCTGGAAGAAATCGCACACGACATCGAAGAACGTGATCACAGAGATATGACCCGTGAGATCGCACCGTTAAAGCAGGCAGAGGATGCAGTGCTGGTAGACAGCTCACACATGACGATCGAAGAAGTGGTAAAAGCAATCGTAGATTTGTGCAAATAGAAAATCCGGCACAAAGCGGCAGACGAAGATAACGGTAATATATTTGAAAAAGAGCTGTGGTACAGAAAGGAATTACACTATATGAATGTTGAACTGGCAAAAACAGCAGGATTTTGCTTTGGAGTAAAGCGTGCAGTAGATACAGTGTATAAACAGATAGAAAAACATCAAAGTGAAAAGATATTCACTTATGGACCGATCATCCATAATGAAGAAGTGATCAAAGATCTGAGAAGCCATGGAGTAGAAGTCCTGAATGATGAAGAAGAATTGAAAACAGTGGATGCGGATGTGGTTGTGATCCGGTCTCATGGTGTAGCAAAATACATTTATGATATCATGGATGAACGCGGGATTACATGTGTAGATGCGACTTGTCCTTTTGTGAAGAAAATTCATAAGATTGTTGCAGAAGAAAGTGCCAAAGGATCGTACATTGTGATCATCGGAAATGGCGAACATCCGGAGGTAGAAGGTATCCGCGGATGGGCAGGAGAACAGGTGACTGTGATACAGACTCCGGAAGATGTAGAAAGATTTGAATTGCCTGAAAAAGAACAGAAAGTATGTATCGTGGCCCAGACGACATTTAACTACAATAAATTCAAAGAATTAGTTGAAATTATTTCAAAAAAGAGGTATGATATAGTTGTTTTAAATACGATTTGCAATGCGACGAAAGAAAGGCAGACTGAGGCTCGTCAAATTGCAGCGAGAGTAGATGC
>ERZ506938.542-NODE-542-length-18044-cov-5.053922_pt1 | contig 18044 bp, 17 predicted proteins | sample MGYA00513172_ERZ506938 | MGnify/ENA metagenome assembly ERZ506938
AACTTTTCCATAATATATTTCTTGCTTTAATATTCCAAAGAAATTTTCCATAACAGAGTTATCGTGACAATTTCCTTTTCTTGACATACTCTGAAATATTCTGTTTTCTTTCAGCTTTTGTGAATATGCTTTCATCTGATAAGCCCATCCTCTGTCAGAGTGAAAAGTCCTGCGATATGAACAGTCATTAGTGATAGTAATAGCTTCATCTAATGCACTCATAATGTTCTCGGCAGATGGCTTTTGAGATATGCCAAAACTCAGAATTTCTCCGTTAAACATATCCATAAATGGATCAAAATAGAGCTTTTTGATTATCATTCTGCCCTTGCTGTCAACCTCATAATACTTAAATTCACTTGTATCTGTTGTGATTTTCTGATTCGGTACACTTGTGTTAAATCTACGGTTAATCCTGTTTGGAGCAATCTTTCCTACTTTACCTTTGTATGAACTGTATTTTCTGCTTTTATGAGTAAACGAGGTTACTTGCAGGTTCAATTTCTGAACAATTCTTTGAACTTTTTTCTTGTTTACAAAAATATTTCTGTTTCGCAATTCTCCCCAAATTCTGCGATAACCATAGTCTTTATGCACTTTTCGTATATCAAGAATTTCTTTTTCTAATTTTTCATCCGGGTTCTCTCGCTCAAATCTATTTTGCCAATACATATATGTTGACTTTGGAAAACCTGTTACGGCAAGAATATCTTTTAGCCTGAATTCTCCTCGGAGACTGTGTATTATTCTTGCCTGTTTTTCGGAGGTTTTTCTTCCTCCAAACGCAATCTCCTCAGCTCTTTTAAATACGCATTTTCAATCCTTAATCTTAAATTCTCATCTTCAAGCTGTTTCAGATATTCTGATTCAGCTTTTTCTTTTCCTGTGTTGGGTATTATCTTTTTTGGTTTAGACACTTTAGGTTTCCGTCCTTTTCTCTTTGGTCGTAACGCATCAGGTCCAACTGCACGGTAATCGGTTACCCATTTTGCTATCATTGGTGGATTATTGATACCTAAACTCAATGCAAGTTCTCGATACGATACTTCCGTTGTTAAGTATAATTCTACCACATGCATCTTAAATTCAAAAGAGTAATTTTTCTTTTCTCTTGATCGCATTAATCCTTTGTTTCCAAATTCTTTGTATGCTGAGATCCAATCTCGTAATATTGTTTGACTCGGTATCCCATTTTCTTTACATAAACTTTTATATCCTCCTTTTCCATTTATGTAGTCCATTACTACCTTCTTCTTGAATTCATAACTGTATTTTGACATAAAAATACCAACCTCCAAAGTTAGATTTTTTAGGTCTAACTTTTGGGGGTCGGGTCATTTTGACAGCTGTGTTTTTATCAATTATTCGGTTTTAAAGGCCGTAGTAATAACTTGCGGTTGCTCCGCCGTCACACATAAAATCCGTTCCTGTATACAAATACTCCGTTCTGCACTGTACCTCTTGTTTGATTGTATTGTATGGACGATGAAGTTCTTTTGCTATTTTGTAAACCGACCGGTGGTCTATATTAAGCCTGATTGATATATAGTATCGTTCTTCTTTTATTAAATGTTGACCTTTCTTGTGATGGTGTAAAATTAAGTGTATCCATAGTGACGATTCCTTTCGGATTTTTGTGTGGTAAGTTAATTCTACTACGAAATCGTTTCTATGAATATTCTTTTTTATTCTTTCATCTTCATTTTACAATTTGCGAATAATATACAGTTAAAAACTTTGACATAAGTACCACCAATATGATAGATATAATATACTTTATTTTTACAATATTATATTACAACTTAAAGTCAACTTTAAACCAAGAATTATTTTAAATGTATTATTTTTTTATAAAAAACAGGCGACAGCCTGAGCCATCGCCTGAAATTTAATAAATTATTTTATTTAATCAGCAGATTAAGCAATATCCTCAAGAACCTTGCCTGCATTGCCTGTTCCGTCAAAACCGCCTGCAACATACTTCTGGATAGCAGTTACATCAAGAACATTGATTTTGCCATTGCCGTCAACATCAGCAACTGCCTCATTAACAGTTACATCAGCATATTTAGCAATATACATCTGGAGAGTTGTGACGTCGTTAGCATCAATCTTGCCGTCGCCGTTTACATCGCCAATATATGTCTTAGGTACAGCATCTGTAACAGTAACAGTTGCAACTGCACCTGTCTTTGTAGCATAGTTGAAGTTTGAAAGGTCAATTCTGAGTGTTACATCTGCAAATTCATATGGTACATTTACAGTGAGGTTCTGACCGTTGTATACAGCGTCAAATGCAACGCCGGATTCAGGTGTGAAGCCCTCTTCTGCACCGCCCCAGCTGTCAGCCCACTTGCCGTTAGCTGCGAACTTAACCTGGTAGTTGTCAAACTCAGGTACATTGTGATATGTAATCTCATAAACCTTATCTGCAACCTGCTCCATCTCATTACCTGTTGGATCCCAAGCTACACCGTTTAACCATGATTCATCATCAGGGTCACCGTTACCAACAGCATGCATGCTTTTGATTTCAATATCAGAAACGATCTGAACACCGTCACCTGAAACAGTAATTTTGCGTGTATTGCTGTCAAATGTAACTGTTACATCACAAGCGGCAACAACATTAAAGGTTATATTGTTGTCTCCGCCGTTATCACCGATCCAATTCTGACCGCCATCAGCTGTATTTTCTACAACCTTAAGCTGAAGTGAATCAGCAATCTGAACATCGGTAAATACCTTAGTGTATGTACCGTCGCCGTTATCTGTCATAACATTTTCAGGAGCTTCTTCCGGGCTACCCTTCCATAAAACACCGCAAAGTTCTTCTGAACCTGCTACTACATATGTTGAACCTGCAGGAGCAGGAGCTGTTGTTGGTTCAGCTGTTGTTGGAACAACAGGTGTAACTTTACCTGCCTGAATTTCAGTTTCAACTGAATATTTTGTTGATGTTTCAGCAAGAACGCCATCTCTTACAAGACCCTCTTCCTGAGCCTCGTCTGTTACGCCTTCAGCGTTTGCAAGTGAAAGTGTAAGGTTATCAACTGTGAGGTTTACATCTGTTTCGCCAAGACCAAGTTTCTTGAATACAACTGAAACAAATGGTGTCTTCTGGTTGAAATTGTAAAGCTCAAGGCTTGACATATTACCATAAACCTTGCCTGCTGTTGCAGAGTTTACTACTACACCGTTTGTGTAAGGAGTCATAACACTGTCAAGAGCGAGCATTGTTGGGTCATAAGTAAGGTTGAAGTCTGCGTTAAGAACATTCTTCTCTGACTCAAAGTAATAAGTTACTGTTACATACTCTTCGTCACCTGCAACAACATTAGATGATGCAGGGAATAAGTTAGAAGTAGCATTTACAGTAAGAGCACCAGCAGGAACTTCTTCTGTAGTTTCAGGAACTGTTGTTTCCGGAACTGTAGTTTCAGGAACTGTTGTTTCTGGAACTGTTGTTTCAGGAACTGTTGTTTCAGGAACTGTTGTTTCAGGAGCTTCTGTTGACTCTGTCGATGGAACAAATGTTGACTCTGTGAGTTTTGTTTCAGCAGAAACAATATATGAAGGATCTACTATTTTATACTCCAGTACGAATGATACCATTGTATCAGGATCAACTCTCATTGTATTAAAGTCCATTTCGCCCTTTGTAAGAACTCTTACATTAAGGTTTACATTTGTTTCAACATTTTCAGGATTACCCTTTACATCTAAAACAATCTTAATAAACGGAACCTTTGCATCAATTGTGTAAAGGCCAAGGTCAGAAGAGTTGGCGTTTACCTTGCCGGGGATACTTGTGTTGATTACAGAACTGCTTGTAATCTGTGGCATAATACCAAGTTTCTTACCTGTTGAATCAAGGTTGTTCTTGTTGTTTACCTCAAATATGTTACTGTCATATGTGAAGTACCATTCGAGGTTTACAAGGTCACAATTTGTACCAAGATAGTAGCATACTGTTACCTGCTTTGTTTCGCTGTTGTATTCTGCTTTTGCTGTTGAGAATACATTAGATGTTGCATTTACTGTAAGAGGTGCTTTCTCCGGAGCAGCTGTTGCCTGTGTAGCAGGAGCAGTTGTTGCTTCTGTTGTAGCAATTTCTGTTGTTTCAGCAGGAGTTGACACTTCAGTTACTGTAACGGTTGCCTTAGCACCGGCCTTTGTAGCATAGTCGAAGTTTGTAAGGTCGAGCTTGAGTGTTACATCAGCAAATTCATAAGGAACATTAACGGTAAGGTTCTCTCCGTTATATGCTGCGTCAAACTCTACGCCTGATTCAGGTGTGAAGTTTTCCGCTGCACTGCCCCAACTGTCAGTCCATCCGCCGTTAGCGGCAAACTTAACCTGATAGTTGTCGAACTTAGTTACATTCTTGAATGTAATCTCATAAACTTTTTCTGAAACTTCTGTCATAGGGTTAGCTGCAGGATCCCAAGCTGCACCGTTTAACCAAGCTGCATCTTCAGGATCGCCGTTACCAACAGCATTGATGCTGTCGATATCGAGATTTGTTACAAACTGAACGCCGTCGCCTGTAACAGTGATTTCTTTAGTAGAAGAATCAAATTTTACTGTTACATCACTTGCAGCAGTTACATTAAATGTAATGTTATTGCCTGTTGCGTCGCCAATCCAGTTCTGTGAACCGTCAGCACCATTTTCTACAACCTTAAGTGTAAGACCTGATGCCGGCTGAACATTGGTAAATACTTTTGTGTAAGTACCGTCGCCATTGTCTGTCATAACATTTGCAGGAGCTTCTTCTGGGCTGCCCTTCCATAAAACGCCGCAAAGTTCTTCTGCGCCGGCAACTACATATGTTGTATCTGCAGCAGAAACTGAAATTGCTGCAAATGACAATGAAGTTACCATAAGCATCAGAGAGACAACAAGGCTTAATGCTTTTTTGAACATTTTCTTTTTCCTCCTTTAATAATAATGCTTCTATAAGCTATTCTATTATATAATATAAACTCCCAAAAAGTCAAATGATTTTGACACTTTGGAGAGTTATTTTTATAAATTTGTGTTATTTTGGTTAATTGCACAAAAACAAGATTGTTTTTTCGGTCATTCGTAACCATTAATATTATGAGATTGCCAGTTCCAAGAGTCACGGCACATATCTTCAAGATTTTTTTCGGCTTTCCAACCGAGAATTTCATATGCTTTTGTCGGATCGGCGTAACATTCTGCTATATCGCCCGCTCTTCTCGGCTTTATATCATAAGGAATTTCAATATTATTAACCTTGCTGAATGCCTTAACAATATCAAGTACGCTGTAGCCTGTACCTGTGCCAAGGTTAAATATCTCTGTGCCCTTGTGCTGTTCGGCATAATCAATAGCTTTTACATGACCTTTTGCAAGATCCACAACATGGATATAATCTCTTACGCCTGTGCCGTCATGTGTAGGATAGTCATTACCAAACACACCGAGTCTTTTAAGTCTGCCTGCAGCAACCTGTGTAATATAAGGCATAAGGTTGTTTGGAATACCGTTAGGATTTTCGCCGATTCTACCGCTTTCGTGAGCACCGATCGGATTGAAATATCTTAAAAGAACTACGGAAAGGTTGCTGTCAGCCTTTGCTGCGTCTGTAAGAATCTGCTCATTCATAAGCTTTGTCCAACCGTAAGGGTTTGTACAGCCTGTAGGCATTGTTTCAACAAGCGGAACACTCTTTGGAATACCATATACAGTAGCGGATGAGCTGAATACAAAGTTTGCTACTGAATATTTCTTCATAACCTCAAGCAAAGCAAGCGTTGAATCAAGATTGTTTCTGTAGTAAGCTACAGGAATTTCGCAGCTCTCGCCTACTGCCTTAAGACCTGCAAAGTGAATTACTGCATCAATTTTATTTTCCGCAAAAAGTTTGTCCAAAGCCTCAACATTGCAAACATCAATGTTGTAAAGCGGAATTTTTTTGCCTGTAATCTCCTCTACCCTCTCAATAGCTTTTGGAGAACTGTTTGAAAAATTATCCGCAACTACTACAGTATGGCCTGCATTTATAAGTTCAATACAAGTATGTGTACCAATGTAGCCTGCGCCACCGGTCAGCAAAACATTCATAGTGATTTCCTTTCTATGTATAAAGTATATTCGTCAGCACTTTTCAGGTTCAGGATACTCAACACCGAATGTTTCGGCTGTCACCTTTTTCATAACCTGTGCGTCAAGAGGTTTATCTGCAAAGTCAGTATCACACTCGGCAATCCGGTTTACAACATCCATACCCTCAATTACTTTACCGAATGCTGCATACTGTCCGTCAAGATGAGGAGCATTTTTATGCATAATAAAGAACTGTGAACCTGCAGAGTCAGGCATCATTGAACGAGCCATAGAAAGTACGCCCTCTGTGTGCTTGAGGTTATTTTCAAAGCCGTTAACAGCAAATTCGCCTTTAATTGAGTAACCGGGGCCACCCATACCTGTTCCATCAGGACAACCGCCCTGAATCATAAAACCGTAAATAACTCTGTGAAAAGTAAGTCCGTCATAATAGCCATTATTTACAAGGCTAAGAAAATTATTAACTGTATTTGGCGCAATTTCGGGATAAAGCTCGGCTTTAATAACAGAGCCGTTCTCCATCTCAATAGTAACTACAGGATTTTGTGACATAAAAATCGTCCTTTCATTTTATATTACAAATAAATTTATATACTGCCCTTTGCCTTACATTTTACGCTAAATCACCAAAAATATCAAGTGAATTTTTATACTTAAAAATATTTAATAATTAAATTTAATAACTTTACTTTTTAATAAAAATATGATACAATAAATAGAAATAGTTATATAATCTTTTTGTAATATTTTATTAATTTTATATATTAAGGGATTGAAGATTAATATTATCATTGTTCAAGGAGTGTTTTTATTGTCATTATCAGTCCACAAGTCAGCCGAAGATTACCTCGAGGCTATACTTTTAATTAAACAAAAAAGAGGATGCGTTCGTTCTATCGACATAGTAAATCTTCTTGGTTTTTCAAAGCCAAGCGTAAGCGTTGCCATGAAAAAGCTAAGAGAAAACGATTACATTCTTATGGACAGCGAGGGTTATATCACCCTTACCGAAAGCGGAATGAATATTGCGCAGAAAATTCTTGAAAAGCATAATTATATAGCCGAACTTTTAATTTCTCTCGGTGTAAGCGAAGAAACAGCTTATGAAGATTCATGTAAAATCGAGCACGATATAAGCGAAGAGAGTTTTATGGCATTAAAAAAGCTATCGGGAATTTTAGCCGATAAAACAAATAACTGATAAAATAAACAGCAGTCATTATTACTTTACGATATAGACTGCTGTTTTTATATTGTTCTATTTTCTTTTCTTTATTAATTACGGTTTAAAAAATACTTTTATAGTTACTTGGCAAAACAGTTTGCTAAACTATATTTAAAATCTTTTGAATTTAAATTATTATACAGTAAACTCTGTCAATAATCAATAATTTTCTTCGTGAATTTCAAAGTATGACTGTGGGTGAGCGCACACAGGGCAAACCTGCGGAGCTTTCTCTCCTACTACAATATGACCGCAGTTACGACATTCCCATACCTTAACTTCACTCTTTGCAAACACTTCCTGCATTTCAACATTATGGAGTAATGCACGGTAACGCTCTTCGTGTGCTTTTTCAATAGCACCGACCATACGGAATTTCTTTGCGAGTTCAGGAAATCCCTCTTCCTCCGCTGTCTTTGCAAAACCTTCATACATATCAGTCCACTCGTAATTTTCGCCCTCTGCAGCTGCGGCAAGATTTTCTGCTGTACTGCCAATACCGTTCAATTCTTTAAACCACATCTTTGCATGTTCTTTTTCATTATCTGCTGTTTTCAGAAATAATGAAGCTATCTGCTCAAATCCGTCTTTCTTAGCCTTTGACGCAAAGTAAGTATATTTATTTCTTGCCTGTGATTCACCTGAAAAAGCCTCAAGTAAATTTTTCTCTGTCTGTGTACCGGCATATTTATTTGCCATATAGTTCAACCCTTTCTAATTCATATTTTCTATAATTATTATATAAATCAGTAATGATTACTGTATTTATATGATATACTATTGTCGAGTATTTGTCAACACTTTTCCGAAAAATTTTTCAAAAATAAAAAGGCAACTTTTACATTGCCTTTCTACCGAATTATAAAGTTTTAATTTTACACAAGCTCTATCGGAGCAAGCTGCGGAAATATATTTCTCAATACCGTATATATCATTATCGCTATAAACGCACCCCATAAAAAGTATTTGCTGTGTACAAATGTGCGCAGTTTTTTTCCGAAAGCTCTGAAAACGAGTTCAATATAAAGTACAAATAATGTAGCAAGAGAAACTATAACCAACGGATTTTGCTTTAACGACAATATAACATCTCCGTGAATTAGCGCATAAACCGCTCTTGTACAGCCGCACCCGGGACAGTAAATTCCTGTAAGCTCGTATAAATAACAAGACGGTAATGTTATGTATCTGAAAACATACAACGAAAACAAATACGCCATACCAACAGATGCAAACGGTAATATAAATACCAATATTTTTTGATATGTTTTATATGGAGTAATTATTTATACCACCTCGTATATAAACTTGCTGTAAAAATTAATAATAATTATAGCTGTTTGAACCGCTGAATATAGCAGCACCTGTTGCTGCTGAAATAATAATCATAATAATCATAATACCTAATGCAATCGCAGACAAGATAAGCTGTGCTCTTGCAAAATTCTTAAGTGACTTTTTAGGTGTGCTGCCAAAAGCCCAAACAAACATCATAATAAGATAAACAATAGGGCCTACGCACGGAATGATATTAAGGCAGAAAATTCCAATCCAGTGAAGAACAGAAACATGCTCTTCGTCATTGCTCATATTGTTATAGTTAGGCTGCTGATAAGACGGAGTCTGATTGTAACCTGTGCCGTAAGAATTCTGATAATTTTGATTGTTGTCAGTCCCATATGGTCGCTGGTAATCCTGTGCGGAATAGTTTTGCGAACCGTATGGCTGCTGATAGTCCTGTGCAGAATATGTATTCTGATTTTGCTGTGGATTTTGGTTATTGTTCCAAGAATCGTTGTTGTAATTGTCCATAGTTTTCCTCCAAATTTTAATAAGCACAAAAGCAAATTAATATAACCTACTCGATATAATTATAAAATACAGTTATTTTAATGTCAATAATTTATTGAAAATATTATAATTTTACAAACCTGTTTAATATGTAATCTCCACAGGAGCAAGTGCGGGAAAAATATTTCTTAAAATTGTATAAACAATCAATAAAGCAAACATTATCCATATAAAACCTTGCATATTAATAAATGTATTGATTTTTTTACCAAAAGCACGGAGTACGAACTGAATATACAGAATAAGCACAATAACTATTCCAACCGCTAAAAAAGCATTTTGCCTTAGCGAAAGCAGAATATCTCCGTGAACAAGCGCATATACCGCTCTTGTCGCTCCACAGCCGGGGCAATACAAACCTGTAAACTGATGTATATAACACGGTGGCAATGAAATGTACTTAAACGCAAAAGCACAAATCAGATAACACAAAAAAAGTAAGGCAAACGGTAAAATTAAAACCAAAATTTTTTGATATGTTTTGCACGGCTTAATAATAAAAATCACCCCAAAGCAAAACAAGCAGACATATAGTCCGCTTGTTGATTGCTATGTAATAAAATTAATAGTAAATTAGGAAATTGAACTGATAAATGCGCCTGAAACAATTTGAGTAATAAGAAGTATTGCCCATATTACTAAAGCAATAATAGAAAGAATGATACCTGCAGTTGCAAGTCCGTTATTTTCAGGGTTTGCCTTTTTAGAATTAATACCAAGAATAAGACCAACTATACCGCAAGGAGCACAACAGCAAAGACCTATAATACCGAGTACAAGTGATGCAGTAGCATTATTCTTTGCGCTTTTATCCTCTACAGGATACTGATTGTAGTTAGGATACTGCTGCTGATAGTTATTCTGATTGTAGTTACTGTAATCAGGCTGTGAACCGTATGGCTGCTGATAATCATTTGCACCATATGACTGCTGCTGGTAACCCTGATTATTGTCTGTACCGTAAGGCTGCTGGTAACCCTGATTTGAGTAGTTATTCTGCTGTGGATCCGGGCCGTTGCCCTGTGGGTTATTCCAAGAATCGTTGTTGTAGCCGTTATTGTTGTAATTGTCCATCTTTTTCCTCCATAAATTTGTAAGCATAAAATCAGCAAACCACTGTAAATATACATAATTTACCTTAATGTTTATTATAAAGTACAAATCAACAAATGTCAACAATTAATTAACAAATGCCACAAATTAATACATATTTATTTACAGTTCAATACTCATAGTGGCATAAGCATTAAGGTCTGTGCTTGCAATATTTCCGCTTAAAAATTCATAATATCCCTGCGAGCCAACCATTGCCGCATTGTCACCGCAAAGAGATTTTTCGGGCATATAAAAAGCAAGTCCGTGCTTATCACATTCTTCCTGTAAAGAAGAACGCAAAAGTCGGTTTGCAGACACACCGCCCGCAATAACCAGCTTGTCAACCTTTAAATCTTCTGCCGCTTTCAAAAAATTGGTTTTTAAACAGTCAACAACCGCATATCTGAAAGATGCGCAAACATCTGCCTTGTTAAGTTCTATGCCCTTTTGCGCAGAATTATGAATTAGATTTATTACAGCTGTTTTAAGTCCCGAAAAGCTGAAATCATACTGTGAACCGCTTACGGTAGGTCTTGGCAACTTAAATGCAAAAGGATCGCCGTCCTCTGCTACCTTATCAAGTGCAATTCCGCCCGGATACGGCATACCCATAGTTCTTGCCGCTTTATCAAATGCCTCGCCTGCCGCATCATCTCTTGTTTTGCCGATAATGCGCATTTTTGTGTAATCCTCAACCATTACAATATGACTGTGACCGCCAGAAACAACAAGACAAAGAAACGGCGGTTTTAAATCGGGATTAGAAATATAATTAGAGGCAATGTGCGACCTTAAATGATGGGTCGGAACAAGCGGAAGTCCTGTTGAAAGAGAAAGTCCCTTTGCAAAATTAACTCCTACAAGCAAAGCCCCTATAAGACCCGGTGCGTATGTAACCGCAATTGCATCTATTTCTTTTAAAGTAAGTTCTGCCTGCTCAAGCGAGTTTTTTACAACAGGCACTATTGCCTCGGCGTGTCTGCGGGATGCAATTTCGGGAACAACACCGCCATACAGTTTATGCTCCTCAACCTGAGAGGCAACAACAGAGGATATAACTTTTCTTCCGTCCTCAACAACCGCTGCTGCGGTTTCGTCACAAGAGGACTCTATTGCAAGTATCTTCATAAAAATAATCCTTTCGTTTTATCAAAAATACTTTGTCATCAGTATTGCGTTTTCGGCAGGTTCAGAATAATAATTTTTTCTCTCCCCCACCTTAACAAAGCCTGCGTTTGAATACAGTCTTATTGCATTTTCATTGGATTGTCTTACCTCAAGAGTCAAAAAAGCCAGGCTGTTTTTCTTGGCAAAGGTAACAAGAGTATTTATCAAAGCCGTACCTATGCCCTTTTTTCGTGCGTTTTCATCAACCGCCACATTAAAAATATATCCTTCGTCAACAACAACATTCATTCCTATGTAGCCGAGAACCTTATTGTCCTCAACGCTTACATAAAAATGCGAGCCGTTGTTTTTTAGTTCAGACTCAAGACTTTTTAATGACCACGGATGAGAAAAGCATTTATTTTCAATCTCTGCCACCTGTAAAAGGTGGCTTTCTTTCATTTCTTCAATTCTCATATTGTTTTAAAATTTCCTTAACAGCACTGCAAATTTCATCTCGGCACTGTCTGTAAACCTCAACACCGCACATATACGGGTCGGCAACATTAATAACCTCGATTTTATCGGCAGGGACAGCGCACTGCGTCATAAGAAAAAACTTGTGGCTAGTAGACATACAATAAAATTTATCGTATTCGTCAAGTTTTTTATCGGAATAAGCCGTAGAATGCATATCCGAAATATCAATACCGATTTCTTTGCAGACTTCAACCGAATTTTCAGAAACAGGCATACCTGTTACGGTTGTTGTACCCATACTCTCTGCCCTTACGGCAAGTCCTTTTTCCTCTGCAAAACGGTTAAAAACAGCCTCTGCCATAGGGCTGCGGCAAGTATTGCCTGTACATACAAACATAATTTTATTTTTTGGCATCATACCAAGTCCTTCCGACAGCAGCGTCGGCGGTAAGAGGAACAGAAAGTTTTACGGCATTTTCCATTTCCTCCTGCAACAGCTTTGCCACTGTTTCCTTTTCATTTTCGGGAGCCTCGACAATCAACTCATCGTGCACCTGCAAAATAAGTCTTGCCTGCAAGCCCTCTTTTTTCATTCTTTCGTCAACTTTAATCATTGCGATTTTGATAATATCTGCGGCAGTGCCCTGAATCGGCATATTTCTTGCCACACGCTCACCGAAAGCTCTCATCATATGCTTGCCCGAGCTAAGTTCAGGCAAATATCTTCTTCTGCCGAACATTGTTTCAACATAACCGTCACGCTTTGCTTTTTCAACGACATTTTTCATATATTCGTCAACACCGCTGTAATGAGCGAGGTAGTCTTTAATATATTTAGATGCCTCTTTATTGGTTACTTTAATATCCTTGGCAAGTGAGTAAGCACCGATTCCGTAAACTATACCGAAGTTTACCGCCTTGGCACGACTGCGCATTGTGGAATTAACCATTTCAACAGGCATATTAAACACCTGTGACGCTGTAATAGTGTGAATATCGGCATTCGTATTAAATGCCTCTATCATATTCTTATCGCCCGAAATATGAGCAAGCACTCTTAATTCAATTTGAGAATAGTCGGCATCAACAAGCACCCAACCCTCTCTTGCGGCAAAAAACCTTCTCAATTCTCTGCCGATTTCTGTACGGACAGGGATATTTTGTAAATTAGGCTCTGTTGAGCTGATTCTTCCCGTTCTGGTTTCGGTTTGATTAAAACTTGAGTGTATTCTGCCGTCCTCGGCAATAACCTTTAACAGCCCCTCACAATAGGTTGAATAAAGTTTTGCAAGCGTACGGTACGAAAGCACCATTTCAACCGCAGGATGTTCGTAGCGCAGACTTTCAAGCACCTCTGCGTTTGTACTGTAGCCGCTTTTTGTTTTCTTCTTACACGGAAGTCCTAAATCTTCAAAAAGCGCCTTGCCAAGCTGTTTCGGAGAATTTATGTTAAATTCATAACCGATGCTTGTGTATATCTCATTTTCAAGATTTTTTATCTGTTCGTGCAATATCTTGCCGTAATCCTCTATACCCTGCCTGTCAACGGCAAATCCGATGTTCTCCATTTTAGCAAGCACCTTTGCAAGAGGAATTTCAATATCTGTCAACAGCTTTTCCTGTTCGTTTGTATCTATATCTTTCTTAAGTTTTTCGCAAAGCACATCATATACGGCAAGAGCAGAAAGTTCCGAAAACTTCTCGTTTTTCGGAAGCGTTATTCCGTAACCGCCGCATAAATTTTCGTCACTGTAATCTTTTGATGACGGCTCAATAAGATATGCCGCAAGTTCAATATCAAACGCAAGCGATTTTACTTCAATATTCTTCTTATCGGCATAAGCAAAAACTGTCTTACTGCCGTGAGTAAATTTCAAAATTTCTTCATTTTCAAGAAGTTTGTCAAAAAATTCGTTATCCTTAACAATATAAACTTTACCGTCAAAAAGAATATTGCAAACAGGATTTTCTATATCAGAAAAATCAGTTTTAAAATATACCTTACCCTGTTTTTTAATATTCTCATACAGAACATTAGCATCTGCATTTTCTACAACTTCAAAGTTCTGCACAGCTGCAGGCTTTTCCTCCGCTGTCGGCATTTCTTTTAATCCGAGTTTGTCGATAAGCGAGAATAGCTCAAGTTTTGCCATAAACCTCGCACATTCTTCGGGGTCTTTTAATTCGACTTTGTAATCCTCAACATTTGTATTGATAGGAACTTCGCAGAAAATCTCACCGAGCATACGACTTAACTTCGCATTTTCCTCGGAATTTTTAAGTTTATTTCTGATTCCGTCCTTAACATCTATCTCGTCAATATGGCTGTAAATGTAATCAACACTGCCAAAGCGTGAAATCAAATCGCCTGCGCCCTTAGGGCCGATTCCCGCAACACCGGGAATATTATCGGACGAATCGCCTTGAATAGCCTTAATTTCTATAAGCTGTTTTGGTGTAACGCCGTAATCCTCAAGAATTTTTGCGGGTGTATAACTGATGTCTTGCTTGTTTGTGCAGAGATGCACTGTTGTTGTATCGGAAACAAGCTGTAAGCTGTCACGGTCACCTGTCGCAATCACACATTCGTTGCCGTTTTTCTCGCAAGCCTTTGCAAATGTTCCCAAAATATCGTCGGCCTCATATCCCTCGCAGGTCACAAGAGTATAACCCAAAAGCTGTAAAAGCTCTTTTAGCGGTTTAATCTGTGAGGCAAGCTCTTCCGGCATACCTTTTCTTGTTGCCTTGTAGCCTGCATATGCCTTGTGGCGGAATGTAGGAGCTTTAAGGTCAAAAGCAATAGCTACCGCATCGGGATTTTCTTCGTTTTTTATTTTTGTGAGCATTGTAAGAAATCCGTAAATCGCATTTGTAAACTGACCGTCTTTTGTTGTAAGCGGTCTTATACCGTAAAAAGCACGGTTTACTATACTGTTTCCGTCAATAACAAGCATTCTCATAGCTTATACATCACATCCATTACTTTTCCGTTTTTAATATAAATTCTCGGTACACGCTTGCCTACAAGGCAAACTACTTCATAGTTAATAGTATCAGTATTTTTTGCAAGGTCATCGGCTGTCATTTCGCCGTTTTCGCCTGTTCCGAAAATCACTACCTCGTCACCGATTTTTACATCTTCAATATCGGTAACATCAATCATAGTCTGGTCCATACATATTCTGCCCACAATTTTTGCTTTTTTACCGTTGACAAGCATATATCCGTCCTTTGCGTTCTGACGAATAAAACCGTCGGCATATCCAATCGGAACAGTTGCAATCTTCATATCTTTAGGAGCGGTAAATGTTCTTCCGTATGAAATATCAGCACCCTTTTTAAGATTTTTTACATATGCAACCGTTGATTTTAAAGTCATTGCGGGAATAAGATTTAAATTATTCTGAATTTTATACGACGGAGCAAGTCCGTAAAGTATAATACCCGCTCTTACCATATCGCAATATGTATGCTCGTAATCTTCAATAGCACCGCTGTTTGAACAGTGGCAAATCTTAATGTTAATTCCCGATTCTTTAAGTTTATCCCTTACATAAGAAAAGCAACTGTACTGCTTTTCTGTAAAGTCTTTGCCATCATCGGCTTCATCCGATACACAGAAATGAGTAAACATACCCTCAAGCTCAAGATTTTTTAGAGTGCAGGCTGTTCTAATTTCTTCGACAGAATAATCATCTCTCGGAAATTCCTGACACATAAAACCTATTCTGCTCATACCGGTATCAACTTTGATGTGAATTTTACAAACCACATTCTGCTCACAGCAAGCCTGAGAAAGCATTTTTGCGTATTCAAGGCTGTAGACCGCTTGAGAAATGTTATATTCCGAAAGTCGTTTAGCCTCATTTGCAGGAGTAAAGCCTAAAATTACAATAGGCAATTTTGCGCCTGCCTCACGGATTTCAATACCCTCGTCAATATTTGAAACGGCAAAAAAGTCAGCGCCAAGCTGCTCATACATTTTAGACAGTTCAACGGCGCCGTGACCGTAACCGTCTGCTTTTATAACGCAGCAAATCTTTGCTCTGCCGCCGACTTTGTTTTTTATTTCATTAAAATTATGCTTAATTGCATCAAGCGATACCTCTGCCCAGGTTCTCTTTAAGTAATCCATCAAACTACCTCTTTTATTTTTATTCGCATCTAATTTAATACCGTAAACATCTGTATTTTTACAAATCAAATTGTACTGTCTTAAATATTTATTATAATACTTTTACACCGATAAATCAATCCATATTGACAAAGAAAAACTAAGTGCTAAAATATTAGTAGATTACGCACAAAAGGTTGATTTTATGGAAATAAATATTCGCAAAGCAGTCAAAAGTGATTACCCTGCCATGGTTGAAATCTGGAACGAAGTTGTAGAGGACGGAATAGCCTTTCCGCAACTTGATTTACTTGACGAAAACAGCGGTGCGGAATTTTTCGGTTCACAAACATATTGTGCGGTTGCGGAAAATACCGAAAGTCACGAAATTTTAGGCTTATACATTCTTCACCCCAACAATGTAGGCAGATGCGGTCACATTTGCAACGCAAGCTATGCCGTAAAAAGCAGTGCAAGAAATTTACATATCGGTGAAAAGCTTGTTTCGGACTGCCTTGTTCAAGGCAAGGAAAACGGATTTAAAATTTTACAATTCAACGCAGTTGTAAAGTCAAATCTTTCTGCCCGACATCTTTACAAAAAACTCGGTTTTGTAGAGCTTGGTACAATTCCAAACGGATTTTTGCTCAAAAGCGGAGATTACGAAGACATAGTAATTTACTATCACACACTTTAATTTACACATAAATTATGCCCCTGTCGCAAGACAGGGGCATTTTTCAGCTTAAAAGCATTTGATAATGCGGTATTTTATCCTCAAGATACGGGCCTTCGGTAACAACAAATCCAAAGCTTTTATAAAAATCAAGCAAATACGCCTGACCTGAAATCCTGATTTTTTGTATCTTCATAATATTGTGAATAAAGTCAATGCATTTCTGCACAATCTCTCTGCCAAGTCCTGTTCCTCTGTAAGACTTATCAAGCGCAATTCTGCCGATTGACGGCTCATCATACGAAACCTTTGGCGGCAAAATTCTTGCACAACCTATAATTTTACCGTCATCTTCAAGTATTAAATGCATACATTTTTGGTCTTTATCATCGGGGTCAATATCAAGGCAATTCTGCTCGATTACAAAGACCTCAAATCTCAATTTCAAAACAGCATATAATTCTTCATTTGTAAGTTCGTCAAAACTTTTAAATATCCATTCCATACAAAAACTCACCTTAAACAAAGGGCAGTCACAAAGACTGCCCTGTAATTTTTTATTTTAAAGCGTCAATGGCAGCGGTAATGAGTGCAATCTGCTCTCTTTCCTTTGCAGCCTGACCCTTTACTTTTTCGATAACGGCTTCAGGTGCTTTTGCAACAAAGCCTGCATTATTGAGCTTACCCTCGCTCTGTGCAAGTCTTTTCTTAACCTGCTCAAGCTCCTTGTTAAGTCTTGCAAGTTCTGCGTCTTTGTCAACAAGCTCACTAAGCGGAATATAAATCTTTGCGTCAGCTGTAACAACCGTTACTGCGCCCTCAATGTCAAAATGCTCGGCAACCTCTACCTCATTTGCAGATGCAAGTTTCTGAATAAACGGTGTGCCGTTAGTAAATGTGTCTGCAAACTTAGTTGCAACATAAACCTTAGCCTTTCTTGACGGCGGAACATTCATCTCACTACGGCGGTTACGGATAGCACGGATAGCGTCCATAACTCTTTCCATTTCGGCAACAGCATCCGGGAAGTCAAGCTCTGCCTTGAACTCAGGGTACTTAGCAAGCATAACGGTTTCACCCTCGTGAGGAATTGTCTGCCAAATTTCTTCTGTTACATACGGCATAAACGGATGGAGAAGTCTTAAAATCTGATCAAGTACATAAAGGAGTACCTGTCTTGCGTTCTGAGCGTCCTCGCCGTCACCCGAAAGTCTTGTCTTAGCAAGTTCAATATACCAGTCGCAGTAACAATCCCAAATGAACTCGTAAACTTTCTGAACAGCAATACCAAGCTCAAATTTCTCAAGGTTTTCGTTTACTTCCTTAGCTACTGTATTAAACTTAGAAACAATCCACTTGTCCTCTGTAGTAAGAGTGTCAGGAAGTTTGTTCTCAAC
>ERZ506938.551-NODE-551-length-17782-cov-9.991200_pt1 | contig 17782 bp, 13 predicted proteins | sample MGYA00513172_ERZ506938 | MGnify/ENA metagenome assembly ERZ506938
GAAATTCAGCAGGAAATCCTGCGAATGAAAAAAGAACAGGATATCTGTATTCTTGCACACGCATATCAGGGTCAGGAGATTCTGGAAGTGGCGGACTATACAGGAGATTCCTATGGCCTGAGTGTACAGGCATCCAAAAGAGACTGCAGCGGTGTGATCATGTGCGGCGTTCGTTTTATGGCAGAAACCTGCAAGATTTTAAGCCCGAAGAAGAGAGTATGGCTTGCTAATCCTGTAGCCGGATGTCCCATGGCAGAGCAGTTGGATCTGGAAGGTCTGCGTGAATTAAAAGCACAGTATCCGGATTATGCAGTTGTCGCCTATATTAATACAACTTCAGAACTGAAAACAGAATGTGACGTATGCGTTACGTCCTCATCAGCAGTTGAAATCTGCAAAAAGCTGGAGCAGGATAAGATTTTATTTATTCCGGATCCGAACCTGGGACATTATGTGGCGGAAAAGCTTCCGGAGAAAACTTTTGCATTTTACAAGGGCGGATGTCCGAGACATATCGTGGTCAGTGCAAAAGATGTAGAAAAAGCCCGCGCAGCGCATCCGGATGCACTTTTCCTGGTACACCCGGAATGCCGTCAGGAAGTAGTAGAGCAGGCTGATTATGTAGGCTCCACTACAGGAATCATGGAATTTGCAAAGAAATCTGAACATAAAGAATTTATCATCGGAACAGAAAACAGCATTGTAGAGCATCTTCAGTTTGAATGTCCTGATAAGAAATTTTACCCGGTTGCAGTACAGCTTACATGCATGAATATGAAGGTTACCACCTTAATGGATATCTACAACTGTCTGAAAGGACAGGGCGGGGAAGAAATCTTCCTTCCGGAAAATATCATGGAAGGCGCCGGAAGATGCATTCACAGAATGGTGGAGCTGGGCGGTTGAATAATAATCTGAAATTTTCTGCTGGCTATTATGTCATGGAATTGATACAATAAAAGTAACGTTACTGAGAACAGTAACAAAGTAACTGCTCTGCAGTCTGATATCTTGGTATCTGTGAATAGAACAACAGATTGCTGAACAGTTACAGACAAAACAGCCTCAGGAGTAGAAAATTGAAAAACATACAGGCAGACATTAAATCAGGAAATTTTAAACAGGTGTATCTTCTCTATGGAGAGGAAGCATATCTGAAACAACAGTATAAACAGAATCTGGTAAAGGCACTGAATCCGGATGGGGATACTATGAACTTCAATCACTATGAAGGCAAGGGGATTGATGTAAAACAGTTGATCGACCTCTGTGAAACCATGCCATTTTTCGCAGAGCGCAGAGTTGTTTTGCTGGAAGATACAGGTTTTTTCAAAAACAAGTGTGAAGAACTGGCAGATTATATGAAAGAGCTGCCGGACTATCTGTATCTGGTTTTTGCAGAAACGGAAGTAGACAAGAGAAACCGCATGTACAAAGCAGTAAAAGCCTGCGGAAGTATTGCGGAATTTATCAGACAGGATGAAAAAACTCTGATGCGCTGGGCGGCAGGGATCCTGGGGAAAGCCGGAAAAAAGATCACCCAGAGAGACATGGAACTTCTGCTGACCAAAACAGGAACTGATATGGGGAATCTCAGGATGGAGATGGAGAAGCTTATCAGTTATACAGAAGGCAGGGATGTGGTGACTGCAGAGGATATTGAAGAAATCTGCACCACCCAGACAACCAACAGAATTTTTGATATGGTGCGTGCAGTAACAGAGAAAAATCAGAAGCGTGCACTGGAACTTTATTATGATCTGCTGACATTGAAAGAGCCACCGATGAGAATCCTGTTTCTTCTTGCGAAGCAGTATCGCCAGCTGCTGTTGGCAAAACAGTTTGCGGCAGCAGGACTTGCGCAGACAGAAATAGCTTCGAAACTGGGAGTTCCCGGATTTGTTGTGAGAAACATTACAACATGTGCCAGAGCTTACACCATATCTGAACTGGAACAGGCAGTAAAAGATTTTGTGGATGCGGAAGAATCAGTAAAAACAGGGCGACTGGAAGATAAGCTGAGCGTAGAATTACTGATCATTAAGTACAGCAGTAAAGTAAAATAGGAAAAACGGTAACTGCCGGATATTCTGGCAGTTACAAAAGATAATAACAAAAAAGACAGCCACATGACGGTGATGGCTGTCCTTTTTAATCATAAGCTTATAATTAAAAATTCAATCTATAATTAGTCAATGCTGTTAACAGCTTTAGCTAAACGGGCAACTTTTCTTGCGCAATTGTTTTTATGATAAACACCTTTGGATGTAGCTTTGCTGATTGTGGAAACAGCATCCTTTAATGCTACTTCTGCAGCTGCCTTATCTTTATTTGCTACTGCTGCTTCAACTTTCTTCATAGAAGTTTTAACTGCAGATTTGATTGCTTTGTTTCTTGCTGCTTTAGTTCTGTTTACTAAAATTCTTTTCTTAGCAGATTTAATGTTAGCCAATTCGTACACCTCCAATTTAATTCGATAAAATATTATTATACTCCTGTCATAGAAACAGACACGGGCGCTCCTATGAACATGCTTATATATATTATCTCAAATAATCTTCCTTGTCAATACATATTTCCATAAAAAAAGCTAAAAATAGATATAAAAAGTTGTTATAAGAACGGAGTAAACAGTAACAAATATTGAATGAAGTACGGAGGGAAAAGAGATGTTGGATAATTACGGAATAAGAACAGACCTGGCGCTGGAGGCAACCGAACGGTTTACAGAGGAAAACGTAGAAGTCCGGGGAGTGGAGATCCACGAAGATTATAACGAAGAGAAAGATATCCGTACCACTGTGGTAAAGATCACCACAGAAAACGGTGCCCGGACAATGGGACGGCCCCAGGGAAGCTATATTACGATAGAAGCTCCGGGGCTTTCTGTACATGATGAGGATTATCACAGAGAAATTTCCCTGGAAATCGCCCGTCATTTACAGAATGTGATCAATCTGGAGCGTGAGCTGTCCATTCTGGTAGTAGGTCTGGGAAATTCAGCGATCACAGCCGATTCCCTGGGGCCTCATGTGGTAGAAAATCTTCATATAACGAGACATATGATAAGAGAGTATGGCCTGCAGAGTCTTGGAAAAGAAAAAATGCACCGTATCAGCGGAATTATCCCGGGAGTAATGGCGCAGACAGGGATGGAGACATCTGAAATCATACAGGGAATCGTGGCAGAGACAAAGCCGGACATAGTGATTGCCATTGATGCGCTGGCAGCAAGAAGCACCAGACGCCTGAACCGTACAATTCAGATCACAGATACAGGAATCAACCCGGGTTCCGGTGTAGGCAATCACAGAGTGGGGCTTACAGAAGAAAATCTGCAGGTAAAAGTGATCGGGATCGGAGTACCCACCGTAGTAGATGCGGCAACTATCGTCCATGATTCCATGGCACACCTTCTGGAAGCTCTGGAAGAGGCAGAACAGAAAGAATTTCTGGAAGAAATGATATCTCCTCATCTTCACACCATGTTTGTAACTCCCAAAGATGTGGATGAGACAGTAAAATACCTGAGCTTCACAATCTCAGAAGGACTGAACATGGCGTTTGAGGAAATAGGCGGCTGACCGGAAAATTGTTCCGTCAGTGTGAACAGGGTATAAATGGGAAAACATGGACATAGGATAAGTCAAGAGGTGATCCATGTGACAAACGTTCAGAAAGCGTTCTGCATTCTGCTTAGCATGTGCTTTTTTGCCACTCTGGCAGTATTGCCGGGGACATTTTTTACAGGAGAAAATGTGTACAGGCATCTGCCCCTGTACCGCTTTCTGGAAAAAAGAGCTCATATGAGTTCCTATGAAGATATTGAAACTTATAAAAAAATAGCAGGAGAAAACGGAAAATATCTGGGAGAGCGTGCACGGTCCGAACAATTGCTGGCAGAAAAAGGTGAATCTGAAGAATTACAGATATCAGAATCTACACCGGTACCGGAAAAAACAGCAATCCCCTCAAAAACAGTAAAATCAGCGAAAATATCAGAATCAGAACAAGCTTCAGAAAAAACAGAGAAGACACATAAGCCGGAAAAGGCAACTGTGTCACCGGAAAATCCTGAACCGGACAAATCACAGAAGCAGCCAAAGTCAGCAGCGCAGAATGTCCGGAATATTCAGGACAGTACAGAAACCATTGCTGCTGCAGTTCCTCATCCAATGATCGACCTGTCCCCCGAAAAACTGGCAGATTATAATTATCTTCTGGGACAATTCTATATCGTAGATTCCAACACAGAAGCAGATGCCGTACAAATCAATGCCGAAGATTTTCTGAAACAGGACTTAAAAATCACCAAAGAAACCGATACTCCTCAGATCCTGATCTATCACAGCCATTCTCAGGAAACCTTCGCAGATTCCAGAGAAGGAGAAGAATCCGACACGATTGTAGGAGTAGGAGATTATCTGACACAGCTTCTCACAGAAAACTACAGTTATCAGGTAGTCCATCTCAAAGAGCAGTTCGACATGGCAGGAGGTGAACTGGACCGCAGCGCCGCTTACGATTATGCCCGCGATTATCTGGAACCTTATCTTCAGGAAAACCCGGATATCCAGGTGATCATAGACCTACACCGGGACGGCATCCCCGAAGACCGCCATCTTGTAACGGAAATCAATGGAAAACCCACAGCCCAGATCCTCTTCTACAATGGACTGAGTTATACGACATCCAAAGGTTCTCTGGACTATCTGCCAAATCCCTACATACAGCAAAACCTGGCATTTTCCTTCCAGCTGGAATATCAGGCAGCCCAATACTATCCTCAATTTTACCGGGGAATTTACCTTGCAGGTTACCGCTACAATCTCCATCTCCGTCCACGCTCCCTTCTCCTGGAAGCCGGAGCCCAGACCAACACTGTCCAGGAAGTAAAAAATGCCATGGAACCATTTGCCGACATTTTAGACAAGGTACTGCAAGGATAAATTCTATAGCAATTCCATAAAATAATGCAATCAAGACAGTTCAGCAGAGTGCGAAGGACAAGGAAGATACCTGCAGGCGTGCTGACGCACGGCAAAGATAATAATTACCAGGATGTTTCTGTGCGTCCTTGTAGATAAACAGATGACAAACCCTTGCTCCATATGCTATAATACAAAATTAGCAAACCCATCAATTATAGTATATAAGAAAGAACTCAGGAGGGAATTCCTTAATGATAGACCAGAGCAAAATCAGAAATTTCTGTATTATTGCACACATAGACCACGGCAAATCCACTCTTGCCGACCGAATCATCGAAATGACCGGCACTCTGACAGAACGTGAAATGCAGTCACAGGTACTGGATAACATGGAACTCGAAAGAGAACGTGGAATCACCATTAAATCTCAGGCAGTACGAATCGTATACAAAGCCAAAGACGGCGAAGAATACATCTTCAACCTGATCGACACCCCCGGCCATGTAGACTTCAATTATGAAGTATCCCGAAGCCTTGCAGCCTGCGACGGTGCAATCCTGGTAGTAGATGCAGCTCAGGGAATCGAAGCCCAGACACTGGCAAATGTATATCTTGCCCTTGACCATGACCTGGATGTCCTTCCGGTCATCAACAAAATCGACCTGCCAAGCGCAGAACCGGATCGTGTGGTAAATGAAATCGAAGATGTCATCGGCCTTGAAGCCCATGACGCACCAAGGATTTCTGCCAAAACAGGACTTAATGTAGAAGAAGTCCTGGAACAGATCGTAACAAAGATCCCGGCACCTCATGGCGATGTAGATGCACCATTAAAAGCCCTGATCTTTGACTCCATTTATGATGCATACAAAGGCGTTATCGTATTCTGCCGTGTCATGGATGGCCGTGTGAAAAGAGGCACCCAGATCCATATGATGGCAACTGGCTTCACCACAGAAGTTGTGGAAGTCGGATACTTTGGTGCAGGTCAGTTTATTCCATGTGAGGAACTGACAGCAGGCATGGTAGGATACATCACTGCGAGTATTAAAAACCTTGGTGACACTCGTGTAGGTGATACAGTTACAGATAAGGAAAGACCATGTGCAGAAGCACTTCCGGGCTATAAGAAAGTAAACCCTATGGTATACTGCGGATTATACCCGGCAGACGGTGCCAAATACGGTGATCTGAGAGATGCTCTTGAGAAGCTTCAGCTCAATGACGCCTCTCTGTTCTATGAACCGGAGACATCTGTAGCCCTTGGCTTTGGTTTCCGATGTGGCTTTCTGGGATTACTTCATCTTGAGATTATTCAGGAGCGTCTGGAAAGAGAATACAACCTTGATCTTGTGACCACAGCTCCCGGTGTTATTTATAAAGTATACAAAACTAACGGCGAAGTTATCAATCTGACAAACCCAAGCAATCTGCCGGATCCATCAGAGATTGAATACATGGAAGAACCAATGGTAAATGCCGAGATCATGGTAACAACTGAATTTATCGGTGCCATTATGGATCTTTGCCAGGAACGAAGAGGGCAGTATCTGGGAATGGATTATATGGAAGAAACACGTGCGCTTCTGAAATATAAGCTGCCGTTAAATGAGATTATCTATGATTTCTTTGATGCCCTCAAATCCCGCTCCAGAGGCTATGCTTCTCTGGATTACGAACTCTGCGGATATGAGCGCAGCGAGCTTGTGAAACTGGATATTCTGGTAAACAAAGAAGAAGTGGATGCTCTTTCCTTTATCGTACATGCAGATACAGCATATGAGAGAGGCCGTAAGATGTGCGAGAAATTAAAAGACGAGATTCCCCGCCAGCTTTTTGAGATTCCGATCCAGGCAGCTGTCGGAAGCAAGATTATTGCCAGAGAGACAGTCAGAGCCATGCGTAAGGATGTACTTGCCAAATGTTACGGTGGTGATATTTCCCGTAAGAAGAAACTTCTGGAGAAACAGAAGGAAGGTAAGAAACGTATGCGTCAGGTAGGCAATGTGGAGATTCCGCAGAAAGCATTTATGAGTGTATTGAAACTGGATGATAAATAAAGTATGAATGGTAACTATTCGGCAGCCTGCTGTCCACATAACTGTGAAGGTACTGAACAGTTATCTGTGAATAGTGCTCATCTCAACAGAAGGTTAAAATATTGAAGAAAATGATTAAGCGAAAAACAGTTATACTATGTATGTTATTGCTTGGAATTTCTGTCTCCGGATGTGGGAAAACCAGGGAGGTAGATGAAGCGTCCTCCAAAGTGATCCAGATCAGTGTTGCGCCGGAAGAGACAAGTCCCACTCTGGCACCGGATCAGGTAGCTTCCGCAGCAGTTACCACCAATGGTAATCTGACAATGGTAAATATGTATCTGGCAGAGCAGGATGCAGCAGGTATCTCATCTGCGGAAAGTTCAGACAGCCAAAGTGATGCCGACAGTACAGATAACAGTGTCGACTCAGCAGATAACAATGAGCAAGACAGCAGTACATCAGATACTGAGGAATAGAAAACAGGTCATAACAGGAGCAGATTACAATGGAGAGAAGGAATATCACAGATTCTCCCATGGAAATCTATATCCACATTCCATTTTGCATAAAAAAATGTGATTACTGTGATTTCCTTTCCGGTCCGTCAGGTCCAAAGGAGCAGGCTGATTATGTAGATGCTCTGCTTGAAGAAATCAATGCAGCAGAAGAAGGAAAAGGAAGGAGTGTATCCTCTGTATTTATTGGAGGGGGCACTCCTTCTGTTTTGGATGAGAGATTCATAGGAGAAATTTTAAATCATATAAGACGAAATTTTCAGATTGGGGATCATGCTGAGATCACCATAGAAGTAAACCCGGGGACTGCAGACAGAAACAAACTGCAGGCATACAGAACATATGGAATCAACCGCCTGAGTATAGGCTTACAGTCACCGGATGACAGGGAATTGAAAATACTTGGAAGGATCCACAATTATGAGCAGTTTCTGGAGACCTACAGAAGTGCAAGAGAGGCAGGGTTCGACAATATCAATATTGATCTGATGAGTGCGATCCCGGATCAGACTTATGAAGGATGGATTCACAATCTTCGCACTGTTGCAGGACTGGATCCGGAACATATTTCCGCATACAGCCTGATCATTGAGGAGGGCACACCTTTTGCATCGCGGACGCTGAAGCTGCCGGATGAAGATACGGAGTACAATATGTATGAGGCAACAGCCCAGATTCTGGGAGAATATGGCTTTGAGCAGTATGAGATTTCCAATTACGCAAAGAAAGGCAGAGAATGCAGACATAACGTGGGCTATTGGATCCGACAGGATTATCTGGGGTTTGGCCTGGGAGCTTCCTCCCTTTATGGAAAGGAACGTTTTGCCAATACACAGGATATGAAAAAATATCTGGAAAACAGCAGAACTCCGGAAAAAATAAGAGAAAAAGAGCCGCTTCTCACCAGGGAGGATGAGATGGCGGAGTTTATGTTCCTGGGACTCCGAATGACCAGAGGAATCTCAAAAGCTGAGTTTGAGCGGCAGTTTGGCAGTGAGACAGATGCAATATACGGGGATGTTCTGAGAAAATATAAGTCAATGGGACTGCTTTTGGAAGAAAACGGAAGGATTTTTCTGAGCAGAGAGGGAATCCACGTAAGTAATTCCGTTATGGCGGATTTTTTGCCGTAAACGCCTTGACGAACAAATGTTCCTGTATTATACTGATGCCATGAGGATTGCGGGGCAGCGAAACTGCGCACAATCCATGAATATCATAACATACGAAAAAGGTGTAACTGTCAAGGTAAGAAACAGTTATTATTTATAAATGAGAAACAGGAGGCCCACAATGGCAGCAGATACAACGAAGAAGCACTTTATCAGGATCAGAGGTGCCAATGTTAATAATCTTAAGAATTTAAGTGTGGATATTCCCAGAGATAAGTTTGTGGTATTTACAGGACTGAGCGGCTCCGGTAAATCTTCACTGGCTTTTGATACCATCTATGCAGAGGGACAGCGCCGTTATATGGAATCTCTCTCTTCCTATGCAAGACAGTTCCTGGGACAGATGGAGAAGCCGGATGTGGAGAGCATCGAAGGTCTGCCGCCGGCCATTTCCATTGATCAGAAATCTACCAACCGCAATCCCCGTTCCACAGTAGGAACAGTGACAGAAATCTATGATTATTTCCGACTTCTGTATGCCAGAGTGGGAATCCCTCATTGTCCGAAGTGCGGAAGAGAGATTAAGAAGCAGACAGTTGACCAGATGGTAGACAGTATCATGTCTTTTCCGGAGAGAACGAAGATCCAGCTTCTGGCGCCTGTTGTGCGGGGGCGCAAGGGAACTCATGCAAAGCTTCTGGAGCAGGCAAAGAGAAGCGGATATGTACGTGTGCAGATTGACGGAAACCTGTATGAGCTTTCCGAGGAGATCAGTCTGGACAAGAATATCAAGCATAATATAGAGATTGTGGTAGACCGTCTGATCGTGAAGCCCGGGATTGAGAAAAGACTCTCAGATTCCATTGAGACAGTGCTGGATCTGGCAGAGGGCCTTCTGATGGTAGATACTATGGATGGAAATATCCACAATTTCAGCCAGAGCTTCTCCTGCCCTGACTGCGGTATCAGTGTGGATGAGATTGAACCGAGAAGCTTTTCTTTCAATAATCCTTTTGGTGCCTGTCCGGACTGTCTGGGACTTGGGTATAAAATGGAATTTGATATTGACCTGATGATCCCGGATAGATCTCTGAGTATCCTGGATGGTGCCATTGTGGTCACAGGGTGGCAGTCCTGCACAAATGAGGGAAGTTTTTCCAGGGCAATCCTGGATGCTCTTGCCAGAGAATATGATTTCAGCCTGGCAACACCTTTTGAGGAGTATCCGGAGAAGATACAGGACATTCTGATCAACGGAACTAATGGACATTCTGTAAAGGTTTACTATAAAGGGCAGCGCGGAGAGGGCGTTTACGATGTGGCGTTTCCGGGGCTGATCCGAAATGTGGAGCAGCGTTACAGAGAGACAGGCTCTGATGCCATGAAGCAGGAGTATGAATCTTTCATGCGCATTACTCCATGTAAAACCTGTAAAGGTCAGAGACTGAAGAAGGAATCACTGGCTGTGACTGTGGCGGATAAGAATATTTATGAGGTCACCAATCTTTCCATAGAGAAGCTGAAAGCCTTTCTGGCGGATATGCAGCTCTCCGAGCAGCAACAGCTTATCGGCAGACAGATTCTGAAGGAAATCAGGGCAAGGGTAAGTTTCCTGTCAGATGTAGGACTGGATTATCTTTCATTGGGACGTGCGACAGGAACTCTTTCCGGCGGCGAGGCGCAGAGAATCCGTCTGGCTACCCAGATTGGTTCCGGGCTGGTAGGAGTTGCCTATATTCTGGATGAACCGAGTATCGGACTTCACCAGAGGGATAATGACAGACTTCTTGGTTCTCTGATGAAACTGCGTGATCTTGGAAACAGCCTGATCGTTGTGGAGCATGATGAAGATACCATGCGTGCCGCAGACTGCATTGTAGATATAGGTCCCGGTGCAGGGGAGCATGGCGGACAACTGGTTGCCATGGGAACTGCAGAGGATCTGATGAAGAACGAGGATTCCATCACAGGAGCTTATCTGAGCGGAAAATTAAAAATCCCGGTACCTTTGGAGAGACGTAAGCCAACCGGTTTTCTTACTGTCAAGGGGGCGGCAGAGAATAATCTCAAGAATATCGATGTGAAGATACCTCTTGGGATCATGACCTGTATCACAGGAGTTTCGGGCTCAGGTAAGAGCTCTCTGATCAATGAGATTCTTTATAAACGCCTGGCAAGAGATCTGAACCGGGCAAGAGTGATTCCGGGAAAACATAAGGATATTCTGGGAACAGACCAACTGGATAAGGTTATCAATATTGACCAGTCACCTATTGGCCGTACTCCACGTTCCAATCCTGCGACTTATACCGGGGTATTTGACCAGATCAGAGATCTTTTTGCAGCAACAGCAGATGCCAAGGCAAAAGGATATAAGAAAGGACGATTCAGTTTCAATGTAAAGGGCGGAAGATGTGAGGCATGCAGCGGTGACGGTATTATCAAAATTGAGATGCATTTCCTTCCGGACGTATATGTACCATGCGAGGTCTGCAAAGGTAAGAGATATAACAGAGAAACCCTGGAAGTAAAGTATAAGGATAAGAATATTTACGATGTGCTGAATATGACGGTGGAGGAAGCACTGACTTTTTTTGAGAATGTTCCTTCTGTTAAAAGAAAGATACAGACTCTTTATGATGTAGGACTTTCCTATATCCGGCTGGGACAGCCGTCCACAGAGCTTTCCGGAGGAGAGGCACAGAGGATCAAGCTTGCCACAGAACTGAGCAAGCGCAGCACAGGTAAGACTATCTACATTCTGGATGAGCCTACCACAGGTCTGCATTTTGCGGATGTGCATAAGCTGGTGGAGATTCTGAAACGATTATCGGAGGGCGGTAATACAGTAGTTGTGATCGAGCATAATCTGGATGTGATTAAGACCGCAGATTATATCATTGATATCGGACCGGAGGGTGGAGACAAAGGAGGTACCGTAGTTGCTCAGGGAACTCCTGAGGAGGTGGCACAGTCACCGGTTTCCTATACCGGAAAATATGTAAAGAAATATCTGAAATAATCTTGAAATCATATTGCAGGACTTTCTTTTTAAATGGAAGTTGTATATAATAGAAGAGATTATTTATAGCAATTCTCGTAAATAATATATTTTGATCCGGCTTATCAGGATGTGAAGCCCTGTTGGACTGTTTTGATCGCATTATTTTATGGAGTTGTTATAACTAAACCGGATAAGTCCCCGGTAGAGACTGTAAAAAGTAATGATCAGTTGAAGGGGATGAGGAGAACGTAAGAACAGAAAGGGGATTTCCATGCCGACAAGTGATATTGGAATTGACCTGGGAACCAGGAACAGTCTGGCTTATTCTACAGGAAAGGGGCTTGTGCTAAATGAGCCTTCGATCGTAGTTTATGATAAAAATACAGAGAAGATACGTGCGATCGGTGAAGAAGCCCGTCTGATGGAAGGGCGCATTACTTCAGATATGGAGATCATCCGTCCCATCAGACAGGGCGTGATCGTTGATTATACAGTTACAGAGAAGATGTTGAAATACTTTATATCCAGAGCAATAGGAAGAAGAGCTTTCCGCAAGCCCAGGATCAGTATCTGTGTTCCCAGTGGAATTACAGAGATTGAGAAAAAGGCAGTGGAGGAAGCAACCTATCAGGCTGGTGCCAGAGATGTCTATATGGTGGAGGAACCTATAGCTGCGGCAATCGGAGCCGGGGTGGATGTGACCAAGCCCTTTGGAAATCTGGTCGTAGACATTGGAGCCGGAACTTCGGATGTTGCGGTTATCTCTCTTGCGGGGGTTGTGGTTTCCGCTTCTGTGAAAGTTGCAGGGGACACTTTTAATCAGGCTATACTGAACTATGTGAGAAAGAATCATGGACTTTTTATCGGAGAAGATATGGCAGAGAAGATCAAAATTCAGATTGGTACGGCTATAGAGGAATCAAATCCGAGAACAATGGAAGTAAAGGGGAGAAATGTGATCACCGGTCTGCCGAAGACAGTGACACTTACCTCAGAAGAAATACGTGTGGCGTTAAAGGATGCTACAAGCCAGATTGTGGAGACTGTTCATGGAATTCTGGAAAAGACACCGCCGGAACTGGCTGCGGATATTGTAGACAGAGGAATCGTACTTACAGGCGGTGGTGCCCTTCTTCATGGGATGGATACACTGATCGAGCAGAGAACCGGAGTAAGTACACTGACTGTGCAGGATGCAATGAGCGTGGTCGCAGTGGGAACCGGTAAGTATGCAGAGGTAATGGCACGTTTTGACGGATAAAGCAGGAGGTACTGCACAGTGCAGTGCCTTTTTGCGTTGTCAGAGGATCAAAGAAGCAGGAGGTGTGGAGAAAAGCACATGAGTGAAACTGTCACAGGATACATAGATCATGTTATTTTCAGAAATGAAGATAACGGATATACAGTTATGGTACTGAAAGGTACAAAAAAAGAGGAAGAGCTGACCTGCGTGGGAAGTTTCCCTGCGATCACACAGGGGGCATCTATTGAAGCAACCGGAGTATATATCCATCATCCGGTATATGGCAAACAGTTTCAGATCAGTTCTTTTACAGAGAAGATGCCGGAGGATACATATGGAATAGAACGTTATCTGGGTTCGGGCGCCATCAGGGGAATCGGTGCTGCACTGGCTGCCAGGATCGTGCGGAAGTTTGGAGATGACACACTCCGTATCGTAGAAGAAGAGCCGGAGCGGCTTGCAGAGGTAAAGGGGATCAGTGAGAAAAAAGCCCGGGAGATCGCTGCGCAGGTAAGTGAGAAGGCAGAGATGCGAAAAGTAATGATCTTTCTGCAGAAATATGGGATTTCCCTGAATCTGGGCGCAAAGATTTATCAGAAATATAAGGAATCTGTCTATACGATCCTTCAGGAGAATCCTTACAGACTTGCGGAAGATATTTCCGGTGTGGGATTTAAGATTGCTGATGAGATTGCTGCCAGAGTCGGTATTCACGCAGACTCAGATTACAGAATCCGCAGCGGAATGCTGTATACTCTTCTGCAGGCTTCGGGAGAAGGACATACTTATCTTCCGAGGGAACAGTTATTTACAAGATGTGTCAGACTTCTGGGAGTAGATGAATCCTATATGGAGAAACATCTTATGGATATGGTTATTGACAGGAAGCTGGTGCTGAAAGAAAAAAGCGGAGAAACTATCGTTTATCCGGCACAGTATTATTATCTGGAACTGAACACTGCCAGGATGCTTAATGAACTGAATATTGTGTGTCCTGAGGATAAAGAGCTTGTCAGGCACAGAATTGAGCTGATCGAGAAAGAGACAGGAACTGTTCTGGATGAAATGCAGAAGAGAGCAATCACTGAAGCAGCGGATCATGGACTCTTTATTCTTACAGGAGGCCCCGGTACAGGTAAAACGACAACGATCAATGCGATCATCCGCTTTTTTGAGGGAGAAGGTGCAGAGATTCGGCTGGCTGCACCTACCGGACGTGCTGCAAAGAGAATGACAGAGACTACCGGATATGAGGCGCAGACAATTCACCGTCTGCTGGAACTGAATGGAATGCCGGAAGAAGAGAGGGACGGGCATTCAGCTAAATTCGAGAGGAATGCACAGAATCCGCTGGAGGCAGATGTGATCATTATTGATGAAATGTCTATGGTGGATATTCATCTGATGCATTCTCTTCTTCTTGCAGTGGTAGCAGGAACCAGACTGATCCTTGTGGGGGATGAGAATCAGCTTCCGAGTGTAGGCCCGGGCAATGTGCTGAGAGATATTATCCGAAGCAGATGTTTCCCTGTAGTGGAACTGACTAAGATATTCAGACAGGCATCAGAGAGTGATATTGTTGTAAATGCTCATAAGATAAATAAGGGAGAACAGGTTCAGATCAATAATAAGAGCAGGGATTTCTTTTTTCTGAAGAGATATGATGCAGATATCATTATAAGAGTAGTGATTGCGCTGATCCAGGAGAAACTGCCGCGCTATGTAGATGCCAAACCCTTTGAGATACAGGTACTGACACCTATGAGAAAGGGACTTCTGGGAGTAGAGCGGCTGAATCAGATCCTGCAGAGATACCTGAATCCGCCGGAAGACGGGAAATCCGAGAGGGCGGTTGGAGACCGGCTGTTCCGCACAGGGGACAAGGTCATGCAGATCAGAAATAATTATCAGATGGAATGGGAAATCCGGGGACGATATGGGGTTGTCATTGAGAAAGGCGTGGGAGTATTTAACGGAGACACCGGAATCCTCAGGGAAATCAATGAATTTGCTGAGACAGCAGAAGTGGAATTTGAGGATGGACGTTTTGCAATGTACTCGTTCAAACAGCTGGAGGAACTGGAACTTGCATATGCTATTACAATCCACAAGTCTCAGGGATCTGAGTATCCGGCAGTCATACTTCCATTGCTTTCCGGACCACAGATGCTTTTAAACAGGAACCTTCTTTATACCGCAGTTACCAGAGCAAGAAAATGTGTGACGGTTGTGGGAAACGAGGAGACCTTTGCAGAGATGATACGCAATGAAAAACAGCAGAAGAGATACAGTGCACTGGATGAACGGATCAGAGAACTGAGTGAGACTACAGGGGATAATAATACAGATGGTGAAGAATGATATTGCAGACTGTGATCTGATGACTGAATAATAACAGAAAAAAATTTATTCCGATAATATGAGAAAAACAGAAATACAGAGGATAGCAAAACAAAGAGTAAAATAGTGGAAGGAAATGGAAATGAAACGGTTTCTGAACATGGTTGCTGATATTTTTTACCCGAGATGCTGTCCGGTCTGTCAGAAAATACTGGCAGATCAGCGAAGGATGATCTGTCTGGAATGCGAGAAAGAACTTCGTCCGATTGGTCATCCCAGATGTTATAAATGTGGAAAACCCATAGAAACAGGGGAATACTGCAGAGACTGTCAGAAACACAGGCATATGTATGAACAGGGAAGAGGTATTTTTGTTTATGATGGCATAATGAGAAGATCTGTTACCAGATATAAGTACTATGGATGCAGAGAATACGGTGATTTTTATGCCAGAGCAATGTATCGATATGCACAGAAAGAATTGCGGGAATGGAAGCCGGATCTGATCGTGCCGGTTCCGGTACACAGGTCGAAGGAGCGGCAGAGAGGTTTTAATCAGGCTGCATATCTGGCGGAGAAACTCGGTCATTATACCGGGATTTCCACAGATGTCAATATTGTGCAGAAAGTTTTAAAGACAAAGTCGCAGAAAAAACTGAATGCTTTGCAGAGAAGAAAAAACCTGGAAAAAGCGTTCTGCGTGACCGGGGATGTCAGGGGAAAGAATATCCTGGTGATAGATGATGTGTATACAACAGGAAGTACGATCGATGCAATGGCCGGATGCCTGAAGAGAAAAGGTGCCGGAAATGTTTATTTTCTTACGGTTTGCACAGGCAGGAGATAAGAAAAAACACTTTTCATACATAATGATATATGTTACAATTAATCTGTATGATTATATGAATGATATCAGGTTGTTGCTGAGAACAGAGTGAACAGTAATAGCGGATTATAGCAAAAGGAAAAGCATACAGTAAGGAGTAATTTATGTTAAATGAAGAGAAGATAAAAATCATGAATAAACTTGCCATGTATGAACAGGGTGAAGGAAAGAAATATCTTCCGGTCAGCAGGTACTACCGTAGTGATTATATCGGACTTGCCATGATTAAGAATTTTTTCCTTGTTACGATTGGGTATTGCCTGATTCTGGCCGGTATCGCAGCATATTTTGCTGAATATCTGATAGATAATGTTCATAAGATGAACCTTGTTTCACTGGGCGTGGAAGTTATTCTGGGGTATGTGGCAGTGCTGGTACTGTTTTCTGTCCTGACATATATCCAATATACGGTGAAATACCACAAAGCAAAGAAAAGTGTGAAAAATTATTATGAAGAACTTACACAATTAAGTAAAATCTACGGTCGCGAAGATAAAAAATCTTCAGCCAGAGGAGTTACAGGAGGATATAAAAAATGACAGCATTACTCGAATTAAAACAGCGAATAAAGAATATATACAGCCAGTATGAGATTTATATCCTGCCTGTCTTACGTTTTGTTCTGGCAATGGCTTATTTCATATGGATCAATACCAATATGGGATATATGAAGCAGATCGATAATATATTTATTGTTCTGATCCTTGCACTGATCTGTTCCATTCTTCCTTCGGGTGTAATGATTTTTGTAGGATTTGCCCTGATGGTCGCACATGGTTATGCACTGGGGATAGAAGTTGCAGGTTTTATGCTTGTGCTGATCCTGTTTATGGCAATTCTCTTCCTGAGATTCAGTTCAGACAATAATTTAGTACTTGTATTTACACCGCTTTCCTTTGGGTTCAGTGTTCCGACGCTTCTTCCTATCGGAAGCGGACTTTTGTGCAATGCGTTTTCTGCACTTCCTGCAGGCTGCGGAGTGATTATTTACTATTTTATCCGTTTTATACGTGTACAGCATAAACTTCTGGAAAACCCGGATGTTGCCATAGCTGACAAATTAAAACTTCTGACAGATGGAATCGTGCAGAACTGGGGAATGTGGATCACAGTGATTGCCTTTATCGCAGTGATTCTGCTGGTGAATCTGATACGTACCCGCTCTTTTGACTATGCATGGAGAATTGCCATTATTGCAGGTGGAGTTGTGTATGTTCTGATGATTATTGCAGGTGGATTTTATTTCAGACTGGATATTGATGTTGTTACGCTGATTATTTATACAGTGATCTCCGTGGTGATAGGATTACTTCTTGAATTCTTTGTATTTGGTGGTGACTATACCCGTACCGAGAGACTGGAATATGAGGATGATGAATATTATTATTATGTAAAAGCAGTGCCGAAAGCCTGTGTCACAACATCTGAAAGAAGTATAAAGAAGATTAACGGAAGTTCTGCAAAGGATGAAAGACCGGCACAGGATAACGTTGTTTCTTATGCGAATCCTATTTTTCATGGTGATGAGAAAGCAGTGACGACAGATGAGGCTGCAGCACCTGTAGAGAGAAAGAAAGATATTGACAGCGTGGATTTTGAGAAGAAACTGGAAGAATCATTAAAAAATCTGTAAAAAGCAGTTTCCGGTAACGATGAGACATACGAGCCAAAATTCCATTGCCGCAGGCAATCTGGAATGAATTTTGGCT
>ERZ506938.690-NODE-690-length-15117-cov-8.914752_pt1 | contig 15117 bp, 10 predicted proteins | sample MGYA00513172_ERZ506938 | MGnify/ENA metagenome assembly ERZ506938
TTTACCAGCAGAGTCTCTGCGGTCTCCGGACCGAAGTTTCCAAGATAGACAACCAAAGCATTACATCCTGCTTCCTGCACCTCTTTCAGGGCTTTCTGCATGTCCAGCTCACTCTCTACTACGGTTGGACATTCGTACAGTTCTCCCTTATAAGCTGCTGCCACTGCTTTTCTTCTTGACTCGGACAGGTTGATCGGGAAGCAGTCTCTGCTTACGGCCACGATACCTAATTTTACTTCCGGCATGTTCATCATGATCTTATTCCTCCTTGATTTTCTGTAAGTTCATCTTATTTGTTTACTTACTAAACTAATCACACTGTACCACTTGTTATATCTTCCGTCAAGATGCTTTTTTAGTTTACTTTTTTCAATTTGTTTACTTATCAAACAAATTGTGGTATGGTAAATAGCAGTTAAACAAAAAATATTATTACAGGAGGTGTGTGCATGGTCACAGGAAGCAGAGAACTGATCCGGGAGATGAACCGGCGGCTTGTTCTGGAAACCGTTATCAACGATGGCCCCCTTTCCCGGGCGGCTATATCAAAAAAACTGGGACTTACCAAAGCAACGATCTCTGCCATCGTGCAGGATCTGCTGGAGGAACAATATATCGAAGAGATCGGAAGCGATCAGACACAGTACGGCCGTAAACCGATCCTGTTACGATTCTGCCGTCAGAACGGTTATATTATCGCTCTGGATCTCGGTGTGGAACGTACCGTGCTGATGGTCTGTGATCTGCTTGGACAAAACTGTCGGCTTCACCAGTATAACTGTCCGTTGGAACGGGATACTTCAATTGATTTCCTGTTGCAGCTCATCCGGAATCAGATCCGTCTTCTTCCCGCCACCCCCTTTGGTGTTGTGGGAATCGGTATCGGTATCCACGGTACCGTCTGCCGGAATGAAATCACCTTCACTCCAAATTATAACCTTGCAGACCTTCCCATCAAAGATACGCTGGAGGATGCTCTGGAGATTCCGGTATGGCTGGAAAATGAAGCAAATCTTTCCGCCCTTGCCGAAAAAACCTTTGTGGAAAATCATAAAAATCTGATCCATGTCAGTATTCATGCAGGTGTCGGTGCGGGGATTATTCTGGATCATCATCTGTATACAGGACTGGCCGGTACAGCCGGAGAGGCCGGTCATATGATCGTCCAGCCCGGCGGTCGTTCCTGTCCCTGCGGCAATCACGGCTGTCTTGAACAATATATATCCGAACCGGCAGTTCTCTCCCGTTACCGGGAGTTATCCGGCCGCACCACGGTCTCCATCGACGATCTGGTCTGGGCCTATAACCAGAAAGAAACCGCTGCTCTGGCTGTGATGGACGAATTCACCACCTATCTTGCCTGCGGAATCAACAACCTCTGGAACCTTTTCTCTCCGGAATGTATCATCCTGAACTGTCAGCTGACCGCTTATCTCCCTCAGCTGCTCCCGGAGATTTTGCAGAAACTTTCCCCACGGTTCCGCGCCACCTGCCATCTGAAACTTTCTACCCTTCAGGATACAGGAGTACTTCTCGGTGCGGCAAAAGTCTGTATCAGCAAATACCTGGGAACCGAAAAACTGTATTTTTCCGGATTTCAACCATAACACACCATTTGACCCGTTGCTCGCGTAGTGAAAAGAACCGATAGTTTTTTTGAAAATACAGAAAACTATCGGTTCTTTTCATTACACCCATTTACAGGATACCCTTTTATCCCTGCCAGTTTCCGGAATATTTGATATACGCATCCGAACAAACTCTCTGCACATCCTGGAGTACCGCAGAGGCAGCTTCCTCTGTCCCATAGGTACCAGCCGTGATAACATACCATTTCTCAGTATTCAGATTGCTCCAGTCCGTAGTCACAAACACCTGCGCATCAAATCCATTTTCCCGGATTTTCTTTGCCTGTTTCTGAGCCTCTGCCTCCGTCTTTGCCGCACCACACCAGATGCCGTAAAAAGGAGATGGGGTGTTTTTCGAACTGTCGGACTGCGAACTGTCAGACTGCGAATTGTCAGACTGTGAATTTGTTTCTTCTATATTATGTCGAAACCATACCTCCTGATCTGCTATCAGATTCCCGTTACTAGTAAGCTGATAGCGATGCTCACCTGTTTCACTTTGCTCATCAAAGAATGATTCCACTTTACTGTATTGACAGATCAAAGTATTACCCTCAATTGTGTAGCTGTCATAAGGATAAAAATTTGAAGTACCTGTCGTTCCAAAACGATATTTTCTGGCTGCTTCCAGCGATCCATCCTCATTGAAATACAGATCGATAATTTCCGGATTCATATTTGGATATTTATTCAGCAGCTCCTCATCTACATCCATACAATAATATCCGATAAAATCTTCCACATCGTATGTCATCTTAGGATCAGCCGGCTCTTCTTTTTGAGTTTTCTCATATATTTTCAAACCAAGTTCTGTAATGTCTTGAAACTCCACAGAAAGATAATCCGTCAAATCATCCGTTACCTCTTCTTCCGTCAATCCGGAACCATCATAAGTATAAATCACAAAAGTTACTTCATCCGCAAAACTCCAGTCCACTGCCAGTTTTATCATCTTGTCTTCATAATAATAATGCACTGCCACATCTGTAAGAAACGAATAAAATTCTTCCACATCACAGGTATAAGCATTTTTTGCATCATTGTAAGCATAGATCTGATAGATATATCTTCCACCTTCTGTTGCCTGATCTGTAAATGTCCGTATGATAATCTCCTGGATACCATTTCCATCCAGATCCATTTCGCTGTATGCCGGCGCAACCTCATCATTTTTATATTCTTTCAGTATTTTGGTTAATAACTTATATTTTGCTTTTTTCGCACTTTCTCTTCTCTCAACAAGTTCTTCACCGGATCTGGTATAAGAATAATCTTTCAGATCAACTGTTACAGTTCCACCCTCACCATCAGAAGAACCATCCATCGTGACAATTACTTTATTGCTGTCATATTCTATCTTACTTGGCCAAAACATTGCATCCGGTTCTGTATAAAAAGCATCTATTTGTTTTACCACTTCTCCATCTTCATTTATATGGCAAAAATCCGGACCGTAATAACAGCACACATAAAGGTTATTGTTTTCATCAAAAACATGGGCGGAAATAGAGCTACCCACTTCACACGACCAAAGCTGTTCTCCATTGGACAATGCGAATGCATATAGCGTTTCTCCAACTTCCAGATAATAATTATTATTTTGAATACCAACTTCATAATATGTCGGCATTTCTGTCATCGGAATAGTGTCACTTTTAAACTGCCAGATTTCCTTTTCGGAATCATCATAACCGGTTGCAACGACATATTCCCCCTCCGTTTTTTCACCATTAAGTTCTGTATCTTCCGAAAAAGCTTCACATGTAACGTGCGTTGCTCCTTTTTCATCATCAGCAACATCCTTCTCTTCCTGCTGACTGTCTCCATCTGAAGATACGGTATTGTTTTCATCTCCCCCTTTTTTGTCCCGGCTGATGGCTATTGCGCTTCCTGCAAATACTGCCAATACGAACACAATACATCCAAGCATCGCAAGAATCGCAAACCATTTCCAATTCTTTTTTCTGGTATTCGGTGTTTTTTTAACAGGCGTCCCACAATTGCCACAATACGCATCGTCTTCATTTAATTTTTCTCCACAGTTCTCACAATACATATTCTCCCTCCTTCGTTTTTTCCTCATTTCAACCTCTTCCTATATCCAATATTTCAAAATATATAAATTATATTTTATCATATTTGCTTATCCATTGTCAGCTGATATCCCACATTTTGTCCCAAAATGCTCTGATTATTTTTAATATTTCATTTTTCTAAAAATTCTATAAAAATACGACACATCCACAAAAACGTATCTTGACTTTCCTCACCATTTTTTCTATACTGCTTTTTGCAACCCTTTTACCCTGATTTTCTGATAAGGATATTTATATTATGTTTGAAATTTTTGTTGACTCCGCTGCAAATATTCCGGCGGAACTTGTGAAGAAATTTAAGATTAAAGTTCTTTCTTTTGTAAATCTCGTAAATGGTAAAGAAGTGACCTGTTTTGATCCGAATCTTACGCCGGAGGAGGAGCGTCAGAAAGGAAAAGATTATTATGATATGATTCGCACCGGTGCGGATATCAAGACCGGGCTGATCAGCAGTGGTGTTTTTGAAGATGCGTTCCGGGAGGCACTCGAGGCGGATAAAGATGTTCTTTATTTTTCTCTCAGTAAAAATATCAGTGGAAACTATAATTCCGCAAGAATCGCTGCCGAAGATCTGATGGAATCCGGTAATTATACCAGAAAGATCCGTATGATCGACTCCCTCAACGCTTCCCTGGCACAGGGAATCCTCGCGATCTATGCCAGTGAGATGCGTGAAAAAGGCATGGCTTTTGATGAAGTGGCTGACATCCTGGAAACCTGCCCGGCAAAAATGAACGGTGTCTTCACTGTCGGTGATCTCAAATACCTGGCAAGAACCGGTCGTCTGAGCGGGACTGCTGCAGTCATCGGTAATGTTTTAAGCATCAAACCGATCCTGCGCGGAAACAAAGACGGCTACATCGTCCAGTATAAAAAATGCCGTGGTCGCAAATCCGCCCTGAACGAGCTGATCTCCCTCGTCTGCAATAACATCGTGGAACCGGAAAAACAGATCATCGGAATCGCCCACGCAGACGCTTACGAAGACTCCCTGTACGTCATGGAAGGAATCCAGAAACACATCAAAGTCCGTAGTTTCATCAACACCTCCTACGACTTCTGCACCGGCAGCCACGTAGGCCCCGACACCATCGCCATGTTCTTTATGGGCAACGACCGCGAATTACAGGGCATGAAATAATTTCTTAAATTAATCATCATAAATCCAAAATGACAGATAGTATTCCAGAACATTCGTTTTAAAATACTACCCGTCATTTTTCAATCCATTCAATACCTTCCCGTCGCAACCGCTCTCCTATCTCAGCCAATACCCAGCCCGAAAGCAGACCGCGCTGTTTGCTGCAACACTTTGTGGGCGGTTAGGGGAAGCTTTGAGATCCAGCACCTACGTAGACTTTCGCGAGGGTCCGCTGACCCTCGTGAATATAGTCGAAGTTGGTGATTAGCTCAAAGTTCCCCTGCCCACGTTGCAGCAAACAGCGCGGTCTGCTTTCGGGCGTCCCCATATTGGCTCACCCTTCTATATCTTACAGATTCGTCCGAATCAATTTCGGCCGATATCCATCTTTTTCCAGTTCCTGCATAATCTGCTGCTTATGCTCCGTACCAAACGCTTCCATAGTAATCTTAAGCTCCACAGCTGCATTTCTGTTTGTACTATAGAACTGGTTATGATCCAGTTTAATAATATTACCCTGCTGCTCCGCAATCTTCTGAGAAACCTTTGTAAGTTCACCCGGACGATCCGGCAACAGAACAGAAATCGTAAAGATACGGTCTCTCTGGATCAGACCCAGCTGAACAACAGATGCCATCGTGATCACATCCATATTACCGCCGCTCAGAACAGAAACCACTTTTTTACCCTTGACATTCAGGTGTTTCAGTGCTGCCACAGTAAGCAGACCGGAGTTTTCTACGATCATCTTGTGATTTTCTACCATATCCAGGAAACTTACGATCAGTTCATCATCTTCTACTGTGATCACATCATCCAGATTCTTCTGCAGATACGGGAATACATGCTCACCGGGAGTTTTTACCGCAGTACCGTCTGCAATCGTATTGACCGTAGGAAGCGTGGTAACTTCTCCCTTATCCAGAGAAACCTGCAGGCAATTTGCTCCTGCCGGTTCCACACCGATCACTTTGATGTTCGGGTTCAGCAGTTTTGCCAGTGTGGAAACACCGGTAGCCAGTCCGCCACCGCCGATAGGAACCAGAATATAATCAACCAGAGGAAGCTCTTTGATGATCTCCATAGCGATGGTTCCCTGTCCGGTTGCTACTGCCGGATCATCGAAGGGATGGATAAATGTATATCCATGTTCTTCTGCCAGCTTATAAGCATGTGCGCATGCATCATCGTAGACATCTCCATACAGGACAACTTCCGCACCGTAGCTTTTTGTTCTCTCGACTTTGATCAGTGGTGTTGTGGTCGGCATAACGATGACAGCCTTTGCACCGTATGCTTTTGCCGCATAAGCCACACCCTGCGCATGATTACCTGCGGAAGCGGTGATCAGACCTTTTGCTCTCTCTTCTTCTGTCAGTGTACTGATCTTATAGTACGCACCTCTTAACTTGTACGCACCGGTTCTCTGCATATTTTCCGGTTTAAAATATACTTTATTTCCTGTCATCTGACTGAAATAATCACTGAAAATCAATTTTGTATCCTGGGTTACTCTTTTTACAACCTCTGAAGCCTCTTCAAATTTGTCAATGGTAAGCATTATGATTCTTCCTCCTCTGTTTTCACATCAAACAGTGCATTTACAAACTGTTCTGCATTGAATTTCTGCAGATCATCGATGGATTCTCCCACACCGATATATTTTACCGGAATATCCAGCTCGGACTGGATGGCTACGGCGATGCCGCCTTTTGCAGTTCCGTCCAGTTTTGTAAGAATGATACCGGTGACGTTTGCCACCTCTTTGAACTGTCTCGCCTGTGCCAGTGCATTCTGTCCGGTCGTACCATCCAGAACAACCAGTGTCTCCAGATAAGCATCCGGGTATTCTCTCTCCAGCACACGGTAAATCTTTCGAAGTTCTTCCATCAGATTCTTTTTATTATGAAGACGTCCTGCAGTATCACAGAGCAGTACATCTGCATTTCTCGCTTTAGCTGCTGCTACGGCATCATACACGATTGCTGCCGGATCTGCACCGGCCTGTCCCCCGATCAGATCCACACCGGCACGATGCGCCCACTCTGTCAGCTGCTCTCCTGCGGCTGCGCGGTATGTATCCGCTGCTGCCACGATGACTTTCTTGCCCTGATCCTTCAGTTTTCCTGCAAGTTTTCCGACAGAAGTAGTTTTTCCCACACCATTGACACCTATCACCAGCACAACGGATTTTCTGTTTTCAAATTCATAGGCAGTATCACCCACATCCATCTGACGTTTGATCTCATCGATCAGAAGCTGTTTACATTCCGAAGGTTCTTTGATCTTCTTTTCTTCCACTTCTTCCTTCAGATGCTCAATGATAGATGTTGTGGTATTGATACCAATATCCCCCATCACAAGAATCTCTTCTATTTCTTCATAGAAATCATCATCGATACTGGAAAAGCCGCTGAAAATAGAGTCAATTCCGGCCACGATATTATTTCTCGTTTTTGTCAGACCCTCCCGGAGACGTCTGAAAAAACCTTTCTTTTCCTCTGACATATGGTTTCCTCTCTTACTCTCAACTTTTTCATCATTTTGTCTCTGTCACTTTACCGTACGACTTCATTATAAAATGATGTATATACTACTGCAAGTCTTTTTTTGATTTACAGATAATTCCTACTCGTCCAGCTGATTCTCGATCAGGTTGACCGATACCAGCGTGGAAACACCTTTTTCCTGCATGGTGATACCGTAGAGGCGGTCTGCCGCGTTCATTGTACCCCGGCGATGGGTGATCACAATAAACTGTGTGTTTTTTGTAAGTTTGTGCAGATACTGTGCAAAACGGGTAACGTTGGAATCATCCAGTGCCGCCTCGATCTCATCCAGCAGACAGAAGGGTGACGGTTTCAGGTTCTGTATGGCAAAAAGCAGTGCAATGGCTGTCAGTGCCTTTTCCCCACCGGATAACTGCATCATGTTCTGCAGCTTCTTTCCCGGTGGCTGAGAGATGATCCTGATACCGGCTTCCAGTACATCCTCATCTTCCATCAGTTCCAGAGTACCCTTTCCGCCCCCGAAAAGCTGTTTGAATACTTTATCGAATTCCACGCGGATCTCCTGGAACTTTTCTGTAAACTGTTTACGCATTCCCTCATCCAGTTCTGCAATGATTCCTTTCAGTGTCTCTGCTGCCTCCACCAGATCGGTATGCTGTGCGCTTAAGAACGTGTGACGTTCCAGAATCTCTTTATATTCCTCGATTGCATTGACATTGACATTACCCAGTTTTCGGATCGCATCTTTTAATTCTGCGATCTGCTGCCGGATCACACTGCGCTCCGGCATGTCTTCCATCCGATAGGTATTCGCCTGTCCCGGTGTGACCTCATACTCTTCCCAGAGATAATTAATCTGGTTATCCTGCCGTTCTTCCAGTTTTTCTTTCTGGCTGTTCAGTCGGAAACATTCTTTATCCATCCGGCTGATATGTGCAGACAGTTCATCCCGGCGGCTGAAGAATGTCTTATGCTGACTGTTCAGTTCTTCTTTCTTTTCCAGATACTGCTGCATCTGCGTCTCGTCTTCCTCACGGATTCGGCTGGCTTCCTGAATTGTTTTCTGAATAGACAGAATATTTTGTTCTTTTTCTTCTTTTTCCTTGCCACCCTCTTCCAGAGATTCCTGCATCTGTTGCAGTTCACCTCTCATTGCCGCTTCTTCCTGATGGATACGGCTGAGATTTTCTTCTGTAAAGCTCACTTTCTGTTCCAGCGAAGCATAAGCCACCTGGATCTGGTTCAGTTCCTGACTGTAAGAAGCTTCCTGTTCCTGCAATTTTTCCAGAATTTCCTGCTGACTGTTCACCAGTGCTTCCTGTTCCTGCTCTCTGGCTGTGGAATGTTTCATTTCTTCCCGGATGGATGAACTGCTTTCCTTGATCTCTGCAATCTGTCCTTCAATCTCGCGTCCCTCTGCTTTTAACTGTCCATAGCCGGTCCGCACTTCACGGATGCGTGCCTCTGCCTGGGTGATTCCCACCTTTTCTGTATTCTGACTGATCTGCAGCTGCTGTAACTGCCTGGTCATCTCTGCCAGATCATCCCGCAGTGTATTTCTACGCTCCCGTTTATCCAGGATGATTTTCTGTATCTTTTGCAGCTCTTCTTTCAGTGCTGCCACTTTCCCTTCCAGTTCCTCTATTTCCCGGCGACGTCCCAGAAGATTGCTGCTGTTTCGGAACGCTCCACCGGTCATGGAACCGCCGGGACTTAAGGATTCTCCCTCTAACGTAACAATCCGCAAGGTATGGCGGTATTTTCTTGCAATGACGATGGCATGATCAATGGTATCCACCACCAGCGTCCTTCCAAGAAGCTGTGACAGCAGAGTTCGATACGTACTTTCGGCAGTTACCAGCGTATCGGCGAGCCCGATCACACCTTCTTCTTTCAGTGCTGCGGGATTCTGGAAACTGCTGCTTCGCATATTGGTCAGGGGCAGAAACGTTGCCCGGCCATACCGGTTTTTCTTCAGATATTCGATCATGACCTTAGCGGTCTGTTCGTTATCCGTAACGATATTCTGGATACTTCCGCCCAGAGCTGTTTCCACCGCTGTTTCATATGCTTTCTCTACCTTGATCAGGTCTGCAACAACACCGTGGATCCCCGGCTGGCGATCCTTCTGTTCCATAACACGCCGGATACTGTTGCCATATCCTTCATAACGTTCTGCAATATTTCGCAGGGACTCCAGACGGGATGCCTCCCTGTGATAGGCTGTCTGTCCCTGTTCCAGTTTCTTATTCTGTTCCTCCATCTGGCTTCGCAGAGAGCCGACTTCCCGCTCCACTTTCCGGTATTCCATCTGTATACCATCCATCTGGACGCCGATCTCTTTGCATTTTCCCTGATGTTCCTGAATGATCTCCTGCTGCTGTGACTCATCGCTTTTCAGTTTCAGGACACGCTGGCTGAGAGCCGCTTTCCGTATACCGATCTGTTCAAGCATCGCATCATAACGCTGCATCTTACCTTTGGTGGATGCCCGCTGATTCAGGATCTCGATGATTTCACTCTTACCATCCTCTATGCTCTGATTTGTTTCTTCTATATTCTGATGCAAAATCGCCAGTTTTTCTTCTGCTTCTTTCTTTCTGACAGCTGCTTCGCCCAGGCTTTCTTTCAGGGCTTCCTGTTCCTGTTCATGTCCGGCTGCTTCCTGCTGTCGGCGATCAAGTTCCTGACGGATCGTCTGGATACGTTCTTCGTAGTGCTGATGATTCTGCTGAGCTGCGCGGATCTGTTCTTTTAACAGTTCCACACTGTTTTCCAGCTGCTGCTTTTTCAGGGCATTCTCACTCGCCTGAGTTCTCGCTTCCTGAATCTTCGTATCCAGTTCTTCCAGTTCCTTTTCCAGACGTTCATACTCTGCTTTTATCTGATCAAACTGTGTCTGCGTCTGTTGCAGCTCATTCTGAGAAATCTGATATTTTTCTTCTGTTTCTTTTAACTGTTCTTTGATATGAGCACTCTCCGCCAGATACATGTTCACATCCAGGATCTTCAGTTCTTCTTTCTTCTTCAGATAGACTCTGGCCGTTTCTGACTGTCGTTCCAGAGGCCCCAGCTGCCTGGTAAGTTCCGACAGAATGTCTGTCACACGAACCAGGTTCTGCTGTTCCTCATCCAGTTTCTTTAATGCAGTTGCTTTTCTCCGTTTGAACTTTACAATACCTGCTGCCTCGTCGAAAAGTTCTCTTCTTTCTTCCGGTTTTCCGCTCAGGATCTTATCGATCTGACCCTGACCGATAATGGAATATCCTTCTTTACCGATACCGGTATCGTAAAACAGTTCGTTGATATCTTTCAGTCGGCAGCCGGTTCCATTTAACAGGTACTCGCTTTCTCCGGAACGATACAGTCGTCTGGTGACAGTCACCTCTTCATACTCGATGTCCAGTTTGTGATCGGAATTATCCAGAGTAATGGCTACCGATGCAAATCCCAGCGGTTTTCTGGTCTCTGTACCGGAAAAAATGACATCCTGCATATTTCCGCCACGCAGCTGTTTTGCACTCTGTTCACCCAGTACCCAGCGGACAGCATCACCAACGTTGCTCTTTCCACTGCCGTTAGGGCCTACAATGCCGGTGATACCGTTATGGAATTCAAATACGATCTTATTGGCAAAGGATTTGAATCCCTGTACTTCGATACTCTTTAAATACATACGTCACCTACTGTTTCTGTTTGTTGTCCGTGGCTTTCAGTCTGCAGATCGCACGGTATGCTGCCATCTGTTCTGCAGCTTTCTTGGTTCTTCCGCTTCCCTGTCCCATGCACTGCTCACCGATCCATACTTCCACGGAAAAGGTCTTGTCATGATCCGGTCCGCTCTCACCCAGCGGATGGTAGGAAATCTCTCCCGGGATATTTCCCTGTACCATCTCCTGGAAGATAGTCTTGCTATCAAAAAAGAGTTTTTTGTGTTCCATATCATTTAACACATATTTCAGTACAAACTCTTTTGCATTAGCAAATCCACCATCCAGATAAACCGCACCGATTACAGACTCCAGTGCATCCGAAGTTACAGAATCTCTGTGACGTCCACCTGTCATTTCTTCTCCTTTCCCCAGACGAAGAAAGCTTCCCAGTTCAATTTCTCTGGCGCAAAATGCCAGTGTCGGCTCGCATACCAGGCTTGCACGCAGTCTGGTCAGTTCTCCCTCCGGCATCTGTGGAAACTGTGCAAATAAATGTTCACTGCTTACCAGTTCCAGCACTGCATCTCCTAAAAACTCCAGCCGTTCATTACATTCGATCCGGTTCATCTTATGTTCATTGGCATAGGAGCTGTGACGCAATGCCTTTTCCAGAAGTTCCGGATTCTGAAAATGATATCCTATCCTTTTTTCCAGTTCCTTTAATTCTCTCATATTTTCTCCCGATTTTATTTTTCACATATCACCTTCGGTGATTGTATATTGCCCTGTGACTGTTTCCTGTTCTGTCAGAGAACAGTTTACTCCACAACTCTCTGAATCAGATCTATCGCATCCGCCACCGTCACGATTTTTTCTGCTTCTTCCTGTGGAATCTCAATATCAAAAGCATCCTCTACTCCCAGAATAATCTGATACAGATCCAGAGAATCTGCTCCCAGATCCTCGGTAAAGGTGGTCCCCGGCATTACTTCCGAAGCATCCACATTCAGTACTTCCGCAATTATCTGCTGTAATTTTTCCAGTTCCATCTCTAATTATCCCCCTTATTATCCTGCTTCATATTCTCCTGAATCTTTCCGCAGATATCTTCTTTGGAAAATGTAATACACTGAATCAGTGAATTTTTGATCTCATTGGCTTTCGAACTTCCGTGAGCCTTGACTACCAGCCCTTTCAAACCAAGCAGAGGTGCTCCACCGTACTCGCTGGCATCAAAACTTTTGAGTGTTTCTTTTAATGCCGGTTTTACCAGAAGGGCTCCGATCTTACTGCGCAGAGTGCTCATCATCCCTGCTTTTACCTTGGAAATCAAAGTGGCTCCTACACCCTCGTACAGTTTCAGGATTACATTTCCCACGAATGCCTCACAGACTACGACATCACAGACTCCTTTCGGAATATCTCTGGCTTCCACATTTCCGATAAAGTTAATGTCTTTGCACTCTTTTAACAACGGATAGGTTTCCTTCACCAGCGCATTCCCTTTTTCTTCTTCTGCACCGATATTGACCAGACCTACCTTCGGGTTTTTCACTCCCATCACATATTCCATATAAATAGAACCCATGCGTGCAAACTGTACCAGATGAGAAGAACGGGCATCCACATTGGCACCACAGTCGATCAGCAGGGAAACACCGGTTGCTGTCGGAATCAGTGGAGCCAGAGGAGCGCGTTCCACGCCTTTGCTTTTTCCTACCAGGACCTGTCCGCCTACCAGTACAGCTCCTGTACTGCCACAGGATACAAAAGCAGAAGCTTCTTTACTTCTTACCATTCGCAGTGCCTTTACCAGAGAGGAGTCTTTCTTTTTCTGAATAGCGTGTACCGGCGGTTCTCCGGTTTCAATGATCTCAGATGCATGAACAACTTCCAGACGTTCCTTCGGATACGTATATTTATCCAGTTCTTTTTTCAGAACATCCTCCTGACCTACCAAATATACATACAGTTCAGGCTTCTCCCGCAATGCTTCGACCACTCCTTTTACCGGTTCCTGTGGCGCATAATCGCCACCCATAGCGTCCACGGCCACTTTAATATATTCGCTCATATTTCATCCTCTTTTCCCATAAACCTGTCATATCTCTGTTCCTTTTTCTCATGGAACAAGTAACGTATAACTATCTATATGATACTAGACATTGTGTAAAAAAGCAATGAAAATGTACATAAAAGGGACTTGCCTTTCCTGACAAGTCCCCTGTTTTTCCTGTTATAAGATTTCCTTTTCTGCTACTGCATCACACCGTCAGATCCCAGATGATAACCGTCTACATCCGTATCATGTGCCATTGCACCGTTTTCCTGGAAATAATACCATTTATCTCCTTCCTGATACCAACCGGTACGGATATATCCGTTCTCGTCAAATACATACCACTGACCGTCAATTTCCTGCCAGCAGCTGGTTGGATAAGTTCCGTCCGCATTCTGATACCACCAGTTTCCATCGGTCTGCTGCCAGCTTCCGGAAGCTACTTCTTCTGTAGTCTCTTCTGCAGTCTCTTCCTGTGTATCCCCGGTTTCTTCCGGTGCTGCTTCCTGCTCAGTGATAGTAACACATTTGGTTCCGCTGGCTGTCAGCTGAACTCCGTCACCTACTGTATTGGTTACTACTACATAATAGTAAATTGTTCCGGACTCAGTGGTCGGCGGTGTATAGGTTGCTTCTGTTGCACCGTCAATAGCTGTTCCACCTCCATTGGAATCCACATTGTTCCGATACCACTGATAGCTTAACGTTCCTTCGGATACTGTGGCTTCCACAGTCAGCGCATCTGCAGTCGCATGCAGATCGTACGTAACCGGATCTCCCATCTCAGAAGTGATCTGTGGTTTTTCCACACTGTCATCAATATTTGCTGCATTCAGATCCACAGTAACTTCCTCTTTTTTTGTGTCTTCACTGTTATTTCCTACCAGGATACCGATTGTATCTTTTGCTGAGCAGGCAGTCATAAGCGGCATACAACAGAGTGCTATGCCTGCAAGCAATCCCCTTTTTAATCTCATATTATCTACTCCTTTTATTTTGAAATTGTTACAATTTCTTTTCATTCCTGTGTTGTATTGTAACATTTTCATAATTATATGTCAACTGAAAGGCTTCCCCTCCTCCTTACAGCTGAGCAGTTACAAAAATGTCGTAGATCGCACGGATCGCAGTCTCAAAATCACGGTTTTCCACACCGATGATAATATTCAGTTCACTGGATCCCTGATCGATCATCTTTACATTGACATGATTATGTGCCAGTGCTGAAAAGATTCTTCCTGCTGTACCTCTGTTTCTTCGCATACCTCTTCCAACGACCGCGATCAATGCCAGATCTGCTTCCAGATCGATGGCATCCGGCGCTACCGCACGGTGAAGACCTGAGATAATGTTCTGTTCCTTTTCTTCGAATTCACTCTGATGTACATACACAGTCAGTGTGTCAATGCCGGAAGGCATATGTTCAAAGGACAGCCCGTTATCCTCAAATACCTGAAGAACTTTTCTGCCAAATCCGATTTCAGAGTTCATCATATCTTTCTCGATATTAATAGAAGCAAATCCTTTTCTTCCCGCAATACCTGTGATCGTATAGGCCGGTTTGTAGCAGGTGCTTTCCACAATAACCGTACCTTTATCCTGTGGGCGGTTGGTGTTGCGGATATTGATCGGGATACCTTCCTGACGAAGCGGGAAAATAGCATCTTCGTGCAGTACAGTGGCTCCCATATAAGCCAGTTCCCGGAGTTCTTTGTATGTAATTGTCTCAATGACGGCCGGATTGTCTACGATACGCGGATCTGTTACCAGCATACCGGAAACATCGGTCCAGTTTTCATACAGATCTGCATGGATCGCTTTTGCAACGATAGATCCCGTTACATCAGAACCTCCACGGGAAAATGTCTTCACACTTCCATCATGGAGAGATCCATAAAATCCCGGGATTACTGCATGATCGATTCCTTCCAGTCTTTCTGCCAGCTTTTTATAAGTCATCTCATCGTCCAGATTTCCGTTATCTTCAAAGAAAATACATTCTGCAGGATCCACAAATGTGTAACCCAGAT
>ERZ506938.706-NODE-706-length-14871-cov-4.359409_pt1 | contig 14871 bp, 10 predicted proteins | sample MGYA00513172_ERZ506938 | MGnify/ENA metagenome assembly ERZ506938
CTCCCATGCTGTATTTGATATCATTGCTACTTTCGTCATTTTTCGTATTGACATTATTTTCACTTTGAGATATACTGTTAGTGACGAAGTTGGGGTTTATGTGCGAGCTCCTCTTGCCTTTGGCATTTGAGAGCACGACGCCGTACCCAACTTCGTTTATTTTATTTATATCGTAAAGTATATTTCGCCCATCTTTAGACTTTGCAATATTTAATGTTACCGAATATAGCTTGCCATACTTATCCATTACAATAGCATTTCTATATTCCCATCCGTTTTCATCTAACCATTGATGTGAATGTTCTGCATTTTCATTTTGCTTTTCTGAAATATTTATTACTTCATCAGAATGAACGATTACTAACTTACTGTTTCTGTCTGACTTTCTTGATAATTTATCAATAACTTTATGACTGTTGTTAGCACCATTTTTAGTTACTCGTTCATTCGGCTTTGCAAATTCTATAATTTCTTCTTTACCGTTCTCGTCAAATGTTAAAAACTTTTTTCCTGTAAGATGTTTTGAAATAAAATTTCTAAAAGTTTTACCCCAATTGCGTGGTGGAATCCCTTTAAATATGTTTGTATCAAGAACAACCACCTTATCATATATTTCACCTGAAACCTTATTTTTTACATTTTCTTTAATTGAATACTTAACATCTCCACTCTCAACACCCTTACCGGTGTTATTTTTTTGCTCACTTGTAATCACCTCTTCACTTTTTGCCTTAATGTTATCCGCTGCATTGCTAAACATTTCTGCAAGTTTGTCAAGCGCCTTTACATCATTTACAAATGCTTGAGCTGCTTCGTTTGTTGTATGAGTAATGATAAACTCTTTAATTTTGCTCGCAAGATTTTTTATTGCATTTGCAAGTTTTTGAAGAACCCCCTCATCTGCCTTTGCAACCTGCAAAGCCTTATGCATTGCACTTTCATCACCTGCAATAGCCATAATGGAATTGCAGACAATTTCTTCTATGCAATCCTCGTTTGTGGTCAATCTGTCACCGTAATTAATCTTAACATTATCAGCCATTTTCATTACATCGTGACCGCTCGCATACAGATAGTCCACAACAAAGTTTCTTATAAGCCTGTAATCTTTCGGACTTTCCCTGCGAAACGAATGCATGCTTTCGTGCATTGCAACAGGTAAAATATAATTGCCGTCAAGGCTTGCTCTTATGTATATTTTACCGTTCCTAAAATCAATTCTTCCGTTTTCGTCCATATCGGCAGTGAGTATAATCTCCTTGCCTGTCATTTCACTTAATTTTTCAAGTGCAAGTCTTGTACCCTCATTAAGGTTTACCGTTTCCTCGGCACTCTTCTCAACATACACATTAGCCTTTACATTTGAACTTCTGTCTATTCTCGCAAGTTTTTCTTCATTGTTGAAGAATAAATCAGAATCTTTATTGCCCGCCTCAACCGCAAGCATTGCTCTCTGCGGACCGATTGCGTCAATATATTTCCCGTAATATTTCATTGCGGCTACTCTGTTATAACGGGCTCCCATTTTTCCCGCTTCGTATAACTGTGTAAATGTATCTATATAATTATTAATATCGCTTTCTTTGCCTTTAAAATTAACATAATCGCCGTATTCCTGCACAAGCGTGCCCGCACCGTTTGTATCAAAGTTTTTCGCAGCATTCATAAGACTTTGATATTCCGGAAGATTAAAAGTCAAACTGTCTGCATTATATACCCTGCCGTCATCAGCAATAACACGCACCTTATTATCCGCTTCTCCGTAATATCTCGCACTGCTTTCAAATCCTACAATAACAACACTCTTGCCTTTATTGTCTGTTGCCGTAATGCCGTTTTTATGACTGTTGCCAAAGTTATATTTTATATGTTCTGTAATCTCTTCCTTGCTTACAGTGTTGATATTCCCTTCATTTGCGGCAACTCCGTCATTTTTTACATCAGTGTTTTCACTAATCGTATTTTTTAAACTTTCAGCACCGATAAGTTTCATAAGGTTGCCAACATCAACGCTGTTTACCTTGTAGTTCTTGTTGCCGCTCATCTTCTTTTCAATTGATTTTGCAATACTGACAGCCTTTTCACTACCGCTGTTTTTTGCTTGTTCCAAAAGCAGATTAATGTCAAAGTTCTCATCTGACATAACCTCTTTGCCAATCTCTTCCGCACTCTTTTTCATATCAATATTGCTGTTTATTTTGCCTTTGGCATAACTAATGCCGCTTACCGTACCGCCGAGTACACCGCCGCTTACAGCACCGCCTGCTGCATCAAGTAACACCTGTTTTCCAAAATTCTCTGCGCATTTTGCTGTTGCTTCCTCTTTTGTGTAACCCTCATCAATGTACCCCTGGTATTCATGTGCTATAGATGACATATTACCGTTAATAATACAGTCTGTCATAGTATTGGCAATAGTGGTTAATCCCTCCTCGCTTGCTTCCGTAAACATCTGCTTTCCTGCATTTTTTAAAACACTTTTCAAGCTGTCGGGACTTACCGCTTCAAATGCTTTTAAATTTTCAATACTGAATTTCTCAAAGAATGCTTCTGCAATACCTGCAGCAACACCGGTCATAAGTGCATTAGAGGCTTTACCTGTATTTTCATATGCGTCTTTTGCCGCTGCTGTTCCTGCCTCTGTCGAAAGCAAAACCATTTGCAGACCTGTACCGACACCGGGTACAAGATTGAGCGGTAAGGTTGCCGCAAAATCAGCAAGGCTCATACCTGTTTGATATAAAAATGACGCAACCTTGCCGGCAGTTTCATTCCCAATATCCGCACCTATTTTGTCAGATACCGTGCTTCTTACAGTATTAACCCTTGCCGCTGCGGTATCATATGTATTAATCCATTGATACTCTCCTGTAACATCTTCTGCAATACCGGCACCAATATACTTAAAAGCGTCACCTACAGAGCCAACGGCATTATCAAGTACACTCCACGCACTCGCACCTACAGGATTGTTCATTGCGTCCTGTTGAATTTTCTGCAAGTTTTCAATAGATGCCTGCTCCTGCATAGCTCTGTCATAATAAGTGTATAATGCTTTCGGATCATATCCCTCGTTTGCAAGATTGTTAAAGTTCTCAACAATTCTTTGTTCCTGCTCAGGAGTGTATTTATTTCCGCTTTTTAAATCAATTCTCACAGCCTCATCATTATCAGACTTTCTCTGTTCAGAGTTTTTCTGATAAGCATAATACTGCTGTACAATACTCCTTACCCTTGCGTCACTTTCAAGAATATCCTTAGTCTTTTCTTCATACTCTTTTTTTCTTAATTTACTTTCGTATTTGCTTATTTCATTTAGTTTAGAAATAATACCGTCATCAATTTTTCTATCGCTTTTTGATGCAGTAGTGCCATTACTCTCGTTTTCCTTATATATATGATATAAATAAGCATGTTCAGCTTTTGCTTTTTCGATCTCTTTCTTGTAATCCTCACTTGTTGCAAACTCGTCCGCATGACTTTCAAGCCATTGTCTTTCTTCTTCACTTACATAAGGCGCATGCTTCATATATCCTTCATATGTCTTTGGAGTGTCTTTATATTTTTCCTCGTAATACTTTTCTTTTCCTTTGCTTTCGGCAATTCTTTCGGAATCTTGAGCTTCATTCATTCGTTTTTCAATTTTAGCTCCTGAATCAAGAAAGCCCGCTTGCTTTTGTATTGCCAATGCGTCTATTGTCTTTTCTGTATTTTTAACATATAAATTTTTGTAATAATTATAATCCGCCTTTGCCTTATCAGCCTCCTTTTTGTAGTCTTCGGCTGTTGCATACTGTTCGGCTTGCTTTTCAAGCCATTCCCTTTCGTCACTGCTTACATACTGAGCATGATTCATGTACCCCTCATAAGTTTTTGGAGTATCCTTATACTTCTGTGTATAATATTCGTTTCGTTCCGACTGCTTGTTTATGCTTTTAATTTGATTTTCAACAATATTGTTACGAACAGTAAACAGTTTCTCTGCACCGGGTAAATATGCAGGTGCATTCTTTTCAAGAGTGTAATGTTTTACTCCGTTGGAATCTTTCGTTCCATTTGGCACAATACTTAAATTACTGTCTTCGTTCTGTACATGATTAAGATTTGTACTGAAAAAATTATTTCTCTGCTTCGCAGGACTTTGATATTTACCTGTCACTATATCTCTAAGCTTTTGATTAAGTCTTTCACTCTCTGTCTTATCAATATTACTAATCATTTTTTCCTCCTATATGTTAATTCCCAATTTGGCAGCAATATACGCTACATCATCTTTAGATATATAGCCCTTATCAAAACCAATCTCAAGCTGTTTCTTTGTAAATGCCTCATTTGCATACGATACATTTCCGTTTTTATCTTCTTTCTTCAAATAAGCATTAATAAAACTTTCTGCAATACCGTTATTGTACTTTTCATCATCTGATGTAACGCCAATCTTATTGTACAAATAATCTCTTTCGTCGCTGTTAATTCTTCCTGCCTCAAGTGCTCCGTCAATATACGCCTTTGAGTATGTCACATAGTTGTTAATGCCTTTCTCGTCATATTTGTCCCCGTCTTCCTTAAAGTCATTCTCCGTAACACCCATAGCTGCAAATACAGCCTCCGCATTTCTTGTTTTGCCTTTATCTTTGCTTTCCTCCTGCATGTCTTTTACCATTTCAACCCAGTTGTTGTATGCGTCCTCGGATTTTGCATATTCTATTTTCCTGTTATTTTCAGCTTCCGCCTGTGCAATCTGGGCCTTACTGTCAGCACTTTGTGTGTTGTAAATGTATCTGCTGTTTTCAGCGTTTCTCTCGTCCTCAATTCTGTTCTGTTCAGCATTCAGCTTAGTTTCATATATATTGTTGTTAAGCTCGTTAAGCTGTAAGTCGCTCTGTCTGTCTGCAACATATCTGTTATATAAAGTATTAAGCTGATTTTTGTAGTCTTGTGTCAAATCTCTGTTTCTGCTGTAATTCGTGCTGTCAAGCTGAGAATATATATTGCCTGCATTAGCAAGCCTGTTCTGTTCAGCGTTGTAGTCAAGCTGCGCCATCTGCTTGTAAGTCGGCACTGCGTCGCTCACATTCTCCATCTGCTTATTGGCAACCTCACCCGCCACTATATCCGCATAGCTCGGTTCATACCCGTTCGCAAGCTGTGCGGCTGTTTGTCTGCTTAACTGTGCGCCAGTTTGCGTGTTGTCTTTGTACTGTTCAACATATTTTTGGTAGTCCTTGTCATTGCTCGTATTATAGTCAAATCCTCTGTTGCTAAGCCAGCTGTTAATAGCTGTATCAATCTTATCACCGTAAGAACCACTGTATGTTCCGCTTTCCGTCGCCGCCTTTGCTGCATTGTCCTCAGCCACATCCAAATACTTCATATCTTTTCCCATATGTTATTCTCCCAATCATTCTGCAATTTACTGTTCAAATAATTATAATAAGCGTCATTCTGCCTTTTTGAACTGTCAATACTCGCCTGCGTATCAGCAGAAACATTATTGTGCTCATACTGCTGCTCTGCAAGGTTTCGTATATTACTCAAATTGCTTGCCGCTGCCGACATCTGAGCCTGCCACCTCGCAAGCTCATTTTGGAAGTTACTCATATCAAGGCCCTTGCTTGTGCTGTACTTGTTTTCGTAATAGGTCATAAAATCGTAGTCATCCTGCACCTTATCCCTGTATCTTTGATACTGTGCATTATCAAAGCCTTGCAATGTACTTATCTTATTAAGCGTATCCTCCTGCTGACTGCTCCAATTTTGATATGCACTGTTCTTAAGACTTGGTATTTTGTTTTGCAGCTCGTCCATAAAGTTGTTGTATTCTTTCTGCCCTGCCGCCTGAGCATATGAGTTTGTGTAGCCGCCCGTATTTGCAGAGTAAGCCCCTTGCACATTTTCTTGTTGCGTCGCTCCTTCACGCTTGTATTTGTCGTTATACTGCTGATATTCCGAACTGTCATTTGCATTAAATTTAAATTCGTTGTTCATATACTTGTCCGCAAGACTATTCAAAGTATCACTGTAATTACTCTTATATCCGCCGTCTATTCTGTTTTTGTACGAATTAGCATAATTATCTGCTTGCGCTCTTGCCTGCTTTGTAGGCGTGCTTTCCGCAAATGTGGGCGCATTGTTTGCAACATTGTTGTATGCTCTTGTAGCGTCATTCACGCTGTTTACGTCATAAATGTTATATGCCACTCTCATCGTCCCCTTTCGTGCTTATATTCTTCAAAAAGTCCTCGCTCATATTATCCGTATCAAGACTGTAAAGCACTCCCGTAAGCGCCTCGTAAAGATCTGCAATGTAATTCCTCAGCACACCCGGATCATTGCTCGCAGGCGGAGGGTCAATTCTTAGCACTGCCATTATCTCACCGCACTTCCTTTCTGATATGTAATGTTAATGCCGTATATCTCACAATACCCCACACCTTCGATTTTAAGTCTTAAAAATTCAGCTCTCCTAAGCGGTACAGGTATCACCCTCGGCTTTTTCTCATCGTAATATATCCTATACAGCTCGCTCCATTCGCCGCTTTCGCTAAACCTCGCAAGCACTCTTACCTTCGTGTCCTTTTCAGGCTTAATCCCTATTGCAACCTTGCTTATAAACTTTGTGTCAAAGTCGCTGTCATACATATCTCCGGTTTCGCAGAACCACTCAAAACTATTTTCAATTTCAAGTTTCTGCTTAGTCAAATATGTCTGCAACAGTGTTACATCTCTTGCGTCAATACTGTTGTCATCGTTAACATCAGCTGTTTCAATCTGACTTTGCTTTAGTTCTTTCTCAGCTGCTATATAATCTTTAAGTAACTGCAAATCATCAGCAGTTACCACACCGTCATCATCAATATCGCCGTATATTCTGCCTGTACCGTCTTCAAACTCTTTTCCGCACTTTTTTGTATCGTAATACATAATGTCGTCAAGCAAGCTGTTTTCGCTCTCAACACACACAATATAGTTATTCTCATCATTCACATAGTACATCGTATCATTATATGTCGCTGTACAAAGCATTCTCGTATCGTCTTCCTTGTGCCATAAACCTTTCTGCACATCAAAGCAAAACATCTCGTTTCCACCCTTAATGTTTTCAAGACTTACATAGTATTTGCTCTTGTGCTTTCCTGCCACAGCGTTTCTGTACTTTTCGTTTCCAAACGCACTTTCCGAAATCAACACAGCCGTACCGCCTGAGTATTGCGCAATTCCGTTTTTCGCTTTATACAGCAGATAATCTCCCATATTCACTACGCTTTGCCTGCTGCCTTTCTCAACTCCGCTAACCCTGTATGTTGTAAGAGTAAAATTAGATGGCTTTGTGCCATATATTTTCAGTGCGTAATTCTCCTTAAAGAAAATAACAGAACTGTTCATCTTTGCAATTCCTGTAAATTCACCCTCAACCCCCACAGTCAGCGCAAAGCTGTCCGTTGCTATGCCGTCACTGTACGCATACCAGTTTTCACAGTCACCGAGCTTGCAGGCATATATCTCATTACTCTTACTTGAACATCCCCACAGTCTGTTGTCAATTTCCATTATCATGCCGGTTTCCAAATCAGGCATAATTCTCTCAACATTAATTATTCCGCAGTATGGTACACTTGAATCAATACTTGCCTTAATCACAATATAATCGTTGGTCACATCATACAATTTAAAGAATTTGTTATTCAGCGTATCAACATAGCTTGTACCAATGTCCCATTCTGCTTCGCCTACATTGTGCTCTATACCGGATATTTTCACAAAATCGCCGACTTTAAGTCCTGCCCCGATTTTATCAGCACTTATTTTCAAGTAATAGCTTGCAATTTCTGTAAAATGTTTCAACTTGTTATTATAATACTGCGTATTTGTTTCTTCACTTGTGCACATCCATAATTTACTCGGCACACTTTTACATTCCTCAATCGTATCGCCTACTTCAATTTTGCTTATAAACTCTGCATAGTTTGCTCCGCCTTCCTTTCCTTTTTGCTCACTGCTGTCCGCAAAATTAATGTAAGCCGCAATCGACATCACCTTTTTTCTTGGCTTAACGCTTGTGTTAAGCGCAATTTTGTCAATCGAACAATAAAAGCCGTAATACTCGCTGTCCTGCGCAGCCTTGCATTGTATTCCATTATTATGCACTTCAATATCCGTTACAGCGCCGCTGCTAAGGTTTACATACTTTTTATCAGGAAAAATCAATACATTGTTGCCGTATTGGACAAGTTGATGTTCTATTTTTGTATCATACTCATATCCCTTAATCTCAATAAGTCTGCCGTTGTTGCACAAATAGCCTCTGCTGTCAAGGTAAATAAGTCCGTCATTAGCGCATATCACATTACTTACAATCCTTGCACTTTCTCTCGCAGTAACTCTTGCCCTGTTCTTCCTCGGCGAAAGAATCGGAAAATTGTCACCGCTCATATTCTTCATATCCTTAAATTCCGTATACAAAGTAGTGCTTGATGTAGACACTCTCGAAAATCCTGTATTGCTTGTCCTGTTTAAACCTTTAAATACAGTTATCTCACTTGTCGCTCTCCTTACATTGTTAAGCTCCGGCAACATTCCTTTCACCCCTTACATATAATATCTGTTATACCTTGTCTGCCTGTGCGTTCTGTACCAATAGCTTGTAAAGTCATTTAGCAGGTCTTTATACACTATACTGTCATTCACATATCTTTCGCTGTCCTCGTACTGTAAATCAATCATACTTGCACAAAACGCCTCGTATATTCCGTCATAAGGCGCAGGCACAAGTAGCTCTTTTCCTCTGTCCGTCTGCAAATCATACTTTCCATACTCTCTTGCAATCTCATTTCCGCCCTCTCTGTTTGCTGCAACATTCAAAACAATGTACATCTCAACCTTATTTATATCTGCAATAATCTGCTCATCACTCACCGCATAATCTCTCTTGAGCCTTTTCACATTGTCAATTACCTGTTCAATAGTCATCAATATCACCCCATACGCAAAACGGACGATAGCCACCGCCACCGTCCGTTTCAGATTATTAGAGATTTCCAAATGGAACTTGTTGTTAAATTCTTTCCTCGGCAATAGCGTCCTCTGCTTCCTTTGCTCTCTTGCTCTGAATGCCGAGTGCAATCGCCTGCTGCTCTTTAGCGTTGTCGATAATTTCCTTTGCCTTTTTTGGAATAGTCACCGTCTGGCCCTTTGGAATAATCGACTGCACGCCGTTAATGTTAAGCTCAAGGTTCTTGTTGCTCTTTAGTGAGCCCATATCAATATGTGCCTCAACTATCTCCTCTGCCTCTTCATTTGCCTTTTTCACAAGCTGTAAAAGTCTTTTTTCCTCGGTTTTTTCCCTGTCATCGGCTTCAAGTTTTTCAGCGTCCCTCTGTGTCTGCTTAGTAAGCAGAGCAATCGTTGCTTTCATTTCTTCCTGTTGTGCAAGAATACTGTCAAGCTGTGACTTGTCAATCTCAATCTTCTCACCCTCGGCAGTAACCTTTTCCGCTGCTTTAGTTGCCATCACTCTCACTCCTTACGCTGTAATTTTTGTTGTGCTGAGCTTGCTCGCACTCTCAATTCTCACCATGCAGGTCTGTGCAATAATGCCAATGCCATGTGTGCACTTCCAACCCTGCGTAGCTCGCTGGTCGAGCGGGTCAGTAGCACCGCCTGAGCCGAGCGGTTTAATAATTGTTTTCATACCCTCGCCCTCAATCTCAAGCACCTCGTACGCCTCTTTACCGAGCAAGAGTGTGCTGTAAACATCAATGCCCTCAGCACCTGCTTTCTTGAACACACAAGACATATTCGACTTCACAAAACGAATGTTGCCAATCATACCGATTTCGCCTTTAAAGATTCTCTCAGTTGCCGAGTATTTTGTAACCTCGATAAAGTCTTTAGAACGCATAAGGTCATACTTTACATTCGGGTGAATAATCGCTACAAAACTGTCGCCAATCGGCTCGGCATTCTGCATTTCAAGGTAGTTTAATCCTCTGTAAAGCACATCAACCGTAAGGGTAGACAGCTTAGTAATACCCTTTCGTGTGGTTACCTCGGTTTCTGTACCGTCACTTGCAACCGCAGGTGCGTAAATAACCGATGTACCTGTGTTAAGTGCCGCTGCGTCAATCTCTTCGAGTGTTCGTCCGCTCTGACTTGCAAGCTCTTCTGCGTCATGCACAAGAATATCATCACGGCTCGCAAACTGTGCAAAATCGGTCACAGGAGTGTACGCACCGTACTGGTTTACCGGAATTTCAATGTAATAGAAATTCATCTGATTACCCGGAGGTGTAACACCCTCGGTAAGCGGTGTAGTTGCAGTCGGGTACGGTGTAAGACCTCTGATGTTTACAATACCGCCGTTATGTTTTGGGAATGTTTCCCTCTTGCCAAACTGAGCGTGCACCAGCTTTTCCTGATGGTTTTTCAGAAACACTCTGTTGTAAAACACAGCCTTTTCGGGTGTAAAATCATTGCCGCTTGTTTCCTCAGTGTTACCGTATGCATTAACTACATAACCGTTTGAACGGTTCACGCCGCCTGCGTCTACCGTAACATCAAAGAGATTTAATTTAATTTCAATAAACTTTTTCATATCCGTTCCTTTCCCGAAACGGCGTCTTATCTCGGAATATGTGCCGTTCCGTTCTTAATGTTCTCTACGAGCGTATCAAATTCACTGTCGCTCATATCTTTTACACTCTTCGCCACAGCTCTTGAACTTCTCTGATTAACATTCTCGCTTATTCTGTTAGCATTAGCCTGCATATGTTTTGTTGCGGCACTCATCGCAGCCTTTGCGGTTCTGTTCACCATTTGCTGCCTCAGTTCATCAGCGTGCGCCATCTCATATGCGAATGTTGTGTCAAACACTTCATCATTTTTGCCTGTGGACTTATTTTTCTCCGTATTTCTCTTAGCAATAAAATCAAGCGCAGCCGTAAATGCAGGATTATTCATCTCTTCCTGCAAATTAAAATCAGGGTAAGTTTCTCTTGTTTTCAGCGCCATATTTTGCAGTCTTGTATCAAGCTCTGCCATCGCCTTTTCCTGTCTTAATCTGTTAAGCTCTTCCTTGGTTTCATTTACTTCTTTGTCACTGAAATACTTATCCTGCAGTTCTTCGGCAGTCATACCGCTGTCAAGTGCCTTTTCGCTAAAGTAGCTCGAATCACCCTTTACAGCCTCAAGTAAAGCATTAGTATCGTTGCTGTCAATATTATATTTGTTCGCAATAATACTCAAAATCTCATTGTCGGTACTTACTTGATTTTTAAGCGTGTCAATCTGATTTTTCGCTTTTGAAAATCTCTCAGAAAATGAAGTGTTCATCTTCTTGCCAAACTGGTCTTTGTACTTGCCTTTAATCAGACTTTCAAATTCCTCGTCAAGATTTTCCGCCTGCTGTCTTTCTGTACTTTCAGCCGCAGGTTCTTCCCCTTCCTTGTAGCCGTAAGCATTCTGATAGCTCTCAAGCAAATCATCACTAAGCCCGAGCCTCTGCGCTTTAGCTTTGGTTTCCTGCTTTATTTCAGTTTCCTGTGTGCCTGTGGTCGCACCGCTGCCATCACCTGCCCCTTCTCCGTTTCCGTCTGCTGTTCCTGCACCTTCACCGTCAAAAAGGTTAATAATGACCTTCGTATATTTTTCCATAAGTTTCTCCATTCTCTCGTCTTTCCGAGGTGTCCTACCGTCTTTCCGGCGTGCCGGGCGATAAGCTCCACTCACTCTCACCATTATATTTTAATTATAATATTTCGCTGTTTTTAAAAACAACCCCACCGTTTTTAATTTCAATCTCGTCACGATAGTTTTCCTCAAACATCTCAAGGCCTGTCATAATCGCCTCAATCTTCTGTCTTAACTTAAGCTCAAATACCATTCTTTCGCATACGCATTTAATTTTCACATCGCCGTACTCGTATACAATCTCAAGTTCTTCAAGTCTTGCCTCTGTGTCTTTAACAATCTGCACAAGCGTGCTCACAAGTGCACTTACACTCACGCACACATCGTGCGTACAGTGACCCTTGCATTCAAATTCAAAAACTGCTGTGCTCGGCTGCTTAAAATCAAACTCTATTTGCGTCTTTATCTCTGTCATACCGCTGCACCTCCATTCATAACCGCATTATTCCGAGCCTGCATAGGATTTTGATTTACTGCCTCTTTGTTTGCAAGCATTTCACTCATCATCTGATTTTTGTTGTATAGCTCCTGAACCGTCTGCTCAAGCGTCTGATTTTTCTTTATCATTTCCTCTACTTTTGTCTTCCCCTCAAAGCTCATACCCTCAAGAGCAATCAGTGCAGAATCTGCATTCTGCGGATTAAAAAATCCGAGCTTGTAAAGGTTCATCATCATTTCATTGCTTGCAGCCGTTGCAAACGGGCTCGCTTTCTGCGCTTTTACTTTAATGTCAAAAATCGGCATACGGTCAAATATCTGTCCGCTTTCATCTGTCTGCTGTTTCATAAGCTGCGAGTTGTCAAAATCAATGTACTCTGTCTTGTTGTCCTCTCCCGTAATTCTGTAAAATCTCGGTAGAGTGTAAAACTGTCTCATCAGCTCAATAATGCAGCTGCAAATTTCTGTAAATATATGATAACCGCTCTTATTAATATCCCTGCTTATCTTTCCGCCTGCCTCTTGCAGTGCCGCAATAGCCGAACCCGATGTCACACCCGCACTGCCTGCGCCGTTGCTTGCGTCATTTGTACCCGTAGTTTCCTTGATTTCGTTAATAAGCGCATTGTACATATTCAGCGCACCTGCCGCAATGTCTTTGGTTTCAAACGGCTTTGTTGCGTTCTCAACACTCTGCGCCTCAATAAAATCCTTGCTCAAATCGTTAAGGTCAGCAATATTAAGTCCTGCATTTGAATTAATAATGCTCCTCGTCTGAGAATTTACCTTTATGTTCTTTAGAATATCCCTTTTAAGCTCGTCAAGATTGCTCTGACAGCTCCTGCAAATGTCAACAAATGAAAATCCTGCCGGAGTATCCCTCAGCTTAAACAAAGGATCAAGGAAAAACGGGTAAAGTCCATGGTTATACAGTCCATTCGGATACTTTTCAGGCTCGTTCTCCGTAGCCTCAAGTACCTTTTCCCCGCAAAACTTCACAAAGTGCAGTACGCCGTTTTTCTTGTAGTACCAATCTATAACCGCTGCTTTACCGTTTTCCTTATTGCTGTTGTCATAAGTTCTGTAATTCTCAAGTCCCATTGTACTTGAGCTTACATCTTCAAGCTGTGGATACATCTCCTTGACTTCCTCAAGGTCATAAAGCCGCACATAAAACACATTTCTGCTGTCCTGTATATCCTCAATAAACGGCTCCCAAAAAAGGCTCAGAATATCCGCCTTGCAAATTTCTACATCGCCAACGCCATTATCTTTTTTTCCGTTCCATACTACCGCATACGCACCTGTACCGCCGACAAGTTTGTCTGTGTTTACTTCACTGTAAACTTGTAAAAAGCCGTTGCGCTCAAGTACACACGGCATTACACTGTTCAGCATTTTTGCAGTTTCCTCGTCATCTCTCGCTCTCGGCAAGAAAACAGGTTCGGGAAAATTGTCCATCAGGTCTGCATGTTTGTTCATAATCACATTAAGCGTCTGACCTCCCATGCGTTTCGGAATCAGTTCATTTCTTATGCTGCCGTCCTCACTTTTGTACTTCTTCGGTTTATCGTTATCTGTGTAAAGCAAATTGTATGTATCAAAATTGTTCTTGTACCGCACATCATAGCTCTTCTTACTCGCTATGTAGTCATTAAGTACACTTCTCGCCTTTGCAATCTCTTCGCTGCCAATCGCCTTTGCACTGCCCTGAGCCGCTGCCTCATCGGTTTCATCGTCTACACTGCCATTTGCCACTGCATTAATGTCCCTACTTTTTACTACCGCATTAAAACTTTTCTTTGGGTGCACACCCTCCGCCTCAGCCGAGTATGTGCGTATCGGCATAATAACGCCGTTCTCATCTCTCTTTACTTCCATTTTCTCCTCCTTATTTCCTAAAAAATATTACTTCTGTCAAGCGGATCAAACTCCGGCACCTGCTCAAGTGCGTTCCTGCGTGGATTAATAACATTCATCATCATGGCATACCTTGCCTCGTCATATTGGTGGTCCTCTCCGTCCGTATCAATATCCTCAACATATTTTTCAGAGTACACAAGGTTCGGTATAGTGCGTATAAACTCCCTGCAGCTCTTGAAAATGTAGTACATAGCCACTCCGTCATTATCAAACGCAAGGCGATAATGAAACTGCATTAATCCTGCTATGCGCTCATTGTCCCCACGCTCCCAGTAAACGCCGTATTTAGCCATACTTGCCGCAATGCTTGCACCGCTACCGTTGTCCGCAAAAATTGCAGGGTCAGCAACACCCATTATTTTCCTGCCCTTAAGATTTTCATCGTTCTGCTCAATCTCTCTTATCTCCTGCGCCAGCTTGTCAAAATTCTTTTTAAGTCCTGTATTAGGGCTGTTTTTCGCACAGCCGTAGTATTCTCGTATGCGGTAATACCGACCGTCATTGTCCACAGCGTGCCACCCGACCGAAAAGGGTCTTGTATATCCCCAGTCAAAACTGCGTATAATCTTCCAGCCCCAGGGAATTTTAAAGTCATTAATCACATGAGTAAATCGCCTGTCATTGTAATGCTGCGGATCGTCCGTAAATTCAGTAAACACCTGTCCTTCAAAGCTATCCCAACTTCCGTATAGCAAGGCATTTCTCTCTGCCTCCGGTCTGTCTGCAAGCCTCTTAAGATACATAGGGTCATTTTCAAGCAATTTCTTATTATCAAACACACTTGACGGCACGAATACCTTTGACTGCCAGTAGCTTTTTAGC
>ERZ506938.716-NODE-716-length-14719-cov-4.373432_pt1 | contig 14719 bp, 10 predicted proteins | sample MGYA00513172_ERZ506938 | MGnify/ENA metagenome assembly ERZ506938
CACTAAGCCGTCAACATCCAACGAATAGCGACCGAACATGCAGCCCACCGCATAGCTAATTAAGCTGGTAATTTCATCGCGCTTGGTGCGCACATATTTGTTGCCTTTGTACGACTCAGGGATTTCCTCTTCGGTATCGAAAATCTTTGCCACCGAAACGTACTTATCCTCGACCTCGATAGGCACCTCGCCAACCATGTTGTAGATTTCAGCGAAAATACGGTTCAACTCTTCCTCGTTAGCGCGAAGCTGCTCAAACCGCTCGTTTACCTCTTTCTTTCGAGCTTCATATTTATCTGCAAGAAGTGTTGCCACAATCATCAACCCCAATCAATAACGCCAAACGCTGTTTTCCCAATCAAATTTGTCGTATTCGGAAAACACTTTCTGAATCATAAAATTAATTTGATGACATGGATTTTCTAGAAAGTACGAACCAGCCTCGAGCTCAGCAGACCTGAGTTTATAAGTACAACCTTTCGACCCATCAATTCGTCGAACGTAATACTCGTCCGCAAGCCATTCCATAATGCGCTCGCACTTATAGCCAACATCACCAGTTAACTCGACTATGAATTTGCCAACCTCCTCTGAAGCAACGGGCCGCTGCATATCCGCCATATAAAGTAAAACGGACGAGGATAAGAGGATGAATTTGGTTTTGTTTTCAGCATCGGCCTCGGTGGTGAACTCCCTGAATCTCTCTTTGCGAGCCTTATAGTTACCAGCTAAATCACAAATACGAAGCCAATTTTCAACTTCCTCCCAAGCAATGCGCAGCATGCACCAGCGGTGCACAGATCTCCCCGCCTCGGCAATCTCTGCCATTTTCGCCTTTTTCTCCCCAAACTTAAACAGCCCTAAACTAGAGAGCTCGGAACTCAGCCTTCTCTTTTCGGCAAGCCTGCTTTCGATATGCTCTTCAAGTTTCGGAGCCAACTCTCGCACAACCACAAGACCACGCTCTCGAGCCACTTCGATATCGATAGCCGCACTATTTTTTTCGGTTCTATAGCCCTGCTCTACTCTTTTATGAACATCAGCCATGGATTCTTTGCTGTTCTCCACCTTGCCTTCAGGGAGATTTCTTGCCGAAGAATCGCCCGGAGAGCCTTCTATCTCGGCAAAGCGCTCGGAGTCAAGCGTGTTGAGACACGCCTTCAAAGTATCAAGACGCGAGCCACTCTGCTTAGCGACGATGCTAATTTCAGGCGCGCAATCGACATCCATAACCAAAATGTCGTCTTGGGCGCCAGGCACCACGTCAACAGATTCATCAAAACATGCATCGGCATCGATACTGCGCGTGGGCAGGAAGTCAACCTTGAATGGAACGCCCCTGCCAGAACGGGTAAGCTGCCTAAAATCCCAAATCAAACGAGCAGAAAGATTAAAGAAGCATGGGATACCCTGCGCAAGCCGCCTGTCGAAAAGCACGGCGTAATCGTCGTCGCCCACTTCACGCACTATCAACGCTGAGCCGCATGCTGCCAAATTCGCAAACGTGATTGGTGTTAAATCGCCCTCGGGCAACCCCTTTGCAACGCCAGGCGCAATACTCGAACGAGGAATAGCAAACTCTTCATCCGTTTCTATGTTTGTCAGGAAAGCAACGAAATAGTCCAGTGCCTCTTTGATGTTGTCAAAGTCAGAGTTTTCCGAGACGAACGGCATAAACCCATCGACTTTAGCGGCGTTCACTTGCAAGCCGTTAATGGCATGACGTTTCCCATCCCAGGTTATTTCCCCTTCCTGAAAAAACATCCAGTCATCCGAAAGGAACGTCATAAAAAATGCAGCAAAATCCATAGCTATCTCCTTAAACGGTGTGGGGTTGGGTAGGAGTCATTTCTAAAAGCCGTTTCACGACTTGGGATTGGGCGGTTTTGCGGAACGGACGCGGACGTTCCATTTCCTGAAGCTTCATTAAGCTAGTGAATAGTCGCCTCTGCGAAGGATACAAGACGAAAATGCCCAGCCCATCTGCGGTTATTGTAAAACCTGATGACTTTCTCATTTCCGCTTGCAAAGTGTTGAAAGAGCCACCCTTCCAACCCAATTCGGAAAAAGGAATTCCCTTAGCTGAAGTGTCCCGAACTGGGGTTTCCCACACATAAAACTGAACCAACCTCTGCAGATTCTTGTCGTTACCCAGGGAAATCTTTTGCTTAAAAGTCCACTTACATGCCATAGCCATCGCCCAGCCTAAAAGACATGCAGTGTCCATAAAGGTCAAAAGGAGCCTCTACGGGTTTTCTGGCAACAAGGCATAGCATCATCGAAGAGCCTCCGACGACACCACGGGGCAGCGGAAAGTGTTTCGCAAAGCAATCTCAGTCGCGCAATCTACGCCTGGCGAAACGATTATTTCCGAAAAAGGAGGTTCATTGCTTAAATCTTCGAATCCAACTAGACACCCTGCTTTGTTGTCTTTATCCGAAACAAAATCATTCGCAAAACAGATGAAACGAACTTCTTTCTCTTCAGAAAAGCAGTCCCGCTTTACGAATTCGTTCGAAGGATAAGTGGACATTTCGATTGAATTCTTCGAATAAAAAACTGGTCTTATAGGATGGATCGACTCATCAATACTATTAAGTTCCTCGTCAGAGAAATACCGCACGAACCCGCAAGGAATGTCAGTCACTCCCAGAGAATTGCGGAGCATCGATGGAATAGACACGCAGCAAATTCCAGCAGCGGCTGCCCCAAATTCCTCCCACATGTATTTACGGTCGCACCCATCGTGAACAGTCCAGCATGACACAAGAGGCATATGGGTTGCCCTCTTCGCATCCTGCATTAGCGAAAGCTGTTCTAAGCTAAACCCCTGTTTGCGACGTTTGAAAAGGGCATGATATTCCCCTTCGCTTTCATCGCTCATGCGGTCAAATCGGGAAAACCAAATGCCAGGTTTTTCTATCAGCAACTTAACTTTTTCCTTACTGAAATATCTGGCAATTGCAATTTCATTTCCATAAGGCAGCAAATCAAAGTCTGTCTGCAGCACATAGATGTCATTCGGGTTCATCCTCGACCACCTACACCAAAGGATGGCGTTTGAAATCCCAAGAGGTTTCGAACGAATCATGGTCGGTTTTCGAAAAAACTCGCAGCTGTTCCACCACATCGCAAATCGTATTGTTTTCAGCGGGACATTCGATAATTGGCAATTGCCCAATTTGCCCAACCTCGAAATTAAGCGTCGGTGACATCAAGTTGAGGTCAATTTCAGCAATTGAAGAATTACAAAAACCTTGTAGGTACCGGAGTTCGGTAGGTTCGGCAAACATGCAAGCACCGGCAACCTCGAACAACATTCCTGCTGGAGCGAATCTAAAAGAAGCGAGGCTTGATGATATCTTTGACCAGGAAACCGCAGGCTTAAAGTAATCGTTTTGATTCTTGACTACAAAGTCAGGAGTTGAAAGATACGTGTATTTAGACAGGATAGCGTCCTTCATCTCACGCCCGTCATCAAACCAATTAACAACCTCATCGTATTCACCCCACCATTTGCGGTAAGAGCCCCCTCTAATAATGGGAAACCAACGCTTGCCGGATTGTTTAGCCGATGCCCTATCGGAGCAATTCCTTGCGGTATGACCGGGTACAACCTCCCACCATTTACGAAGGAAACGATTATTATCACTCGTAGCAAGACCCTGTCTGGGCGCCGCAATGGAGTCAAGGCGCTGCCCTTCAATAAAAGAGCGAATCAAGTCGTCACTGGCCCAGTAAGCTATGGGGGTGCCGGGGATTTGGGTGAAGGTTTTGGCGTTGCGGCGGTAGAAGTAACCGCAGTTGGGGTTGGCTATGGCTTCTTTTGTCTTTCCTTCTTGCAGCGACCAATGGTCATAATCGTTCAGGCGAATATAGGAGCCCGAGAAATCATCCGAAGTCGAATTGCGCAGAACAAAGGTGCAAACCTGTGCGGCAATTCCATGGAACCCATGAACGGAAAGCTGCACCAGCGACTCGATAGATAGGTCGTTAACGATGTGGTTTCGCAGCTTCTCAAACGAGGAAAGGAACATCCAGCTGTTCGATGTGGTTATACCAGCGAGACCCGATTCCTCGCACATAAGCATGATTCGTTCAATAAAGCACGTGCATAAATCGCTCTTCACGTCGGGATAGTGCTTCTTTATCCATTTGCTCATGAAGGGGCTGAAGCTGCTGCTGCCCATGTAGGGCGGGTTAGCCACTACGCAGGTGAACTTCCTGGCCAAGGTTTCGCATGTCTTCTGGGCAACCTCCAACTTTTCGGAAAGTTTATTGCCGAACAAGCTGGCTTGGCCTTCCCCACCGGCAAAGCGCTTCGCATCTGCATCCAATGCAGAAAGCTCAGCTTCCGTGGGGTTCAACAGGCTGCCAACTTCGTCCAAGTGCGCCAATGCGTCAACCAGCTGGGGCTGCCCGAGCAGCGCAGCGCCTTCGGGCAGCTCACCTTCGTCGAACCTTGTGGGCGCAATAACGTTGATATCCGCCTGAACATCGCGTTTGAAGAAGCGGCGATCGTGCTGGCGAGCGCACATGGCCAATGCCAAGCTGGCAATCTGCGCGGCTCGCGGGTCAATCTCCATACCGGTAAGGTTGTTTTCCAAAATCAGCTGCGGAATGTCGCGTTCGCGGTAGCCGCGCGATACGTACATTTGGAACATCAGCTCAAACGCATACACCAGGATATGGCCACTACCGCAGGCAGGGTCGCATAGGGTAATTTCCTCGGGGCCGTTTATATGAATGAAATCCTCGTGCTCGGAATCGGGCTGAATGTAGTACTCCCAGTTTTCCGCCAGGTTGCTTTCGGGGAAGTTCAGCATCCACAAGCAACCCAGGGAGTTTTCCACCATATAGCGCACAATCCACTCGGGCGTGAACAGCTGCGTGGCAGGCGCAATGTCGCGCGCGGTGGCCTTGCGCTTCGACTTGAAGAACTCATCTTTCACTTCGGAGTTATAGAACTGGTACATCCAGCCCAAAATCTCTACCTTGCTCCAGCCAATGCCGCTATCCTCTTCGCCACCCCAAGGAAGCTGCACCACCAGCTGGCCCACCACACTTTCCTTGCGTAGTAGGCCGCTGGGCAGCAGCAATTCCAAGGCAGAGCCCACCGGTTCGAACACCGTGGGCAGGTACTGCGCCAATTCGCTGCACTGGGCCAGCAGCAAGTAACGGAACAGCGGTTCGTCTTCACCCGCCTGCACCAGAGGCACAATCTCTTCTTGCCTTGCACAGGGAAGGTCGATATCAAGCGCTTCTTTTACGATTTCCGGCTCGAAAGCATTCGCATCGTTTGCGGAGCAGAACACGCGTATGCCGCTGGGCAGGTAGTCGTGCAGCTCCATGAAACGGATGGCTATTATGCGGTTGAACCAGGTGTAGGCCGCTTTGTCGCGCAAAGCAGCGTGGCCCATGCGCACTTGCATTTCCAGCAGCTGGGCACGTTGCTTCTGCTCCTGAGTGGAAAGCGCTACGCCGCCCACGGTTTGGGCATCGGCGGGTTCGGCTCCTTCTTCCACAATGCCGTAGCGCTGCATGCGGTTTTCCACTTCGTTCAGCAACTCGGCGCGTGCCCAAATGCAGTAGTTTTTGATTGCGGTATCGTTCATGACCTTGCCTTTCTAGCCCAAACGAATGGAATCAACGCCGGCAAGCTCGACTAGAAGCTTTTCGCGAACTTCAGCCAGGTACGCGTCCACATCCGCCTCGCTGGAAAGCACCTTGCGGGCGCACACATCGGTGCGCTTGACGGCCTTCACTTTTGGTTCTGGCTTGGGCGCGGGAGCGTGTGTTTGATGAACATAGGTTACCGTTTCGCCGCTTTCGGTAGTTGCTTTCACGACAACCTCGCGTGCCTTCTGCACGCGAGCAGCTTCAACGACCTTGTCCACGGCAGCGTAGGACTGATCGCACCAGGTTTCGAAACGCGCCTTCAACGAGTCCAGCACCGACGCGGTTTCCGCTGCGTGTATCTGGGTTTCAAGCGAATCGCAGGTACGGCCCGCATCGGCAACGGCGCGCTTTGCCATTTCAACGAATTCGCCCTGCTGGGAAGCATATGCGGCAAGCTCTTCCCTACCTGTACGCACCACATCAAGCAATTCATTGCGTTTGGCTTTCACCAGCGTCAAGTGAGCTTCTTCGAATTGCTTACGCAAACCGGGCAGCTCACTGATGCGGCGGTAGGGCTCTTCAAGAGTGAGGATTTCCCTGGTTTTGGCTATGGCGTCCTGCGCGCTTTCGCTGCTGCTCAGATAAAAGCCGTCCTGCTGAGCAACACCAAGCATCTTCACCGCATCGTCGAACAAACGCTGCTGGCGGCTGAAAAACTCATCCACCGCTTCGATGTCTTCTGCGTAATCAAGCAGATCGTCCCCCGCTTCACCGAATGCCTTCAGCAGGGCGGTAGACTGCGAGCACTGCGCAAGCACGGCGTTAATAGCGGAAACTCCCTTTTCGATAACGGAAGAACCAGGATACGGGTACTCACGAATGCCCACATACTTTTCGCGGTTCAGGGCTCCGCAGTGATCTTTTGCCTTTTCAAGCTCGGCAACAATACGCTGCACCAAAGCATCTTCATCGTTGGCGGGAATACGCTCGCCGCAGAAATCGCCAATGATGTCCGCAGCCTGCTTCAGCAGCCTGTCCGATGCGCGTACGCGCTGTTCAAGCGTTACCTGTTCGGCGGCTTTCGGGCTGGTTAACAGCTCGTAGGCACGCGGATTGGTTGCGGCAATACGCTGGCCTGCATAGCTCAGCGTTGCCTTTTGCGCGGCAACAAGCTGCGCAGCCACCAGCAGCGTGTCTACATTTCGCCAGCCGTAAGGGCTTGCGTCGTACTTTCGCAGCAATTCGCCCAGGGTTGTTTTCTGATGCAGCCTTGTTTGCGTGCCCAAAAACATATTTAGGTCATCAACCGCCTGTTGGTTAGCGCCACCCGTTCCCTCAAGCGCATCTTGCGCGGCACCCATAAGGGCACGGCGCACATCTTCGTTCGAAGCAGCAGGTGCGGTAATGTAGTCTGCCTTGGTGAAGATGGCGCTCGCCAGCTTTTCCAGCACCTGGTCGAACACCTGCTTGGCGTTGGTGGCGCGCACCGTTTCCATATGCCCATTGATAGCGCAACGGGCATGTACCACGGCATCTTCTAGAAGCACCTTGGCTTCCTTCTTATTCGAAGCCGACTCTTCCTTCTTCGCCTTGATAATCTGCTGCGTGCTTGTGGGCAGCTGCGCCATGGCATGGGTACGTGCGTACTTGTCGATGCGCACGGCATTCAGCAGCACCTCGTAGTAGTCGGCTTCATCGGAAAGAACCACCACTGCCTCGCGGTTGGAGCGCAGCTCGATTTCGCCATCGGAAGCATCGGCAAGTTCGCCCGCCAACGTAACCACCGAAAGCTTCATGCCGTTCTGCGAGGCACCGTGGATAGACCCATCTACGTAACGGTCGATGGGGAAATTGTTCGCGCCGCAGGTTAGCTTGCGGAAGCTGTAGATGTCGTCGAACAGGATTTGGCTAATGAGCGCCACCACCTCAGCGGGCTCAACCTTCACGTTCCTAATTTCGCGCGTGATATCCTGCTCTTCGTCGGTAAGGAAGTTGTATTTGGTGCCCTGGCGCGCCACATAGCCTTCGCGCACCAAACGCTCCAGCGATGCCTTCACCTCTTCGCGCATCTGCACCATATCGGCGTTCATGTCCTGCACCATAAGGATGGCAATGTTGTTCAGACTTGCTTCCATATAGGTTACATAGCGGATAAGGTACAGCAGCTTCAACACGCGGACGTCTTCGGGCTGCAGGTTCCGGTTGGCTTCAGCGGCGCGTTCGGCGCGGTCGATTACGCGGATGATGCCATGCTCTAGGTCCTTCGAGATGGTGTCGAAGAAGCGCCAGAACGGCACCAGTGCGGAAAGCTCTTCGTTTTGCACCGCTTGCGCCGATTCCTGGAAGGCGGAGAGCATGGAGCGCTCGCCGGTAGACATATGCTGCGCCTTCACGCCGCGCTTACGGATTTCTTCCATTACGTCGGGAAGCAGCTTGAACTGATACTCCGCAAACGGGTAAGCGTCTACAAAGTCCGCTTCGCTGGCGTAACCGAACAGGTCGCCACGGGAGCCTTCGAACGTAAACAAGTTGCGCAGAACAGCGCTTTGATCTGCGTATTCCGCTTTAAGGACGCTTTCAGCAGGCGCAGTTTTGTCCAGCACGCGGCGCTTGATAACCTCATCAACACTGCTGCTAGAAAGCGAAAGGCGCGTGTTAAAGCGGCCCTGAATTTTCGAGAAGTCGTCGCCAACAATCATGGCAACTTCATCAATTGCTTCCTGGCTGGTAACCATTACCCACACGCGACCTTTGCAGCGCGTACCCAGCTCTTCCACCAGAGTTTGCAGACTCAGCATCAGGTTGGTGTCGCTGCCGATGAACTGGCCCACTTCATCCACCATGAACAATAGGCGGAACTGGCCACCGTTTTCCGCAGCACGCGCCTCGGCGTATTCGCCCACCTGCTGGGCAAAGCGGTCTGCCGCGATAACATCGTCTTCGCTACCGTCGAACCAATGTTGGGCAGCGCTTTCACTCATGCCCAACACTTCCTGCAGCACTTGCACGATGTCGTCTTCGAAATAGGAGTAGCTTTCGCGTGTTTCAAGCCAGGGCTCGCCGTTTACGCGTTCGAACGCTTCACGGAACTGCTGGGTTTTGCCTTGGCTATCGATGAACTGCTCCAGCTTGGCGAGTTTCAAATCCTCGCCGAAAAAGCCCAGGTTTTCATAGAACACGCGCTCGAAGGAACGCAGCAGAGCAGTTTTGGCGGTGTCGCCCGTTTTCCACTGACCGCCCTTGCTGTCGATGTTGAACAAAATGGCTTCGGTGGGCACTTCAGCACAGCGGCGCATCTTGCTGTACACCAAGCCGTCATGCAGTTTGCCGTCGAAGTAGTCAATAGCGCACTTGCCGACCACTTCTTCATTTGCCAGCAGGTAGGAAAGCATCTTCAAGAAGTGCGATTTACCAGAGCCAAAGAAGCCGGAAATCCATACGCCAATCTTGTCGGTGGGCAAATCAAGCGCTTCCTCGTAGTTTTCAAAGAACAAAGCAAAATGGCCCTGCAATTCGCGCGTTACCACGTATTCCGAAAGCTCCTGCTGAATGGAGGCTTCATCGTTTTGGGAGACTTTGATTACGCCGTTGATGGAGCGGTTGATGTCTTTAGCGAACAGGTCTTTAATGATCATGATTGCTCCTTTGAAAGGTCGAACGCGCGGTAATAGTTGTCGGATTTTAAGGCACTGAACAGGTGAAACTCTTTGCCGTTAAACGTGCCAGGGTAGGCAACCACCACGGGGATTTGGGCAAAATCGGCCTGCATGTTATTCAGCAGATCGTGTGCTCGGCAGAGCGGGTACGCCTCCCCGACACCCGTGATAACGATCACGTCGCGATATTCATGGGGCTGGGTAAGCTCAAGGAGTTTTTTCACAAATGCTTCAGGCGAAGCGATTTTCTGCAACTGCTTCAGCTGCTTTGCAGTGCCGGTTTTAAGCTCTTGCTTGGGCACTGCTTTCAGGATTCGCTTTTCTTCCAGAATCTGAAGGAACACGTCGTAGAGGTTCACGGTTTTTACCGTGCACGGGAGTTTTCCCGTCTGCGATTCTTCCGTAATACGACTGAAGAACGTGCGCACTTGAAGCTCCAGCGAGGGGTCGTAGCAAAACGTGAAGAAACCCACTTCATTGCCGATACCTTTATTGGAAAGAAAGTCTTCTTCGGTTAGGCGCCGACGCAACAACTTGCAACGACTGTCGAAATCGCGTTGAGCGCGAGCAGTACGGGAATGCTGCGCAACGATGTTTTGCGCAGCATTGTTTTGCTTCGAGGAGGGCACTTAGCACACCCCACTTTCGCCGAATGCGGGTAGTAGACGCACATCGCCATTAGCGATGATGCACTCTTTTACTTCTTCGCTTAAGAGTGGGCATTGGAGCTTTGTTGAAGTGCGTTTTTCCAGGTAACCCGCCTGCACCAAACAATTGGTGAGCGTGCTTTTGATGCGCTTTTCGGTGGCTTCCGTCCAAGCGGCAGCTTTCGCGTCTTCAACCTGAAGGCGCGTGAAGAATGCATTAATGTCTTGACGAGTAAGCTCGGCTTCGCCTTGCTGCAAGCGCTCGGCAACCACTTCCGTCATGAACTTGCCCACCAGCGGATACGTCAGCATAAGCGCATACATATTCACCTGTGACGCCTGTTCGGACAGACCGCTTGCAACGAGACAAGTGAGCTTTTCGGCAACGCCAGGAACACCAGCCTCGAGAGCATCGAGCCGACACAGGCACGTACGCGCGATACGGCGAAGGTTAGTGGCACTGGGATATTGAAACAGATTCTCTTCTACCGCGCGGACCATTATCTCCGCGTCGGTTAAACCCTGCAGCCGCAGGGCGGCGACTATGCGTATTTCACGAAGGAGGAACTGCTCTCGAGTTAAGCTGCCCCCCCCCGAGTTTTTCTGGCTTTTACCATGTACAACTCCTGGGAGGTTCCGCCGCATAATGGGCGGTTACGTGCTTTAGCTAACTATATTAGCGCAGCACACGTGCCGAATTTTGAGAAAGAGCTAACGGGTTTCCGTTTGGAAGAAACAGTGCCTTTCCGCTTTTTGTCGCCGAGTGAGGCTTACCATATCAGCTTTTCACGTTTCACGTGTCCATTGCGCACGTTGTGTTAGACCGCTTTGGATACTGGGACTTTTCCTATAATCTTTCTTGCTTAGATAGCAGGCGAAAGCGAAGGAGCTCCTATGGTCACCAAGGATGATGCGTGTTGGATAATCGGCCTTTCCGCAGGTGCGGGCATTGGCGTATACCTTGATGGCGGCTGGGGCGTCGATGCGCTTGTCGGGCGTGAGACCAGGGCTCATAACGACATCGACCTGTTCGTTCAGCGCGGGGATTACCAAAGGTTCGTGGATCTAATTGCTGATGAGGGGTTTTCCGAGGTGGCTGCATCTTTCACCACCGAAGATCACACGGTGTGGCAAGACGAGGCGGGGCGCATCGTCGACCTGCATTGCTTCGATTTCGCCGAGAATGGCGATATTCTGTATCAGGGAGATCGTTTTCCCGGGGAGGTCTTTTCGGGGAGGGGGCGCATCGGCGAGGTGGAGGTGTCGTGCATCGACCCCGAAAGCCAGCTGTTGTTTCACTTGGGCTATCAGCATGACGAGCACGACGCCCACGATGTCATGCTCCTATGCCGTGAGTACGGTTTCGACGTTCCCGAAGAATATCGCTAGCTGTTGCTATTTGCATCGGGGCACGACTTCAGCGCTTGCCGCAGATGCGCTGCGCCAGACCGCCCTGGACATCACGCCACGCCGTATATGGCCCTCCGCGCACGCGAGTCCCATTTCGCCTGCTTGATCCAGTACTCGTAGAACGGATAGGGGGTCACCTTGTACTGGCGCCAGGTCTTCTCGTACGTGCCGCGGGCTGCCTGCCTCACTATGAGCTCGGCGAGCTCGTCCGCGCTCCTGCGGACCTTGAAGCACCATGTCCACTTGAACCAGGCGAGGTAGTTCTCGAGGCGTCTCGTGGAGACACCCCGGAACCTGCCGATGAAGTGCCTCATCTGGGAGTGGAGGCTGTTCACCCTGTTGATGGCGTGCTCCTCCCTCTTGCTGGCGATGTGCGCGCCGACGCCGAGGGCGGGCAGGACGCGGCGGTACACGTGCGCACGGTCCGTCGAGATTATCGCGCCGACCGCGAGCTTGTCGGCGAGCAGCTCCCTGGCTGCCGCCTCATCGAGGCCGCCCCTCCCCGCGATCTCGTAGAAGATGTCGCCGGCGTCGTTGATGCCGGTGAGCACGCATATCTTCTCGTGCCCGTCGGTTCCCTGCGACCTTGTGCGGGGCTTCCTGGGCATGCCGGACTCCGACCTGGAGCGGTTTCCCTTGAAGCTCTCCCTGAAGAAGCACTCGTCGAGCTCGGCCCCGCCGCCGGCCTCCACGCGGAAGGCGGGCATGCGCTTGGCCATGGCCTCGAGCAGCCTGTGGCGCATGAAGAACGCCGTCTTGAGGCACACGCCGCACTTTTCCGCCGACTCGCGCAGCGGGAGCATGTCCACGTGGCACTCCGCGAACCTCATCCAGGCCGACCTGTCGAGCTTGGTGGTGGAGAAGATGCGCATGGTGGCGTCGGTGAAGGTCCTGGCGCACCCTCGGCAGAGGAACCGCTGACGGCCGCGCCCGTCTCGCCCCCTCTTCACGTAATGCGGGGAGCCGCACCAGGGGCAGGCTCTGTCGGGATCGTCTTCCGCCCCCTCGCTTGCCGCGAGTTCGAAAAGCTCCGCGTCTATCAGCGCCTTGAGCGATCTCAGGACCCTGCTCTTCTCGGCAGCCGTCATCTGCGGGAGGAACTGCCTCGTCAGCTGGGTGAGCACGTCTTCCATTGCAACCTCCATCTCTCCTGATGATGGAATTGTCGCAACCGGGGCCCCGTCGCGTGTACTGCGTGCAGGACACTTATCCAAAGTGGTCTAACACAACGCAAAAACTGGACAGTTGCCCAGCTTGTAAAAGAAACCTCGAAGGTTCTTGATGTTGACGGAAACGATGTAGACCCGAATGGGTTGGGGAAAATCGTAAAGCAGATTCTCGGCGGCTTGCAGGGGATTGCTTCAGGCGTTGCTGAGTTCAGGAATCGCTACGGGACAGGCCATGGAAAGAGTGCGTCCTTTGAGGGCCTTCCTGTGCGTCACGCAAAACTAGCTGTTGGTAGCGCCGTAACACTCGTTGAGTACTTGTGGGAGACCTACGAATGGAGAAAGCTACAGGGAAAGGCAAAGTAGCTATTTGCGTGCCCAATTTCTCATGCAGCTCATCAAGGAAAATTGGTCTTGATTCTGTTTGAATCAAGACCAATTTCTATTTCTATCTGATTAGCGAACTCACTAGTTCATCGAGAGTGTCTTCATCTTTACTTGCAGGCTGTTCGCCATTTTTAAAGCGTTTTGCCATTTCTGCCATACGAATCATTATCTTATTATTTTGATTGAAGCTCGGGATGTTCAGATAATCGGTAACACTCGTACCCAAGCTCAAGGCGGAGGCATAGGCGTTAATCGCCTCTGAGACGATACGAGAGTTTAGAAATGCCGTTAGGTATGCTGCTTCGTCCTCAGATTGCAGGGGGACAAAATACACCTTATGGTCAGGAACAACGATTTTCTCTTCTCCATCGAAGTCGCTTGAACCTATATACGCCGCGACAAAGCCACCACCTGACATCTCCTTCCAAACTACCTTATAAGGCGCAAAGGTATACTCTCCGGTTGACCAAATCGACCAGAATGGCTTCCCTTGCTGGAAACGGCGATAGCTCGACCTCTGCTCTAATGTTGTCCGAAATTCGCTGAGAAACCTAAACATGCGCGGGCGTGTCATTGGTAAGCTTTTGTCTCCGAACATTCCGCGCTGGGGAACAATTACGCATTGGTTTGCTTCGGGTGTTGCAATAAAGCGCTTAATATCTCTACCTCTGAGCAGGGGAAACACATCATCCTTTTCGACGACAGCGCATTTTGCATCAATATCGCGACGACGTCCGTAATTTGGATTGTTGGATATTTGAATTAGCTGCTTATCGGACACGTGTTTAATCTTTACGAAGTAGATTCCGTTTGCGTCGGTCGTTACACCTTTTCTTGCGCGATAAGCTGAATCATCAGATGCATTGAAGAGGTCGGGCCATATCGTAATTTCTTCTTCGGTTCCAACTAGCCATGGACCAGCATCCGTGCCGGGCACGGGGATTGCGCAGAGATCTTTATGAAACGCGGTGCCTGGTAAAGCTTTTCGGCTCGAGCAGAAATAGCGTCGATATTTGACCGGGTACTCGGTTGCTTTTCCATTACGCCGTATAAGTAGTAGAGTAGGCCAGTTTGCCACGCCCTCAAACGGACGCAAGGCAGCGTAATCTTCAACGGCTTCAACGGTTATCGGCTCGACGATTCCGTTAATGCGGAGCTTCCATCGTCTAAAACCTTGGCTAGATTCATTTTTAAACACAGTGCCCGTAATGAGGAAAGCGAGGCTTCCCTGCTTCTTTACGAATCGCTCTAGAGCGTGGTAGGTAACAACCGTAGAAATGTCTGATTGTATGCCGCCAACCCATACATCATCGCTGAAGATATCCATTCGATCGCAAATGGGCTTGATGAATTCAGCGTATGCTCGAGGAAGATTGCTCCATTTTACCCATGGTGGATTACCCGCAACCAAATCAATATCTTTAATGCATCCTGCCTGAATCCTATCGAAAAGGATAAGACACCAAATGCCATTCCAGTGATTGAGATGGAGATCGACGAGCTCCTCGATAGTTTTGTTGAATGTAGAAAGATCTGAATTGCTCAGGCCGTCAATCGTTGGCGACAACGCCCGCAGTGAAGCCAAAATATCTTTAGAGTCCAGTCCGGAATCTATGCACGCCCTGAGGTGATCCATGGCTGTGAAAAAGCCGTTTGATTCGGCAAGGCTTACTGGAATGGAAAAGGTGCGCTCCCCCTTCTCTGTCAGGATCGAATGTGTGAACACTCCGTCCGTTGGGTCGGCCGTATTAATTGCGTCTGCAAGGAAGACTGGCAGCAGCACTGGCTTGGAGGCGTCGAACCTTCCGGAAAGAAATACGACGATAGACGCTTT
>ERZ506938.737-NODE-737-length-14453-cov-4.124323_pt1 | contig 14453 bp, 8 predicted proteins | sample MGYA00513172_ERZ506938 | MGnify/ENA metagenome assembly ERZ506938
TGCAACGATGGCGGTGTATAGGCCAGCTTCGGGTCCGACGCCCGAAGCGATGGCAAGTGCGATGGAAAGCGGCAGGGCTACAACGGCAACCACGATGCCCGACACGATGTCTTTAGGAAGCTGCTTTTTGAGTTCTTCTTTGCTGCTGTGCTTGATAACGCTGAATAGAATCGGTTTGATCTTATCGTGCTGCATGACGGGGTTTTCGTACTCCTGACTATCGTGTTTAAACTTGCCTGTAAAAGAAACGTTCCACCCGAAGAGTGGAACGCAAGTGCTTTCACGATGCGCGATTAATGCGAAAGCGCTTTATTCTATCGCGCTCGTTCGCTTTTCTTCGATTCCGCATAGGAATTTCAAGTGAACGTGTTCGTGACCTGGTTGAACGGTTTCTCATTGATGTTCTTTATAGAATTGCGAAAAGATGCAATGGAATTCTGGTCTAAGTGGTGCGGCAATTTGGTTATTAATTGACGTAGAGCAACCATGGGATTGGCCCATGGTTTGCCGAGTGTTTGGCAGAGGGGACGGAATCTGCCTGGTTCGAAAACGAGGGAAACGGCACCAAGTTCGTGCGAGGGGCACGGTGCTTGGAGCGCAAAGGGGACCGCAATGAGGGGAATTCAACCGCAGCGAAACGTTATTCTGGCGGCAGGCACGCTTGCCGCAATGGGTACCAGCTGCATCTACATGTGGAGCATCTTCAATAAGCCGCTCATGGCAACCTATGGGTTCAGTGCCTCGGAGGTGTCCATGGCGTATTCCCTGTTCCTGCTGACCACCTGCTTTTCCAGCATGTTGGCTGGCTGGCTGCAGCAACGCATCCAGCCTCGGTATATCGTGGTGTGTTCGGGCGTCTTGTTCGGAATGGGCTGGTTTCTATCCGGCTTTGCCAGCAATTTGGCAATGCTCTATCTCTTCTTTGGCGGATTTGCGGGCGCGGGCAACGGCCTTCTATACAACACCATTGTTGCCGTTGTAATGAAGTGGTTCCCCGATAAACGCGGTTTTGCCAATGGTATATGCATTGGTGCAATTGGCCTGGGGCCGGTGTTTTTTGCTCCTTTGGGTAATTTTCTTATCGAGTCATTCAGCGTTCAGATGGCCTTCCACATTGTGGGGGTTATCTGGCTGGTGATTTACCTTACCGTGTCGTGGTTGCTGTTGGTTCCTCCATCAGGATGGCAGCCTGGTGCCAGTACGGAAAATAGTGAAGGACAAACCGAGGAAAAGCCGCGCCGGGAGCTGAATCTTTCCGCAGCGCAGATGTTCCGACAGCCGTTGTATTATGCATTGTTCTTAGTGATGATGGTTGCTTCAACTAGTGGTCTTATGATTACTGCCCATGCTTCGAATATCGGTCAGGAGCTTGCTGGCCTTACGGCTTCGGAGGGCGCTGTGATGGTTGCCGCTCTTGCTTTGGGCAGTTGCTTGGGTCGCTTTGGCTTCGGTGCTTTGTCGGATAGCATTGGTCGTTACAAGGCGTTGGCCCTTTCCCTTGCGGCTAACGCAGTAGTGATGTTGCTCTGTATCCATGCTGCTACCACATTCGCAACCTTCCTTATTGCCGTTGCAGCGGTTGGTGCGTGTTTTGGTGGCACTATGAGCATTGTTCCCGCCATTGTTGGTGATGCTTTTGGATCGGTGAACTTTGGTCAGAACTATTCGTTTGTGTACCCTGGATATACAGTCGCTTCTTTTGTTGGCCCTATGGCGGCAGCATCCGCCTTCGAGGCGGTGGGCAGTTATGCTCCTGCCTTCACTATTGCTGGCGTGTTGGCATTGGTGGGCGTTGTGTTGGTGGTTGTTTGCTCTAAGTTGCAGAAGCGCTTGCTTGAGTCTTAGATTTCGTTCGCATAAAAAGGGCGACCTGAAGGCCGCCCGTAAATGCGTTATTTGAAGGAAACGTTGCCAAACTCAGAAAGCTTCAAGTTCGGATTGTGCTCAACGCCGTAGCGCAGGTTCCATTCGCTCGTGAACAGCAGCAGTTTTTCGCCGCGCATGTTTTCGACGCGATAGGTATCATGCGTGAGGTTCAACTTGGAGACATCTACCTCTTCAGGGTTAGCTACCCAGCGAATAATGGAGTACGGAAGTCCCTGCCTGCGTACCTCAACGTTGTATTCGTTTTTCAAGCGCTGCTCCAGTACCTCAAACTGCAGAACGCCAACAGCACCCACGATAACGCTTTCCATGCCAGAGCCAAGCTCGCGGAAGATCTGAATGGCACCTTCCTGGGCAAGCTGCTCCATGCCCTTCACGAATTGCTTGCGCTTGAGCGTGTTGACCTGTGAAATCTTGGCGAACATTTCGGGGGCGAACATGGGAATGGAGGGGAACTGCACTTTGCTCTTTGCAGCGCATACTGTGTCGCCGATAGAGAAGATGCCTGGATCGAACAGACCCACGATATCGCCCGCATAGGCTTCGTCAACAATAGCGCGGTCGTCGGCCATCATCGAAGTGCCGGTTGCAAGCTTCAGCTTCTTCTTTCCCTGCATATGGTAGGCTTCCATACCTCGCTCGAATTTGCCCGAGCAGATGCGCACGAAGGCAATACGGTCGCGGTGGTTCTTATCCATGTTGGCTTGGATCTTGAACACGAATCCCGAGAAGGAATCCGACGTCGGGTCTACCGGGGTATCGGTAAGGCAATCGTTGTAGGGGCGTGGCGTAGGTGCCAGCTCCAAGAAGCCCTTCAAGAAGGGCTCAACGCCGAAGTTGGTAAGTGCCGATCCGAAGAATACGGGGGAAAGCTTACCGTTGCGAACCGCATCCAGATCAAGTTCATCACCGGCGCCGTCAAGGAGCTCGATGTCGCTCATCAGGTTGATGTGGTTGTCTTTGCCGATAAGCTCGTCGAGCGTTGCATCGCCCAGCTCGGCTTCGATTTCCTGAACCTTCTTCGATGAGTTGCCACGCCCGTCGCCGTCGAAGGCGAGAACTTGGCGAGTGCGGCGGTTGAAAACACCGCGGAAGTTATGACCGCAGCCGATAGGCCAGTTCATAGGATAGGTACCGATACCGAGTACCGTTTCGATTTCTTCCATAAGATCAAACGGATCGCGGGCTTCGCGGTCGAGTTTGTTAACGAAGGTGAAGATCGGGATATTGCGTAGGGTGCAAACCTTGAACAGCTTTTTTGTTTGGGCTTCTACACCTTTTGCGGCGTCGATAACCATAACTGCGGCATCGGCTGCCATCAGCGTGCGGTACGTGTCTTCTGAAAAGTCTTGATGGCCCGGGGTGTCAAGGATGTTTACGCAGCAACCATCGTAGTTGAATTGCAGAACCGAAGAGGTAACGGAAATGCCGCGTTCCTTTTCGATGTCCATCCAGTCGGAAACGGCGTGCTTGGAGCTGCTTTTGCCTTTAACCGAGCCAGCTGTCTGGATGCTGCCGGTATACAACAGCAGCTTTTCAGTAAGGGTGGTTTTGCCAGCGTCGGGGTGGGAGATGATGGCAAACGTGCGTCTAGACGCAATTTCCTCTTGCAGGTTTGACATGTGGTTCCTTCTGATTGATATGGAAAGCCCATCTACTGGGCATAAATTTGCGTAATTCAGCCTAAAGCAAGATGTCAGCCATGAATAGCTAGAAGCCTTCTTTTATATAGGCTTTACGGAATCTTCGCACCGGGCGGAAAGCGTGCTCGGCATTGCAGTGTACATCCAAGAAAAAGCGCCCCATTCTTCTGTTGCTGTGCTTTGTTTTAGTGTACGTTCTTACTGGGTTTTTGCCCTTGATTAAGTACTACTCAATAGAAAGCAGTGGCTATGAGCATGGTTCTTGCCGAAGGGCAAATTAGCAGGATCGAAGATTGCATCCACCGTGACTTGCTTACCTATGTTAGCTATCCTCTGTTCGAGGGTGCGAGCAGGTGTTTTGCCTATCCTCAGTTTTTGGTGGAAGACGATTCTCTTACTCTCCTTGAAGACAGCGCATTTCCCGATAATGGGTGTTTGCCCATGGTTGCAAGCCGAACCACGCCGCGTGACCTATTCGACATGTTTGGCAATATCGTTGTTATGCGGGTAAACGATGAACACCCCAATCGTAACCACAACTATCCAGAAAATGAGCGCGCACGCTACAACAGCATCATCGATCCCTTTTTCACGCGGGGTGCTTCTTCGGTTGAATTCATGCCGCTTTCAAAGCATTCCCTTTCAGGCTCATTGGTCCAGGTGATCGATGTTCAGGAAGTCGTTGATTTAACCCATCCATCGCAGAATCCTGTCCATGTTTATTCTGCCGCGGCATTGCCGCAAACAAAGCTTGTCGTTGTTGCTCAAGGAAAACAGGGTCAACGTAAGCTCTATGGCCCGTTTGAAACAACTTGCACTGAGGGCACCGGCATCCAGCTTCATGCAAGCAATTCTTACGGTTTGTGCATCGGTGTATTTGACGAGGATGTTTTCTCGTTTTCCATCGACATTGTCGATGATACGGACAATTTGGTAACTCAGTATCTCAGCACCGATGAGCTCTCTGCTCAATTTGCGAAGCTGGAAGATCCCGTCGACTGGATAACCGACAAAGAGCTTCTTGATGCGATGGGCAGGGTTGCGCGTTCTTGCGATGGTTACCTGTCAAAGGGACAGGTAAGAACGCTTAAGAGTGAAATAGGCAAGTGCCTCGATGAAGAGGCGAAAATTCCCCTTACACCTAATCGTCGTTCTCGTTTGTTGGGTTTGCTGAGCACGTACGAAAACTGGTCAACGCTTCCTGATGCGGTAAAGGATTCCGCGATAGAGAATGCGGATCCTCAGCAGTTGGCTGAATACGTGCTCTCCAACGAGCATTTCAGGGCTTTCTACGATAAGGTGCTCGAAAGCGACCAGGTGCGTCAGCGCGTTGAAATGGAGAAGGCTCAGTACGCCGCAGAGGTCGCGGAGGCGAGCGCTTCTGCTCAGCAAGCGCGGGAATCTCTTTCTGCCGTCAAGGATGAGCTTAAGCGCTTCGATGGGGAGCTCGATGAGCGTCGTAGGCGCTTTGAAGAGGAAATGGCTTCTCATGTGAAAGCGGTTCAGGAAGAGCGCAACGCTTTGTTGGGTGAGGTTCGCTTGCTCGAGGAACAGAAAAGCAGCTTGGAGCAAGGTAGGGAATCGGTGCGGCGTCAGATAGATGGATTGCTTGCTGGCTTCCTCGATGACGAAACGCTTATTGGGAAGGTTCTTGAAAACGCTGCCTTGAAGCAGGTTGTTTCTTCGGTTGATGGTACTTTCGGCGGCGAATCTATTGTTGAAAAAAGCCAGCCAGCCCCTTCTGCTCCTGCGTTGCTTAAGCCCGTCAACGGCAACAGCTCGGATCCGAAGGTCTTGCTTGATGGTCTGGTGCGGCAAATTGATGAATGCTACGGACGCGATATGGTTAAAAACGATGTTGCGAATGTGCTGATTTGCCTTACTCAGTCTTATATCACTACCTTTGCCGGTTTGCCCGGCACTGGCAAAACCTCACTTGTGAATATTCTTGCAGAGATCCTTGGCTTGAAGAACAGCGGGGCAAAGCGCTTTGTTGAGGTTCCCGTTGAAAAGGGTTGGACTTCCTATAAAGACTTTATCGGCTATTACAACCCGTTCAGCAAGACGCTTGAAAAATCGAATCCTGCAGCGTTTGATGCTCTTATGCTTTTGAGTAACGAGTGTGAACAGGGGCTTTCGGAAAGCGAGGTTGCTCCTTTCCTGTTCCTGCTCGACGAAGCAAACCTTAGCTCCATCGAGCACTACTGGTCGCCGTTCTTGCGCGTATGCGATTCGTTCCGTTCTGGCCCATTTGAACTTTCGTTGGGGGGCAGCCAGTCATTCAAGGTCCCTAGTTATCTACGCTTTATTGCCACCGTTAATTTCGACCACACCACCGAAGAGCTTTCGCCTCGTTTCCTTGACCGCAGCTGGGTAGTCACGCTCGATCCGCAGGCTCTTGACTTCGAGGATCTTGATGAGCCACTGGTTTCTTTTGATCCGTATACGGCAGATATGTATTCCTATCAAGCACTAAAGCGTGCATTTGGTGCACAGAGTGATGTTTTGCTGGGAGTTGAGCTTGATGCAAAAATGAAGGAGGTAATCGAGCTTTGCGCCCGTCATCGCTACCCGGTTAGTCCGCGTAGCCAGAAGATGATGTTGTCATATGCCCGTACGGCGTCACGTGTTATGGATTGCTCTTCGGCTCAGTCTCAATATGCTCCCATCGATTACGCGATTGCCCAAAAGGTACTGCCGGTACTTTCGGGCACAGAGGAGCGCTTGGGCGGCTTGCTCGAAGATCTTTCAATGGTAACCAATCTTCCTCTCACCAAGGCGCGTGTGGATCATATGCTTGAGGCTGGCGAAGACAGTGGCTATTACCAGTATTTCGCATAAAGTATCCAATACCTGGATACTGCGCCTGGTTGATGCCGAAAAGGGAAGTCATGTCGACTTTCCTTTGTTGGAAAACTATGCGCCGGCAAGCTTGGATTTGGCAACCGAGGGTGTTGTTCACGAATCGCATAAATATCGCGCGCTTCTGATTACCGATGCCATTCTGGGCGATGGCGACATCATGTGGTCTCTGAACGGCGAAGAGCCAATTGCTTTGCAGGTGCGCGCGGTTGCCAATTATGCCGAGGATATCAATGGAATTCAGCTGTCTTTGTATCAGTTGATACTCGATAGGGACGATGGGTGGTATCCCTTTTCGATGACATATGGCTTCGCATCGATTTCTCTGCGACTTTGTTTGACTGAATCCAAGACGGAATCTTTTTCAACAAAAGACATTCCTTGCATGTGCGATAGGGAAGACCAAGAGGTATCGGTACTCGGTATAATCGACACCCTTGTTTCTGGTGCCGATGAAGAAGCGGTCCGTTGGATGTTTGGGTTTGATCAGGTTGAGGAAGATCGCTTGGCCTTGATGGAATCTGGTCTTGCCTCCGATTCGTCCAAGTCGCTGTCATCGTTTTTGGCTCTTTGTGAAAAGACGGTTCGCGGGTACGAGGCAAACCTGAACTTTTTTTGTACCCATGCGCATTGTCGTACGGTGAAAACAAGCGTTCTGGTGTCTCCTTCTCAGGTGCGTAGCCTGGGCCGCAGCGAGTTGCTTTGGCTTGCAGGTAACCCTGAGGTGTTGCGTGAAGTGCCCGCAGAGACGCCTCTTCGCATGAACGGATCTTACGTTATTCCGTCGCATCTTCGTACCGATCACCCCCGAAAGACGTTTGACATTAGAGAGAATCGTGCATTGCTGTCTTTTGCGGAAGCAGTTGCTGCAGCACTTAGCCGAATACTCGACAGGGCGCAAGACGATATCGACCATATTGAAAACATGGTGTCTCAGCTGAAGGGGATGGAAGATGGTGATGGGCTGATTCTGGCGCTGGTTATGCTGGAAGCCTCCCTTAATCGTGAGCGCCCCCTTGTCCAAAAAGCCGCCGCTCTTCGGAGGCGAATGCGTAGTGTGGTAACAGCTTTGAAGCGATGCATGCCTGGAGTGCGTAGTATTCGCTATCGCTTGCCTAGGAGAACCAAGGCATTTCAAGAGATACCTGCCTACGCAGCGGTGCATACCCTTATGCGTGAGTGGGATTCATTTGGCGAATTCCAGATGTATCGCGATGGGTTGGTTCTTCGCACCTGGAAAATGGATAAGCTCTATGAGTATTTCGTTCTCTACGAGCTGCTCTCTTCATTGCGGGGCAGGGGGTTTGTTCCCGATGAGTTGTCGTTCGATTGCCCAATTGAACAGGCGCAGTATAGCCTTGATTCGCGTTATTTTCAGAACGAATCCCAGGTTGCAACGGTGTATCGATTGATTCGTGGCGATGAATCTGTTTCGTTGTTCTACCAGCCAGTCATTTATGGGGATAACCGCGAAGAGCATGGTATCTCCCTGCATAGAACCACGCTTACATCCGCTGGTTTTGATTCGTATTGGACGCCCGACTATCTGATGGTTTGGAAGTCCGGCTCAGGCACAACGACCATTGTCCTAGATGCCAAATTCCGCACGGTTTCATCGGTTGCTTTCGATGGCTCCCAGAGCGATGCGAAGAGCTGCATGCTGGAGTGCTTGCGTAAGTACAAGCTCGAAACACGAGGCAGCGCAGGCGGGGTTGATGCGCTGTGGCTTTTATGTGGTAGGGGGCAGGTATGCCATTTCGAGCCCATGCAGCAGTCGGCGTGGGCTCAGGAGCAGCTTTTCGCGCCTGATGGCATTGCGACTGTTGCTCCTGGCGCAAATGCTCTTTCCGATTTGCTTGACGCTGTGGGAATTGGCGCTAGTCGCGCTTTGGAGGGCTGATTGTGCACCGCGGGTGTCTTTTGCGCTAAAAAACAAACGCCCTCTCTCATTGTGAACTCACTCCCGTTTCTTGGGCACCGAGAAATGGAGGGCAGTTCATTGTCGAGTGAGAGGGCGTTGTTCGGTGCATGCGGATCCTCATTTTGGCTTTAGGGCATAGGGTTCTACTGGATGCGCTTCGTCCCTCGTGAATGAGCGGGACGGGTTTGCGAAGCGGCCGTTTCGCTACATTGGGCGGCGGTCCTTCCATGCATTGAGTTCTCTGGCGGGGATCGACATGATGCGCACCATTTCGGCAGCTTCCCTGAAAACGGTCTCCTTCAACTCATCGTTGTATAAAACGGTATGGAGTATTGCCGCCTTTGCCAGATCGAGGGTATTGGCATATGCTTCGCCCTCCCAGAAATCCTTGATGAAATCGACGCTATTCATGAGATCGTTCCAATCGTCATCGCTCATTTCTTGCCAGACGTGATGCTCGTCGTGGTCTGAGTATCGGGCTTCGTTTACGGTGACGATGGCGGGATTCGCGAGCTTTCGCATTCCTTCAAGCGTGGGATCGTTTTGTTGCGGATATGGCTTGCCTTTTGCGTAGGCGTCGTATTCTTCCTTTGTGGGCAGCAATTCCCGTAGTGGCTCTATCAGCTTGATAAGCAGATCGGCATGAGCGCGGTAGACACCCGATGCATCGAATTCTTTCAGGCGTTCACGGTAGAATTGGTCCTGCCTGTTACCGATCTCTTGTTTGCCCGCTTCCTCGATGAGCAGGTCTAGTGTGTTTGCGGTGTGTTGTGAAGGCATGGTTGCTCCCTTACGCGGCGTTGGTGGTGTTCTCTTCGGATGCGAGTTCGAATGATGATTCCTCGCTCCAGGGGGTCTCGTCTTCTAGGGGTATTGCGAATTGCCCATCTATCGTTAGCTGATTTTTGCATTCGCAAATAGCCTGGTAAAAGGGGTATTCGGGGTGCTGGTCGAGCTGGTAAGCCCCGTCTTGCTTGCCCCGCTTTCCTCGTTCGAAGTACCACCAGGTATTTGCGGGGGTTTCGAGGAGGGCAAACGCTGGTTTGTTGGCGCGAAGACTGAAGTAACGCGCGGTTGCTTCATCTTGCACGGCTAATAGGAGCTGTCGGTCGCAGTTTCCGATGATGGAGTTTGCCGCCGCCGTGCCGTAGCGTGCTTCTAGCTGGCTCACCGTTTGGCAGATTATCGTTGCGCTGATTTCGCGGCTGCGTATAACCGCCAGCATATCGTCGATATGCGGAATGTTCAGGTTTGCGAAGTCGTCCAAGATGAAACGCACGGGAATAGGGAGCCTGTGCTCCGTGTAGTCGCGATCGGCGCTGCTGCAAAGGCGGGTAAAAGCTTGTTCGATAAAGAGGCTGGTAAGCCCCTCGAGGCTGTGATCTATGTCGTCGACGGTCACGAACAGGGCGCGCTTCTCTCGTCCAAACGAGCTGAAGTCAATGCGGTTGGGGTTGGCGTAAGAATCGAGCGCTCCCTTAAATCCGAACGGCAAAAGATTTGCAGCGATAATGCCCAGGATGCTTGAGTGCATCTTTTCGGCGCCGCAGGTGGCTTTTGATCGGTTGAAGAGGGATGCTGCATAGCTATCCGGGTTATGCATTGCTAGATCGTTGAAAAGATGCTGGATTTTGCCAGTGCCGCTTTCGAATAGCTTGATAACCGAAGCCATGCTCCACTCACGTTCGGGCAAAGCTTCAAATACATAGGCGATATAGCTCGATAGATAATTTGCTGCGGCAAGTCCCCAGAAGGGATCGGACTGCTGTGCTTCCTTCGGACAGATGGCGCTCGCAATGGCGATGATGTCTTGCTGGTTTGGCTTGCCGTTTTCGATGCGGACCTGATGCAAGGGATCGTATCCGCAGGTGCCGCCCATGGTGGTGAAGTCGAGCTGATCTACTTTGTAGCCTTGCAGGGCGAGGTAAGCTCCCATTTCGTCATAAAGGCTCCCTTTCGTGTCCAGCACAATATAGGACCCTTGGCACTGCATCAGATTGGGCTTGAGGTGATTGCGGGTTTTACCGCTGCCAGAGCAACCCAACACAAGGATGTTGTTGTTCATTCCTGTTTGCCAACTGTCGGTATTGGCGGCGATGTGTTTGGTGAAGACGATATTCCCTTGATAGGCTGCTCGGCCGTTAGCTGAAGCGATGTTCGATTTCATGTGCTCTCCTTAGCGTTGTGTGCTGGTTGCGGTATGGGGCCGCGAACCCAACATGCTTATCTTTTAAAGACTCGTGATGATGCGATCTGCCATGCCATTGGCTATGGCTTCTTCTGCTTCGAAATAGGTGTCTTTCGCTGTTAGCTCGAAGACCTCTTCGAGATTCATTCTCGTGTGTTGGGAAATAACCTGTGCGGTAATATCGCGGATTCTCATCAGGTCATCCGCGCGAGCTTTTACGGATAGTGCGCTGCCACCGATTCCGCCGCCAATGAGCGGATCGTGGATCATCACGCGGCTGTGGGGCAGCATTTCGCGTTGGTCTCCCGCGATGAATAGCAATGCTGCCATGCTTGCTGCCATTCCGAGGCATACCGTGTGAATCGGGCAGCTTACTGCTTGCATTACGTCATACAGCGCAAGACCGGATTGAACTTCTCCTCCGGGGCTGTTGATATAGAGGGTGATAGGCAATTGCTGGTCTTCTTTCTGTAGATGCAGAAGGCAGCGAATAGCGGTTGAAACCGAGCCAGCGTCAATTGCGCCAGTGATTTCTATTTCGCGAGCAGCGAGCATTTCGTCTCGTATGTCGTACAGGCGTAGACCATCCGAGGTTTCCTGCATTACGAGTGGGGAATAGGTTGATGTTTGTTCCATGATTTAGTCCTTTCTTTCGGGCATGGTTGAGCCATGCATAGGTGAGGTATGCAGTTTTCAAGCTGCTGCAAACTCGCCGGAAAGGAATAGTGGCGTGAAGCTTTGGTTTTGGACGTGCCAAACTAAAGCCACGGCATTGGTGGATGCATCAAGGTACGCCGAGACAAGCTCGGGATAGGACCGAGCATGGCCTGAACGGGCACAGCGAAAAAAAGATGCACGTATCCCTTGGCGGGTTGCATATCTTTTCCTCTTATTTAGTTGTATGAAGTATGTGAGTCGCTGAAAATGCTCCGATAATCACGGAGGGGCCGACTTGCCACTCTTTGAATGCGACTTAAAAATGGGCGTTAGCCCTCGGGTGCAAAGCTAGTTTAACACATGCCGGATGCGTAATATGGGAAACGCGTGGTACATCGTAAAAATTAAAATATGGTATAGCGCTCCAACAGCCCTTTCGTTTTGTGCTTCCAGATTACGCTTAGGGCGAAGGAGTATCTTGCTGCATTGAGGCAATTTGGATGGGGTCGGCCCAGCGAAGGAAATGGCCTTTGCGGGGGATTGTATGAGCCTTACCCGTTTCAAGGTTCGTATGTGCGCACCGGTAATGCCCAGCGCAACTGTTGATTTCGCGCGCTAAGGGGCATTCGATAAAATGGAAGCTTGAATGAACCAAAGGAGGACGCCGTGGCCTTTTTGCCGGTGACAGGTAAGGAAATGGAAGAGCGCGGATGGGATCAGTGCGACTTTGTATACGTGTGCGGCGACGCGTACGTTGACCATTCCTCCTTTGGCATGGCAATCATCACACGTTTGCTCGAAGCAAATGGCTACAAGGTGGGTGTCATCGCGCAGCCTGATTGGCATGACCCTTCCAGCATCGATGTTTTCGGCGAGCCTCGCTTGGCGTTTCTGGTGAGTGCGGGAAACATGGATTCGATGGTGTGCCACTATACGGTTGCAAAAAAACACCGCAATCGCGATTTCTATTCCCCTGGTGGACAGATGGGCTTGCGTCCTGATCATGCGTCGGTGGTTTATGGCAATTTGATTCGACGAACCTATAAAGACACCCCGCTTATCATGGGTGGGGTGGAGGCTTCGTTGCGTCGCTTGGCGCACTACGACTACTGGTCCGATAAGCTGAAGCGTTCGGTGCTGCTCGATGGTGGCGCTGATATGATCAGCTACGGAATGGGTGAAAAATCTATTGTTGCCATAGCCGATGCTCTGAGCGCAGGAATCCCTATTGACCAAATTACCTGGATCGAGGGTACAGCGTTTCGGTCCTATAACCTTGAAGGGGTAATGGATGGATATGTTTCGCTGCCTTCCTTCGAAAGCATGCGCGCGGATAAGCTGAAATATGCTGAAAGTTTCCGTTTGCAGTATCGCAACCTTGACCCATTCAGCGGCAAATGTTTGGTTGAACCTTACGAGCAGGACAACTTGTACATTGTCCAGAACCCTCCAAGCACCCCGCTTTCAACTTCGGAATTCGATGCAGTATATCGCTTGCCATATGAGCGAACCTACCATCCCATGTACGAAGCGGCTGGCGGCATTCCTGCAATCAGCGAAGTGAAATTTAGCCTAACCAGTAATCGGGGCTGTATTGGCGAGTGCTCGTTCTGCTCCTTGGCGTTCCATCAGGGCCGCATTATTCAAAGCCGCAGCAAGGAGAGCCTGGTCGAGGAAGCGAAGGCCATCACGCAAGACCCCGATTTCAAGGGATATATCAACGATGTGGGTGGTCCAACGGCAAACTTCCGCAAACCTGCTTGCCCCAAGCAGCTCGATAAAGGTGCATGCCGAGGAAAGCGTTGTTTGGCACCGAAGCCCTGTAGAAGTTTGCAGGTGGACAATCGCGATTATCTGAATGTGCTTCGCGAGCTGCGCAGTCTCCCTGGGGTTAAGAAGGTGTTCGTGCGCAGCGGCCTGCGCTTTGATTATGTGCTCCTTGATAAGCATGCCAACGAATTCATTGAGGAACTGTCCCAATATCACGTTTCGGGGCAGTTGCGTTTGGCTCCGGAGCATGTGAGCGACGAAGTGCTTCAGGTGATGGGGAAGCCGAATAATGATACTTACCAAGAATTTGTGCGGCGTTTCGAGGTGGCCAATAAGAAGCTGGGGCTCAAGCAATTTGTCGTCCCGTATCTTATGAGTTCCCATCCCGGCTCTACCTTAAAAGAGGCTGTAGAGTTGGCGGAGTTTTGCCGTGATATGGGCTTCAATCCCGAACAGGTGCAGGATTTCTATCCCACGCCCAGCACCATTTCTACGTGCATCTATTTCACGGGGGTTGACCCGCGTATCATGAAAGAAGTGTATTGCCCGCGCACACCTCATGAAAAGGCAATGCAACGAGCGCTTATTCAGTACCGCAATCCAAAGAATCGTCGCTTGGTTATCGAGGCTCTGAACGAGGCTGGCCGTGAAGACCTTATAGGCTACGATCAAAAATGCTTGGTGCGACCCGATAAGGACGGTGCGAATAAAGCGAAGGATCGCAGTGGGGAGCCAAAGAAGCAGCGAGGCAAGCGGCAAGGGAGCAGTTCTGGTATGAAATCCCGCTCGAAAGGAGCGGCAGCCGTGGCTAACCCTAAAGGAAAGAGCCAGAATGAAAACAGCGCCGAATCCCTACAGCGTGGTAAGCGCCCCGCTTCCCCAATTATGACGGAAGGCGAAAGAACTGGATCCCTACAGCGTGGTAAGCGCAGTGGAAAGAGTGGGCCTCTTGCTTCTGAGGGAAAAGCACGTAGAGGTAAATCGCAGACTGCTTCGGCAGAACGTAGCCATTCACGCAAAGACGTCCGTTTCGATAAGGACAAGGTAAATCCCTCTAGAAGTTCTTTTAAGCTGCAGGGCCGTGGGCCGAACAAAGCTGCTGGAAGCAAGGGCGGAATTCGCAGACAGGGCTCTAAGCGCTAGCCTTTGGGCGCGAAGGATGACTCTATCCATTGTTTGAGCTGCGGGATTCCTCGCTTCCAGTTGGGCAACGACTCGAATTTGAACATTAGACCGATGACCACATATTTCATCGGCGATATCAGAAGCGGCCTTCTTTCGCGTTTGAAAGAAGGCCGCTTCTCAATTGCATAGAATGGGCTTTTGCCGATGGAAAGCTGCTTAGAGATAGGCTACGGTACCGCTGAGGGGCTTGCGGCTGGCGTGATTTGGGAGGGGCTTGCCATCTTCTGCAGCGTAGCCCAAGTCGAGCATCATCAGCACTTCTTCGTTTTCGGGTAGCTCCAGCTTATCTGCTGCTTCTTCTGGATTGAAGAAATTGACCCAACAGCTGTCTACACCGGCGTTC
>ERZ506938.793-NODE-793-length-13635-cov-4.995140_pt1 | contig 13635 bp, 14 predicted proteins | sample MGYA00513172_ERZ506938 | MGnify/ENA metagenome assembly ERZ506938
GGCCGTTAAATTCAACGGTTGCTGTATAAGTGGTTACACCTGTTTCCGTGCAGGTAGCAGGCTTCTTTACTGCTGATGTTACATCTACCTTCGGGCTTTCCTTATGGTTTTCATCCTTTTCACAGGTAAACGTCACCGTGCAGGTTTTTCCATCCTCCGACCAGTTCCAAACAGGTTTGCCATAGCTGTGGCCGGTAGCCGGAAGATCTGCCACATCCTTCGTATCCTTGTGGGTCTGGCCGTTAAATTCAACGGTTGCTGTATAAGTGGTTACACCTGTTTCCGTGCAGGTGGCTGGCTTCTTTACTGCTGATGTAACCTTTACCACCGGAGTTTCCTTATGGGTTTCATCCTTTTCACAGGTAAATGTCACCTTGCAGGTTTTTCCATCCTCTGACCAGCTCCAGACCGGTTCACCATAGCTGTGACCGATGGCAGGAATGTCTGCAAGCACTTTTGTCTGTGTCATTGCCCAGCTCGCCTCAAAGGCAGCCGTATAGGTGGTTTCGCCCATCTGGGTGCAGGTCGGCGCTTTGGTCTGTGCGCCTGTTACCGTTGCCGTGGCTTTTTCCGTATGAGCGCTGTCGTTTTTGCAGGTACGGGTAGCAGTACAGGTGCTTCCGTCATCGCTCCATGTGTAAACCGCATCGTTCCAATCATGATTGATTGCGCTAATAATCCAGGAATCCTTTATAATTTCGGTATTGCCGTTGCCATCGCTGAAGTATTTACCGCAATTTCCGCAAGTCCAGTATGCCTCGTTACCCACCACGGTGCAGGTGGGTGCCTTGGCCTCGGTCTTGGTCAGGCTGTGGGGGAGGAAATCCCCGTATTCTGCACCGCAGAGGTCGCACTTTGCCTTCTCGGTGCAGGTAGCCGTCCCACCGGTGTGATGGTTGCAGTCCAGGGAACCGTTATTGGTCAGGGTACCCCCTTCCTCCACCGTAACGGTGCCGTTGTTGGTCAAAGTCTTTCCATCCGGCACGGTGAGGCTGGCCCCATCCCCGATGGTCAGGGTCTCGCCCGCGCCGATGGTGAGGTCGTCCTGCAAGGCGACGGAACCGTACACGGTGCCGTTCTTGTCGTCAAAGACGATACCGCTTCTATTATCACCCGTTGGTGTCGGCGTAGGAAGCGTTTCCGAAATTTTTAATGCACTGATCCCGCCATTTCTGGCGTCCACGATCGCATTTTCGCTGACCGTCAGACTGGTAGTGGCACCGGTGGCTTGAGATTGTCCCACATAAAACAGTATCCCATCATTGCTTCCAGTGCCGCTGGCGGTCAGGCTGCCGCCGTCGACGGAAAGAGAGATATTCGGGGAGTCGGTGGCGCTTGCGCCGGACTGCACACAGACGCCGGCGTAGCCAGAAAAGGTTTGAGTAGTCTTTGCCACGACAGACGCGTCGTTGATGTTCAGGGAGGCGTTGCCTGTTCCGCTTATGACAAATATTCCGTGAGAAGAACCAGATACTCCCAGGCTGCCATTGTCTTCACCCGTAATAGTCAGGGTGGCGTCTGTACCATTGCTGTCCGCGCTTATCTCTGCATTCAAAAAAATCCCATAGGTGCCTGTGATGGTATTCGTGCCAATCAGTTCGATGGTCAGGGCAACTGGTTGATTGCTGCTACACAGAGCATAGATCCCGGAGCCAAAAGGCGCTGACCCGGTATTAGACCCTCCCTGGATGGTCGCATTGTGCAGTTCCAGGGTGCCTTGGCCGTCGTAGTATATGTAGTTATTTCCCTCCGGCTGATTCTTTTGATGGGCCCAAGTTGTTCCACCGTCAGAGGATGTCCAGTATCCGGCACTAATTGTTGTACTGCCCACATACAGTGTTTGAGGCGCAGTGCCTTCCGCCAGCGCCGTGACGGGCAGCAGGCCCAGGCAGAGGGCCAACACGCAGAGCAGGCTCAATATTCGTTTTTTCACAATGTTTCCTCCTTTGCTCCGGAGCTCTTTTCCTGTGGTTCTATACCGGAGCGCATTTTTTTGTTATGGCAGACGCCCAAAAGTGAGCCGGGCGTCTGGTGGAAGTAGCTGCAGGAACCGCAGTCAATACTTGCGGGATCATCATCTACCATGACGGCGTGAGGGCAGGCGTCCTCAATAGTCAAAAGAATAGGACGTCCCTCCGGGTGTAGATCGGGGACTGTTCTATAAATAAACTGTAATCCTCGATTTCTTTCTTTGAGTGTTCATCCCATCGCAGGGGAATCTCTATTACCTTCCCCTCATATTCATAGCGATTGACTTTACTCATGGGCATCACCTGCTTTCCAATCTTCACTCCCGGTTTTTGTGGCAATAAATGCCCGCAGGGAAGTACGAATTGCATTTAACTGTAACTGTAGATAGTCCTCGTCCTCAAACAGAGCAAAATGAACACAGGCACGGACAAACAGATAGGTCATGCCCTGGATAAAATCTGCGGGCATCCCCAGTTTGCCGGAAAGCAGTTCGGCATAATTGTGATACCTGATATTAACACCTTTGAAAAATTCCTTGCCGTATTCCCGGTACTTTGGGCTTGCATACACCTGATACATAAAGCGGTATTTTGCCCCGTGGAGCTTTGCGGTGAGATAAGGCATTTCCCGCAAGAAACGTTCGATGTCCGCAAAACTGGTGGGGGCCTGTGCCATAAAGTCATTTTCCACCTTTGCCATACAGTGAGCGGTGGCTTCGATTACAAGATTATCCTTACTTTCAAAATAATAAAGTAAGCTCCCATTGGTAACCCCACAAGCATCTGCAAGCATTTTCAAACTCGTGTTTTCCAATCCGTTTTCACAAAAAGTATCAAAGCAGGTTTCCAGAAATGCTGTACGCCTTTCCGGGATCCCTTTTTCTTGCAATATAATTCACCTCCTGCTTTTTTGATTGACTAAGCGGTAAATTCTATGAGAAAAAAATTTGTACTGTTTATCAGGCAACACAAAAAGGCGTACCCCATCCGTATAAAAACGGGCGGAATACGCCTTTGAAAAATATGCGATTGTACTCTTGACAAGGAAAAAGGGCGCAGTTATGCTGTGCTTGCTTGCTTGCTTGCTTGCTTGCTTGCTTGCTTGCTACCAGTGTGCTTCCTGCCGCCATTTTTGTCAAGCCCCTTTCTGAACATAAATATACATATAAAATTTTATCACAAATCCCGCTGATTTTCAACCTCTATTCGAGAAAAAATGGGGTGCGCTATCAACAATTCAGGTCGAATCATCTATTCCGCCGTGTAGACATTTAGAGGTCAAAAAGGCGTGATTTTAAGCCGTTTCCAGAGCCTAAACTTTGAGGGGCAAAGTGTTTGTACCCTTACCCCTCGTTTTTGCGTCTGAAAGCGTTACAGGCTCATTTTTGCAGCTTTATCATTACCTCGTCTATAAGGTCTGTATATCTGCCCTGCGCTAGCAGCTTATTGCGGTACGCAAGCAGGGCGTTAAAAACATACTGTCTTTCTTCTGCCGTCAAATAAAGGTGGTATTTCTTCTTTCTCATACGAAGATCACCTCGGCATTGACGGTTTCCGTAACCGCCAACCGGAGGGCGTTCATTCTCTGCACCCACTCCATTTGATTGTCGGTTTTCAGCGTTTCGGTAATGCCCTCACGCTCTGCCCGCTGCTTCATAAGACGGTCAAACAGCTCCTGCGCCTGTTCCTCAACATCGGCAAGGTAGGAATGCAGCCTGCCGCTTGTCAAAAGGCTGGTATAAAGCGCCTTTTTATGCTCACGGATATACCGCAAATGCCGCTGCCCCCATACGCCGATGTGCCGTTCTTCTTTTTCGGTTGGTAGTTCCAAGCAGGGGATATAATAATCGCCCCATAGCTCATACCAAAGACCGTTTTGCTCGTTGTAGATGTACTGTTTCATTTTGTAATCCTCCAAAATTATATATTCGCACATACATCACAGTTTCCCGATTGCCACACTCTGTTATATCTTGTTATGAGATTTTCTTGCCCTTGTATTTGCCCTTATGAGCAAGGAGAGAAAGAGTAAACTTGTGTGTAACCGTATAAAGAGATAAGGAGAATACATTGCGATAAATCCTTTATTTTCAAGGCTTTTGGAGGATTTTATTAAAACACTGTAACCTCTGTTGAGAGGTCATAATTTACTGATATTCAAATTCGCATTTAAATGTGTCCCGTATCTGTATGGGGTGTATGGGATTTGGCGACGCAGGGAACGGACAGCACACTTGGACGGTTGACGAAGCACAGTCCCGTGAAATCATAAAACAAGGCTTGGAGCTTGGCGTGAATTTCTTTGACACGGCGATTGCCTATCAAAGCGGCACAAGTGAACAATATCTCGGCAGAGCAATCAAGGATTTTGCAAAGCGTGATGATATTGTAATCGCAACAAAATTCCTGCCCCGTACAGCACAAGAAATCGAACAGGGCATTTCCGTGCAGAAGCACATTGAAAAAATGCTTGATAAAAGCCTTTGTAATCTCGGTATGGATTATGTGGATTTATATATTTACCATATGTGGGATTACGCAACGCCTCTTTATGACATTATGGAGGGGCTGAACAATGCCGTCAAATCGGGCAAGGCTCGGTATATCGGTATTTCCAACTGCTTTGCGTATCAGCTTGCAAAGGCAAATGAACTTGCCGAAAAAGAAGGCTTTGCTAAATTCGTTTCGGTGCAAGGACATTATAATCTGATCTTCCGTGAGGAAGAACGGGAAATGGCAAGGCTGTGCCGTGAAGAAAATATTGCAATGACGCCATACAGCGCCCTTGCAGGCGGGCGACTGGCGAAACGCCCCGGTGCATCCTCAAAGCGTCTGTTGGAGGACAGCTACGCAAGGCTGAAATATGATTCCACCGCCGAGCAGGACAGCGTTATTATTGACCGAGTTGCCGAACTTGCCGACAAACACGGTGTATCTATGACGGAAATCTCTCTTGCGTGGCTACTTACAAAGGTAGCTTCTCCCGTGGTGGGCGTAACAAAATTCCACCATATTGAGGGTGCGGCAAAGGCTGTCCGGCTGACATTAAGTGATGATGAAATCGTTTACTTAGAAGAAGCATATGTTCCTCACAATTTGGTAGGCGTTATGGCACAGAATACGCCGGAATCCGCAAAGGAAAAGCACATATGGTCTACGGGAAATCAAAAAATCTGAAAGGAGAGCGTAAAATGGACTTACATAAAACCGATCCCGAATTTATAGAACGCTTTGAGCATTTTGCTTTTAACGAAGTGCCAAATGAAGAAAATCAGCAGTTAGAGGAAAAAACACGCTGTATGGCGATTTTGGCAACCCTGATCGGCTGCGGCTGCGTGGACGCATATAAGGAAATGCTCCCCAAAGCACTTGAAAACGAGATTACGCCGATAATGGTAAAGGAAATCGTGTATCAGGCAACTGACTATTTAGGCTACGGCAGAATGTTACCGTTTCTAACTTGCACAAACGAAATCTTTGCAGAAAGCGGTATTGAGCTGCCCCTTGACGGACAGGCAACGACTACTCTTGAAAACAGACTTGAAAAAGGGATTGAGGCGCAGGCTGAAATCTTCGGTGAACATATGAAAGAAGCGTGGAAAGCAGGACATATCAACCGCTGGCTTGCCGCTAACTGCTTTGGAGATTATTATACCCGGACAGGACTTACCCTTTCGGAACGGGAACTGATTACTTTCTGCTTTCTTATGGCACAGGGAGGCTGCGAGCCGCAGCTCATCGCTCATTCCAAAGGGAATATGAATATGGGAAATGACAAGGATTTTTTGATTCGTGTTGTTTCAGGGTGTCTGCCCTATATCGGTTATCCCCGCAGTCTGAATGCGATAGCCTGCATTAACAAGGCGGTGGAGGAATGAAACCGAAATTTATAATAAAACTGATTGTTGACGCTTTAATGACGATACTGCTTTTGGGCTTAATGGCCTATCATCTTTGGGGCGAGGCGGCTCACGAATGGATCGGCGCAGGTATGCTCGTTCTCTTTATTGCTCATCATTTGCTCAATCTGAACTGGCACAAAAATCTTTTCAAAGGGAAATACACGGCGTTTCGCACGCTCACGCTTTGCGTTGATGTGCTGATATTGGTTGTAATGCTGGCACAAATGTATAGCGGTATCGCAATGTCCCGCTATGTGTTTACCTTTTTGCCGCTTGACGGCGGTATGTCTTTCGCACGCAGATTTCACATACTCGGCTCGTATTGGGGTTTCCTTTTGATGAGCCTGCATTTGGGACTGCACTGGAATATGATAATCGGTATGCTGCAAAAAAACATTGCATTTCTCAAATCTTCAAAAGTCAGCAAAGTGCTTTCGCCCGTAATTGGACTGGCGATTGCAGGATATGGCGTATATGCTTTTATCAAGAGAGATTTTTTGACTTATCTTTTCTTGAAAAGTGAATTTGTGTTTTTGGATTACAGCGAACCGAAAATACTGTTTTATATAGACTATCTTGCACTTATGGGACTTTGTATTTTTATCGCCCATTATGGCTTAAAGTTATTGAAAGAAAAACAAGGAGAAATAGTTATGGATTTTATAACATTAAACAATGATGTGAAAATGCCGGTGTTGGGACTTGGCACTTGGTTTATTGATGATGACAAGGCAGAAAGCGCAGTAAAATCAGCCGTTCAAATGGGTTATCGTCACATTGATACCGCACAGGCATACGGCAATGAAGCAGGTGTCGGTGCGGGGGTGAGAAACTGCGGCCTACCGAGAGAGCAGCTTTTTGTTGTGAGCAAGGTTGCGGCAGAACATAAAACCTACGAAACCGCTTCTAAATCTATTGATGAAACGCTTGAGAAAATGGGACTTGAATACCTTGATTTGATGATTATTCATAGCCCGCAGCCGTGGGCGCAGTGGCGTGGAGAAAATCGCTATTTTGAGGAAAACAAGCAAGTGTGGAAAGCCTTGGAGGATGCTTATAAAGCCGGAAAATTAAAAGCGATCGGTGTTTCTAATTTCCTTGTGGACGATCTGGAACAGTTGCTTTCTACCTGTGAAATAAAGCCTATGGTAAATCAGATTTTGGCGCATATCGGAAATACGCATGCTGATCTGATTGAATACTGCCAAAAGCAAAATATCGCTGTTGTTGCATACTCTCCGATCGCTCACGGCGAAGCGTTAAAAAATGAAACCATTGCTGAAATAGCAAAAAAATACAATGTTTCTGCCGTACAGCTCTGCATTAAATATGTACTGGAATTGGGAATGGCGGCGTTGCCTAAAACCTCCAATCCATATGCAGGAAAATCTTGAACTTGATTTTACCATATCGCAGGAAGATATGACATTGCTTCGGAAACTCGATTTCAAAGACTATGGCGAACACAGTTTTTTCCCTGTGTTTAGCGGAAAATAAGGAGTGCGTGTATTGAAAAAGTATATTGCTATTTTTAGCGTGTTTATGATGTGCTTGTGCTTTTCTGCCTGTTCCGGGCAGGAGACACCGCAAACATCATCACAGCCAAATACAAATCAGGAACAATCCGACATAACGACTGATGATATAAGCAGTTCGGGCAATACACAAACCGATACAGCAGAGGGTGAAGCTACTGTTTCTTCTGAAGCGGAAGCAACTTTGGAACGAAAATTAAAGCTGACCGTTGACGGACAGGAAATCAGTATCACGCTGTACGATACCCCTGCGGCAAATGCTCTTTATGATATGCTGCCGCTTGAACTTACCTTTGAAGATTTTAACGGAGTGGAGAAAATCAGTTATCTTCCTGATGAGCTTTCTACCGAGGGTGAGCCGGACGGTTGCGATCCCGATATAGGCGATCTCTGTCTGTATGCACCGTGGAGAAACCTCTCAATCTTTTATCAGGACTTTCGGTACTCAGACAGCTTGATTATGTTGGGGCATATTGACGAGGAAATGGATATTATCAGCAGTATGGACGAGGATTTTTCCGCTACGCTCGAAAAGGTTGAATAGTCCAGAATAAATGAGGAGGTGATAATATCGGACGGCTATTGGTCGTTGAATTTGCGGATGCAGAATCGCAGGCGTTTGAAAAGATTATTTCTGTGCTGAATGAATACTCTGACTTTGCCAGCGTGAAACTAAATGAAGATCCGATATTATCACTACCCGGCTTAGAAATCAATTTGAACCGGCGCAGGGTTATCAATAACGGGCAGGAAATTGAACTGACTGTTAAAGAGTACGATATACTCTGCTTGCTCGTTGCCAACAAAGGTCATGTCCTTACATGCGAGCAGATTTACGATAAAGTGTGGGGCGAAATATCAACAGACAATGAGAAAGTTACTGTAGGTTTTCACATTCGGAATCTTCGCAAGAAATTGTTTAGCACAAGCAAGCCCTCACCCATTGTTATCGAAAGTGTTCGAGAGATCGACTATCGGCTAAAAGTAAATACAGAAATTCAAGCTGCCCCATAGGTGTTCAAGCGCCTATGGGGATTTTTCTTGCCCGCTTATGTTGGCGGGCATATTTTTTTGCATTTTTCAGAAACAGCGTCCCCAAAAGGTGTTTCCCAGTAAGAACAAGTGGAGGGAGAAAAATTCTTTTTCATTTAGGCTTGCCACTTGCTTCCTCCCAGTGGGAATAGATGAGGGGAAAATATTTTTTCGATTTAGGGGGTGCATTTGGTTGCTCTCAGTGGGAATAAGTGAGAAGACTTTTTTCAAAATCAGGGTTGGAATTTGACCTCTCCCGGTGGGAATAAGTGAAGAGGTATTCCCATCGCACCTTGAAAACAGAATGACCGAAAGGGAACGGCGAAAAGGGACTAAGTATTTCAAATCAAAGGAGGTGGTAAAAATGATAGTCAGAATTACACCCAAGCAATCGAGAAAAGTCAATGCCCTTGTCAAAAAACTCTGCTGCAATTATGTGGACGGCAACTGCCTGTTATTAGATGACGGCGAGGAACATTCCTGTGTGCAATGTATCAGTCGCTATGGTATTTACTGCAACTATTTTAAGAATGCCGTTCTTCCTGCGGATGAATCATTGTTTGCCGAGATTATGACGCCTGCCAATCAAAAGCGGTGTCAGCTCTGCAGGGTAAATTTAATACCAAGAGCGAATAATCAGCGGTATTGCTCAGACTGTGCTTCGTTTCAAAAACGCCTCAAGGCGGCAGAACGACAGCGGAGAAAACGGGCGGCGAAATCCAAAGCAGGTTTTAGGACGGAGTCCTGACGAGTTTTTACTGTTTATGTCCGAATGTGGACATAAACAGTCTGCTCGCTAAGATAATGCGGATATTTTAGAGCGTTTCTGAAAAGCAGGAAAATGAAGTATCTTTGTCACGCTTTTTACTTCTGCAAAGCCGCTTAAATCAAGGATTTTTCAGAGCGAAAATCCTTGATGAATATCCTAATACCTGAACCAACCAAAACACGGTTCAAAACCGTGACAGAAAGAAGGTGATGATCTGAATCAGTATTTCAATGCACACGAAGCCGAAACCTATGTCTTTTACAAAGTGCCCAAGGCGCTATTTGCAGAGGAAAAATACCGCACCGTTTCAACCGATGCCAAAATGCTATACGGGCTTTTACTTGACCGTATGCACCTCTCTTTGAAGAACGGATGGGTGGATAAACACAGGCGGGTATATCAGTTTTTTACTGTTAAAGAGGCACAGGAAAAACTGCGTTTCGGGCACGAAAAGATATGCAGGCTGTTCTCGGAATTAGAAAAATCCGATCTCATTGTCCGTAAACGGCAGGGTCAGGGAAAGCCCAGCATTATCTATCTGAAGAAATTCTGATTTCTGCTTTTCGGATTTCTAAAGTTCCGAATTGCAGAAGCTATTAAGACTAAGAGAGTAAGAATACTTACTACCCGAAAAAGAAAAACATTGGAGGTAAATACAAAATGAACCATACAGAAACCATTGAATATTTAAATCTGCAAGGCCTTGTTCCTTTCAACAATCACCCGTTCAAGCTGCGTGACGGCGAAGAAAAGGAACAGCTTTTGAAGAGCATACAATCGCAAGGTGCAATCGAACCGCTAATCGTTCGGCCTCTTTCGGAAAGTGAATACGAGGTCATTAGCGGTCACAGACGATTAGAGATTTGTAGAGAGCTTGGGATAGAAAAAGTGCCCGTCATCGTTCGAAATCTAACCGATGAACAGGCAATTTCAATGATGGTAGATGCAAATCTGCACAGAGAAAACATCCTGCCAAGTGAGCGTGCTTTCGCCTACAAAATGAAATGGGATGCGACAAAAGGCACAGTGAAAAATTTGTCGCAACCTGCGACAAGAATGAGAAACGATAACATTATTGCTCAAAGTTTTGGAATAGGTAAAGACACCTTGCACCGATATATCCGCCTAACATATTTAATGCCCGAACTGCTTGAGATGGTGGATGAGGGCAGGATTGCTCTTACTCCGGCGGTAGAACTTTCGTACTTAAATCGTGAAGAACAGCAGGCTTTGCTCAGCGAAATAGAATATGCAGACGCTACACCGTCGCTCTCACAGGCACAGAGACTGAAAGAGTTTTCGAGACAAGGCAGGCTGAACTCTGACATCATCTATGCCGTAATGAGTGAGGAAAAAGCCAATCAGAAAGAGCAAATCCGTTTTCCAAAAGAAGAGATACAGAAATATTTTCCGAAGAACTACACAGGCAAGGATATGCAAAATACCATTCTCAAACTGCTGGACAAATGGCAAAAGCAGAGAATTAGAAATCGGGAGGAAAGGTAAGGTGAAACAGAATGAAATTTATCTGTGCGTTAGCACCTGATGACAGTGAGTATCTCATCAACGGTGTGAAATATATTGTAGGATCTTCTTTTCAAAGTGCAAGAGTGGAGACAAGCTCTTCGATTGCTGACCGTTTCAAAAGAATTATCACCAGTGATTTCACACCTTTGACACTGGACTCAATACAAAGTAAAATGACAGCAGATGATATGTGTTCGGCTGCCGGGAAGGAGGAATAAATGCAGCCGAAAAAAAAAAGAACAGATGGGGATTACTGCATTGTACTGCCGTCTTTCCCGTGATGACGGTACGGAAGGTGACAGTAACTCCGTTGCAAATCAAAAGCGTATGCTCACAAAATACGCAAAGGAAAACGGTTTCGGCAATACCCGTCACTATGTAGACGATGGATATACGGGAACAAATTTCAATCGACCAAGTTTTCAAAAATTGCTTGAGGATATTGAAATGGGATATGTGAGTACAGTTATCGTAAAAGATATGTCCCGTCTTGGCAGAGATTATCTACAAGTGGGATATTATACCGACACCTATTTCCCTGACCGCAATATCCGTTTTATCGCTGTAAATGACTGCGTGGACAGTGCTGACGGTGAAAACGAGCTTGCCCCTTTTCGGAATGTGATGAACGAGATGTATGCAAGAGATATTTCACGAAAAGTCCGTTCCTCACACAGACTCCGTGGCAATGCAGGAGAACCGTTATCTCAACCACCTTATGGATACCTGAAATCACCGGAGAACAAAAAGAAATGGATCGTCGATCCGACCGCTGCACAAGTGGTAAAGGATATTTTCCGTATGTGCTTGGAGGGCAAGGGTAATGAAACGATTGCCAGAATTTTGCAAGAACAAAGAGTGCTGATTCCAATGGCATATTGGCACGAGAAAGGTATCGGCAGAGGTGGCAAAAAGACGCAGACCAATCCATACAAATGGGGCAAAACTACGATTGAAAAAATACTATCCAATCAAGAATACTGTGGAGATATCATCAATTTCAAGACCTATTCCAAATCGTTCAAGAATAAAACTCGTCTGGAAAACCCAAAAGAGAATTGGGCGATCTTCAAGGATATTCACGAGCCGATTATTGACCGGGAAACCTTTGAACAGGTGCAAAAGCTGACCGCAAAAACCAAACGCAGAGCGCCGAAAAAGGAAAACGCCGAGAAGAATATGTTTTGTGATTTGCTCTATTGTGCCGACTGCGGCAGCAAGCTATGGTGTCACACCAATACTGTCAACAAAGAGATTCAGTATTTCAGTTGTTCCAACTACAAGACCGATACAAGAGGTACTTGTGAAACACGGCATTATGTCCGGGCAGACGCCATAGAGCAAGTGGTAATGCTGGAGCTCAAACGGATGGCGGAATTTCTCAGGCAGGACGAAGAAACTTTTGCCAAACTCCTCGCTCAAAAAGCAAATCAGGATGTATTAAAAGAACAGAAGCAGATCGAGTCCGAACTGCAAAAATCCATAGTCCGAAATGAAACGGTGGCAAGACTTTATGAAAAACTGTATGAAGATAATGCTATCGGCAAAGTGACGGATGAGTGGTTTATGCAGTTAAGCCATAAGTATGAGGTGGAACGATTGGAGCTAAAGCAAAAGATCACCAAGTTTCGAGAGAAACTCGCTTCCATCGGTACAATGCAGCAGAACAAGGAACAGTTTATCCGAGCAATCCGACGATTTATGGAGATGAAAACGCTTACTGCACCGCTTCTCAGAGAACTGATTGAAGAAATTACGGTTTATGAGACAGAGGGTACAGGCAAAAACAGAAGCCAGCGGATTATGATCCACTACAAATTCGTTGGAATCATTGAAATCCCTGAATGCGGAGAAACCTACAAGGCGGATACCCGAAAGGGTGTGGCGGTGAAATATATTACAAAATCCGCATAAAGCAAAAGAGCAGGCGTATAACCTGCTCAATACATATGGAAACCGATTGATACAAAGAAAAATCGAGTGTTCATAACTCAAATCCGTTATGAACACTCGATATGGTCGGAGTGAAGGGATTCGAACCCCCGGCATCCTGCTCCCAAAGCAGGCGCGCTACCAACTGCGCTACACCCCGGTTTTAAAATGCTTACGGCTAAAATAGTTCCTGCACACGGAGAAGCCTTGGCACGTTTGTATCTGAAACAGATGCTTTAGTCAAGCCGCCGCGAAAACTACTTTTTCTAAAAAAGACGGCGAAGGAATGTAAAAAGAACTTCTTACAGCAGGCTGATTAGCCGAAACAGCCTTTTTATTATATGCAATTCCGGCGAAATTGTCAAGAGATAGGCATAAATCCTAGGGATTTCATTGACTTTTTGCCCGGGCTGGATTACTATTATATGGTATCGAAAAATTAAGTTTAGGGGGAACTTCCTTATGATGCCCAACAGTGAAAAAACCATGGAAAAAGTCGTTGGCCTTTGTAAAAATCGCGGCTTTGTTTATTCTGGTTCCGAAATATACGGCGGCCTTTCCAATACCTGGGATTACGGCCCGTTAGGCGTAGAGTTCAAAAATAATGTGAAGAATGCCTGGCACAAAAAGTTTGTCCAGGAGAATCCTTATAACGTGGCTCTGGATTCCGCTATTTTGATGAATCCGCAGGTGTGGGTAGCCTCGGGCCATGTAGGAGGCTTTTCCGACCCGCTGATGGACTGTAAGGACTGTAAAACCCGCCACCGCGCGGATAAGCTGATCGAGGACGCCGGCGGCGACGCCAACGGTATGACCTTTGAGCAGATGAGCGATTACATCAAGGAGCACGGCATTACCTGTCCGGAATGCGGCTCCGCTAACTTTACCGATATCCGTAAATTCAACCTGATGTTCAAGACCTTTCAGGGAGTGACCGAGGATGCGAAAAACGAAATTTTCCTGCGTCC